>Ga0116175_1000119_pt1 | contig 62071 bp, 73 predicted proteins | sample AD_UKC125_MetaG_FD_89802 | JGI IMG/M metagenome (GOLD analysis project Ga0116175, IMG submission 89802) | Active sludge microbial communities of municipal wastewater-treating anaerobic digesters from USA - AD_UKC125_MetaG | ecosystem: Engineered > Bioreactor > Anaerobic > Digestate | place: USA... | reverse complement strand
CCTAATATTGGAGCGGAAGACGGGATTCGAACCCGCGGCCCTCGCCTTGGCAAGGCGATGCTCTACCACTGAGCCACTTCCGCAAATTATTTGGTGCCCAGAGGCGGAATCGAACCACCGACACGGGGATTTTCAGTCCCCTGCTCTACCTACTGAGCTATCTGGGCTTATGCGTCACAATTGTTAGTATACAAGAATATTTTTATAAAGTCAATAGTTAATTATCATTTATTAGCTTATGCAAATCTTCCTCTGTAAATAAATATTTACTATTACAAAAATGACATATCACTTCAGCTTTCCCATCTTTTTTAATCATATCCTCTATTTCCTCTTTGCCCAAGCTTTGTAGCATACTTTCAATCTTTTCCCTTTTACAATTGCATTTAAAACTTATAAATTTCTTCTCTAATATTTCCATTTCAAATTCACCAAATAGCTCTTCCATAACCTCTTCTGGGGTTAGCCCTTCATCTATAAGAGTTGAAATAGGCTTTGCTTTACTTAATATTTCTTCAATCCTATCAATATCCTCTTCTGCTACATCTGGAAGTAATTGAAGCATATAACCACCAGCAGCCTTTACAGATATATCCTTATCTACTAAAACTCCCAAGTTTATTGCTGATGGCTGTTGTTCTGATACATAAAAATAATTCACCAGATCTTCTGCAATTTCCCCAGATACTAAATTAGCCATACCTATATAAGGTTCCCTTAAGCCTAAATCCCTTATAACTACCAACTGCCCATTTTTACCTACTAATCCACCTACATTTAATTTCCCGTCAGGCTTTGAAGGAATATCTGCATATGGATTGTCTACATATCCTTTTACTTCTCCTTTGCTATTAGCAACGGTCACTATATCTCCAATGGGGCCATCCCCTTTTATCTTAAAGGTTAGGGAATCTTTCTCCCCTTTCATAGTAATACCCATGATAGCAGCTCCTGTCAAAGCCCTACCTAAAGCAGCTGTAGCTGTAGGGGAAGTATTGTGGATTCTCCTCGCTTTTTCTACTAGATTAGTAGAATTTGCAACAAATAAACGTATAGTTTTGTCCTTATTTATTCCACGTATAATATAATCCTTCATAGCATACTCCTTTATTTCCTTTATTATATTATAAATATTTAAAGCCCCTAATAGGGGCTTGATTGCTACCGTTATAAAACATATAACAGAGAATTAGGTTTATAGTTTCACAACATTAGTAGCTTGAGGACCTTTTTCTCCTTGAACTATTTCAAATTCAACATTTTGTCCTTCTTCTAAAGTTTTAAATCCATCAGACTCAATTGCTGAATAATGTACAAATACATCTTCACCTTCATCAGTGGAAATAAAACCGTAACCTTTTGTGGCGTTAAACCACTTTACAGTACCTTTTACCATTTAAAACATTCCTCCAATACAACAATTTAATAGATGAGTCCTATGTATCATCTATCTTGAATTAAGTCTATCACAAATAGGATATCCTTGTCAAATAATATTCCCAACTTTTTTATAAAATATTCTTTTGTTTTTTATTTTAGATATAGCCATTTATTAGTATTAAGCAATTTGTACATCTACATCCAATAATTTAGCATAGTCATCGCAATTATTTATTAATTCGTGGTGTTAACGTCTCCAACTATTTTACCATCGGAAAATACTATTATTCTAGGATCTAAGTCTTTTATGTTCTCCACCCTATGAGTAATAAATATTCCCATCTTTCCTTGACATTTCCGTTTCATCAATAAAAAAATTTCCTTTTCAGATATATATACTTTCACCTGCCCCTCCATTTCAGACCTACCTAATATATTATATATTTCAGCATTTTCAAAATCCTGTAACCTTAGCTCTTTACATTTTGAAACATAGAATGAAACTTTTTTCTGTTAAGCTATAGCTATAAAGGTAATCCTCTCTGATCTATCCCTAGGCTTTTCAAAGGAAAATTCATCGTAGCAATATATTGTATCAAAAGATGCTTTTTCTAATAGATAGTTTATTTCCTCAATCCTATAAGCCCTTTCAATATGGTTCTCATCAAATCGAATATATTTTCCTCCTTCTTTCTTTACAAAAAAAGTGAGATAAAACTCAGCTATACTATTCTTTTCATCAAAGTAATTTTGCCAAGTATAGAATATATATTCTCTATCTTCTACAAATGTATTGTTTCCAATGATATATCTTAATTTATAGTAAGAATTTATATCAAATATAAACATGCCTCCAGGTTTTAGATGTTTCTTTACATTTCTAAATGTATTTAATAGATCCATTTCATCTTCTATATAGTTGATACTATCACAAGCGGATATTATAGCGTCAAATCTTTGATTTATAGTAAAGTTAATCATATTCTGGTTTAATAACTTTACATTTTTAAACTTAGTCAATTTATTGTAAGCAATACTTAACATGTCTGGAGATATATCGATACAGGTTAAATCGTATCTAGCATTTGCTAAGTAATAAGTAAGATTCCCTGTACCACAAGCTAACTCCAGTATGTTCTTAGGTTTATGATGGAATCTATTAAATATACTTTCAATATACAAGTACCAGGCCTTATAATCTACATCTGTCATCAAATCATCATATATATAGGCAAATTCTCCGTACATAATTTTACTCCTCAGTTAATTTTTCTATTATGGCTTCTAAAGTATCTCCTGCTTTTTCTTCAATCTTTACATCAGCAAATCTGTCCATAGCTGTAGGACCCATATTGATTATTACTAATCTTTTTGCCATCTGTGGAAGGTAGTTTACCGGTGCTACCATAAGACTTGATCCAATTACAATAAGTAAATCGCTTGTTTCTACTTCTCTCATTGCAATATTGAATTCTTCAGGCAACATATCTCCAAATAATACCACATTAGGTCTAAGAATACCTTTACAATTATCACAAATAGGTGGGATCTCACCATTATTTACCTTGGTGGTCAATACATTTAAATCCACCACATCTCCACAACTAGTACAATAGCCTTCCCGAGTGTTGCCATGTACTTCTAAAATATACTTAGAACCTGCCATATAATGTAAATTATCTATGTTTTGGGTAATAATTCCCTTTATATACCCTAATCTTTCCAATTCAGCCAATGCCTTGTGGGCTTTATTAGGCTTAGCATGGGTCATATCCAAAAGTATATTAAATCCTTCCTTATAGAATTTTTCTGGATCTCTACGCAATACTGGCGTAGACAGAGCTTCCATAGGATCGATATTTTCCCACAAACCTGTATTAGGACTTCTAAAATCTGGTATGCCACTTTCTGTAGAAATTCCCGCTCCAGTCAATACCATGGTTTTAGATGAATTCTTAATCAGCTTTACAGCTTTATCTATATTTTTTAAACTCACTTAAATACCCCCTATTTTTGCAACTATTTCCCTTTTTTCTTCTTTAACTCCTTTTTTCTTACCGTTATCAAACCACCTATTCTACCAGATTCTTTTGCTGTTAAACCTCCCCAACCAACCTGGTTTATTTTATCCATTAAGCCTAGTTCTTCGGCTATTTCATACTTTAATTTATCTTCTAATGTTGATTCCTTCTTTTTCTTTTTCAAATCCATCCCTCCCATATTCTAGTATTAGAAGGGATGGAATCTTTTATTCTCATATAATCAAAATATATAATTCCATATGATAAATATGATCATAACTAAGAATATGGGAAATGCCTCTATTATACTCATACCTTCTTTATAGTGTAAATCCTCTATTAGGGATTCCCCTTGTATAAAAGTATTTATCTCTAAAACTCTACTTTCTCCTTTGCTAGGCATTAATTTTATAAGTTTAAATGATATAAATCCAAATATCAATGCCAACAAACCTAAACCAAAAAAGGCCATTATCATTTCATCTACTTCAGGTAATATCATAGGTTCCCCAGCCAATTCCATTACTTGTTCAGCTCTAGTAGCAAAATATCCAATAGTCAGAGCTATGGTATTATTTACCGTATGTCCAATGATGGTAGGGTAAATGGAATCAGTCTTATAAGCTATTATTCCAAACAATAGACCTAAATAAATCGGTCCTAATAAATTTTGTACATTAAAATGGAATATTCCAAATAGTATAGCTGAATATATAATGGCTTTTTTCTTTCCAAATCTACTGTAAGATGACATAATGAATCCTCTAAACATAATCTCTTCACATATACCAGGCGTTAATGCAATTATTAAAAATCCTATTAGATACTCCCTAGGATTGGAAGGTATAGGAATAGGATTTGCTCTTATTGGAGAAAATTTGCTCAATAGTGCCAATCCTATAAAATTAAAAAATACCGCCACTGGATAAGAAAAAATCACTATAAATATAGTCAATAGTACCTGTTTTAAATTTGCTTTATTTAATCTAAGAGCATCCTTTATAGAATAATCATTAAATCTTAAATATGCTAATACTGGCAACAATATAATTAAATACTCAGTAACTAATAACCCAGTGTATATCTCTTTGTATTGGGCTCTTGCTCCTAATGTTATTAATAATAAAGCAATAAACAAAAATAATATATTAGTTTCCAAAATTGATGGTGTGTTGTTTTCCCTCGGCATAATTTTCCTTTCCCCTTTCTTTCATATATTTTATACTTTTTAACGATTAAAATCAAATAAACTCTTCTATTAACATATATTTTGTTATATCATATATATTAGTATATTAGTATAATAAATTATAGGAGGTGTTTTATTTATATGGCAAATATTGGAATAGTAGGGGCTACAGGTATGGTTGGACGAAATTTTTTAAAAGTAATGGAAGAAAGAGATTTCCCAGTAGATAAATTATACCTATTTGCCTCATCTAAATCCGAAGGTACTGTAATAAATTTTAAAAATGATGAATATATAGTAGAGGAGTTAAAAGAGGATTCCTTTGATAGACCAATGGACATGGTATTGTTCTCAGCAGGAGGCAATATAAGTAAAAAATATGCCCCTATTGCCAAAGAAAAAGGAATTGTAGTAATAGACAATAGTAGTGCTTGGAGAATGGAAGATTGGGTACCATTAATAGTACCAGAGGTAAATCCCGAAGAAATAAATAATCATAAGGGTATTATTGCAAATCCCAATTGTTCTACTATTCAATCAGTTATACCACTAAAACCTTTAGATAACAAGTATAGGCTAAAAAGAGTGGTATTTTCAACTTATCAATCGGTTTCTGGCTCAGGAGTAGGAGGATTAAAGGATTTGGAGAAGGGATTATCCCAGCCCTTTAATGAAAAATATCCTCATCCCATTGCTTTTAATGTAATACCCCATATTGATGATTTTCTCGAAAATGGCTATACAAAAGAGGAGATCAAAATGATTGAAGAAACGAAAAAAATACTAAACAACAAAGATATTAAAATAACTGCTACTACTGTAAGAGTGCCTGTCAAATACGGCCATGCAGTATCAGCAAATATCGAGCTAGAAAATAATTTCGAATTAAAAGATATTTATCAATTGTTTAATAACTTTCCAGGAATAGAGGTATTAGATGATCCATGGAACAATGTCTACCCTATGCCTATTTTAGCAGAAGGAAAAGATAAAGTATATGTGGGAAGGATAAGAAGGGATTTTAGTCTGGAAAATGGTCTGAACATTTGGATAGTAGCTGATAATATTAGAAAAGGCGCTGCTACAAATACTATCCAAATAGCTGAATTATTATTAAAAAAATAGGAGGTATGATTATGTTTAAAGGTTCTGGAGTTGCTATAGTAACCCCTTTTAATGAGCAGGGGATAGATTTTGAAAAACTTGGTGAATTGTTGGAATGGCATATTTCTGAAAGTACAGATGCCATAATAATATGTGGTACCACTGGTGAATCAGCTACCATGTCCCATGAAGAAAGGAAAGAAGCTATAAAATTTACAGTAGAAAAAGTAGCTAATAGAATACCAGTAATTGCAGGAACAGGTAGCAATAATACCAGTTATTCCATTGAACTTAGCCAATATGCTGAAGAAGTCGGTGTTGATGGATTATTAGTGGTAACCCCTTATTACAATAAAGCTACCCAAAGAGGCTTAATAGAGCATTACACTGCTATAGCTGATAAAGTAAATATACCTATTATTGTATATAATGTTCCTGGTAGAACTGGATTGAATATATTGCCAAGTACCTTATTTGAGTTATCTAAACATCCTAATATTAGAGGTGTAAAAGAAGCCAGTGGAAATATAGCACAGGTAGCTGAAATTGCCAGATTAGTAGATGAAAACTTCTATATCTATTCAGGAAATGACGATATGGTAGTTCCTCTATTGTCCTTAGGAGGTCATGGAGTTATATCCGTAGTAGCCAATATACTACCAAAAGATACCCATAATATGGTAAAATACTTTCTTGATGGAGATATTGAAGCCTCTAGAAAACTACAATTGAATATGAAGCCACTAATAGATGCTCTATTTATCGAAGTAAACCCAATTCCCGTTAAAGAAGCCATGAATATTTTAGGTATGAATGTGGGATCTTGTAGATTACCACTTACCAATATGTCTAATGAAAATAGGCAAAAACTTATAGATGAAATGAAACTATATGGTATGGAGATTAGGGGGTAATAACTTATGTTAAAAGTAATTGTTAGCGGTTTCTTAGGCCAAATGGGGCAAGTCATCAGCAAATTAATTTTAGATAGAGATGATATGGAATTAGTCGGGGGCATAGATAGAAATGCCCCTTCCTACAAGGGAGATATAGATGTATATGAGAGTATATTAGATTTAGATAAAAAATGTGATGTTATAATCGACTTTTCCCATCCGTCTTCTCTAGATAATTTACTAGATTATGCAATATCAAACAATACCCCTTTGGTTATAGGAACTACCGGATATGGAGAAGAGGAGATAAAGAAACTAAAAAAATCTGCTGAAAAAATCCCTATATTCTACTCAGCTAATATGTCTTTAGGGATAAATCTTATGTTATCCTTGGTATCAAAAGCTGCTTCTATTTTAAGAGAGGATTTTGATATTGAAATAATAGAAAAACATCACAACAAAAAGATAGACGCTCCTAGTGGAACAGCCTATATGATAGCCAACGAAATTAACAAAGTGTATGATAATAATAAATTATATACCTTTGGTAGACATGGTAAAAACAATAAAAGATCCTCTAATGAAATAGGAATCCATGCAATTCGGGGTGGAACTATAGTAGGGGAACACACTGTACTATTTGCTGGATTAGATGAAGTTATAGAAATAAAACATAGTGCTTCTTCCAAGAATGTATTTGCTAAAGGTGCCTTAACTGCCACTAAATTCATAGTAGATAAAGAAAAGGGATTATATAGTATGGACCATATAATCAATGCATAAAAAAACCTGCAGGTTATCCTGTAGGTTTTTTAATCGTCAAAAGTAAATATATAAGGTATATTCCTATAATAATCGCCATAATTAAGGCCATAGCCTACTATAAATACATCAGGAATGGTAAAGCCTACATAATCTGGATTAATGTCAGCTTGCCTTCTACTTGGCTTGTCTAACATACAGCAGATCTTAATCCTTTTGGGATCTTTCATCTGTACAAATTCCACTACTTTTTTCATGGTATTTCCTGAATCTATAATATCATCGAGTATCAATACATCTTTATCCTTTATATCTGTTCTAATATCGGTTATTATCTCAACTACACCAGAAGAAACTTCATCATGGCCATAGGAAGAAGTTGTCATAAAATCTATATTTACAGGGATATCTATTTCCCTAACTAAATCAGCAGCAAATATAAAGCTTCCCCTCAATAAAGATATTATTACTATATCCTCATAATCTTTGGATATCTCCTCTCCTAATTCCTTTACCCTTTGTGATATTTCTTCAGTACTAAATAGTACTTTTGGCTTCTTGTTTAGAATCATTTTTTTCTCCTTTCTTGCAATATTTATTCTTGAAATTTCTTTTTTATAATCTCTTTAATTTCCTTTAACTCTACAAGAATACTATTTAGAGTTAATTGGATGCTCATTAATATAATAAATAACACTGAAATAACAATTATTTCAATCCGCATATATCTTCTCCTAACTATAATAATCCATATTTTTTAAATAGCTTATTGTGTAGATTATAACATATTTGTACTCTAGGTTAAATAAAAAAATCATGCTTTTTATTTGTTCTAGAGCAAATAAAAAGCACATGATTTCTTTAGATTATTGTGACTTTACTATAAATCCTTTCTATTATTATCGTTTTCAATATGTTCCAGTTTAGATATGGATACTTCATAGGCTACTTTTGTTTCTACTTTATCATTCTTATATCTTTTTTGATACTCTCTACTCTGAATCCTGCCCCAAATTTTTATATGATCCCCAACCAACAATTTTTCACAAAATCTTGCATTTCTTCCCCAAGCAATAGAAGGTATGTAATCAGACTTATTATAAGCTCTATTAACAGCTATAAGCAAATCAGCTATTTCCCTACCTAAAGGCGTACTTCTATAAATAGGGGGTTTACATATATAACCGTCTAAATAAATTTCATTGGGATTGTTTAACATCTCCTCTATCTCATCTTCATCGATTAATAAAATAATATCTCGAGCAAATACGGTTAAAACTAATCTACTAGCATTATGGATATATCTATTATAAGATCTTAATTGTCCATATATTTCTACAAATGAACCAACAGATAAATCCATATCTACAATAAGTCGTTCAGAAACAGTAACTGGTAAAACATCTACTGAATTACTTAACCTAGGCACTTCTACTTCAAAAGTGTAAAAACCCTCTCCATACATTTCATGGCTAAAACTCAACGGTGTAATCATCTGTCCTACAATTTTTACCGAATTAGTATCCATTAATTTGCTAACCATTTATAGTCATCTCCCCCTTATTCTTGTGTTTTTTATCTATAATTATATTTATTCTCCAATCCCAATTATTATGATTATATTTAAAAAACTCATTTTGATAACATTTTATCAAATTATAGTGTAAGTTTCCACCTAAAAATAAACCAGTTAAATTCATTATTAACTGGCTTATGGAATAATTATTTATTATTCCTTTTTTATTTGTCTTCCCGTATTATCCATGTAAAAATTTTCCTTATATATTAATTGAGAAATAGGCACTATTTCATATCCCTCTCTTTGAAGCCTTTCTATTATAATTGGAAGATATTCTAAAACATATTTGGCATTATTATGGAATAGTACTATAGAACCATTTCTTACATTTCTAGTAACTCTATCTACTACTGGCTGTACCCCCATCTCCTTCCAATCTAATGAATCTACATCCCATTGAATAACATAATAGCCATTATCTTTACATACATTTATTACCCTATCATTATAATCTCCAAAGGGTGGTCTAAATAAAATGGGCTTTTCTTTAATTAACTTTTCTATTTTATCTCCAGTTATATTTAATTCTTTTTCAATCTCATCATCAGATAATTTTGTCATATAGGGGTGATTTGTAGAGTGATTTCCTACATCATGGCCTCTATTATATATTTCCTTTACATGTTCAGGATATTTATCTACCCAAAATCCCACTAGAAAAAAAGTGCTTTTCACATTATATTTATCCAGTATATCCAATATTTCCAATGTATAATCATCTCCCCAAGCTGCATCGAAGCTAATAGCTAATTTCTTCTCCTCTGTTTCTACACTATATATGGGCAATTCTTTTTTATATGAAAATACCTGTGCTATTTGGATATTAGATTTAATACCTGTATAGATGATTGAAATTATAACTAAAAATATAACTATCAATATTCTAAATATCATATGATTTTTATTATATTTTCTATTCAATATATCACCTCCTATAATATTTATTAATATAATTTATTCTTATTTTACATTTATATTACTTAACCAAAACTATATTATTATATTACCTTTAAAATATATAAAAAATTCATTGTAATTACTTACATAAACTCAATATAGATAGATTGTAGATTTTAATATAAATGGTAAACTATATATTTATTTTTTATATTTGGTATAATATTTTCAAAACAATAGGTTATCCTAATATTACAGCAACAAAAATGTTGTTGTAAAGGAGGGCGCAAAATGGCCAATAACAATAAAATAGTAGTGCCAGAAGCTAGAGAAGCCTTAAATCAATTGAAATTGGAAATAGCTAGTGAGCTAGGTATAGACAATTATAATAGTATAGATAAAGGCAATTTGCCTTCAAGAGTTAATGGCTATGTAGGTGGATATATGGTAAAAAAACTAGTAGAAGATGCCCAAAGACAGTTATCTAATAAATAATTTTAAAAAAGAGGCAAGTGGAATTCCACTTGCCTCTTTTATGTGATATAATCTATAATATCTATATATTTAAAAATTGTATGAGGTGTTAAATATGTTTGCAGAAAACACTGAAGAACTTGCTCAAAACAAATTATTATTATTGTATATAATCGATAAGGCTGAAAAACCCCTAACTAATGAGGAAATTACTGAATTCATGCTAGAAAATAATTATATGAATTATTTTCTAATCCAACAATATTTATCAGAACTAACAAGCTCAAAGTTCATAGAATATGTCCACGAAGATGATAAAAAGATTTATAAGATGCTAAATAAAGGAAAAATAACTCTCTATTATTTCCAAGATCGTATCCCTGAAGATATAAAAAAATATATTTTGAACAATTTTGCAAAGATACTAGATGAGGAGAAAAGGGCTACCCAAATTGTAGGGGAATACTACAAAAATGATAAGTACGATTATACAGTGAATCTCAAATTAGTAGAAAACGAAGAAACCTTATTCAGTCTATATTTAAATGTAACAACTGAAAAACAAGCAAAAAAAATCTGCAACACTTGGAAAGAAAATACAGAATTTATTTTTAAAAATATATTAAATATGCTAGCAGATGATGAAATAATTCCATTAGATGATTAAAATTCCTCCTGGTTCTTTTCCTACCCTTATCCCATCTATTATAATATTTTTTTCTATATCAAATAGATATATTATATCCTCTGATATGTCTGTTATAAATACCGTATTATCTCCATCCCATTCAATTCTATTAGGCATACCCACCAATTTGGTTTTGCTTAATAGATTTCTTTTTTCAATGTCCACCCTATAAATATACCCTTTATCTATGTTGGTAACAAAAGCTATCTCCCTATTATTCAATTTCAACATATTAGTAAATATACCTTTAAGCTGTATAATTTCCTCTTCTCTATAATCTTTTAAATTCATTATAGATATATTGCTATTACTTAATATGTTGTTATTGACACTATATAAAATGTACATAAAATCGCCTTCTATTATCATCTTTATTGGGTTATTTTTTACTCTAATAATCTCATTCTTTACTCCTTTAAGATCAATAATATTTATACTATATCCATCGCTATTGGCTATATATATCTTTTTTTTAACTTTATCAATCTCTATATCTATGGGTTTCCCGCCTACTGGTATATTTTCAATCAAATAAAATTCTTTCTCGCTAATAACAGATATGGAATTAGAATCGGTATTTGCTATAAAAATATAATTTTCAATTGATTTTATACTTGTAGGAAAGCTCCCCACATATAATTTATCTACAATCTTACCCTTATCCAAATTAATTTTAAATACCGAATTATCATATGCATTGGTACAATATAAAAACTTACATCCGTCGTATATCATATCCCAAGGGCCAATGGAAGGACTACTGGATATAGATTTTACGTTTTTATTAGCTATCTCACTCAAATAAAAAACTTCATCTATTCTCATATTGGATCTATCTATAAAAGTTAAGGTATCCTCCCCTGTATTAGCAACGACTAATTTCTCTTTCAATTTCAACCTACCACCTCCATCCACTATATATAAACTAATCTATGCAATATAATGGATTAAGGTGATATTATTTAATCTACAATAATATTCTACGACTAAGTTTTTGTCTATTTAAAGATATATTCCTCCTTTTTACTTCGATTATCAACTGATTCACTATAAATAAGCCTTTCTGATATTCCTTCATATTTTCTCCCATAGATAAAACTTTCAATCTATCCATTTCTTCAATAGTAAAATCTATTAATTCCTCGTTAGTTAAATTAGAATAAGGATTCAATTTTATCTTATTCATAAAAAAACCTCCTATAGAATATATAAATATGTATATTCTATAAGAAGGTTACATATAACTATTTACTTCTAGTTAAAATCCTTCTAACATCTCCAATTAAATATAAAGAACCAGCAAAAAGAATCAAATCTCCTTCTCTGGCGAGTTTAAAAGCTTTCTCAATAGCTTTTTCTATATCCTTTTCTACGATGGTATTCTTATTATATTTATTAACTATTTCTTCAAGAGCATACCCCTCCATTTTCCTAGGCATATTTACCTCTGTTACTATTATTTCATCAGCTAAAGGTGCCAATATTTCAACCATATGCTCTACATCTTTATCTTTTAGTATTCCTAATCCTAGTATAAGCCTATTATATTTAAATAGTTTCAAGTTTTTTGCAAGATTAATTACTCCCTGGAGATTATGAGCACCATCGATTAAAAAGGTAGGGTTTCTATTTATTATCTCCAATCTGCCTTTCCATCTTGTTTTTTTAAGGCCATTTCTAATCTCTTCATCTGTTATAGATATATGGCCTTTTTCTTTAAGTATCAATAGAGTGTACATAGCCAAAGTGGCATTATATACTTGATATTCTCCTAATAAACTTATTTCAATATCATTATATATTTTGTCATTAAATTCAAAATCAAATACTGATCCAAATTCATCTAATTTATTAATTTTTATTTTCTCCATTGGACAAATAAAAAATTTAGCTTGTTTTTCTAACGCCACCCTCTCCAATACTTCTAAAGCTTCCTTTTGTTGAGGATAAGATATTACAATGCTATTTTCTTTAATAATACCAGCTTTTTCATAAGCAATCTTTCCTAAAGTATCTCCCAATACATCTATATGATCATAATCTATAGTGGTTATAACTGAAGCTAAGGAGCTTTCAATAATATTTGTAGAATCAGACCTACCCCCTAATCCTACTTCCAAAACTACATAATCAACTTGTTCTTCCTTAAAATAAATAAAGGCGATTGTAGTAATTATTTCAAAAGTTGTAGGATGTTCATAACCTTCCTCTAGCATTATTTCGATTTTATCCTTTACCCTTTTAGTTATATCTGCTAGTCTATCATCTGGTATATCTACTCCATTGATAGATATTCTCTCATTAAATCTCTCTAGAAAAGGCGAAGTAAAAAGCCCCACTTTATACCCTGCTTCATCTAAACTAGAGGCAATATAAGATGCAGTAGATCCTTTTCCATTAGTACCACCAATATGAATATATTTCATATTACGATGGGGATTTCCCAATAGTTCCAAAAGTTTTCCAATAGTATCTAATCCCAATCTCGAACCAAATTTATTTTTATCATTTATGTAATTTAAGGCTTCTTGATAATTCATTTTATCCCCTCTTCTTTTTTTATCTTTAATTACAATTTTAAAACATTTTTATACAATAAACAATAAAAATTTAATTAGGGTGGAAATTTAAAATCCACCCTATTGTTTATTTACTGGATTTTAAAGCCTCAAGTCTTTCCAATACCTTTTCCATCATATCTTCGTATTTCTTCTGTTTTTTCCTTTCTCCTTCTACTACATGCTCAGGAGCCTTAGTTACAAATCCTTCATTGGATAGTTTGTCTCTGACCCTTTTTAGTTCTTCTTCTAGCTTATCTTTGTCCTTTTCCAATCTTTCTATTTCCTTGTCAAAATCTATTAAATTCTTTAAAGGTATATATACCTCACATCTATCTAATACAACGGATATATTATCTTCTCCTAAAGTAGTTTTATCTTCTATGATTTCTATCTCTTCAGCACTGGCTAAATTTATAAAATACCTTCTACCATAGTTTAAAATATCCTTAATGTTCTCATCTTGAGTTACAAATATGGTTTTGGCTTTTTTAGATGGAGCTATATTCATCTCCTGTCTAGCATTTCTTATCCCTTTTATAGCATTCATTATATAACTCATTCTTTTTTCTGCTTCTGGATAGTTATTTTCTTCTTTATAAACAGGCCAAGTACTGATTATTAAAGCTTCTTTCCTTTCAGGTAGATGTTGCCATATTTCTTCAGTTATAAAAGGCATAAATGGATGTAGTAGTTTTAGTACATTTTCCAATACATGTAATAGTATTATTTGAGCAGTCTCCTTGCTCTTTATATTCTCGCCATATAGTCTAGGTTTTACTATCTCAATGTACCAATCACAATATTCATCCCAAATAAAATCATATATTTTCTGGGCAGATAAACCTATTTCATATTTCTCTAAATTTTCGGTAACCTCATCAATTACAGTATTCATCCTGGAAAGTATCCATTTGTCTTCTTCCTCTAAATAGTTTGAATTTATACTTTTATCTATTATATCTTCGTCCAAATTCATCAATACAAATCTAGTAGCATTCCATAGTTTGTTGGCAAAATTCCTATTTGCCTCCACCCTTTCCATATAAAATCGCATATCATTTCCTGGGCTATTTCCTGTAACTAGTGTAAATCTTAATGCATCTGCCCCATATTCTTCTATAACCTCTAGAGGATCAATTCCATTTCCCAAGGATTTACTCATCTTCCTACCTTGTGAATCCCTTATAAGACCTGTTAAAAATACATCTTTAAAGGGCACTTTTCCAGTTTGCTCTAAACTTGTAAACACCATTCTAATTACCCAGAAGAATATGATATCATACCCAGTTACCAACACATCTGTAGGGAAAAAGTACTTCATATCCTCCGTTTCTTCTGGCCATCCTAATGTGGAAAAAGGCCATAGAGCTGATGAAAACCAAGTATCTAATGTATCAGGGTCTTGATATATCTTGGTACTTCCACATTTGTTACATTTTTCAGGTTTCTCCTTTGAAACCATGATTTCATCACAATCTTCACAGTAATATACTGGCAATCTATGTCCCCACCATAATTGTCTAGAGATACACCAATCCTTGATATTTTCAAGCCAATGGGTATATATCTTGCCAAACCTTTCAGGTATAAAGTTTAGTTTCCCTTCTTTATAAACATCTAAAGCTGGCTTAGCTAGTGGCTCCATCTTCACAAACCACTGTTTTGATATCAAAGGTTCTACTACTGTTTTACATCTTTCACAGTGGCCTATACTATTATCATGGTCTTTAACATCTACTAAATAATTCTCTTTTTTTAAATCCTCTACAATCCTTTTTCTAGCTTCATATCTATCTAATCCTTCATATTTACCGCCATTTTCATTTATGATAGCTCTTTCGTTCATTATTATACACTGGCCTAATCCATGCCTTTCTCCCACTTCAAAATCATTAGGATCATGAGATGGAGTGATTTTTACTGCACCAGTACCAAATTCCATCTCTACATATTCATCTGCTATAATAGGAATTTCTCTATTCACCAGTGGCAATATAGCCTTCTTGCCTATTAGATGTTTATACCTTTCATCTTCTGGATTTACCGCTATAGCTAAATCCCCTAACATGGTTTCAGGTCTAGTAGTAGCTATGGTTATAAATCCTTCCTCACCCTTTAATGGATATCTTATATACCAAATACTTCCTAAGGTTTCTTCATGATCTACTTCTGCATCAGAAATAGCTGTTCTACAATTTGGACACCAGTTTATTATCCTATCACCCTTATAGATTAAGCCCTTATTATATAATCTAATAAAAGTCTCTTCTACTGCATTGCTTAGACCTTTATCTAGTGTAAACCTCTCCCTACTCCAGTCACAAGAAACTCCTAACTTTTTTAATTGATTATTTATATTACCTCCATATTTTCTGGTCCATGCCCAAGCTTCTTCTAAAAAACCTTCTCTGCCTAATTCTTCTTTAGATTTTCCTTCTGCTTTAAGCTTTTCTACTACTTTAGCCTCAGTAGAGATACTAGCATGGTCTGTCCCAGGTAACCAGAGGGCTTCATAACCTTCCATTCTCTTCCAGCGTATAAGTATATCTTGTATTGTATTGTTCAATGCATGGCCTAGATGTAAATTCCCAGTAACATTTGGGGGAGGCATCATTATAGTAAAGGGTTTCTTATTTTCATCCACATGAGCAACAAAGTATTCCCCGTCCATCCAATATCTATAGAGCCTATCTTCAAAATCCTTGGGATTATAAGTTTTAGGTAGATTTTCAATCATCGTTTATTCCTCCTATACATTATTAAAATAATAAAGCCTTCATCCTTAAATCTAAGGACGAAGGCACAATTCGCGGTACCACCTTAATTTCATAGATATTATCCATGACTCTCAAATAAATAACGGCTATCCCGTTTAAGCTTACTATTTTCAGCTTAAATACTCAGAAGCTACCTTCAGCAAACATTGCCTAGAAAGGTCTTTCAGCCTATGGACCTTTTTCTCTGTATAGGGTGTTTACCTACTCCTCTTCTTCATAGTATATATTAAATTGTTAGACATTATTATATATATAATTTATACTCTTGTCAAATAAAATTGTTTTGTAACCAAATAATTTTATTTGAATAATATAAATATTAAAGATTACCTCGTTTTAAGATAATACAGGAGGGATGCAATGAAAAAAATAATTAAGATAATTTTATTAACATTAACAGTAGTTTTATTAATTAGTACCAGTTTAGTTGGCTGTAAAAAAAATCAACTTAAAAAGGTTAGACTTATTGAGGTTACCCATTCTTTATTTTACACTCCCCAATACATTGCTATTACACAAGGTTTTTTTGAAGAAGAAGGTCTAGAAATTGAACTCATTAATGGCAAAGGAGCAGACAAATGCATGACTGCCTTATTAAGTGGAGAAGCAGATATAGCATTTATGGGACCAGAAGCTTCTGTATATGTATACAATCAAGGTAAAGATGATTACGCCATAAACTTTGCTCAGCTTACTCAAAAGGATGGCTCTTTCCTAGTAGCCAGGGAACCTGATCCAGATTTCACCTTTAATAAACTTAAAGGTAGAGAAATTATTGGTGGAAGAAAAGGTGGAATGCCTGAAATGACATTAGAATATGTACTTAAAAAACATGGGTTAATCCCAGGTGTAGATGTAAACGTAAGGACCGATATTCAATTTGATGTAATGGCTGGAGCTTTCGTTGGTGGCGAAGGGGATTATGTAGCACTTTTTGAACCAGTTGCTGCAACTTTAGAAAAGGAAGGTAAAGGTTATGTAGTAGCCTCTATAGGAAAGGAAGCAGGGTATATACCCTATACATGTTATTCCACTACCAAGAGTATATTAGAGAAGGATCCTAATATGGTTCAAAGCTTTACCAATGCTATATACAAGGGAATGCTCTGGGTACAGAATCACTCTACGGAAGAAATTGCAAAAGCTGTTAAACCTCAATTTCCAGATACAGATGATGAGATATTAATAGCATTAATAGATCGATATAGAGAACAGGATAGTTGGAAGCCAGATTTAATAATAACTGAAGAAGGTTTAAATCACATGATGGATATAATGGAAATGGCAGGTGAATTGGACAAAAGAGCAGATTATAATAAAATAGTAACTACAGAATTTGCGAAAAAAGCTATGGAAAAAATAAAAAAGTAATATGATATAATAGGGCAGTAGGGTTTACTGCTCTATTTGACTAAATTCAAATCTTTCCCCCAATAAAATAACAACAATTGATGGTTTACCAAGGTCTTTCCTAAATAAATAAAAAAAGTTACAAATTAGTTACAATTTCCTCTTTATTTTTTTATCGTTTTATTGTATACTCATATATAAGCAAAAGACTAAAATAAAGGGGTTGTTTTTTAATGCAAAGTAAGAAATCTTTAAAGAAAAAAGCTATTGTCTTTACATTATCAGGAATATTGTTTGCTACTCCTATAATTGGTCAAGCTCAACTAGGAGAACAAATATTAAAAAAGGGAATGGAACACAATGATATAAGGATATTACAAGAGCACCTGAAGCATTTAAACTATCTTGAAATAGATGAATCCACTACATATTATGGTGATCAAACTGCTAATGCTATAATTGAACTTCAAAAATCTCAAGGTTTAAAAGCAGATGGGGTATTTGGACCAGATACCTTTGAAGCCTTGAAAAAACTCATGGAAGTAGAACCTTTAAAATATAATAGACTATTAAAAGAAGGTATAAATGGAGAAGATGTAAAGGCATTACAAAAGAGTCTTAAATTCTTAGGCTTTTTAGACATAGACCAATGTACTACATATTTTGGTTCAGAAACTAGACAAGCCCTCATGGATTTTCAAAAAATTTACGGAATTAAGGTAGATGGTATAGCAGGTCAAGAGACTATTAGTGCTATAAATGATGCTCTATCTGGTAATAAACGTAGAAAGAAAACTGCTTCAGCTAATAGGGGTAGTTCAAGTAACCTCTCTTTAGGAGAAGAAATTGTATCTACAGCTAAAAAATATATGGGAACTTCCTATTCCTATGGCAGTTCAAGTTCTACTGCTTTTGATTGTTCAGGTTTTACCTATCATGTATATAAGCAACATGGTATAGATATACCTCGTTCATCAGCAGAACAAGCCACCGTTGGGCAGCAGGTAAGCAAGGGAGATTTACAAATTGGAGATTTGGTCATATTTAGCAATACATATAAATCTGGGCCAAGCCATGCAGGAATATATATTGGGAATGGTAAATTTATACACTCTAGTTCCGCAGGGGGAGGGGTTATGATATCGGATTTAAGCTCTGGATATTATAGTAATCATTTCTCCTATGGTAGAAGATTGTACTAGTATAAAAAATATTAAACCGGCTTCCTTATGGTAAGCCGGTTTGTTTTATTTAGAATATGTTAGTAAGCTAGTGCCAAAGCTTGATATTTTCTTATTTTTGAATAAATCCTACTTTTCTATATACCTTTCTTAAAGTTTTGTTTGCTATATAACTAGCTTTTTCTGCTCCTTTTTTGTATACTTTTTCTAAATAGTCTTTATCATTTATCAATTCATTATATTTTTTTTGAATTGGTGTTAAACCTTCTATAACTACATCTGCTAAATCCTCTTTAAATTTACCATACCCAACGCCTTCATACCTATTCTCTATTTCTTCTATTGAATCTCCTGAAAATGCACTATAAATATTTATCAAATTCTTAATACCTAATTGTTCGTCATTATACCTTATCTCTCCTATAGAATCAGTTACTGCTCTTTTTATTTTTCTTCTTATAGCATCTGGCTCATCTAATATCAATACATATCCATTTTCATTTTCATCGGATTTGGACATTTTGCTTTCTGGGTCTTGAAGGCTCATTATTTTTGCTCCTTCTTCTTTTATCAAAGGTTCTGGCACTTGAAAAGTTGGGCTATATCGGTTATTAAATCTTTCTGCTAAGTCTCTAGCTAATTCCAAATGCTGCTTTTGATCCTCCCCTACGGGAACAAGGTCTGTCTGATATAATAATATATCTGCTGCCATCAATACTGGATAGGTAAATAATCCTGCATTTAAATTTTCTTCCGATCTTTGAGACTTTTCCTTAAATTGAGTCATCCTACTTAATTGTCCCATATAAGATATGGTATTGAGTATCCAGGTCAGTTCAGCATGAGCTGAAACATGAGATTGGATGAATATGGTACATTTTTCTGGATCTAATCCACAGGCTAGATATATAGCCAATACTTCTAAAGTATTCTTCCTTAAGTTCTTTGGTATTTGAGGTACAGTGATTGCATGTAAATCTACTATAGAATAATAGCAATCATATTTATCTTGTAATTCTATCCAGTTCTTTATAGCCCCTATATAATTTCCAATAGTAAGCCCTCCTGAAGGTTGAACTCCACTAAATACTACTTTTCTTTCCATATTTATGCCTCCTATAAAAAATAATCCCTCTCATCTCCATAAAAGAGACGAAAGGGTTACTTCCGTGGTACCACTCTAATTGGCCTATAGCCCACTTTAATCTTTAAGGGGAATTAACCCTAATATCCTACTATTATTTCAGATATTAACTCTCAAGTCCATTGGATATAATAGTGTCACAGGCTCCCACCATCCCTGATTCGCTTAAGACCTGTATTATATCTACTACTCTTGATCATAGTTTAATATTTACCTGTTATTTTACATTATACACATTTTATCTTAAAAGTAAACATCTAATACCTATATTACATACATAAGATGATCATCTCTATTGGATTTTACCACTTTACCTGGTACACCTACTACGGTAGTATAGGGAGGTACATCTTCTAATACCACTGCATTGGCTCCTATTTTAGCACCTTTTCCTATGGTTATAGGCCCTAACACCTTAGCTCCTGCTCCTATCATCACATCATCTTCCACTGTTGGATGTCGCTTTTTATTAGGCTCTCCTCCAATTCCCCCTAGGGTTACCCCATGGTATATGGTTACATTGTCCCCAATTTCAGCTGTCTCTCCTATTACTACTCCCATACCGTGGTCAATGAATAAATTTTTCCCTATTTTAGCTCCTGGATGTATTTCTATACCAGTTTTGTGCCTAGCCCTTTGAGATATAATCCTAGCTAAAGTATATCTTTTTTTCTTATAGTGTTTATGTGCCCATCTATGGTATACTAAAGCCTTTACGCTAGGATAGCAAAACATTGCCTCAAAAAGAGATTTTGCTGCTGGATCCTTTTTTAATATGTTCTTAGCTTCATCTATTATAAATCTAATCATATCATCACTCTCCATTAAATAACTCTGTAGATAGATATCTTTCCCCTGTATCAGGAAGTAGAGTAACAACAGTTTTTCCTTTGCCAAGTTTTTCTGCTACTTTATTTGCTGCAAATAAATTGGCACCAGAAGATATGCCACAAAGTATTCCATCATTTTTACCTAATTTCCTAACTTGTAAATAAGCCTCTTCTTCCTCCACTTGAATTATCTCGTCTATTATATCCCTATCTAAAATACTTGGAATAAAGTTTGCTCCTATGCCTTGTAACCCATGGGGACCAGCTTTACCCCCAGATAACAAGGGAGATTTCTTAGGTTCTACTGCTATTATCAAAATATCTGGATTCATCTCCTTTAATCTTCTACCTACTCCAGTTATAGTTCCACCAGTTCCTACTCCTGCTACAAATGCATCTACCTTGCCTTTTGTATCTTCTATTATTTCTACCCCTGTAGTTTCATAATGGGCTTTCACATTGTTTATATTACCAAATTGATCTGGCATAAAATAACCATTTTCTTTAGCTAGTTTATTTGCCAATTCTACTGAACCAGCCATACCATATTTTCCCTCTGTTAATATAACTTCAGCCCCATAGCCTTCCATAAGTTTTCTTCTTTCAATGCTCATAGTATCGGGCATTACTATAATTACTTTATAGCCTTTTGCTGCACCAATCATAGCAAGAGCAATACCTGTATTGCCACTAGTTGGTTCCACTATTGTTCCACCTTTTTTTAGTATACCCTTTTTCTCTGCATCTTCAATCATATATAATGCAGGCCTATCCTTTACACTTCCAGCTGGATTGAAAGATTCCAATTTTGCTAATATTTCTGCCTTATTATTTTTATCTTCATTATACAATCTAATCAAAGGTGTTTTCCCAATAGTTTCATAAATACTATTAAACTTCATATATATTACCTCCGTTTATAATATAGTCCTCATAATATATAAAAAACCTTTCACCTCAAGTATATATAAATATACAGAGGCGAAAGGTTGATTTCGCGGTTCCACTCTGCTTAGGGATAGTCCTATCTCAATTCGAGTACTATCATACTCTAGTTCTATAACGGGAACTGCCGTTTAAGTCTACTATGCCTTTCGACTAAAAGCTTATTGGTGCACTTCAAGTATATTCGGTATAGACTCCTTCCACCTCTAGAGTCCTCTCTATAATACTTTATATACTCTACTCTACCAAATCATAGCTTTTATTATTATTTTATAAGTTATTATATTCCAATATAGCACAAAAGTTCATAATAGTAAATAACTTTTTTGTAATTTATGGACATTTTCTCATAAAAGATTGAATAATATTTTTTTACATATTATCTAAAGTAAATTTAGCCTTATCCAATACTTTATTATCATGATTTATATACCCCTATTCCAATAAAAATAACATATTAATCAAATAACAATGTATAGTATCTGGCAATTTTTTTGTCTAAATCTAATATACTAATATGTCTTGCCTCTCTTATAGTTTCTTTACCTCGGATAAATAGTAGTATAGCAGGAATTGTAAATATGCTATAGTTTGTAGCTATTTTTATGGAATCGTCTATATCTACTTGGTAGGCCTTTATATTAGGATACTTTTTTAACATATCTTCAACTTTTGACTTCACATCCACACATACCCCACAACTATTAGTACCAAAGTAGAGTAATACCATTTCATTTTCATCAATAGTTTTTTCTAATAATTCTACTGTATCAATAATCTTCATTGATCTCCTCCTATACGAATAAGTATTTTTTCACATATCCAATCTATCCTTGATAATCTGCATTTTATGTGTGATTTAATATATAAAAATACATAAAGAAGATAGTTTAAGGTGCTTTTTTATTCTTCTATCCAGCTACGAGATCTTTCAACGGCTTTTTTCCAACCTTTGTACAATTCCTCCTTTTCTGTTTCTTCCATTTGGGATTCAAATATTCTATCTACACTCCACCTTTTATCTATTTCATCCTTATCATGCCAAAAATCAACGGCTAATCCCGCTAAATAAGCTGCCCCTAATGCGGTAGTCTCTATTACTTCTGGTCTATGCACAGGCACTCCTAGAATATCCGATTGAAACTGCATTAGGAAATTATTTGCCACCGCTCCTCCATCTACTCTTAATTCCTGTAAATCGATTCCTGAATCCTCTTGCATGGCTTCTAATACATCTCTAGTCTGATATGCAATGGATTCTAATGCAGCTCTTATTATATGATTGCTATTTGCTCCTCTTGTTAAACCTACTATGGTTCCCCTAGCGTACATATCCCAATAAGGAGCACCTAAACCAACAAAAGCAGGTACCAAATACACACCATTGTTGTCCTCTTCTTGAGAAGCAAAATATTCACTATCCTTTGCATGGGTGATTAAATGTAATTCATCCCTTAACCATTGGATTACCGCTCCAGCAACAAATATACTCCCTTCTAGAGCATATTCTACTTTTCCATCTACACCCCACGCTATAGTGGTTAAAAGGCCATTTTTAGATGTTACTGCTTCCTCTCCAGTATTCATTAACATAAAACATCCAGTACCATAGGTATTTTTAGCCATTCCTGGTTGAAAACATGCTTGACCAAATAAAGCTGCCTGCTGATCTCCTGCAATGCCTGCAATAGGTATTTCTGCACCTCCAAGGGTTTTAGAATCTGTAACCCCATATACTTCACTAGAAAGTCGAACTTCTGGAAGCATAGCAGCTGGTATGTCTAATTCTTCCAACAATTTTTCATCCCATTTCAATTCTTTAATATTGTATATCATAGTCCTTGATGCATTGCTATAATCTGTGACATGAACCCTGCCCCTTGTCAAATTCCAAATAAGCCAAGTATCAATATTGCCAAATAATAAATCCCCTTTTTCAGCTTTTTCCCTAGCTCCTTCTATATTGTCTAATATCCATTTGATTTTAGTCCCTGAAAAATACGCATCTATTACCAATCCTGTATTTTCTCTTATATAATCTTCTAAACCTTTTGCTTTCAATTCATCACATATATTTGCAGTCCTTCTACACTGCCAAACTATAGCATTATAAATTGGTCTACCTGTATTCTTATCCCATACTACAGTAGTTTCCCTTTGATTGGTAATCCCTATAGCTGCAATTTCCTGGGGCCTAATTCCTGCTGTTTCTAATACTTCTCTTAAAACTCCTGATTGGGTACCCCATATTTCCATAGGGTCGTGTTCTACCCAACCAGGCTTTGGATAATATTGAGTAAACTCCTTTTGAGCAACTTGAACTATCTCCCCTTCATGATTAAATATTATAGCCCTAGAGCTGGTTGTACCTTGATCTAATGCCATTATGTATTTTTTAGCCAATGATTCTTCCTCCTCTATTTTTAGTTTTTATCCTGTATTGTACCCAGAGATGTATAAATGATTGATATACAAAATTACCTAATGCCCCACCAACTATTTAGATATACTGATACTAAAATGCATAATATGTTCCCAATTGCGGCAAATCCTATAGTTAATACAAGCTTTAGATAAATGCCACTAACCTATCCAGTGACTATACAGCTATCCTAAATGCTAATCCTTAAGCTGTCATAATAACAAAATCAATCCTAAGTTGTTTCCTTTAGAATCCTTTAAAACCATGTTTGCAATTACTCCATCACCAAGTAACATCAATATCATTGTACCAAAAAACTCACCTAATATAAAAGGATAGCCTAGGCTATCCTTTTATATAAATTCTTCAAGGAGTTTCTCTGCATCCATTGGGTCTAATTCTCTATCCACTAAAGGAGGACCATTTTTTATAAAATCAAATTTATCCTCGTAAGTTTCCTTTTCTACCTTATATAATATTCCAATAGGTATTTTATCACCAAATTCCATAGCTTTTTTGAAAGCCTCTTCCCTATTGGTATAATCATAATCCTCTGGTAAATGATATACCCTTTCTTTATACCAAGCAAAGGTATTTACTTTATTCCATACTACACAAGGTTGAAATATATCCACTAAAGCATAACCTTTATAGTTAATTGCCTCTTTCATTATTTCCACTAGATGTGGAATATCCCCTGAAAATCCCCTAGCTACAAAACCTGCCCCCATAGTAAGAGCTAATGCTAGTGGCTGAACTGGTTCCATCTTTACACCATCAAATTGTAATGTTGTCTTTTGACCCATTGCTGTTGTAGGTGATGCTTGTCCTTTAGTTAATCCATATATCTGATTGTCATGGACAAAATGAGCAATATCTATATTTCTTCTTATAGTGTGGATAAAATGATTACCTCCTTCACCATAGGTATCACCATCTCCTGATTCCACTATGACCTTTAAATTCTTGTTAGCTAATTTTATTCCTATAGCTGGAGGTAAGGCTCTTCCATGTAAACCATTGAAACCATTAACCTTAATATAATGAGGCATCTTAGCTGCCTGACCTATACCTGAAGCAATAACCACTTCATGGGGTTCTAACTCTAATTCTTCCAAAGCCTGCTTAAGAGCTGTTCTTATCATATAATTCCCACACCCAGGACACCAGGATGGTTCGTAAAGTTCATATTCATATTTCAACTATAAAACCTCCTTTAATCTAACATATAATTCATCTCCACTAAAGGGCCTACCATCATATTTCAATATCTTATGGGTAGATTTAATTAATGCTTCCTCTCTTATTAAGCTATCTAATTGTCCAGTAGCATTTTGTTCCACATCTATAATCTTTTTAGCAGTATCCTTTAATTCCAATAATCTATTGATTGGCAGTGGCCATATGTCTCCAAATACTAGGGCACCTATAGATATTCCTTCTTTTTTTAGTCTTTCTACTGCTTCTCTTACTGCACCATAGGTAGATCCCCAACTAACTATTAAGTTTTCAGGTCTTTCATCTCCTATTAACCAAGGTTCTTCTACTTCCTCTTTTAATCCTTCAAACTTTTTAAGTCGCTTATCTACCATTTTAGTCCGTATTTCATCGCTTTCTGTAATATTGCCCCATTCATCATGTTCATCACTATCTACCAACACCACTTGCCCTGGAATTTTCCCTGGTAATATTCTAGGGGAAATCCCATCTTCTGTAAACTTATACCTTTTATATTCTTCGTCGGTAATTGCCTCTTCTCCAGAAATATATCTTTCTATTTGGATCTTGCTAAAATCGAAAGGCATCTGAGTAGTCATAGAGTCTGCTAAGTATTGATCGCTCATCAAAAGCACTGGTATTTGATATTTCTCCGCTATATTAAAGGCTCTAGCTGTCTGATAAAAAGCATCCTCAGGACTTCTCAATGCCATAATCATCCTAGGAAACTCCCCATGCCCAGCATGGATCATAAATCTTAGATCCCCTTGTTCTGTTCTAGTAGGAAAACCTGTAGCTGGTCCTGGCCTTTGTACATTGATTACTACTACTGGTACTTCTATCATACCTGCTAAACTTAAAGCCTCTACCATTAGTGAGAATCCTCCACCTGAAGAGCCAGTCATAGCCCTTACCCCTGCATAAGATGCGCCTAACGCCATGTTTAAAGCTGCTACCTCATCCTCTACTTGATCTACTGCAATTCCCATATCGTTTCCATGAGCAGCAATATAATTTAATATACCAGTAGAAGGGGTCATTGGGTAACCACAATAGAATTTACATCCTGCTGCTATGGCTCCTAAACCTACTCCTTGGTTACCATTGATTATTATTTTATCGTCCTCTAAGGTTTCCAATTTATATTCTTCATCTAACATTGCATATCCTGCTCTTAATGCATTTATATTTACTCTATATATTTCATCCTTAAACTCATCTTTTATAACTTCTTCACCTTTTTCTAAAGGAAGACCATAGTATTTAAGTATAGCTCCTAAACCCACAGTAGTATAAACTCTCGAATTTCTTAAAGATTTAGCTGTCTTAATTAAATCTAGGTGGATTGCATCTTTATCTTTAGCAATGTTGGTATCGGTGATTATTACACCATTCTCTTTAAGCTTAGCACTGTGAATTTCTACCGTTTCTTCATTTAAAGCAAAAATTATATCCACCTTTGAGCTATAAGAGTATAAAGGTTTATCTGAAAATCTAATATAGATAAAATTATGTCCTCCCCTTACCCTAGACATATAATCGCTATGAGAAAAAACATGAAATCCAGATCGCTTCAATGTTTTTTCTAATAGTCTTGCAAAGGTGTCCATTCCTTGACCTGCTTCTCCTCCCACCAATATGCTATAATCCATATGCTTACCTCCTTTTGTTTCATAGTATTTATCCCATTAACAAAATAAAACCTTCCTATACCTTATACCCTAGTTGTTTCTTGATTAACCAAAAACTCCTATTTGCAAAATTATCAAATAGGAGTTTGATTATTCATAGTTATATCCACTTAAAGCTAACAATACTTGAGAAGGTAAATAAAATAGCCACATGGACATGGACGAAATATTATATAATAAGCCTTCGTTAAAAACATTATACATAGCCACACTTATATCACAGAGTAAAAATAGCATCATGCCTATAAGGATCATATGGCGATTTGGTTTAGGATATATTTTATATCTATATGCTTTGAATGCCTTTACCACGCTATTCAATAAGCAGTAAGCATAAAATATTCCCATTATCCATATAAAATCCAACTCTATCACTAGTTTGTTTACTATAAAATAAGTAATCGATAAACTTAAAAATATTATTATAAAATTTCTAATGGTAAGTTTTAGATTTTTAAACTCATATCTAAAAGAATATAGTATCTGAACTATGGAAAATAAAAAAATACCTAGTACATAGTGGCTATCTAAAATTAAAAGGAATAAATCTCCAATCAAAGTAATAAAAAGTCCAATTTGAAGTAGGAGAAGATCTTTATAATTTAGAGCATCCTCTCTAGTAAATAGAGATATAATGAAGACAAGAATCATAGATAGGAATTTCAACCTATCTGAAGATATAGAACCTTCAACATCAAATATATCCATGTACATAAACCATATATATAGTATCAAAATAAATAATAGTAGTATTCCCATAATCCTCCGTTTTCGAATAGCTTTTGACATAATTTCAACCTTTCTATATATATAAAGTTATTTAAATATACCTGTATTTATAAGTTTTGGGACAGGGAGAATCATCTCTCTGTCCCAAAATTGGAGCCAATAAAGGGGCTCGAACCCTTGACCTGCAGTTTACGAAACTGCTGCTCTACCAACTGAGCTATATTGGCTCAAATGATTTTAATCATAATTATAATATACTACTTTTTATAAGATTTGTCATCCTCTTTTTTATATAAATTCTGGTGGGACACTAAGGACAATTCTCAGTGTCCCATTTTAGCAACATAATAATATAATATGGGACAAGGGAACTGTCCCACTGTCCCAGATTATTCTCCTGATATAGCTAGTTTCTTAACCTTAATACTTGGAGAAGCTACTCCATTCATAGAAAATCTTAAATCCTTGCCTATTTCTTCAATATCCATCAATGTTTCAAAAAAGTTTCCCGCTATGGTTATTTGATTTATAGGCCTTTTTATTTTCCCATTTTCTATTTCATATCCATGAGCAGATAGAGAATAATCACCAGAAACTGGATTTAAACCAGAATGCAAACCTTGTAAATCGGTAATATATACTCCACTATCCATAGTATGGAAAATTTCTTCTAGGGATTTATCTCCTTCTTTTACATATAGATTGGTGGTGGAAGTAGTTATAGAGGATTTATAGGAATCCCTGTAGCCATTTCCAGTAGACTTTACTCCATCCTTTCTGGCAGTTTTCCAGTTATATAGATAAGTTTTTAATACTCCTTCATCAATTATCTTCTTACAATATGTTGCTGTTCCTTCTCCATCAAAGGGGCTAGAATTAAAACCTCCTTCTACAAAAGGATCATCTATCAATGTGAACTTTTTGGTAGCAATTGGCTCATCTATTTTATCTTTCAATAAAGATAGCCCTTTTTGAACACTTTCTGCATAAAATATAGATTGAAAAGCTCCTAATAGATCAGCAAATATATCATTTCTAAATACCACTGGGTATTCTTGAGATTTAATAGGCTTAGCTCCTAATAATGATAAAGCTTCTTCTACCGCTTCCCTTGCTAACTTTTTATAGTCAAATTCTGAAAAATCTTTAGATATAATATAGCTAGATCCAGTTTTTGTATCTTCTCCTTCTTTAGCTACCACCATAATAAATGCATAGGCTAAATTCCCTCTATCCTCTAGATTTAATCCCTTAGTATTTATAAGATATTTACCATTTTCTATCTCATCATACATACAATAGCTTACCGCTATAATCCTTGGATCTAATTCTAAGGCTTCCTTTTCTAAAGCCTTTGTAAATTCAATTTTATCCTCTAGTGATGTTTCTTTAAGCTCTTTACTGAAATTATCCAATTCTTTGTACTCATCTGAGCCGGAAAATATTATCTCCTTTTCTAGAGCATCTATATGTTTTCCATTTTCGTAGGCTTCCTCTATTAACATATCTATGGAAGATTCATCTACCTTTTCAGTATAGGAATATCCCATCTTATCATCATGGATACCCCTTAGGGATAGACCTTCTGTATCGGAAATATTGTATTTATCAATTTCACCATTAAATATAGCTATCTCTATAGTCTTGGTCTTTTCCACATAGACTTCCATATCTTCAAATCTATCTTTTCCCTGTTTAAATATCTTATCAGCTAATTTTTTATATTCCATTTATTTCTCTCCCTTCCTTCCACCAACGGTTAATGCTTTAACCCTAATAGTCGGTTGACCTACATTAGTAGGCACCATACCACTTAAAGAACCACACATTCCTTGACCAAAGGTTTGATTATTTCCTACCATATCTATATTTTCCAACACCTTAGCTCCGGTACCTATGAGGGTTGCACCACGAACAGGTTTTGTTATCTTTCCCTTTTCAATTAAATAGCCTTCCATTACTGCAAAGTTAAAATCCCCTGTTGCTGGATTTACACTTCCTCCACCAAGTTTTTTAGCAAATAATCCCCTTTCTGTATTAGATATTATCTCTTCAAAGGTAGAATCACCATTAGCTATAAAGGTGTTGGTCATTCTAGATGTGGGAGCAAATTTGTAGGATTGTCTTCTTCCAGAGCCAGTAGATTCCATATTCATTCTTCTGCCATTTAATTTATCTATCATATAAGATTTAAGTATTCCATTTTCTATAAGTACATTTTTTTGAGTTGGTGTACCTTCATCATCTATATTTAATGAACCCCATTCATTTGGTAAAGTTCCATCATCTATAGCAGTAACTAAAGGTGATGCTATTTGTTCTCCTAGTTTATTGGCAAACACTGAAGTTCCTTTAGCTACAGAAGTTGCCTCTAAACTATGACCACAAGCCTCATGGAATAATACTCCACCAAATTCATTATGAATAACTACTGGCATAACTCCCGATGGACAATAATCTGCTAATACCATAGTTTTAGCAATTCTAGATGCTTCCCTGCCTATCTCATCTACATCTATACCATTGAAGAACTCAAAGCCCATGGAAGCTCCTGGAGCATAAAAACCTACTTGCATTTCTCCATCCTTTGATGCTACAGATTGAACATAAAATCTAGTCCTAACCCGCTTGTCTTCTACCATCAATCCTTCAGAATTAGCTATTAGTACCTTTTGTTCTTCATCGAAATAATTGGTGGTAACTTGAGTTATTAGAGGATCATAATTTTTAGCACTCTCATATCCCCTTTTTAACAACTCAACTTTTTTAGCCTTATCCACGCTATTTGGGATTATCTTAACTGAATGTAAATTAGGAATGCTGGATTTCATCAGGTTTAATACTATGTCTTTTTTATTAGAACTTAAGGCTAACGCTACTTCCTTTGCTACCTTTATCAAATTTTCCTCACTAGAATCATTGGTATAAGCATAAACACTATTTAACCCATCGAATATCCTAATACCTATACCAAAATCCCTGCCTGATATACTATTCTCTACATAACCTCCTACCATCTTGATATTTGTATTGAATCTATCCTCTACAAAAACTTCCGCAAAATCCCCTCCATTGGATAGGGCTGCATAGAGCACATTTTCTATAACCTTTTTACTAAGCAAGAAATTACCCCCTTTAATAAATATTTTCTATAATATATATTATATATTATTTCGAGACTGAAAGCATTATTAATTATACTTTGTCTATATTTAATAATCTAATATACTCTCCACAACTCTCTACCATCTCCAAATGATTGCCGTCTCCAACTATCTCGCCATCAGAAAATACTATTATTATTATTCTTGGATTTAATTCTTTTATGTTTTCTACTCTATGAGTGATAAAGATTCCTATTTTCCCTTTACTTTTTTCTTTCATCAACAAAAATATTTCCTTTTCAGATATAGGATCTAAAGATGATGTAGACTCGTCCAGCACTAACACATCTGCATCTCGCATAAATGCCCTCCCTAGGGCTATTCTTTGCCATTGTACTTTTGATAGCTCTTCTCCTGCAAACCATTTGCCCATTTGAGTATCTATTTCTTCTTTAAATTTATCTCTTCTAAGGATTTTATTATCTTTTTATCATTATCTATTTCTTCTATATTTCCAAATCCTATGTTTTCCCTTAAAGTCATTTCATATTTATTAAAATCTTGAAATATAATGCCCATTCTTTTTCTTAGACTATCTGGATTTATTTTCTTTAGTTCAATTCCGTTTATTAATATTTTCCCTTGATAATTATCATAAAATCCACATAATAATTTTATAAATGTAGTTTTCCCCGAACCATTTTCCCCTACTATTCCTATTAGTTCACCTTTTCTTATCTTTATATTTATATTATTTAAAGTATTATTTTCACTTCCCTCATATGTGTAGTTTAGATTTTTAAATTCTATTTCTTCTATTTCTATTATCCTATCTTCATATCCTTATTTATAATTAATTTACCTAATAATTAGCGAAAATATAAAAGGACCATGGTGTTTAGCCATGGCCTTTTTATATCTACACTACTTTTATTCCAGTATTAATTATTTCTTTTGCTAAAGGATTAGACGAATTAAAATCAGAAGTATTAAATGGACGAGGTTCAAGTCTGTAATCTACTTTCCTCCTTATTTTCATTAATAATAAAGTATCCTCTATTATATCCATGCCTAAATCATCACTTACTACGGCTATATCAATATCACTATCTTCTGAATAAGTTCCTTTTGCATAGGAACCATATAAATAAATATTTTTTACATCTATTTCTTTTTCTATTAATTTACTATAATCCATTATTATTTCCTCTATTTTTCGTTTATCACTGAAAGAAGCCATGTTCTCAACTCCTTTATTTTTTCAATATTAGCAGCAGTAAATTCATTATCACACTTTTTGTAAAAATTTTGCTTATAATCTGGGTACCTAGCATTTATATTAAATGTCGTAATAAGATCCAGTGTATCTTTCTGTTCTTCTGTAGTTTCAATCTGGGCTTTTTCTGCTAATCTCAGCAAATCATGTATTCTTGGTGGATTGTCATCAATATTTTTAACATATATGGATTTCAACAATTTTTCTATAACCAAATGTCCTATAAATAAACTCCAATGTTAATCTTTGCTTTCATATAGATTTAACATGGTTTTATAATCTTGATTTGAAGTTTCAACCCAATAATCAATTAAATCATTTTTATCCAATATTTTCTCACCACCATTATTTATTATACATATTTATTATATCATACAAATATTTAAATTAATATACATTTTCTATCTCTTCCATTTATTTCATATCATCTGAGTCTCACATTTATTTAAAACCTTTTTAAATTTTTGTTATCATAAAAACAGAGCCCCCAAACTCCATTTACTTTTCAAATTATTCCTACTATTCAATTTTCAGTTCCTTATATACATTCCCCTCAAAATCCTTTATTGTAAAAATATTATCTTCCAATACTCCATAGCTATGAGGGCTATTTCCCTTTGGAAAAGTGATACTTCCTAGATTTATTACATATATATTCTCTATTTTTTCAGCTTTAGGTATATGTGTATGACCGTATATAAATATATCTCCATCCATTAGTTTAGGCAAATTATTTTCATTATATATATGTCCATGAGTTAAAAATAATCTTTTGTTATTATATAAAATTGTAGAATAGTCTGCCATTATAGGAAAATCTAATACCATTTGGTCTACTTCACTATCACAATTTCCCCTTATAGCTATTATTCTATCAGCATAACTATTGATTATTTCTATTATTTTTTTTGGATTATATTCTTTAGGTAGAGGATTTCTCGCTCCATGATATAAAATATCCCCTAAAATTATTATATAATCTGCTTTTTCTTCTTTAAATTTATCTAATGCTTTATTTAAATAATAAACTGATCCATGAATATCTGATATAAAAAAAAGTTTCATATTTTTCTCCTTTCTTTAAATAAGTTCACTTTTATAAGCCCGACCTTAAAAAGTGAACTTATTTTCTATTAAACTATATGTTCTAATTGTATTTGGTGTATTTCCATATGTCAATAGTAAAATGCCCCCTTAACTTGATACCTACTACCAAGTAGGGATATAATATTAATAGACACTAAAATAAGGAAACGAGGAGGATAAAATTGATTGTTGGTTTAGATATGGGAGGAACCCATGTAGATGCAGTTATAATAGAGGATGGTAGAATCATAAATACAATAAAGAAACCTACTAATAGGGATAATCTATTTGAATCTATCTGGAACACTTTGGAAGAACTACTTAAAGGATATGATAAGTCTAAAATCAAAAGAATCAACTTAAGTACTACCGTATCCACCAATGCTATCGTAGAAAATACCACTTCTCCCGTTGGGATGATAATCCAATCTGGTCCAGGACTACCTCAAGATTTCTTGGCTTGTGGCGAGGAGAATGTGTTTATCTCTGGCTATATAGACCACAGGGGAACAGTAGTAGAAAATTGGAACCATGAGGAAATTAAAGAGGCTATTAACATCTTTAAAGGGAAGAAAATTAACTCCCTAGCTGTAGTAACCAAGTTTTCCATTAGAAATCCTAGCCATGAATTAGAAATAAAGGAAATGATAGAAGCTGAGAATAGAGGGAATATAACATTAGGTCATACTATGTCAGGAAAATTAAATTTCCCACGAAGAGTATATACCTCCTATTTAAACTCTGCTGTATATGATACCTTTAATGATTTCTCTAATAATATAATAAAATCAATGGAAAAGGAAAATATAAAAGCTCCAGTCTATATATTGAAGGCTGATGGAGGTACTATGAGTCTATCCACCGCCGAGGAAAAACCAGTAGAGACTATCCTTTCTGGTCCAGCTGCCAGCTTCATGGGAATAAATGCGATGTTGTCAGGAGATGAGGATGCTATACTTTTAGATATTGGCGGAACTACTACGGATATATTCTTCCTAGCTGATGGAGTGCCTTTGTTTGAACCCTTAGGTATCAAGATAGATAAATACAAAACTCTAGTTAGGGCTATCTATAGCCTTTCCATAGGATTAGGAGGAGATAGTAGCATTAGCATTAAGGATGGTAAAATAAAAATCGGTCCAAAGCGAGAAGGGGTTCCCTATGCTTATGGTGGACCAGCTCCTACACCTACAGATGCTATGATTACTTTAGGGCTAATGGAAGGTGAAAAGGAAAAAGCTTATGAAATAATGAAAAGTTTAGGGAAAAAGCTAAATATGTCAGCAGAAAATATTAGCAACTTGATTCTAGATACTATGGCTAATATGATTAAAATGAAAGTAGATGAAGTTTTAAAAGAGATCAATAGTCAACCTGTCTACACCGTCAAGGAATTATTATATGGAAAGACCATTGAACCTAAATTGATAAATATAATTGGTGGTCCAGCAAAGGTTTTAGCACCAATACTTGAGAAAAAGTTTCATCTCCCCTGTTATTATCCAGATAAATACGAAGTAGCTAATGCAGTAGGAGCTGCCCTTGCAAAACCTACTACAGAAATAAATATGCTAGTAGATACTGCTAAGGGAATATTAACAGTACCTGAACTAAATATATATGAAAATATAAGTAAAAAATACACATTAGAAGATGCAAAGAAAAAAGCTTTAGAATTAGTCAAAGAATCTGTCTTAAGTCTAGGGGCTGAAGAAGATCAAATAGAAGCTGAAATAACTGAAGAAAGTAGCTTTAATATGGTAAGAGGGTTTTTCACTAGTGGAAAAAACATAAGAATAAAGGCCCAAGTAAAACCTGGCCTTATATATGATTTACGAGGTGATAGTATTGATTAAAGCAAAAAATAGATTAGGTCTAGTATTTTTCCCAGCTTTTGACTGGGCTATTAGCCCTACCCATCCAGAAAGAGAAGAAAGACTTCTATATACCCAAGATCAGATATTTGAAGAGGGTATTGAAGATATAGAAGGAATTAAATTTTATAATCCTATTATAGCTTGTAAAGAGGATATTCAAAGGGTACATTTTTGTATCCCAGATGTAGATTCTAGAGTAACTGAATCCCATTTAATATCTGTAGGTGGTGCTATTAAAGCATCCCAAGCAGTAATGGATAAGGAAGTAGACAAAGCCTTTGCATTGGTTCGTCCTCCAGGACATCATGCCCAAAGGGTGGTATATGGAGACAGGGGTTTTTGTGTAGTTAATGTGGAAGGGGTAATGCTAGAGAGGATTAGAAAGGAATATGGTCCCTTGAGGGTAGCTATAGTGGATACGGATTGTCACCATGGAGATGGTACCCAGGATATCTATTGGAATGATAAGGAAACATTGTTCATATCCTTTCATCAAGATGGTAGAACCCTTTATCCAGGTACAGGGTTCTTGGACGAATTTGGTGGTCCTGCTGCCTATGGATATAATATTAATATTCCTCTTCCTCCAGGAACAGGAGAAGAAGGGTTTCTATATGTACTTGACAATGTAGTAATGCCCATATTGGAAGAATACAAGCCAGATATAATAATAAACTCTGCTGGGCAAGACAACCATTATACAGATCCAATTACCAATATGAACTTTACTGCTCAAGGATATGCAAAATTAAATGATAGATTAAATCCAGATATTGCAGTTTTAGAAGGAGGATATTCTATAGAAGGAGCTTTACCCTATGTTAACCTTGGTATTATACTTGCCATGGCTGGTATAGACTATTCCCATGTCCATGAACCCGATTATGATAGAGATAGATTAAAACAACCTAAAGATATTACCGAATATATTAAACAAATATCTGAAATAGTGTATAGTCGTTGGAAGGATAAAGAAGACCTAAGAATAAAGGAATTCAAAGGTTATGATCAGGTAGAAAGAACTAGACAAATATATTATGATACAGATAGGATACTTGAAAATCAATCTCAGAATTTCAAAATTTGCAAAAAATGTTCCGGTTTAAATACTATTAAATCCCAAAGTGGTGAAGGTTATAGGGTATTTGCCATACAAATTCCTGTAGATGCTTGCTCCAAATGTATCGATGAAGGATATAGATTATATAAAAATCCTAAAGGAAATTATACCCATGTCTATCTTCAAGATAGGGTAAATGATGAATATCATGCAAAATAATATTGAGTAGGTAGTTTAAACTACCTACTTTCTTTTTATATGCATCTCACCATTGTATTCTCCATCCTTTAATACTATATAATGATCTTTGTAATTGATTACAAAGTTAAGCATAGACGATTGAAGGTCTATATTCCTTAAAAAATGTATGGTACAGTAATCATTATTTTCTTCAGTGGAAAACCTAAGTACAATATTTTTTACTTCTGTCAACTGTATTCTACTGTCTATATAATCTGGCAAATCTTCTAAGTACAGATTTAAAGTTCTAAAATTAGTAGGTATGAATAGGTCCACATCTGAATTTTGTTCCATCAAAGTTCTTATTTCAAAATCGCTTTTTATAATTAACTTTTCTTTTTCGTATATTATCATTTTTCACTACTCCTTGCTATTACTTTGTTTCCTCTATTTTTATATTATCATCATTTCTAGGACTCTTTTTTAAAACTATAATATACCATATTACCAGTACAACTCCCTTAAATATACTGCTAATACTTATACTCCACCATACTCCATTTAATCCTAATGAAGTAGAAGAAAGAATTAATGCAGCTGGGATACGTAATCCATTAAACAATATTCCTACAAAAGAGGGAGGTATAGTCTTTCCCAATCCATTAAAAGCACCTTGGGTAGCAATCTCTATGGTCATAAAAAACTGAGATATTCCTAAAATCCTAAGATATGTTATACCAATTTCCAAAGCCTCTTTATCATAAGGAATAAATAATCTAAATATAGGACTTGCACCAAATATCAACAAACAAGTAGCAAATATACCTATACTCCCTACGATTAATAGCCCTTTACGATATCCTTCCCTTATTCTGTCCCATTTACCTGCACCATAATTTTGTCCAACGAAAGCAGATATAGCGGTGGAAAAACCTCCTGCAGTCATCCAAGAAATGGACTCTATCTGAGAACCAACCTTTTGTACTGCAATAGGTTTTGGCCCCCATTGAGCGATTATCCTAGCTATAACCATAGCTATACTTGCAAACAGCCCTGTTTGAATTGATGATGGAAATCCTAATTTAAATATCCTCTTTAAATAATATTTATCAGGAATTTGGAAAATATTTAATCCAGTAAATAGGCTAGACTTACTCTTAGCTATTATAACAAATATAAAGGTAACGGTAAACTGGGCAATTATAGTAGCTAAAGCTGCACCTTTTATTCCCATTTTGGGAAATGGCCCAATTCCCAATATCATCAACGGATCTAGTATCATATTCATGATTAGGCCTATTACATTTATTTTAAAAGGGGTAGTACTATTGCCAGAACCATTATATATACCTGAAAATACAGGATTTAAAAAATAAAATACAAGACCTATGGATATTATAAATAAATAATCCGTAGCCATTTGAATTACTTCTTCATCTCCTAGATTAAAAAAACCAATAATCTTGTGTCTAAATATCATCAATAATATAGAATAAATTAAAGCTACTATAATATCCAACTGTATAGTATGAAATACATATTTTTTAGCTCCCTCTATATCCTTTCTACCTAAAGATTGAGCTACCCCTACTTCTGCACCTATTTTAGGGACCATCAATAAAGCAGTGCCAAACCAAGTAAAAAAACCCGCTGTTCCTGCAGCGGCTACTGCATTAGTACTCACCCTACCTAACCATATCATATCCATCATATTATATGCCATCTGAACAAAAGAAGTAGCCATAATAGGTATGGCTAGCTTTACTAAAGTTCCCGTTATATGCCCTTCTGTTAAAGTTCTATTCTCCATAGTATCCTACCTCCCTACTATGATTGAATATTTATTTCGTAACACTAACTTATCCTATTCTATAATATAGTTTGAAATTGTTCAAGGGGATTTTATATTATCACCTTACATCATTTTGTTCAAAAAATGTCTTTACATTGTATAGTATAAGCAAATTGTCTATACCTTCATCTTCTATTATATGATTCAAATCTTCATCATAATATCTAGGATCTACTACATATATCTCACTAAAATGACTAGTTAAAAATGGGATAAAGCTGTTGGCATTGGATTCTATTTTTATAAGGGGATGGTTCCCACCTAAAAACACCCTATATTTATCCTTTTTATCAAGGCTATCCATGTCATATAGGGAATTAGCAACGCTCCCTTATGGAACCATAGGCTTAGGTTTCCAAATCAAAAAGGGATCTATAAAATATAGATCCCTTCTATTACTACCTATTCCACCTATGGCCTCTCATTATTCCATGGCCAAAACCTCTTTTCAAACCATTTTCATCCTTCCAAACATATCCACCTTGGCAAGTACCTGGCATAAAACCATTCTTTTCGTGAAATTCTTCCATTGATTTGAAATGATCATTCCAAACCTGAAATTCTTCTTTAGTAATTTGCCCATCTGTTAATGCTTTTTCTAATTGAGCTTTTTTCCATTCCATTCGCTGCTGAAACCAAACTTCTCGTTGTTTGTTATCAATTCTTGATCCTAAGTTAGTTTTTTGTTCTGTATCAGATACTTTAAGAAGTTCAGCATATGAAAAACTAGCTGATAAACCTACTACCAATGCTAAAGCTAAAACGAGTAATATCTTTTTCAAGTTATCTCCCCTTTCTTTTTTAAATTCATTTTAAATCTTAAATATGTAGGAAATATGGAGAACTGAAAAGCCATCTTCATATTTCCTACATATTTTATTATTATAATTAAGCTAAAAGTTCAAGGAGGGAAAATACTATGTGCCATGGATTTGGATTTTATAATTATCCAGGTAACACTTGGTTGCTGGGAGGAATGTTAATCTTTAGGGCGCTGTTTGCTATTGGATTATTGGCTTTAGGATACAAACTAATTATGGATTTTATTAATAATAGGACTTCTACTAATTAACTGAAGGACAAAAGCTAAGTAGTTCTCTATTAAAACTTAGCTTTTGCTTTATTTTTGGGTATTATATATTTGAGGTGAAAGAAATGGATCAAATTAAAATATTGGTTGTCGAAGATGAAAAAAACATCTCCCATGTGATTAAAGCCTATTTAGAAAAAGAAGGATTTGATGTAACTATTGCTATAGATGGCAAGGATGCCCTAGATATGTTTTCTAAAGAAGAATTTCATTTGATAATTTTAGATCTGATGTTACCTAAATTATCTGGGGAGGAAGTATGTACCACCATAAGGGGTATCTCAGATATTCCAATTATAATGTTAACGGCTAAGGTAGAAGAAGATGATAAAATAGAAGGTCTATCCATTGGAGCTGATGACTATATTACTAAGCCTTTTAGTCCTCGAGAATTAGTCAGTAGAGTTAAGGCTTTACTAAGAAGAAGCTATAAAGAATTAAGCCCCTTAGCTGAAAAATTGAGTTTTAACAATGGAAATCTAAAAATAGATATAGATAAAATGGTAGTAAGAAAAAATGGCAAAAATGTTCATTTAACTACTAACGAATTCAAAATATTATCAGCTTTATTGACAAATCCTGGTCAAGTATTTTCAAGGGAACAATTAATTGAAATTGCCTTTGGATATGATTATGATGGTTTTGACAGAACTGTGGATACCCATATTAAAAATATTAGGCAAAAAATAGAAGACGATCCCAAGAATCCCATATATATTATCACCGTATATGGAGCAGGTTATAAGTTTGGAGGAATTTAAATGAGTCTAAATAAAAAATTAACTCTAAGCTTTATTTTTGTTGTTTTTATTTCCATTATAATAATTAGTTTTATTTCAAATAAAATGATAAACGATAAATTTGATACTTATTTAATAGATGAAAGAAATAAAAAATTTGAAACTATAAAAGAGAATATCAATGAACTATTTTTACAAAAAGGTAGTAATATAACTTCTGATGATATATCAAATTATGCCAAAATGGAAGATATCTATATAGAGATTAAAGACCTAAAGGATGTTATGATATGTAACGCAAATAATAAACCCTACCATAGAAAAATGATGAATAAGAGGATGAAAAACCATGGCAAGATGATGAATTCCTATTCCAAAGATACATCAGGTGTATATGTGGAAAAAACTTTTCCATTGTTACAAAATGAAAAACAAATTGCTACATTGATAATAGGCTATTTTGATACTGCCCATTTAACAGAAGCTGCATTAATATTTAAAAATACTTTAACTAAATCCTTTATCTTATCAGGAATAATAACCATAATACTTGGGCTATTAATCAGTGTATTTTTATCAAAGGAATTATCCAATCCCTTGATAAATATAACAGAAACAGCAAATCTAATAAGAAATGGCAACTTAAATGTTCGTTCTAATGCTAAGACTTCTACAAGGGAAATCATGGAATTATCTAATTCTATCAATTACTTAGCTGAAACATTGGAAAAACAAGAGCTTTTAAGAAAAAGATATGCATCAGACATATCTCATGAACTTCGCACTCCATTAACAACCCTTAAATCCCATGTAGAGGCTATTATGGATGGTGTTTGGGAGCCTAGTTATAAACACCTAAATATATTAATGGTAGAAATTGATAATTTAACTAAATTAGTAGATGACTTAAAAAACACCTTCCAAACTTTCGAAGGAGAGCTCAGTATTAATAAAACTCTATTTGATATTTCTAAGGAAATGAAAAATCTAATCTTCCTTTTTACTCCAATATTTAAAAAGGAAGGTTTCAAGCTTAACTATTCCATTGAAGATAATATTAAAATTTCTATGGACAAGGATAAATTTAAACAGATAATGTACAATTTATTGTCCAATTCCATAAAGTATTTAGATAAAAATGGCGAAGTAAAAATCAATTTATATAGGGAAAATGATTATGCAAAAATTATCGTAGAAGATAATGGCTCAGGTATAAGGGATGAAGATATTCCCTATATATTTGAAAGATTTTATAGAGCTGATATGTCTAGAAATAGGAACACTGGTGGAACAGGTCTAGGACTTTCTATAACTAAAACATTAGTTGAAGCTCATGATGGTACCATCTATGTAGAAAGTAAATTAGGGATTGGAACCAGATTTACCATATTAATACCTTCAAATATATGATTAATCATTATTTGTATTAGATATCTTATCCTTTCTAAACAAGTAAATTACAAGGGTTATAGTAGGAAGTACAAATAAAGCTATAGTTGATGTTATTAAAATAGTCTTTTGAAGAACCTTTCCTACACTTAATATAGAGCGCCTATCCTTTATAAGTAAAGTTGCTATAAATACAATGCCAGCTATAGGAATTATGTAGGGTCGGTTGTCGTTTTTGTCAAATGTTTGGGAAAAAGCAACTGATGTAAAATATAAATATCCTGTAATTTTACCTACATTTCCTGTTATCCATCCAACTACAGATAATACATCTATCCTTTGGATAAAATCGTATAAATTTATTAATCTATTAAAAGTAAAAAATGGAAAATTTGTATGTTTGGCATATTCTATACCTAAGGCAGCTTGGGTAGCCACCACTAGTAATATTATTATAAATATTGAATATATAATGGATTTAATATATATTTTATTCAAATCCTCTTTTCTTTCTAAATAAGGGGGTATCATTGCTAGGATAATTATATCACTAAACTTTATACCACTATCTATAGCTCCTATGTTCAATTCTTTAAATGTAGAATCCTTAAGCACTGGAAGTAAAACCGTAAAATCATAATTATTATATCCTAGTATTATAAATAGCAATATTACCCCCAATATAAAGGGTACAAATATTTCTCCACCTCTAGCTATGGATTTTAATCCTTTATAAGCTATATAAACACAAGTAATTAACATAATTATTGTTGTTATCCATGTGGGTGTTTCTGGAAATAGAGCACTGTTTAAAATTTCTACTAAAGTTGCAACATTAATAATAGAAAGTAGAAGCAAAAATCCAGTATAATATATGCTTATTACTTTTCCCGCAATTTTTCCTGAAATCTTCTCAGTATACTCTATTAATGTATAGTCACTAAATTTATTACCTAAATACAGTAGGGGAACACAAAGTAAAATAGTATATGGAATTGACATCAATAGTGTTATCCAAATATCTTGATTACCTGGTGGAATATTTACCACTGGTAAATAAGTAAAAGCTATAGTTACTCTATATATTATTATCAAAAGAATCACTTGATAGGTTGAAATCTTATTTATATTCTCTAAATTCTCCATACTATTTCCCCTTTATCCTTCCAATAGGTTCGTTAATAAGACCTGTTCGTATTACATTAGTTTTTACTTCTACTTGCAAATCTGACTTGGAAAAAATCTCATTCCAATTATCTTTTATTTCATGCCATTCCTTGGGATATTTCCTATGAAATATATTACCAAAACCAAATATGTCCGTTTCAAATTCTTTTTGGACCTTAATTAATGTATTCATCAACTTGTTTTTTATCTCCTGAGAACATGCTTTTTCAATTTCTTTCATCTCTATATCACTTGAAATATCCATATTCCCTATAAATTCTTCCAATGAGCCTCTTAGTCTAATATCTACTTTAAGTACTATATTGCCATCTATTATTTCTACATCCCTTTTTGATTTAAGTTTTATTATATCAATTGTACTCATGGAAATTTTACTAGGCCTTTGAGAGTCTATATCACTTTCCATTACTAAGGTTGGGGTACTAATTTCATCTACTGATTCATTAGGCGTAGGAAAAGTAACAATCCCTGTTTTTACCTTCCCCATTATAAAATTAAAAGCTTTTGTCTCAGTCCCATTTAAATATCCCACTAATCTATGTTTATTAAATGCAGCTGCCCCTATGACAGAGAGTTCATATTCTTTATCTTTAGAGGATTTTTTTAATTTATTGATTTGCTTTTTTTCCTTTTTTTCAATTATTCCTAACACTGGCTGTCTACCCATATCATAAAAATGCCTCAAATACTCTGCTAAATTAACATTAACAGCTTTTGGATTATATTTAAAATTATTTATTAATTTCAATATATAATTTCCAGGAATCTCTTCTAGACCAGCAGCAATTCCCATGACCTCATAAGCTTTAGCTTCTTTTGCAATTAAAAAATATGTCGTTTCCCTTAGCTCATGATCCCTTACCAACATATCTATATCATTAGCAGATTCACCTTCAACAAAGCCTTCTCCAAAAATGATTATTTTGTTATGAGCAATATATAGCTTTCTATCAAATTTTAAAGTTATATTTCTAAAAGCGTCAAATATATTGTCCCCAATGCCTTGAACATATGTAACAGCAGAGCCCTTCTCCATGGCACTTTTTTCTTTAGCAGGTACAGGCTCTATAATCTCTGCAGTTACTATAACTTTACCATTTTCAAAGTCAAGACCTAAGACTAAGTTGATACCAAGAGTATTTAGTTCCATAGCATTCCAACACCCAGTTAAAGCGACAGCTATAACAACTATTATATTTATGAATAATATTTTCTTTTTCATAAATTCACTTCTTTCGCATATTTCTTTGTCTTCGTATATTCCTCTTTTCTAAAGCTTTTGGTCTAAATATTAAATCCCTTAGTGGAAATCTAACAACTGAATCTTTAAGGCCTTGTTTGTTTCCAGGAGCTAAAGGAAAAGCATAGGGAACACCAAAAGAATTTAATGATATAATATGAATTATTATCATGATAAGCCCACAAGTTATAGCATATAAACCCATGAATCCTCCTAAAAAAATAAATACAAATCTATATATAATTATGGACTCTGTTAATGGAGGAACAGCAAATTCTGCTATAGCTGTAGCTGCAACTATAATAACCATAGGAGCAGATACTATACCTGCTTCTACTGCAGCTTGACCTAATACTAAAGCTCCTACAATACTTACTGCAGAACCAACTGCCTTTGGAAGTCTAATACCAGATTCCTTTATCAGCTCCAAAATTAAAGTCATCAAAAATGCTTCTATAACAGCAGGAAAAGGTACTCCTTCTCTAGCTCCAGCCATAGTTATCAATAGTACAGTAGGTATCATCTCTTGATGAAAAGTTTGTAGTGCCACATAGAGTCCAGGTAAAATTATACTTAAAAAAAGGCTAAAAATTCTCAACCATCTTAAAAAAGTTGCATAAAAAGGTCTTGAATAGTAGTCTTCACTAGATTGAATATCCTCTATGAAAAATTTAGGCATAGTCAACACATGGGGAGTATTATCACATAGCACTGCAACCCTGCCCTCTAGCAGTTTCCCTGCAACAACATCTGGTTTTTGTGTATTCCCTATAGTGGAGATCAAAGATATGTGACTGTCCTCAATCAACTGTTCAATGTATCCACTTTCCAATATTCCATCTATATCAATATTATCTATTCTTTTTTTTACTTCTTTTAAAATATTTTCATTTACAATACCTTGTATATAAGCTATAGAAATCTTAGTTTTAGTCTCCTTTCCAATTATATAGTCCTCAAATACTAAATCATTGTTTCTTATCCTTCGCCTAATCATTACTTTATTAGTTGTTAAATCCTCGATAAAACCTTCTTTAGACCCTCTTACAACCGCTTCTGCCTGGGGCTCTTCTATAGCCCTCTTCTCCCAACAATTTAAACTTATTATATAGCATTTACTAATCCTATCTATAAATAAAGCCACACTACCATAGATCATATTATCTGCCACCTCTTGCAATGAGGAGCTTTCCTCCATACCAGATATATATATTATCTTTTCTATATCCTTAGGATTATCTAAATTTAATATAATAGGTTTGATTATATCCTTATCTAATAAATCTTTATCTATAAAACCTTCAATATAGCAAACCATCAATTTAATATTACTTACAGTTTCAAATTCATATATGACTAAATCACTAGTATTGTTAAACATACTTTTTATTTTTTCTCTATTATTATTTAATATTTTGGATATCAAATGAATCATCCTTTATATTTCCGATTTCTAAATAGTATTGCCATTTTCTCTAAGATTATGAAATATATCTAAAATCCTATGAACAAAATATATATAGTTACAATATACTATACTAACGTGTTTAGAAAGGAGATATATATGAACTATCATATAGTTAGATATGAAGATACCATTTATGAAATAGCTCAAATGTATAATATATCGGTGGAATCTATCTTAAATGCTAATCCTAGAATAAACCCTAATATAATCACAATAGGTCAAATAATATCCATCCCTATAGAATCTAAAGAAAAATGGCCATTATCTACTTCTTTTTCTTCTAATATGAATAATATATATAACCAATACAGATTGTATTAGTTCTAACAACTACGACCCAGAGACGAAATACTTTATATAGAAAAATAGCTGTCTACTTAACAGCTATTTTTCTACTTCCTGGCTTTTCTATTGGTATGTTTTGTTTACATAAAGGACAATTTCCTTCATCATAGATATTTATATTAAGTTTTATTCCACTATATATAGGATATTTAATACCCCTATCACTTCTATCTACAATACAAGCAATTCCTACAACTTCACCACCTTGTTCCTCCACAGCTTTTATAGCTTCATAAGAGGATTTACCAGTAGTTACCACATCTTCAGCTATTAATATCTTTTGCCCTTTTTCTATAGAAAATCCCCTTCTTAATTTCATCTTACCATCTTCTCTTTCTACAAATATACCAGGTTTTCCCGTTTGACGAGCTAATTCATAGCTTACAATTATACCTCCCATAGCAGGACCAACCACTATATCAAAATCTATATCTTTTAATTTATCCACTATTAATCTAATAGCCTTTTCTGCCTTATCAGGATACATCAACAATTTAGCACATTGGACATAAGCATCACTATGCTTCCCAGAAGATAATAAAAAATGCCCCTCCATTAAAGCTTCCGTATCCTTTAATAACTTCATTAGCATATTAAATCACTCCCCTTATCTCCTCAATAAATTTTATCCCTTCATCTTCCATAAACCTTTCTATTCCATCAATTATATCCAAACATATATGGGGATTTATAAAGTTACCACTTCCTATTTGAACTGCATATGCCCCTGCCATAATAAACTCAATAGCATCTTTATAATCCATTATCCCACCTATACCTATAACTGGTATATTTACTGCTTTAGATACCTCATATACCATTCTTAAGGCTATAGGTTTAATACACGGACCAGATAATCCTGCCAATATATTATTAAATACTGGCTTCCTCGAATATATATCTATTGCCATACCACTAAATGTATTTACAAGGGATAAACCATCTGCACCAGCTCTTTCACAACATTGAGCCATATGAACTATATCCTCAGCATTTGGTGATAATTTTACTATTAAAGGTTTTTTACATACCTGCCTAACTTCTAATACTACTTTATAGGCTATCTCAGATTTTATTCCGAAGGCCATGCCTCCTTTTTTTACATTAGGACAAGATATATTTAGCTCTATTCCATCTACATTGGTTTCATTTAATTTTTCCACGGATTTAATGTATTCATCTATGGTACTACCTCCTACATTGGCCAACAATACAGTATCCTGCTTTTCAAGAAAAGGAAGCTCTTCTTGAATAAAATCATCAATTCCTGGATTTTGTAAACCTATGCTGTTTAAAATTCCTCCTGTAGTTTCATATATCCTTATACCTTCATTTCCTCCCCGTTTATTTAAAGTCAATCCCTTAGTAGATATTCCTCCTAATTTTGATAAGGAAAAATATTCTCCATATTCCCTCCCAAATCCAAAGGTACCTGAGGCTGCAATCACTGGATTCTTAAATTCTACTTGAGCAATTTTAACTCTTGTATCAATCATAAAAGATTACCTCCTCACCAGAAAAAACTGGTCCATCTTTACATACTCTTTTCATTCCCCAAGTAGTTTCAATACTACAACCTAAACAAGCACCTATGCCACAAGCCATTCTACTTTCCATAGATATAAATACGGGAACTTTATCCTTACACATTTGTACTACCTTTTTCATCATTGGAATAGGTCCACATGTCATGACTATATCATATTTTTCTGGAACAAATAACTCTGTGATAAATCCCTTATGCCCAACAGAACCATCTTCCGTAGTTATATATATATTATTTGCATGTTTTTTTATCTCATCTATATAATAAACTTCATCTCTAAATCCACAATAAAAATCTATAGGAGTATCTATACTTTTCATGGTGTATATCATTGGAGCTATACCAATACCTCCAGATATTATTGCAATATTTCCCTTTGAATTTAAATTAAATCCATTCCCTAAAGGTCCTAATATTTCTATTTTATCCAGTGCCTTTAAATTAGCCATGATACCTGTTCCCTTACCCCTAATCTCATATAAAAAAGTAATTTTGTCATCTGAAATATCACATATACTAATAGGTCTAGGTAAAAAAGGATCCAGTCCTAGCCAACCCTTTAGCATATAAAATTGACCAGGATCTCCTAATATACCAGAACCTTTTACTTTCATTTCATATATATCAGTTGCTATTTCTCTATTGGAACAAATAGTAACTTTCCTATACCCTTCCTTCACTTTTAATATCCTCCTTCATGGCTAGTACTGCATCTCTTGCATATTTATCATAATTTTCTTCTCCATATTCATAACTTTTATAAGCGGTAATAATCCCTCTAGAGGAATTTACAACGCCTCCATTGCCATCACTCAAATAAAGGGCTACATCCTCGCCCTTTCCTCCTTGATGTCCATATCCTGGTATTAAAAAAAACATATTTTTATATCTTCCTCTAATCTCTTCAGCTTCATCCCTATGGGTACCTCCTACTACTGCCCCTATACTACTATATCCACAACTTCCTATATACTTTGAACCCATTTCATATAATTTATCTCCTACATGATAATATAATTTTTTTGATTGGGTATCTTCTGATGGATTAACCTGTAAATATTGTATATCCTTTGCTCCTGGATTAGAAGTTCTAAGAAGTATAAATATCCCTTTATCTTTTTCCTCAATATATTTCAAATATGGAGTTATACTATCAAATCCCATATATGGATTTAATGTGATAAAATCCACCTGAAAATCCCCTTCAAAATGAGCCTTAGCATACATTTCAGCTGTAGAAGCTATATCCCCTCTTTTTATATCCCCTATTGTTATTATGCCATTATTCCTTATATATTCTATGGTTCTTTTATATGCAACTAATCCTTTTATTCCGTAGGCTTCATAAAAAGCAATTTGTAATTTATACACTGGAACTATATCCATAGTTTTATCTATTATTCCCTTGTTAAATTGAAATAGTATCTCGTCTACATCCTGATACTTTGCTTTTATATAATCAGGTATATAGTCTAAATGGCTATCCAATCCAACACATACATTTCCTTTTTTCCCAACTTCTTTAAAAAGTTTATCTATTATCAATAGTTTATACCCCCATTATATTTAATTTCCCCTTTCCTAATGGTAGCTACTACCTGTCCATAAACTTTCATACCATTAAAAGGGGTATTTTTCCCTTTGGATATAAAGTCGTTTTTATCTATTCTAAATTCTTTATCTAAATCCAACAATACAATATCTCCATCATACCCTGCTTTTATCTTCCCTTTGTTTATCCCCATAAGCCTTCCTGGAGCTGCTGACATCAATTGAGATAATCTATTTAAGGATACATCTCCTGTTCTCACTAGATTTGTATAGCATATGGAAAAAGCCGTTTCAAGCCCAGATATACCTGGAGCACCAGCTTCCTTGTCTTCTATTGAATGGGGAGCATGGTCTGTCGCTATTACATCTACAATACCATATTTTATACCTTCTACAATTGCCAATACATCTTCTCTTTTCCTTATAGGTGGATTTACATTATAATCCAAATCATAAAGAGCAATATGATGAGGAGTTGCTTCACAAGTTAGATTAGATACCTCTTTTTTAGCTTTTCTAATAAATTCAATGGACTCCTTAGTGCTCACATGGGCTAAATGTAATGAAGCTCCTGTTATCTTAGATAAATATATATCCCTTAAAGTCATTAAATTTTCTGACAGCCTAGTATTTATATATACTATTTCCTCGTCTTCTTCATGAGCTATTATGGTTAAACCTTTTTCTTTGGCTTTTTTCATAGCCTGATACATGGTTAAATTAGATTGTATCCCTTTCCCATCATCGGATATAAACTTAACCCTAGAATCTAGATAATCTAAATGCTCCAAAGTTTTTCCATCGAAATCCTTAGTTATGGAAATAGTCTGATGAATATCTATAAGATCTAACTCTTTAGATCTATTTAGCACATAATCCACTACTTCTAAAGTACTAGATACAGGATTGGTATTGGCCATTAGATTTACCAAAGTGTATCCTCCTTTTAAAGCTGCTAGGCTACCTGTATAAATATCCTCCTTATAGGTAAATCCTGGTTCTCTAAAGTGGGCATGGGTATCTATAAAAGCAGGCATTGCTACTAGATTTGTAGCATCTATAGTCAAACAAGGATAATTTAAATCCTTACCATAATGGGTAATTTCCCCTTCTTTAATATATATATCTCCTACAAAATCCTTAGTCTCATCTACTACTCTACAATTTTTAATCAGTATATCCATTTTAGCCCTCCCAAGAATATATTTGGTCACAATACTCACATTTGTATATGCCTTTATCTTTATCTATAAGTATAAATCTATGGATTATACTTCTTTCTGTAGATGTTATACATCTTGGATTTTTACATTGGATTATGCCTTCAACCTTTTCTGGTAAAGATAAGTTTATTTTTTCAACTATCTTTTCATCTTCTATTATGTTTACAGTTATATTGGGATCTATAAATCCTAACATGGTTAAGTCTAAATCTATATTATTTTCAATTTTAATTAAATCTTTCCTGCCATACTTTCTACTAGGTGCATTCATTATTAAAGCTACAGTAAAATCTGCTTTGTCTAAACCTAAATATTTAAATATACTAAATCCATATCCTGGTTTTATATGATCTATTACAATTCCCCTTACTATACTATCGATATACAACATTACATCACCCCCAACAATTTTAATATAAGAGCCATTCTAGCATACATCCCATATTTAACTTGCTGGAAGTATTTTGCCCTAGGATCATTATCCACTTCATAGCTTATTTCATTTACCCTTGGCAGTGGATGAAGAATAGCTAAATCCTTTTTTGCTAATTTTAGTTTTTCCTTATCTAAAATGTAACTATCTTTAAGTCTAATATAATCTGCTTCATTGAAAAATCTTTCTTTTTGTACTCTTGTCATATATAGTATATCTAAATAATGTATAACTTCTTCTAATCTTTCTACTTCTAAATATTCTATAGAATTTCTATCCAATATCTCTGTTTTTATATAATCGGGAACTTTTAGCTCATCAGGAGATATGAGTATGAATTTTATATTCTCATATCTAGACATGGCTTTTATCAAAGAATGGACTGTACGACCAAATTTTAAATCTCCACAGAGTCCTATGGTCAAATTGGAAAACTGTCCTTTAGTCTGTCTTATAGTAAATAGGTCAGTTAAAGTTTGAGTGGGATGCTGGTGACCCCCATCTCCTGCATTGATAAGGGGGACAGGGGAATAATAAGATGCATATCTTGGAGCTCCTTCTTTTGGATGTCTCATAGCTATAATATCTACATAGGAGCCTACTGTTCGAATAGTATCAGGGATGCTCTCCCCTTTCATAACTGAACTAGAACCAGGTTCGGAAAAACCAATTACTCTACCTCCTAGTCTAAGCATAGCTGCTTCAAAGCTAAATCTAGTTCTAGTACTAGGTTCATAAAATAATGTTGCAAGTATTTTCCCATCACATACATTTCTAAATTTTTCTTCCCCTTCTATTATTTTTTCCGCTAAGGAGAATAATTTTTCCAACTCCTCTACAGAAAAATCTTGGGGGTCTAATAGATGTCTTATTTCTGTCATTATATTACCTCCTTTTAGTCTCTCTGGACTTAATTAAAGGATAGCGTTAAAAAATGCCTTCATTAAAGGAAGGCATAAATATTCCAATATTACGCTTTCCTTTCTGAACTCTCTGGTTCAGTTTAAAGGTGCCCAATTGTCATAATAAAAATACCACATAATGAGGAAAGTGTCAATGAAATTATCAATTATTATTTAAAAGCTGCTGAAAATCCATAATTTTCAACAGCTTTAGTGATTCCTCCTATTTATTTCATAGTCATTCCCCCACCAGTTAAACCAGATTTAACTTGTTGAATATCATTGGTATTAGCTGGGGGTGCTGGCTTATAATATCCTTTTTGTTCAGCAATCTGAAATAGTTGATATTGTAATTGTTCTGCTTCATTTCTTAATTGTTGCAAAGTACTTCTAAGTTGTTGGTTTGCACATTCAGTTATGGCTTTTGTGTAGCTATCTATACTAGCCTTAGTTCCAGTTAATATATCACTTACCATATCCTTCTCTTGCATCATATTCCCTCCTATTTTAATGAATTTATTAAATTAGTAGCTGTAGTTTGAGCATCTTGACTTGACTGTTTAAATAATTGTTTTATTTGTTGATCTTGACATTGATTAGCATAGCAATCAAATTTACTTGCCATAGTTTGGTGATTTCCAATTATCTCTCTAAGATGTTGTAGTTCCATCTGATTTATATTTCCTAAATTAATGGAATTTTTTAATGCCATAATACATCTCCTTTCATCTAAATTATTTATACTACATTAATATTTTGTCATTGCTTTTATAAATTTATTCCTGGTAAAAACCTCATAAATATTCTCAAAGAATAAGGATATACTATTTTTATATGGGAGGTGATTGCTTGAAAAATAAAATTGTAGTCGAAAATACTTTAACACCTTATATAGAGTATCTAAAATCTTGTGGCTATGATGTACACACCTTATATAGAAATGATAATATAAATAATATTATATCCGATGAGTATAAAGCCATTATAGTTTCTGGATTAGATGTATTAGGTACTAGAGATGCTAGCTATGAAAATCCCCCAATACCTATAATAGAAGCAAAAGGTTATACTCCTGAAGAAATTCATAATATGCTAGAAAACAAATATAATTAAATCTGTTTTTTAAAACCCTTGACAAAAAAAGATAATACTAATATAATTGATATCAATATCCAAATAAATAATATGCTCTTATCAAGAGTGGTGGAGGGACTGGCCCTGTGAAACCCGGCAACCTGTCATAACAAGGTGCTAAATCCAGCGGTATATAAACCGAGAGATGAGAGAGGATGATAAGCCTCTTTCTTTTAAAGAGGTTTTTTTATTTTAGAACTAATTTGTCAAATTACCAGTATAAAGGGGGACAGCAATTGATTAAAATCGAAAATCTATCAAAAAAATTTGAAACTAATGATGGTGAAATATGGCCAGTAAAAAATGTTAACCTACATATAAAAAAGGGAGAAATATTTGGAATAATAGGATTAAGTGGTGCTGGAAAATCTACTTTAATCCGTTGTCTAAATAGATTGGAAGAGCCTACTAAAGGTAAGATTATCATAGATGGAGTTGATATAACCTCTTTAGATAAGAATGATCTTAGAAATTCTAGAAAACAGATAGGTATGATATTCCAACACTTTAATCTATTATCTCAAAAAACCGTATTTGAAAATATAGCCTTTCCTTTAGAGCTAGAAAAGATGGATAAACATATAATTAATTCAAAAGTTAATAGATTATTAAATTTTGTTGAACTTTCTGATAAAAAATATGCCTATCCTTCAGAACTAAGTGGCGGTCAAAAACAAAGGGTAGCTATAGCACGAGCATTAGTCAATAATCCTAAAGTATTGTTAAGCGATGAAGCCACATCAGCATTGGACCCAAAGACTACGGATTCTATTTTAAAACTATTAAATGAAACAAGAGATGAGTTTGGATTAACTATAGTGTTAATTACCCATCAAATGGAAGTAGTTAAAGATATATGCGATAGAGTAGCAATTATGGAAAATGGTGAAATTATCGAAACCAATACAGCCTTAGAATTGTTTAGAAATCCTAAAACTAAAACTGCTAAAACCTTTATCAATAGCTTAAAATCTAATATTGTGGAGGAAGAAATAAATCCTAAAGATTTTGGTGATAAAGTCATTAGATTAAGCTTTTTAGGGGATAGTGCTAGAAAACCTATAGTATCAAGGATGATAAAACAATTTGATATAGAGGTAAATATACTTTCAGGTAATATAAACAATTTAGTCAACACTAGCATAGGCCATTTAATACTTGGTTTATCTGGAGACGACGAGGAAATAGAAAAAGCTATTGACTATTTAAATAAACAAAATGTAAACGTGGAGGTGATATAATGGCTGAACTGATTATTCCTTCTTTATTAGAAACATTATATATGGTGTTTTTCTCCACTATATTTTCATTGGTTCTAGGTTTTCCATTGGGAGTATTATTAGTAATCACCGAAAAAGGTGGTATATGGGAAAAACCAGCTTTTTATAAGATATTAGATGGTATTATAAACATCCTACGTTCCTTTCCTTTTTTAATATTAATGATTCTATTATTTCCATTATCTAGAATCATCGTAGGAAAAACCATTGGTACTACAGCAACCATAGTACCTTTATCTATTGCTGCAGCACCCTTTGTAGCAAGAGTAATAGAAAGCTCTTTGAAAGAAGTAGACAAAGGAGTAATTGAATTAAGCCTATCTATGGGGGCTACTATACCACAAATTATATTTAAAGTACTAATTCCAGAGGCTATGCCATCTTTAATATTAGGCATAACTCTAACTATAATAAATATTATAGGTTATTCTGCTATGGCAGGAGCTATTGGCGGTGGTGGATTAGGGGATTTAGCCATTAGATTTGGACTATATGGATTTAAAACAGATATAATGATTGTTTCAGTAATCATCATAATATTATTAGTCCAAGGTATACAATTTTTAGGCAACAAATTAGCTGTAATGATAAACAAAAAGTAAAACAAGGGGGAATTAAATTGAAAAAATTTATATTAATTGTAGGAATATTTATTTTGTCCTTAAGTTTATTAACTGCTTGTAATCAAAATAAAGTTGATGAAAATTTAATTAGAATAGGGGTTTCTCCAAAACCTCATAGAGAAATAATTGAATTAGTAAAAGAAGATTTGGAAAAAGAAGGTATAAAACTAGAAATTATAGAATTTACCGATTATATAAAACCAAATCTAGCTCTAGCGGAGGGAGAACTAGATGCTAACTTCTTTCAACACGAGCCTTATATGAATGAATTTAGGGAAGAAAAAAATATTGACATCGTATCCATTGGTGGAATTCACATAGAACCTATGGGGCTTTATTCTTCAAAATATAATAATATAGATGAATTAGAAAATGGCAGTGAAATAGCTATACCCAATGACCCTACCAATGGAGGTAGAGCTCTTTTATTACTAGAAAAACATGGACTTATAAAATTAAAAGACGATGTGGGAATATTAGCTACAGAAAAAGATATAGTAGAAAATCCAAAGAACTTAATACTCACTCCTTTAGAAGCTGCATCTCTTCCAAGGATATTAAAGGATGTAGATGGTGCTGTAATAAATGGTAATTATGCTTTAGAAGCAAGTCTTATCCCAACTAAAGATGCTATTATTATAGAGGATAAGGATTCACCTTATGCAAATATTATAGCCATAAGAAAAGGAGAAGAAAATCAAGAAAGGTTCATTAAGCTAATGGAAGCACTGAGAAGCGATAAAGTTCGAGCCTTCATCGAAAAAGAATATGAAGGAGGAGTTATACCAGCATTTTAATTCAGTGGTATAGGGGCGGTCCACTACCGCCCCTATTTGTTTTTTGATTTTCCTATTCTCTAACTATATAACCTCTATCAAAAGCATCTTCTATCATATTTTTTGTAAAATCCCATAATACATCAGAAGACTCTTTTAAAGGTGCAATTCTCTTATATATATCCTTTTTGGATACATCAAATTTTTTCCAAGTTCCACCACCAGAAAAATAATTGTTAAAAAAAGGTTGTAATCTATCCATAGAAGCTGCGAACAAGGCTTCCTTTGTCTCCATTTGTTCAAACTCTTCCCAAAGCTTTTTTAATTCCATTCCCTTATCTTTATCGAGCATACCAAATATCTTATCAGCAGCCTTTAACTCTCTTTCATTTTTATCCTTATTTCCTTCTACATCATAACAAAAAGTATCCCCTGCGTATATCTCTACTAAATCATGAATTAATAACATCTTTATTACCTTGCATATATCTATCTCTTCATTGGCATATTCAGATAGGATCATAGCCATTACTGAAATATGCCAGGAGTGTTCTGCATCATTCTCTCTTTTTGATTTATCTACTAATGTAGTCTGTCTCAATATAGTTTTCATTTTATCTAATTCCACTATGAATTCTATATCTTTTAGTAATCTTTCACTAGTCAAATTATCATCTCCTTATAATCGATTATATATATTATTACCATATTAGTTTATCATATTTTTAAAAAATGAGTAAATAATAAATCTAAAGGAGGAATTCTAATGGGAAATAAAAAAGTTGATAAAAAACCAGTTACAAAAGCTAATATAGCTTACCAAATGTATAAAGAACCTAAAAACTTAAACACCACAACAGATGCCTTTTATAATGTGGAAAAAAGAATACCTAATACCAATGTAGCTATTCCTACATTAGATGCTATTATTGAAGCTAAGGAATGGGTAGATGATGTCAATAAAAAATAATATTAAGAAAAAACCCTAGGGAATTCCCTAAGGTTTTTTCCAAGGTCTATTAATGATTTTGGTTACAGACTCCTAATTTTATTTAATATAATTCTTTGTTCTACAGTAGCAACTAATCTTCTAGTGTAGGCTACCGTATCTGGATTTACGCTTATACTATCTATTCCTTCCTGAACTAAAAACTCTGCAAACTCTGGGTATTGAGAAGGTCCTTGTCCACAAATGGATATAGTTTTTCCATATTTATGAACTGCTTTTATTAGTATAGATATAGCTCTTTTAACTGCAGTATTTCTTTCATCAAAATATCCCATATTATTTAATATGCCTGAATCCCTGTCTGCTCCCATTACCAACTGGGTTAAATCGTTGCTTCCAATACTAAATCCATCTACCATTTGAGCAAACTCCTCTGCCTCAAATACTACTGAAGGTACTTCTGCCATTATCCATATCTTAAAACTATTATCTTGCACTAATCCTTCTTCTGCCATTATCTCCTTAACCTTTTCTAGTTCCCAAGTAGTCCTCACAAAGGGAAGCATAGCCCACACATTAGTCAATCCATATTCTTCCCTTACCTTTTTTAGTGCTCTACATTCTAATCTAAATCCCTCTTCATAATCAGGAGAAATATACCTAGATACTCCTCTCCACCCTATCATTGGATTATTTTCTATTGGTTCTACTTCTTCCCCACCTTTTAGTCCTCTAAATTCATTGGTTCTAAAATCTGACAATCTAACTACTATAGGTCGTGGGTATATCTCTTGGGCTACCATCATAATACCTTCTGACATCTTATCTATTAGAAGTTGCCCTTGACCAGTTTTTACCAAATACATAGGATGAGCCCCTATCATATTAGAAAATATAAATTCTGTCCTCATAAGCCCAATTCCATCAAAAGGTAAATCCTTATACCTTCCTATTATAGAAGGTTCTCCTAAATTCATGTATATTTTAGTTGCTGTAATAGGTGCTAATTGATGGATGATATTTTCATCTATAACTCCTGAAGATGCTGTTAGAACTTTATCATCCTTTTGTTCTTCTTGCAAAACTATCCCTTCGTATACTACTCCTCTAGTTGCATCTACAGTAATATCCATATCTTCTTCTAATATTTGGCTAGCATCCTTTGCACCAACTATACATGGGATACCTAATTCCCTAGAAACTATAGCAGCATGGCAAGTTCTACCCCCTTCATCTGTAACTACTGCACTTGCTCTTCTCATAGCTGGCACCATATCTGGATTGGTCATTATTGTAACCAATATATCTCCTTCTTCTACTCTAGATATTTCTGATATATCCTTAATATTTTTTACCTTTCCACTAGCAATCCCTGGAGAAGCTGGCAAACCTCTAACTAACATTTTCAAATCCTTTTCTTCTTTAACCTTAGTCATCTTAGTGTCCCCCTTTAAAGTAGTTATTGGTCTAGATTGTAGTATATAAAGTTTGTTGGTATCCTCATCAAATCCCCATTCTATATCCTGAAAACTACCATACAATTGTTCTATCTTCAATCCATATTCAGTTAACAACATAATCTCATCATCTTCTAAACACTGTTTATTAATGTACTCAGGACCTAAATAATCTCCTACATTTACTTCAAGGGTTCCTACATTCTGCTCATTTTTCACTACCATCACAGTTTTTTCTGCAATATGTTTTTCTATTATTTTCTTTTCCTTCTTATTTACTATATATTCATCTGGAGTTACAGCACCAGATACTACTGCTTCTCCTAAACCCCAGCTAGCATTTATCATGATCTCATCTATATTATTGTTAATTGGATTAGCAGTAAACATTACCCCTGATTTTTTACTATTAACCATCTTCTGCACTACAGCTGACAGACTAACCTCAAAATGGTCAAATCCATGATTCTCCCTATAATATATAGCTCTTGCAGTCCAAAGGGAGGCCCAACATTTTCTTACATGGCTTAATAGTTCTTCTTCCCCGCTTATATGAAGATAGGTATCCTGTTGTCCTGCAAAAGAAGCTTCTGGTAAATCTTCAGCTGTAGCTGAGGATCTAACAGCGACTTCTGAATTCTTTATGCCTATTTGATCGTTTAGGATATTATATGCAGATATTATCTCATTAGCTAAATCTTCAGGTATTTTAGTTTCATTGATAAACTTTTGTATTTTTGAACTTGCGTTTTGTAACTCTATGGAATCCTCTACATCTAAATTTGAAATATTCTCCTTTATCTTAGTCCCTAAATCTCCACTATCTATGAAATAATTATATGCTTTAGCAGTTACACAAAATCCTGGTGGAACATCTAAACCTTTTTGAGTAAGTTCTCCTAAATTAGCTCCTTTGCCTCCTACTATAGGTATATCATCTTTATCAATTTGATTAAACCATTTAATATACTTAAACTCTCCCATGTATTATACCTCCTATATTCATAATTGTATGTATATATTATAGCACATTTAATCAAATGTGCTATACTTTTTATTATTTTTTTTATAATAATTATTATAAAAAAAATCCCGTAATAAATACGGGACTAAAAAGCACCACAATTGCATAACAGTATAACTAGCAGTAGGAAGAAAAACAGTAGAGAATCATCTCCTCTATCAAACCAACATTCGTTATTAAACAAAACTACCAATAACAAGAAGAAGAACAACAGCTCATCATTCACTCCTCCTAAAATACCACCAAAACAACTTTTTTTGCCCCCTGCAATATTAGCATTTTCTACCATCTAAAAAACCTCCTTATTAATTATCTTCTCAATGTATATTATGATAGGAGATTGTTTTTTGTTACTTTTATTGAATATTAACTTTTTATTTTGGAATAATATTTTTAAAACACCAAAAAGGAGTGAATCTATGGATACTTTAGCTTTAACTTTAGTTATAGTAGGAGCAATAAATTGGGGATTAATTGGATTATTCCAATTTGATTTAGTGGCTGCTATCTTTGGAAGTTCTAGTTCAGTATTAAGTAGAATAATATATGGATTAGTAGGATTGGCAGGAATATACTCTTTTAAGTTCTATACAGACAGGGAAAAAACTTCATAAGATTTAAATTTATTAAAGAAATAGATAGCTTTAAAAGCTATCTATTTCTTAGAAAAACCCTCCTAATAAAAATATTATTAGAAAAATAAACAATATATCCCCATCAAAACCTCCCTTGAAGCCTCCACCAAATACTAATATTAAGATAAGTATTAAAAGTATAAAACCACTACTTCCTTGAGTCAATCCTTGCAATAGATCCTTTGTCATCTAAAAACCTCCCCAAATCTACTTTATTACATAATATTCATTATATAGATTTAGGTTACAAATTTTTCTGAAGTTCAACTATAGATTTAGTAGAGATATTAGCCCTATTTATATCAAGTAGTTTTATAGCTTTCTCTAAATCTTCTTCTTTTTTTACTTCTATTTCCATATAGGGATAAGGATAGGTATCCTCATCCCATCTATCTAGGTCAAATCTAATATCTTGGTAGACATAGGAAGTTCTATATTTAGTGCCTTCTCCTATTATCTCATACCTTAATCCTTCAAGTATAGATATCATAGCTTGCTTGTCGCTTATTTCAGTAGTGGTTTCTATATTTTGTCTTACGGATTTACGGCCTATATTCCGCTTTAAAGTTAAATTTATATGAACCTCATCTGTTAACAAATCCTTTGTCTCCCTTATCCGTAAATAACTATTTAAATCTTTTTCGATATAGTTGTCCTTAGAATCAAATATAGTATTAATCTGATATTCTTTAGCTATTAATTTGGCACCTAATTCTACTAGTTTTTTTTCCATCTCATCTAAACAAATATTTAAAACCTTTACTTCTATCTCTTTAGCCATATTATATTACCTCCTACTACAGAGGCTTTAATATTTATATCCTTATCTAATAAAAGTAAATCTGCATCTTTACCTATTTCTATACTACCCTTATTTTTATCTACTCCTATTGCTTTAGCAGGATTTAAGCTAGCCATCCTAATAGCATGATGGATAGGCACATTTAATTTGTAGACCATATTATACACTGCTTTCTTTAAATTAAGAGTAGAACCAGCTAAGCTACCGTTCTCTAATCGAGCAGCCCCTTTCTTAACTATTACTTTTTGACCCCCTAGTTCATAATCTCCATCTTCTAAACCTGCTGCTCTCATTGCATCTGAAACCAAAAGTATCTTATCTATTCCTTTTATCTTTAAAGCCATTTTTACTGCAGCATCATGAAGGTGGATTCTATCATATATAATCTCACAATAAACCCTATCATCTGTCAATGCTGCCCCTACTATTCCTGGTTCCCTATGGGAAAAACTCCTCATACCATTATATAAATGAGTAGCTACAGTAGCTCCATGATTTATCCCTGATTTTGTCTCGTCAAAGGTTCCATTGCTATGAGCCATAGCTACAGTAATCCCTTCTGAAACCAGATAGGATATGGTATCAAGGGCGCCCTCCTTCTCTGGTGCTATAGATACCATCTTCATCTTTCCTTGGGAAATTTCAACTATTTTTTTCATATCCTCTACATCAGGATCCTTAATATATATAGCTGGTTGAGCCCCCTTTTTTTCTATCGAAAAAAAGGGGCCTTCCAAATGAATTCCTAATAGTTGAGCTCTATCATTTTTATTATTATATTGTGCTATATTTTTACATGCCTTAATCATATTTTCATAGGAAGAAGTGATTACAGTACCTAAAAAAGAAGTTACTCCATTTTTTATATGAAATTTAGCCATCTCGTCCAAAGCTTTTTCAGTACTATCCATAACATCATATCCAGAATTACCATGATTGTGGATATCTATAAAACCTGGAGCTAAAAATAATCCCTTCCCATCAATTACATTATCAATATTATACTCATCTAATGAATGTTTTTCTGATATTTTTTTAATTTTACCTTCTTTTAATAAAATTTCTCCATCGTATAAAATATCAAAAGGAGTTATAATATTTACATTTTTTATTATAATACTCATACTATCTACCTCTTTATATATATTTAGCCGTTATAAGCTTCTTCATCAACTATAATGGTTACATCTGAATGTAATAGCAACATACTAGCTGGCAAATACGTAGTAATTTTATCACCTTTTATTAATTCTTTTATAGCTTTTGCTTTTTTCTTGCCATTGGCTAACAAAATTATCTTTTTAGCTTTCATAATACTACCAATTCCCATAGTTATAGCAGTTTTAGGAACTTCATCCATAGAGTCAAAAAACCTTGAATTAGCTTCAATTGTAGATTGAGTCAATTTCACTATACTTGTACCTACATTTAATTTTTCAGCTGGTTCATTAAAAGCAATGTGACCATTTTCTCCAATCCCAAGTATTTGTACATCTACACCTCCCTTTTCATCTATTAATTTATCATATTCTTTACAATAGCTTTCTGGATCTTCAGCTTTTCCATCAGGTATAAAAGTATTATCCATATCTATATTTATATGGTCAAAAAATACATCTTTCATGAAATAATGATAACTATTAGGATGGTCTTTATCTATTCCTACATATTCATCTAGATTAAAAGTAGTTACCTTAGAAAAATCTAAACCTTCTTCTTTATGAAGTCTAATCAATTCCTCATACATCCCAATGGGAGTACTGCCAGTAGCTAAACCCAATACTATATCAGGTTTTTTTTCTATTTCCTTCTTGATGATATTAGCTGCTTCTTTGCTCATGTTTTCATAATCTTTTTTTACAATTACTTTCATAAAACATTACCTGGTTTCTAAAATCATATTAAATAGTATCAATATGATTTTTCACTTAATAATAAGTGGTAGCGTCACAGGATTCAGCTACTAGGGTATAGTCTCTTAACTATAAATCTCATAAAGCCTT
>Ga0116175_1000099_pt1 | contig 67537 bp, 57 predicted proteins | sample AD_UKC125_MetaG_FD_89802 | JGI IMG/M metagenome (GOLD analysis project Ga0116175, IMG submission 89802) | Active sludge microbial communities of municipal wastewater-treating anaerobic digesters from USA - AD_UKC125_MetaG | ecosystem: Engineered > Bioreactor > Anaerobic > Digestate | place: USA... | reverse complement strand
GCCGAAGCCGCTCAGGGCGACGACGTCGCGCTGGTCGATGACATACACGCGCTCCTGTGCCTGAGCAACGGTGGCGCCGAAGCCGATACCGGCCAGCAGAGCCAGAAGAAGAGATTTTTTGGCGAAATTGGTCATAAGAGATTCCCTGTCAAAAAATTAGACGGCGTATTGTAGTTCAAAAGTTGATGATTTTTGTCACTGATTGTCCTCGACCTTCCGCCATGTTGCATCCGGGTTGAAAGCTTTCACCCGCGCAGCCTGGGTTGCCGTGTCGGGGCCGAGGTTCTTTTCGTAGACCTGGCCATCCTGGTTGATCATGAAAGTCATGATTCCGGTCTGGCCATAGCGGGCCGGCCAGAGGATCAGCCCGAAGCCTTCCGTCATCCGGCCATCGACGGTGTAATTGCGTGCACCACCCGGCGCATCCGGGCCCTGTGCAGTGAGGATGCGGTTGCGGTAGCCGTGGTAACTGCCCTGCTGGTCGAGGCCATGTTCGGCAGCGGCCCGGGCCATTTGCGGGCCGAGCGGGCTTTCTTCGGCCCCGGCTTTGGCCGGCCAGTAGAGGCCATCGGTCTTGCCGGGAGAACTGCGTATCCTGTTCGCGTACTCGAGTACGCCGTCACCGTTGCGGTCCTTCTGGGCATACTCCTTCTGGGCATCGGCGTAGGCTTGGGCGATCTTGATCGCTGCCAGCTCATTGCGGCCGATCTGGCGCAACTGCATCTCGGCGACACCGGCCTTCATGTCGAAACGCCAGCCGGCCGAGGTCTGCACGAGCGGGATCGGCAGCGTCCAGCCCTTGTCGCCAACGGCGATCCGGGCAGTCGAATCGCCATCCATCTCGATCCTGTGCGACTTGGCCCAGCCCTCGAGGAAGCGATAACGGGCTTCTGCGTCGACCGGCGGAATGACCGACCGGTAATTGCTGCCGAGCAGAGCAGCCTTGGCAGCGTCATCGTTGTCGATGATCGCCGCGCCAAAGGCTTCCATCGCCGCTTCGGGCGTCTTGAAGGCCATCGTCACAGCCGCATTTGCCGCTGTCGCCAGGAATGCGAGGCCGCCGGCGCAGAGAGTTGCCGTCAGAAGACGCTTGAGTTTGTTCATGCTCATGTTCATGTCTGCTCCCCTTATCGCCGGCCGCCGCCGCGACCGCCGCCACCGCCACCCATGCGGCCGCCTCCACCGCCCACCCCCATGCGGGCGCCGCCGCCACCGCCGGGGGCTTGACGTGCCCCACCACCACCGCCAAAGCTATTGGCGCCACCTTGGCGGCCCATCTGCCCGGCGCTGGCGCGACCGCGGTCGAGGTCCCTGGAGCCGCTGTTCACCCCCTCGAAGGCGTTCGCCCGGTTTCCGCTGCCGCTGCCGCGGTTGCTCATGCGATCGCTGACGCCAGGCTGGCGATCATGCTGCCCGCCGCCGATGCCGCCGCGATCACCGTTGCCGATGCCGCTGCGGTCGCCATCATGGCCGCGGAAGTCACGACGGCTGTCGGCACCTGACGCACCACCGCTGCCGTAGCGCTCGCGCGAACCCTGGTCGCGGTAGCCGACGTTGCCTCGGTGCTGCGCACTGTGCTGCCAGCTGTTTCCAGCACCGACATTGGTGCGGCTGTAGTTGCGGTTGATGCTGGTGGCACGGTTGACATTGACATTGACGTTGCGGCTGCCCCAGTTGCAGCTGCCGAATATGGCGCCGGCAGCGGCGAAACCGACACCCCAAGCAAAGCCCCGAACCAGCGCCGCCCCCGGGTACCACATGGCGACACCGGGATAGTAATACGGCGGATATGCAGGGTAAGGCCAGACGCCATAAACCACCGTCGGGTTGTACGCAGGCACATAGATGGTCTGTGGCTGGGACGGTTCGATGACGATGGCCTGGGCGTCGCTGCGCACGATTTGCTGCTCGTTCGACTGCAGATTGCCGGCATTCTGGGCCAGGCGGCGCAGACGCTGGATAGCGTCCATGACGTCGCCCTGCTGGCCGAGAAAGGCATCGCCGACCTTCTGCGTCCAGTCCAGCTTCTCGCTCATCATTTCGAGAACATTGGGGAAGGCGACCAGCGACATGACGCTGACGTCCCAAGGTTCGTTCGCGACCTTTTTGACGGCTTCGTCACCGCTGAGTTTCGGATTGGCCTTGGACCAGCGTGCCGCCCGCACCACCTCGAGCGGGTAGGTCGCGGCCATCAGAACCTGCGACAGGAGACTGTCAGGGTAGAGGGCGATCGGCGCGAGCAGGGAATCGAGTTCCTGCGCCGAGAACGGTTGCGGTGCTGCGGGTGCTGCACTGTCCTGGGCGCGGACCGCCGAAACCAGCAGCACGCTGGCGGCCAGCCACCAAAGCACGAGGGATCGGATTGTTTTCATCAAGTTCTCCTCAGACGTCAGGCCCTAAGCTCACCGCAGCAGGATAGCACAGCGGAATCGGCGACAACGGATTGCCGACCATCGGCTGGCGGCCTATGATGGCACCGCGCCAGGCATCTATTCAAGGAGATCGACATGGGCAAGAAGAAGGCAGCAAAGAAGCAGTTGGTTCCGGTTGGCGAGAAGCTCGGAGCCAGGGCATACGAAAAGGAACTCGCGAAGCTGCACGTCGAGCTGGTCAAGCTGCAGGAATGGGTGGTGGCCAAAGGGCTCAAGGTTCTCGTCGTCTTCGAGGGGCGCGACGGCGCCGGCAAGGGCGGCACGATCAAGGCGATCACCGAGCGGGTCAGCCCGCGCGTGTTCCGTGTGGTTGCGCTGCCGTCGCCGACCGAGCGCGAGAAGTCGCAGATGTACATTCAGCGCTACATGCAGCACTTTCCGGCGGCCGGCGAGGTCGTCATCTTCGACCGCAGCTGGTACAACCGCGCCGGCGTCGAGCGCGTCATGGGTTTCTGCACCGACCAACAGGCGAAGCGCTTCCTCGACCTGGCGCCCCTGGTCGAAAAGGCAATGGTCGACTCCGGGATCATCCTCATCAAATACTGGCTCGAAGTCAGCCCCGAAGAGCAGACGCGGCGGCTGACGCAGCGCATCGACGACGGCCGCAAGATCTGGAAACTGTCGCCGATGGACCTCAAGTCGTATAGCCGCTGGTACGACTACTCGCGGGCGCGCGACGAGATGTTCGAGAAGACCGATACCCCGTGGGCGCCGTGGTATGTCGGACAGTCCAACGACAAGAAGCGCGTGCGCCTGAACATCATCACCCACTTCCTGAGCAAGATTCCCTACGAGGAGATAAAGCGGGCGAAGGTGGTGCTGCCGAAGCGGCAAAGTCCGGGCAAGTACAAGGAACCGGATTACCCCTACAAGGTCGTACCGGCAGCGTTCTGAAGCGCTGCGTCGGAAATTGCCAAGGGCCGGCGCTTGCCGGCCCTTCTGCATTCTGACACGTCGCTGTCAGCTTGGCGGCTACCGGCAAGTTGCATAATGTGTCGTCAGGCAGTTGCTCGATACCGTTCCGTTGGCGCAAACTGCGCCATCCCGCGAGGCCCCTACGTCACGGGCGGAGCGCAAGCGCTCGGGGCTTCGGCAACAGCCGTCAGGAGACAAAAAAATGGATTTCGTGATTGCCCCGGGAGCTTTGTGTCTCCTGATGTCGATGAACAGGATGGCGGTCCCCGAGCGGCTGCCCGGAGCGAGCACGGACATTCCCCGCTCGGTCGGCCGGGAGTTCGTCCGGTGAGCCGCCAGGACGATCAGGATCTGCGCGAACTGGCCAACCGGTCGCTGCTCAAGTACTTCGCGGATATCTGCGAAGGCGCGCTGATCGTCGATGCCCAGGCGCGCCTGGTCTGGATGAACGACCGTTACCCGGTGCGCCTGCGCATCGCCGATCCGGCGGCGGCGATCGGCCGGCCGATCGAGGAGGTGATCCCGAACAGCCAGATGCGCCTGGTGGTCGAGAGCGGCCGCCCGATCATGCTCGACATCATGGATTTCGGTACCGAGTCCTTCGTCGTCACTCGCCTGCCCTTGCGCGACGACGACGGGGCCGTGGTCGGGGCGGTCGGCATCGTACTCTACGACGACCCGCGTCACCTGACGCCGGTGGTGAGCCGCTACCAGCGCCTGCGCGCCGACCTGGCGGAAACCGAGCGACAACTCGTCGAGGCGCGCCGGACGCGCTACACCTTTTCCAGCTTTCTTGGCGGCGGGCCGGCCTGCGTGGCGCTCAAACATCTGGCGCGGCGCGCGGCGCGCATCGCATCGCCGGTCCTGATTCTCGGCGAGACCGGCTCAGGCAAGGAACTGCTGGCACAGGCGATCCATGCGGCGAGTCCGCGAGCCGGGGCGCCGTTCGTCGCGGTCAACCTTGCTGCCGTGCCCGAAACCCTGCTTGAGGCCGAGTTCTTCGGGGTGGCGCCGGGGGCCTTTACCGGCGCCGAGCGGCGAGGGCGCGACGGCAAATTCAAGCTGGCCGACGGCGGCACGCTCTTCCTCGACGAGGTCGGCGACATGTCGCTGGCGCTCCAGGCCAAATTGCTGCGCACGCTGCAGGAGCAGGAGTTCGAACAGGTCGGCTCCAATCAGCTGACGCGTGTCGACGTGCGGGTCATCGCAGCGACCAGCCGGGATCTCGAGGCAATGGTGGCGGCCGGCGAGTTTCGCGCCGACCTCTATTACCGGCTCAACGTCATCACTTTGCATACGCCGCCATTGCGCGAGCGTCTCGACGATATCCAGACGCTCGCCGAATATCTCCTCGAGGAGATCGCCCGCCGTCACGGCATGCCGCCCTGCGAGATCGACCCGACGGCGCTCGAACGCCTGCGCCGTCACGACTGGCCGGGCAATGTGCGCGAATTGTCCAACGTCCTGGAGCGCGCCGCCCTGATGTCCGATGCCATAGTGCTCCAGGCGGCCGACGTCGAGCGGGTATTGCCGGCCGGCCGGGCCGGGCCGCCCGCCGCGGCAGCGCCGGCGTTCGCCGCGACGGTGGCCGGCGCCGAGCGGGAGGCGATCCGCAGTGCCCTGCGTTCGACCCGGGGCAACAAGTCGCAGGCCGCCAAGCTGCTTGGCATCTCGCGCGCCGCGCTGTACGAGAAGATCGCGGCGCTCGGGCTCGACCTGCACGCGCCCTGAACTGTCCGGCATTCCGGACACGCTGTCTGCAATGGCGGACAGCCGCCGCTTGCGGTCGACGCCAGAAAATGCACGAAATTATCGATTGTTCAACGAGTTAAACATTCTGGCGCGGAGCGTGCTTTCTAGCAGACGGCAAGATCGGCCTTGGGGAGGTGCCGGAGCGGTTTTTTCGCCGCACCGGCGGCTGCGCGAAAAATGTGCGGCCGTGCAGTTGCGTCATGTCATTTCATGGGCGCAAACTGTGGCCTCCCGTGACCGATCCGCCGCTACGGGCAAGCTGTAGAAACATCAGGATTCAGCAGCAGCCGTCAGCAACCTGGGGATTCCGGTACGCCGCCCGGCAGATTACCGGCCTTCCCGCCAATAAGAAATATGGAGGCAAGGAAATGGAATTCGTGATTGTCCTGGGAGCGCTCTGCTTCCTGATGTTCGTCGCTTACCGCGGGTACAGCGTCATTCTTTTCGCGCCGGTCGCGGCGCTCGGCGCGGTGCTGTTCACCGACCCGTCGCTGGTGGCCCCGATGTTCACCGGGCTGTTCATGGACAAGATGGTGGCCTTCGTCAAGAACTACTTCCCGGTCTTCCTGCTCGGGGCGGTGTTCGGCAAGGTCATCGAACTGTCCGGGTTCTCCAAGGCGATCGTCGCCTCGGTGATCAACCTGATCGGCCGTGAGCGCGCCATGCTCTCGATCGTGCTGGTCTGCGCGATCCTGACCTACGGCGGGGTGTCGCTGTTCGTCGTGGTCTTCGCGGTCTACCCGTTCGCCGCCGAAATGTTCCGCGCCGGCGGCATACCGAAGCGCCTGATCCCGGGCACCATCGCGCTGGGCGCCTTCACGTTCACGATGGATGCGCTGCCCGGCACGCCGCAGATCCAGAACATCATCCCGACCACCTTCTTCAAGACCAACATCTATGCGGCGCCCATGCTCGGGATCATCGGCGCCGTTTTCATCTTCATCGTCGGCATGGCCTATCTCGAATGGCAGCGGCGCAAGGCCGTGGCGGCCGGCGAGGGCTATGGCAGCAACCTGCTCAACGAACCCGAACCCTTCGAGCATGAAAAGCTGGCGCATCCGCTGATCGCCATCATGCCGCTGGTCATGGTCGGCGTCATGAACAAGGTGTTCACGGTCACGATTCCACAAATCTACGGCGAGTCGACCTCCTTCATCCCGGCGGTGATCGGCAAGGCGGCGCCGGTGGTGCAGCAGACCAAGGCCATCGCCGCCATCTGGGCGGTCGAGGGGGCGCTGCTGATCGGTATCGCCACCGTCTTCGTCTTCGCGGGACGGACAGTCATGGAAAAGTTCGCGGAAGGGACCAAGACCGCCATCGGCGGCGCCCTGCTCGCCACCATGAATACCGCTTCCGAATATGGCTTCGGCGCCGTCATCGCCGCTTTGCCGGGCTTCCTGGTCATCGCCGATGCGTTGCGCGCCATTCCCAACCCGCTGGTCAATGAAGCGATCACCGTCACCGTACTCGCCGGCATCACCGGTTCGGCGTCGGGCGGCATGGGCATCGCGCTGGCGGCGATGTCGGAAACCTTCATCGAGAACGCGCATGCGGCGGGAATTCCGCTCGAAGTCTTCCACCGCGTGGCGTCGATGGCTTCCGGCGGCATGGACACCCTGCCGCACAACGGCGCGGTAATCACGCTGCTGGCAGTGACCGGCCTGACCCACCGCCAGTCCTACAAGGACATCTTCGCGATTACCTGCATCAAGACGCTGGCGGTGTTCGTGGTGATCGCCACCTTCTACCTGACCGGCATCGTTTGAACGTCCGCAGAGACCGTTGCATATCCAGGAGACAAAAATGACTGTTGCCAAACCACATCCCGTGGCCACATCGCTGCGCGCCTCGGATACCGGGAAGGTCGTCAGCGCACGCGAGGCGGTACGCCTGATCCACGATGGCGATACCGTGGCGACCGGCGGTTTCGTCGGCATCGGCTTTGCCGAGAACATCGCCGTGGCGCTCGAGGAACTGTTTCTCGAAAGGGAAGCGGCCGATATCCGTGGCCAGGGCGGCCCGCACAACCTTACGCTGGTCTATGCCGCCGGGCAGGGCGACGGCAAGGACCGCGGCCTCAACCACTTCGGCCATGACGGATTGGTCACCCGCGTACTCGGCGGCCATTGGGGGCTGGTACCCAAGCTGCAGCAACTGGCCGTCGCCAACCGGATCGAGGCCTACAACCTGCCGCAAGGCGTCATCACCCACCTCTTTCGCGACATCGCCGCCGGCAAGCCGGGGACCATCACGCGGGTCGGCCTCGGCACCTTCGTCGATCCGCGCTTCGGCGGCGGCAAGCTGAACGAGAAGACCACCGCCGATGTCGTCCACCTGATGGAAATCGACGGCGAGGAATACCTGTTCTACAAGGCCTTCCCGATCAACGTCGGCATCATTCGCGGCACCACCGCCGACCCCGACGGCAACATCACGATGGAAAAGGAGGCGCTGACGCTGGAAGCCCAGGCCATCGCGATGGCGGCGCGCAACTCGGGCGGTACGGTGATCGTCCAGGTCGAGCGCATCGCCGAACGCGGCACGCTGAATCCGCGTCAGGTGAAGATTCCCGGGGTGCTGGTCGATTGCGTGGTGGTGGCGGAGAAGCCGGAGTACCACATGCAAACCTTCATCGAGCAGTACAGCCCGGCCTTCGCCGGCGAGATCAAGGTGCCGATGTCGGCGATCGCCGCGATGCCGATGAGCGAGCGCAAGATCATCGCGCGCCGCGCGGCGCTGGAATTGAAGGCGAACGCCGTGGTCAATCTCGGCATCGGCATGCCGGAAGGAGTCGCCAACGTCGCGGCGGAGGAGCAGATCATCGACCTGATGACGCTGACCGCCGAGCCCGGCGTCATCGGCGGCGTGCCGGCCGGCGGCCTCAGTTTCGGCGCGGCGACCAACGCCCAGGCGATCATCGACCAGCCCAGCCAGTTCGACTTCTACGACGGCGGCGGCCTCGATATCGCCTTCCTCGGGCTGGCGCAGGCGGACCGGCAGGGCAACCTCAACGTCTCCAAGTTCGGGCCGCGCCTGGCCGGTGCCGGCGGCTTCATCAACATCTCGCAGAACGCCAAGAAGGTGGTGTTCGTCGGCACCTTTACCGCCGGCAACCTGGATGTTGCGGTCGACGCCGGAAAATTGCGGATTTTCGAGGACGGCAAATCGAAGAAGTTCGTCGAGGAGGTCGAACACCGCACCTTCAGCGGGCCGCAGGCCGCCAAATGGCGCAAGCCGGTGCTTTACGTGACCGAGCGCTGTGTCTTCCGGCTTTGCCCGGAAGGTCTCGAACTGATCGAGATCGCCCCCGGCGTCGATCTGCAGAAGGACATCCTCGACCACATGGATTTCGTCCCGATCATGCATTCGCCGCCGGCGCTGATGGACAGCCGCATCTTCCGCGACGAACCGATGAAGATCCGTCCGCAGATGCTCGAGATTCCGATGTCCGAACGTCTGACCTACGATGCCGGGAAGAACCTCTTCTTCGTCAATTTCGAGGGGCTGAACGTCAGGAGCGCCGATGACATTGCGCGCATCGGGCAGGCGGTGGACAAAGTGCTGGCGGCGGTCGGGCACAAGGTGAACGCCATCGTCAACTACGACCGATTCACCATCGTGCCGGAACTGGTTGACGACTACATCGCCATGGTCAAGGGCGTTGTCGAGCGCCACTACCACGAGGTGACGCGCTATACGTCCAACACCTTCCTGCGCGTCAAGCTCGGCGAAGCGTTCGCGAAGCGTAAGCTGCCGCCGCAGATCTACGAGTCGGCGAGCGCCGCCGAAGCTTCGCTGCCCGCGGCTGACGCGGGCTAGATCGTGACCAGCCGCTGGTTGGAGAGCGAAAGCCGGTTGGCGAGAACGTCGAGAAAACCCTGGTAGAAGCGCATCCGGCACGATTCGGAAGCCTTTTCCAGGGCCTCACCACGAATCGTGACGATGTTCGCCACGGTTTCGGCGACAACATCGGCGCTGCGGATGTGGCTATGGCGGCGGATGATCGCCATCTCGCCGAAGCATTCGCCGCCGGTCAGCGTGGTGAGCCGAGTGCCGTTCTTGCTGACGGCGAGTTCGCCGTCGGTGACGAAACAGAAGAAATTGCCGGGATCGCCGTCGCGCATGATCACGGTTCCTGGCATGACGTGCTGCCAGTCGGCGAAACGCAGCGCTTCCCAGATTTCGACATCGGTGAAGTCCGAGAAAAAGGGCAGCGCGCGCAGTGTCGCGAACTTCTCGGTATCCGGAAAATCGCTGCGCGACGTCGTGAGCTGGCGGTTGCGGACAGCCTGGGCCAGATCATGCGCAAACGCCTGCCAGGTCTGATAGCGGGCGTCGAGGTCCTTGGCCATGGCGCGTGCGACGATTTCGTCGAGTACCGGCGGCAATCCGGGACGCTGTGCAGAAGGCCGTACCGGTTCGCCGTGGACGATCTGGTAGACCATGCTGAAGTTGCTGGCGGCCGTGTAGGGCAACTTGCCGGTCAGCAACTGGTGCATCACGACGCCCAGCGAATAGATGTCGGTGCGGTGGTCGAGATACTGTTCCTGGGCCTGTTGCGGTGACATGTAAGCAGGCGATCCGATGCCGGTGACCTGGGTGCGTTCGATGCTGGCAGGGTTGATGATGGCGGCACCGAAGTCGGAGATCTTGATGTCCGAGCCGCCGGCGAGCAGGATGTTGGCCGGCTTGATGTCGCGGTGGATGATGCCGAGGCGGTAGGTGAAGTCGAGCGCCCGCGTGCATTTGAAAACCAACTCGACGACGCGGTCGATCGGCAGCAGTCTGCCGGGTTCGGTGTGCGCCTCGAGGGTGCCGCCGGCGACATACTCCATGACGATGTAGCAGAGATCCTCGGCGACCACGGCATCGTAGATCTGGACGATATGCGGGTGATTGAGCTTGCCGATCAGCGACGCTTCGCTGAGAAACAAACTGGTATACAACCTGCCTTTCTCCGGGTCGCGCAGGATTCCCGGGCTGGCCACCTTGATCGCGACGTCGCGCTGCGCGAACGGGTCACGTCCGAGGTAGACGGTGCTCGTCGCGCCTTCCCCGAGCTTGCTGACCAGTTCGTACTTGCCCAGCCTCTTCTTCATCTTTCAGACGCGGCCACGCGCCCGGGCGATGGCGGCCCTGACCTGGTCCGGCGCCGTGCCGCCTATATGGTTGCGGCTGGCCAGCGAGCCGGCCACGGTCAACACCGCAAAAACGTCGTTTTCCACCTGCGGGCAGAAGGCCCTGAGTTCATCGAGCGTCAGCTGCGGCAGGTCGACGCCCTTGGCCTCGGCGGCCTTGACGGCGTGGCCGACGGCTTCGTGCGCATCGCGGAAGGGCAGGCCCTTTTTGACCAGGTAGTCGGCGAGGTCGGTGGCGGTGGCGAAGCCCTGGGTCAGCGCGGATTTCATGTTGTCGGCATGGACGGTGATGCCGCCGGCCATGTCGGCGAAGATGCGCAGGGTGTCGGTGACGGTGTCGACGGCGTCGAACAGCGGCTCCTTGTCTTCCTGGTTGTCCTTGTTGTAGGCCAGCGGCTGCGACTTCATCAGGGTCAGCAGGCTCATCAGCTGGCCGTACACGCGGCCGGTCTTGCCGCGGGCGAGTTCCGGCACGTCCGGGTTCTTCTTCTGCGGCATGATCGACGAGCCGGTGCAGAAGCGGTCGGCGATCTGGATGAAGCCGACGCGCGGGCTCATCCACATCACGAGTTCTTCGGCAAGGCGGCTGACGTGCATCATCAAGAGCGCGCAGGCCGAGGTGAATTCGATGGCGAAGTCGCGATCCGACACGGCGTCGAGCGAGTTCTCGCAGATGCCTTCGAAGCCGAGCTGTTCGGCGACGAATTCGCGGTCGATCGGGTAGGTCGTGCCGGCCAGCGCGGCGGCGCCCAGCGGCAGGCGGTTGACGCGCTTGCGGCAGTCGGCGAAGCGCTCGGCGTCGCGCCCGAACATTTCGAAGTAGGCCAGCATGTGGTGGCCGAAGGTCACCGGCTGCGCGACCTGGAGGTGGGTGAAGCCGGGCATCGGCGTCGCGGCTTCCTTCGCGGCGAGGTCCACCAGCGCGCCGCGGAATTGCCTGAGTAGCACCTGGATGTCGTCGATGGCGTCGCGCAGGTAGAGGCGGATGTCGGTGGCGACCTGGTCGTTGCGCGAGCGGCCGGTGTGCAGGCGCTTGCCGGCATCGCCGACGAGGGCGGTCAGGCGCTTCTCGATGTTGAGGTGCACGTCTTCGAGGTCGAGCGACCACGCGAATTCACCGGTTTCGATCTCGCGGGTCACGGTTTCCATGCCGCGCTCGATGTCGATCAGGTCCCCTTCGCTGAGAATTCCCTGGCGCGCCAGCATCCGGGCATGCGCCAGCGAGCCGCGGATGTCCTGTTGCCACATGCGCTGGTCGAAGTCGACCGAGGCGGTGTAGCGCTTGACGAGATCGGAGACCGGCTCCGAGAATCGTCCAGCCCAAGTGTATTGTGCGGCGCTGGAGGTCATAGAATAGGGGCGGTCAAGGCGATCGGGCATCAGGAATGATAAGTATACGGCATTTTCCGGCAACGCATCCGCTACCCGACTGGCGTAATTTCGGGGTGATGCTGCGCGTGCTGCTCGGCGTCAACCTGCTGGCTTTGGCCGTCGCCTTCATCCAGTCCCCCGGGCTAGCGGACTGGATGGCGCGCTATGTCGAAATGGCGGCGCTGGTCGAACCATTGCTTCTGCTCGCGCTCGGCCTGCTGGCGGCGTTGCGTGATCCGCTGCGGCGCCTGCCGCTGCGCCTCGGGCAACTGGTCGTGGTTGTCCTGGCGGGCGGACTGGCGTATGCCCAGAATCTCTTCTGGCAGTCGCTCGGTCTCGGCGAAGGCGGCAACGCACTGCGGCCGGTCCTGCTGGCGATGGTGGCGACCGTCATGCTGCTTGGCTACTTCGAACTGCGCGCCCGGGCCTTTTCGCCGGCGCAGGCCGAAGCGCGGCTGGCGGCGCTGAACGCGCGCATCCGCCCGCACTTCCTGTTCAACTCGCTGAACGCCGTCCTGTCGCTGATCCGTGCCCGGCCGCAGCAGGCCGAGGCGGCGCTCGAATCGCTGTCCGACCTGTTCCGTGCCGCGATGCGCGACCCCGGCGAAATGATCAGCCTGGCCGACGAGATCGCTCTCGGCAAGCAGTACTTCGAACTGGAACGGCTGCGCCTCGGCGAGCGTCTCGCGGTCGACTGGGAAATCGGGGCGGTTTCCCTGAACCTGCCGATTCCACCGCTGATGCTGCAGCCGCTGCTGGAAAATGCCGTGTATCACGGGATCGAGCCGTCGCCCGAGGGTGGCACGGTGAGCGTTTCGATCACGCAGCGCGGCGACGAACTGCGGATCGCCATTGCCAACCCGAACGCCGGTCAGTCGCAGCACGCCAACGGCAACCATATCGCCGTCGCCAACATCCGCGAACGCCTGGCCCTGTATTACGATCTCGAGGCGCGGCTGGAAATCGAGGCCAGCGAACAACTCTACGAGGTCCGCATCATTCTGCCATGCCGCATGCCGAACCCCTGAAAATCCTGGTCGTCGATGACGAGCCGCTGGCCCGCGACCGCCTGCGCGAACTGCTCGTCGACATCTCCATCCAGTTCCCGTCCATGGTCGTCGGCGAAGCCGGCAACGGCGTCGCGGCGCTCGAGTTCCTGCGCGACCACGCGGTCGATGTCGTGCTTGCCGACATCCGCATGCCGCGCATGGACGGCATCGAACTGGCCGGCCATCTCGGCGCCTTTCCGGCGCCGCCGGCGGTGATCTTCACCACCGCCTATGACAATTACGCGGTGCAGGCCTTCGACCTCAACGCCGTCGACTACCTGCTCAAGCCGGTCCGTGCCCAGCGCCTGCTGGTTGCCTTGCAGAAGGTGCAGGCCGCGCAACCGGCCGATCCGGAAGTCCTTGCCAGCGTCGGGCGCGCCGTGCGTGGCGGCGGGCGCACCCATCTGTCGTGCCTCGAACGCGGCCGCCTGCTGCTCGTGCCGGTTGCTGAAGTCCTCTATTTCAAGGCCGACCTCAAATATGTCACGGCACGCACGGTGGACCGCGAATATCTGCTCGACGAGGCGCTGACCCATCTCGAAAGCGAATTCGCCGAGCGCTTCATCCGTCTGCACCGCGCCGTGCTGGTGGCGAGGACGGCGCTCGCCGGCTTCGAGAAGGCCGCGGGTGACGATGCCGAGGCTTACGGCTGGGCCCTGTTGCGCGGCATCCCGGACAAGCTGCCGGTCAGCCGCCGCCAGTGGGCGCCGGCCAGGTCGGCCCTGACCGGCTGACCGGTCGTCCTACAGCCAGAAGCGCGTTTCGCCGCCGGGCAATTGCTGGTGGTGCACGACGACGCGCTCGCTGTCGATCAGGATCACCAAGTAGCCGGCCGGTTCGCGGCAGCCGGGCACCTGGTCGCCGCGCAGCGTCGCCAGGTCGAGCGCGATCTGATGGTTCGGCGCAGCGGTGCACGAGAACGGGATGCCGTGCCAACTGCCGCCGATCGGCCGGTGCAGGTGGCCGAAAAAGAGGTGGCGGACGCGCGCCCGGTGCGGGGCGATGAGCGACCAGAACGCCTCGGGATCGCGCAGCGAATACTGGTCCATCGACGGGATGCCGACGGCGAACGGCGGGTGATGCATGGCCAGCCAGATCGGCTCGTCGCCGGCTTCCCGCAGCCGATCGCCCAGCCATTCGCGGCGGCCGGCGCAGTAATTGCCCCACGGCACTCCCGGCTCCAGGGTGTCGAGCAGCAGGAAACGTCCGTGGGCGGTGGCGACCGCTGACTGGAGGAAACCGCCGGTGCTCGTGGCCAGCGCCGGGAAGCACTGTGCCAGCGCTGCCCGGTCGTCATGGTTGCCGACCAGCGGATGGGCGGGCATCGGCAAGCGGGCGAGGGCCTGCGCCAGCGACCGATAGACGGCCTCGCCGCCCGCGTTGGCGAGGTCGCCGGTGAGCAGGCAAAAATCGGCGTCGGCGTGCGCTTCGAGAATGCTGTCGATCGCCAGTTGCAGCCGGTCCAGCGGCGACGTTCCGTAAAGCAGTTGCCCCGGCCGGACCAGATGCAGGTCGCTGAGCTGGATAACCTTCATCGCATTCCTCCGAATCAGGCCTCGCCCAGGGCGCGGGCAACGATCTCGCCGACGTCGCGCGACAGGCCGAGATGGTCGCGGATGCTCTCCAGCGCCGCGCGGGCATGGGCCTGCCGGCCGGCGTCGAAGCGCTGCCAGCGGTCGAAACAGCGGGCGAGGCGTGAGGCAACCTGCGGGTTGCGCGCGTCGATCGCGGCGATCTGCCCGGCGAGGAAGGCGTAGCCCGCGGCCGTGTTGAAACGGACGAGGTTGGCGCCGAAGGTGCGCAGCAGCGCATAGATCTTGTTCGGGTTGGCGATGTCGAAGGCCGGATGCGCGGTCAGGCGCCTGACCGTTTCCAGCGTGCCGGGCAGGCGGCTCCCCGCTTGTACGGCGAGCCACTTGTCGACGACCAGCGCTTCGTCCTGCCATTTTTCGTAGAACTCGGCCAGCGCCTGTTCGCATTCCGGGCAATCGGTCTGGGCCAGGGCCACAAGGGCGCCGAACTGGTCGGTCATGTTGTCGGCCTGCTTGAACTGCGCGTAGGCGAGCCGGCGGGCGGCGTCGGTGTCGAGTTCGAGCAGGTATGAGAGGCAGGTGTTGCGCAGGGCGCGGCGGCCGGCTTGCCCGCTGGTCGGGGCGTAAGGATCTGTCGCGGTCAACGCCGCGTAGAGGCCGGAAAACTCGCCCTCAAGGCGCTCCGCGAGATGCCGGCGCAGCGCATTGCGGGCGGCGTGCAGGGCATCCGGGTCGACTTCGTCCAGCGCTTCCGCCAGCGTCGTTTCGCCGGGCAGGGTCAGCGCTTCGGCGACGAAGGCGGCGCCGCGCTCGGCGTGGGTTTGCAGCAGGCGGCGGGCGGCGGCGACGAAGCTCGCCGGCCAGGCCGGTTGCCGGCCGCCGGCGATGGCCGCCGTGGCGTCGAGGATCAGCGTCGAGGCAAGGCGCTGGCCGGCTTCCCAGGCGTTGAACGGGTCGGTCTCGTGGGCCAGCAGGAGGGTGAGTTGTTCCGGCGTGTAGTCGAAGTCGAGATAGACCGGTGCCGAGAAATCGCGCAGCAGCGAGGGGACCGGCTCGGCGTCGATGTCGTTGAAGACGAAGGATTGCGTCGTGGCGGTGAGTTGCAGCAGGCGCTCGCTGCCGGCGATGAGTTTGCCTTGTTCGGTGAACAGTGCGACGCGGATCGGGATCAGGTAGGGCGCTTCGTCGCTGGCGCGCGGGTTGGCTTGCGTGCAGGTCAGCGTGTAGGTCCTGGTTTCGGCAGCGAAATGGCCGTCGACCGCAACATGCGGCGTCCCGGGCTGGTTGTACCAGCGCATGAACTGGGTGAAGTCGAAACCGCTGGCTGCCGCCATCGCGGCGACGAAATCCTCGCAGGTGACGGCCTGCCCGTCGTGGCGGCGGAAATATTCGTCCATCCCCTTGCGGAAACCGTCGCGGCCGATCAGCGTCTGGATCATGCGGATGACTTCGGCACCCTTTTCATAGACGGTCGCCGTGTAGAAGTTGTTGATCTCGACGAAGGACGACGGACGGACCGGGTGCGCCATCGGCCCGGCGTCTTCCGGGAACTGCCCGGCGCGCAGGCCGCGTACTTCGCGGATGCGGGCGGTCTGCCGGTTGTGCAGGTCGGCGCCGAATTCCTGGTCGCGGAAGACGGTCAGGCCTTCCTTCAGCGACAGCTGGAACCAGTCGCGGCAGGTGACGCGGTTGCCGGTCCAGTTGTGGAAATACTCGTGGGCGACGACCCGGTCGATATTCTCGAAATCGACGTCGGTGGCGACGTCGGCGCGAGCGAGCACGTACTTGGTGTTGAAGATGTTGAGCCCCTTGTTCTCCATCGCGCCCATGTTGAAATCGCCGACGGCGACGATCATGTAATGGTCGAGGTCGCATTCGAGGCCGAAGCGTTGCTCGTCCCATTTCATCGATTTTTTCAAGGCCGCCATCGCGTGCGGGCACTGGTCGAGCTTACCCGGCTCGACGTAGATGGCGAGCTGCACGTCGTGGCCGGAGGCGGTGCGGAAGCTGTCGCGCAGCATATCCAGCTTGCCGGCGACGACGGCGAACAGGTAGGACGGCTTGCGGAAAGGGTCTTCCCATTTTGCCCAGTGGCGGCCGTCGGCCTCGTCGCCACTGGCCACCGGGTTGCCGTTGGCCAGCAGCACCGGAAACGCGGCCTTGTCGGCATGCAGCGTCACCGTGTAGGTCGCCATCACGTCGGGACGGTCGAGAAACCAGGTGATGCGGCGGAAGCCCTGCGCCTCGCACTGCGTGAAGTAGCCATCGCGGGAGCGGTACAGTCCGGAAAGGCCGGTGTTGGCGTCGGGGTCGATACGGACGACGGTGTGCAGCGTAAAGGCGTCGGGAACGTCGGCGACGGTCAGCGTGTTCGGCGTCACGGAAAACGCCACTTTTTCGCCGTCGACCGCAACGCTCAGCGTCTCCAGCTCCTCGCCATCGAGCACCAGCGGCTGTGGCGGACGCGCCGGGTTGCGGCGCAGCGCCAGCGTCGCGCTGACGGTGGTGGCGCCCTCGGCGATGACGAAATCGAGGTCGACGCTGTCGATGAGGAAGGCGGGCGGAGCGTAATCCTTGAGGTAGACGGTCTGCGGGGTATCGGTCTTCATGGTTCGGCAGTGTTGGGAGTATGCGCCTGATCATACGTCAAACCAGGTTCGCGGGATTCCCGGGAATGTTCCGAATGCTGAATTGCGACCCGGATCGGCGCGATCGCATCCGCAAAAAGTCTGGCTATTTTCCGATCCCGATGCGGCCAGTCAGATATTCGGAACGATTATCTCTGGCTCCGCCTGAACGGCCATTCGACCGGTGGGGCGTTGCGGGCAGCAATGGATTGGTTACCTTCCGTCCAGCCGGAAGAGGTGTCGAACGGCAGCTTTCTGATCCTGTGAACGCGTACTCCCCACCCCTTAGCGAACTGTCGGGCCTTGGAAAAGCTGACACTCAACGCTGAAGCTCGCCCGCGGGCGACAGGCGCAGCCTGACGCACGTCGGGTGCAACGACGGGTTGGGCGTCACGCAGATCATCTCCGCGTGAGGAAGGTGACGCCCGTACCGAGCCAGAAGAACGAGACAAACGATTGAATGAGGAGGACGAGCTGGCCTACCCAGTTTTGCGGCGTAACGTTCGTGTACGCACCGAACGCGAAGAGGTTTACGATGGACAAGAAGGGCGCAGTGACCATGCTATTTGCGCCGAGTCCGTTGTGAAGCTGCAGTGCGGGAACGAGCGCTCCATTGGGTGGCGGCTCGCTCGAGCAAAAAATCCAGTAGACAACGGTCATGCCAATTAGTGCGAGGACGAGTGTGCCGAGCCATCGCGAAGGGCTGGTTCCATAACGGGTAAGTCCCCCCCAGATCGCGAGTAAGGAATATTCAAGGCAATCATCCTCAAGCCGGCGTTTTCTGGATTGCAGATCAAGGCGCAGCGTGTGAGCGAGATCGGCCTTCTCGTCTTCACCCAGGCTATCGAACATGCTTCTCGCTCGGCCAGCTGACCGCATTCCCAGTTCAAAGGTGGCGCTCGTCGTATCACCTGATCTTTTCGCGGTCTGAGTGACACGCAGCGCTTGCACGCCCGCGTTGAAGTATGCCTGAGCGGAGCGCTCAAGCAGGTCAATTCGGCGAAGTTCATTGGCCGCAAAGTGATAGTACTCCGCAGCCTTGTCTGCCTTTTCCGGCGGTTCAGCGGGTTCGGCGTCACCCATAGTGGCATGTTGAGCTAGCACGAGATAGCGACATGCCGATTCGAGTATGGAGGCGCGATCTTCCTTGGCTCGGTTTGCCTTTGCGTGTTCAAGCCATGAAGCCTCAATCAACGCAAGCACGCCGGCCTCACCCCGTTTGGCCGACTGAAGATCACTGCGGCGAGCTTGAAGCTCCTCATTGGCTGTCCTATCTCCGAACCGATCAAGGGGATAGAACTTGTACGTCTGCATCGCAAAGAATGCCATGAATTTTCCTCGACTAGATTCGGACCGACCGCGCTGCGCGAAGTGGTGACGCCCAACGTTAGCTCTCCTTTCGCCGCCACGCTGCCTTGTTTCCGAATTTGTTGGGTACCTGCTCAAGCTGGTCGCGATCTCGGAGCCTGTAGAAGACTTCCTTCATTGTGTTCTCTGACTTGATACCGGTGATGTCCCGGCCAATGGCGTTCGTTATCTCGGCGTTCTTTTCGAGGTAATCCATGACGAGTTGCTCTGGCGACCCGAGACTTTCGTGACGAAGGATTACCACCACTGAATTCTCGCGCTCTTCAATGAGCGGCTTTTTTAGGCGCAATTTATCCATCGCTTCGAAGGTTGTTCGGAGCCCTTCCCCGACGTCTTTGTTTGGTGGGTTCTTGAACTTGTTGACCAAGCGGACAAGCTTAGGATTTCGGGCAAATTGGGTTTTGGTTATTAAGTCGACGGTCACATGGCCTGGTAGTCGCCCTGGACTTTCAATCTCTACGCGATTGTCAAAGATGCGGACTTGGACATCTGCGGCAATGCTGTAGTCTCGATGAAGGACCGCGTTTGTCAGAACCTCATGAAGCGCTTCCTCGGGATAGACAATTGTTTCGAGTCCATCAGGGCCAAGCTTCTTGATTTGCTCAATTAGCTCCTTGCACTTATCGACCCCGTCGTACACAAGGGAGTAGATCGGACCTTCGATGGTCAGCGGATCGAAGGCTAGGAAGTCACGCTCACCGTGCTCTTTGGTTTGATATCGAAGAATCTTTATCGCGGATCGCTTGGGAAGAGTTGCTTGCGGCAGGTCGCTGTATAGGAGAACACCGGCAACAGTCGGTCGACCATTTACCAATACTTGCTGTTTTGACAGCCATTGATCTGGCTCCGCAGATGGAACTACGTCAAGCAGGAACTCAAGGACCGTAATTGAGTTTTCGATGTCTTCGACCTTGGCATTGGTAAGTTCGTCCTCGAATGACTTGATTCCCTTGTCGTACTTGAGCCTCTCTATGGCGACTTCACCATCGACAGGAAGACTCTGCGCACTGCGGCGGACATATGCCTTTCCGTTCGACGCGGATACGATTTCCTTAGTCTTGTACATCGTTAGATGTAAGATAAATCCAGGTGCTCCGGCAGAGCCAAGAAACTCCGCATCGTAATGATTGCCAAGCGGGCTCATATTCTCGATGACTTGGATGTGTGCATTGGCGGCCTCTTGATTGGCGAAGCCGCTCCAATTGCGCTCCTTGCCCCGCTCACCTTCAATCTCTTCGATTCCGATGAACAGCTCGCCGCCACTCGTATTGCAGAAGGCAGCCGCTGTCTTGGTTAAACCTGCCGGGGAAATGTCGATACTTTTCAAATCGATGAAATGCGATTCTTCGATTTGAAGCAGTGCACTCAATTGCACCGCACTGATAGTTCTAAGCGGAATTGGCATAGTCTGTCCTTGGTGACGGAGAGCTAACGAATAGCGTTTTTCCGCCGACGTGGGCGAGATTGAAGATGGCAGGAAGTCATCTTGGCGGATAGACCTCGTTGGACTGGACCGCGGGACGGGCGGTGGCTATGGGCATTGTAAGTTGAGGTAGCCTAAAGTCAATCGTATGGCATGAGTCAGGCCGGTGAATTGATGCGTACCAGGCATGCTCACGGTGGTCCTCGGGCCGTTGCAGAGGGAAGCGCCCTTCTTTGGCTTGCGACAAGGCCACAATGGCAATCACGTATTCCTACTACACATGGTTACGCACTGTGCATGATAGCCGGAGGCACGTATCCAGCAGTTACCTGGAAGCCGCCATTCGCGGCAAAGGGAAGTAACCCGGTTTGCATCGGGTATGGAGCGAAAGGCCACGGGTGGCTGGTCGTTACTCCGGCTGCTATGTCCGCACTACTGTGTCGGGCGATTCTTCCGACCATACGCTGGCGAGTGATGCGCACCTTCACACCTGTTTTGCAGGCACCCGTGGTGTGATCATTTTGCTCCATTCGCACCAGAACGGCGCGAACGTGGGTGCGCGCTTCGCCAAATCTCGGTCTGCTCGGAGATTTCTAAGGCATCATCGACTTCGATGCCCAGATATCTGACCGTGCTTTCCAGCTTGGTATGAGCGAGCGGCAACTGAACGGCTCGCAGGTTCTTCGGAAATATCCGTCCCTGGAACGGTAGAGGCCGGAGAAGCGGGTTTTTGTGCGGGCCGATGCGGACGACTGTAGTCAGCGCGTTCGGCGTCGCGGAAAATGGCATTTCTTCGCCGTCGACCGCGACAATCGGTGTTCAGGGTTTGTCGCCGTCGAGCACCAGCGACTACAGCAGACGGTACTGGTGCAGTTCCTGAGATGGATCGTCCGGGGCGCACCGGTTTTCATCGTCCGACGGAGCATCCAGGGTCCGGCAGTTGAAATGCCAAACCCGGTAGCGCGGAGTTCCCGGGTTCGACGTGAACGCCGTGAAATTGCCGATTGACTGCACCTGTCCGCCCCCCGATACTGCTCAGGGCGCTGGCATTCCTGTCTGTGCGGCTGTCGGCGCTTTGGTGTGGACAGGAATGCGCGTGATTCGCGGGCCGCCGGGCAGTTCCGGCGCTGTTCCCTGATTCGGGGGAGGTGGCGATGGAAGCAGCGATGCACAAGATGTGGACCTATTTCTGGCTGCCGGAGACCAAGTACATTATCGGCATCGTCGCGTTCTTCGCACTGATGTCATTGCGGCTACTGCCCAAGGAGCGCCAGCGGATCGGCAGGACGACGGTGGTGTTCGTCCTCTGTCTGGTGGGCCAGTTTTTCGGCGCCCTGCTCCAGGCGCTCGATTATTCGCGCTTCGCGGTCATGATCCACGAGTTGTTCGTCCTCGGTTCGGGAATGGCGGTGTGCCGCCTGGTAGCGATCTTCGTCTTCCGCATCATCCTGCCGCGCTTCGGCATCGTCGTCATTCGCATCGCCGAGGACATCATCGTCCTCGTCGTCTACGCTGCCTTCATCCTCGGGCGGCTGCACATCGTCGGCCTCGACCCGTCGAGCCTGCTGACCACTTCGGCGGTGATCACCGCGGTTCTTGCTTTCGCCATGCAGGATACCCTTGGCAACATTTTGTCGGGCGTCGCGCTGCAACTCGACAACTCGCTGCGTACCGGCGACTGGGTCAAGGTCGACGATGTCACCGGCCGGGTGGCGCAGATTCGCTGGCGGCAGACGACGATCCGGACGCGCAACGGCGACGTTGTGGTCCTTCCCAACAGCCAGTTGATGCGCGGCAGGTTCACCGTCTTCGGCCGGGCGGATGTCCCCAACTGGCCCTGGCGGCGCTGGATCTGGTTCAACATCACCTATGATTCGCCGCCGACGCTGGTGATCCAGAAGGTGGAAAAGGCCATCCGCACCGCCGACATCCCCAACGTCGCGCGGGAGCCCGCCCCGACCTGCGTGCTGATGGAGTTCGGCCAGGGTTACGGGCGTTACGCATTGCGCTACTGGATGCTCGATCCGCAGCCCGACGACCCGACCGATTCCGCGGTGCGCATTCATGTCCTGGCCGCCCTGCAGCGCGCGCGGATGGAACTGGCGGTACCGGCGCAGTCAATGCACATCACCAAGGAAAACGATGCCTATCGCGAGTTGCTGCACCGGCGGGAAATCGACCGCCGCATTACCGACCTGCACAAGCTGGAACTGTTTTCCAGCCTGCAGGAAGAGGAACTGCGGACGATCAGCGAGCGCATGGTCTACGCGCCATTCGCCTGCGGCGACGTCATCTTCAATCAGGGCGACGCACCGCACTGGCTCTATCTGCTGGCGGTCGGCGAAGCGGAGGCGTGGATGGAGTTTCCCGACCATTCGCGGCAACTGTTCCGAACGATCCAGGCCGGAGGCACATTCGGCGAGAAAGGAGTGCTGACGGGCGAGGCACGCCGCGCCACGATCATCGCCAAGACCGACGTCGTGTGCTATCGCCTGGACCAGGCCACGGTCGAGGAGGTCATTCGTTCCCGGCCGGAAATTGCCGATGCGATCGCCGAAATTCTCGCCCGCCGCGAGGCCGAGATGGACAGCTTCCGCAACCGGTTCATCGGCGCCTCCGGCGACAACCAGGGAGCGCAGCCGAAAGCCGGCATCCTGGCCAAGATCAGGGATTTCCTGGGGTTGTGAGCGCATGATCGGCAGCGCCGCCGCCGCGGGCACGCGGTTGCGCGTTGCTGCGCTAGAATCAGCGACATTCCTGCACGAAAGGCAGTCCCGATGCCCCGTTTTTCACTGCTGGCACTGGCCGCGGTCTCCCTTGTCCTGGCGGCTTGCGAAAGCCCGCCCAAAGTCCCGCCTGCTTCGCAGAATCGCCAGCTCGAACTGAAGCTGGCAAACGGCACCTACAGCTGCGAGCACAAGGTGCGCATCCAGGTCGAGCGTGAAATCCGCGACCGCGTGAACACCCGCATCACCATCGGCTGGAATGGCAACCGCTACCGGCTCGACCGCGACCCGTCGTACTCGGGACTTCCGCGCTTCGAGGATGGCGCCAACGGCCTGGTATGGATCGACTTGCCCTGGAAGAGCCTGCTGCTGGATGGCAAGACCAACAAACCCCTGGTCAATGAATGTCGCCCCGCCTGACGCAAGGCGGGATCGGATGCGCGCTGGCCTGACGCCTGAACGCACGCGCGAACCCGCCGGCCTTTGGCAGTCATCTGGTCCGCCTCTGGACAGCCAGTCGAATGAGCGCTAGGCTTCCAGCGTATTCAGCCAAGGGAGTGCAAAAATGTCCGAACCAGGCGAAAAAAAGGCACCCTTCGTTGTCGGGTGGCGCGATGGATTCATGATCAACATTCCCCAGGTCGACCGGGAGCACAAGCATCTTTTCGATCTGGTCAAGCGACTCGAACTGAGTACGGTGCAGGCAACCGTCGACGAACTTCTGGACTATGTGGTGACCCACTTCACCAACGAACAGAAACTGATGGAAGACAGCAACTACCCGGGATTCGCCGCGCATCTGAGGCTCCATGAGGAGTTCGCCGCGTCCGTGGCGGATTTTCTCGGCGGCGGCGATGAATGGACTGAAGACCGCGTGCAGGAGATGCGAAGGTTCCTGAACAAGTGGCTGATCGGCCACATCATGACGCATGACCTTCGCTTCGGCAATTGGTACCGCGAGCACCATGGAACCAACGCGCCCGAGGTCGTTACGCGACCGGAAAAGAAGGTCGGGTGGTTCGACCGCCTGCTGGGAAGGGGCTGATGCCCGGGCTTCCCGCATCCATGCAGGCCTGCTGCCGGTTGCGCCCGATCAGGGCTTTGCGGCGGCTTGCGGGAATCGCGGCTGCCTGAATCGGGTCGGGCAGCGGCCTGCGGCGGCTGAGCGGGCGGCGGTCACGAGTCGGCAGATGGCCGACATTCTGCCGACCTTGCAGTGACGCTGCTTGCGTTTCAGCCATCGCGGCGTGGTCTGCGAGCGCTTTGGTAAAATTCCCGAAACCGCTCGGAGAATGACCATGCAGATCACCCTGACCCGCCCCGACGACTGGCATCTTCACTTGCGCGACGGCGGAGCCCTGGCTTCCGTGCTCGCCCATACCGCTGCCCAGTTCGCCCGCGCCATCGTCATGCCCAACCTGAAGCCGCCGGTGACCACCGTCGACCAGGCCGCCGCCTACCGCGACCGCATCGTCGCCGCGCTGCCGGCCGGCGCCAGTTTCGAGCCGCTGCTGACGCTCTACCTGACCGACAACACGCCGCCGGCCGAGGTGGCCAAGGCCGCCGTCTCCGGCTTCGTCAAGGCGGTCAAGCTCTACCCGGCGGGCGCGACGACCAATTCCGACGCCGGCCTGACGGACATCGCCAAAGCCTACGACACGCTGGCCGAGATGGAACGCGTCGGCCTGCCGCTACTGGTGCATGGCGAGGTGACCGATCCCAAAATCGACCTCTTCGACCGCGAGAAGGTCTTCATCGACACCGTGCTGCTGCCGCTGACCCAGCGCTTTCCGAAGCTCAAGGTGGTCATGGAGCACATCACGACCAGGGACGCCGCGGAATTCGTGCAGAATTCGCCGTCGACCGTAGCCGCCACCATCACCGTCCATCACCTGCTCTACAACCGCAACGCCATCTTCCAGGGCGGCGTGCGCCCGCACTGGTACTGCCTGCCGGTGCTCAAGCGCGAGACGCACCGCGAGGCGCTGGTCGCGGCGGCAATTTCCGGCAACCCCAAATTCTTCCTCGGCACCGACTCGGCGCCGCACGCCAGGACGACAAAGGAGGCCGCCTGCGGCTGTGCCGGCTGCTACACCGCCTACGCGGCGCTCGAACTCTATGCCGAAGCCTTCGAGCAGGCCGGCGCGCTCGACAAACTGGAGCCCTTCGCCAGCTTCCACGGCCCGGACTGGTACGGCCTGCCGCGCAACGGCGGCACCGTGACGCTGGTCAAGGAAAATTGGACGGTCCCGGCCGACTACCCGTACATCAGCAGCGACACGATCGTGCCGCTGCGCGCCGGCGAGACGCTGACCTGGAAAATGCGCTGACGCCGGGTGCCGGCAACCCGTCGCGCATCGCCCGGGCTCTTGGATCGCCACTATACGGTCCGTTGCGCCGCTGGCTCGTGCAGCTGCCGCCGGCGCCGGATACGGCGGCGGTCGCCGCGCTGGCAGGGCGCTTCCCGATCATTGCGCCGGATGGCAGGCGCATTCGTTTCGTTCCGCCGCAGGCGGATGGTCTGGTTTATGAATGCCGAATCCAGGACACCGGCGAGGTCGAGACGCGGCCAGGAAACTGGCATGATTTCTTCAACGCGCTGGTCTGGTTGAGCTTTCCGCAAGCCAAGCTGGCGATCAGCGCGCGCCATGTGCAGGCGATGGCGCCGGCCGGTGCGGCGCGCGGCAGCGAGCGCGATGCGCTGACCCATTTCGACGAATGCGGCATCGTCGTGCTCTCCAGTCGGCCGCAACTGCTCGACCTGCTGCGCGAGTTCCGGTGGCGGGAGCTCTTTGCCGAACGCCGGGACGATGTGCTGCGTGCCATGCGCTTCATCGTCTTCGGTCATGCCACCTACGAGCGCCTGCTCAACCCGTTTCGCGGCTTGACGGCCAAGGCGATCCTGCACGAGGTCGATGACGGCTGGCCGAGCTTGCCCGTCGCCGAACAGGCTGCTGCGGTCGACTCCCTGCTGGCGGCGGATTTCGCCCATGGCCGCTTTACCCGGCCGCGCGACTTGCAGCCCCTGCCGCTGCTGGGCATTCCCGGCGTCACACCGGACAGCGAGGTCGCGTCCTACTACGACGATGTCTGGCAGTTCCGACCGGGGCGGCGGCGCGCCTGACGCACAAGAAAGGCTGCCGTTCCGGGCAGCCCTCTTGTCGCCGCGGCTGCGACTTACTTCGCGGCCTTTGCCTTGGGCGCGACAACGGCGATCCCGGTTGCCACGACATAGGTGCCCTTGACCTGGTCGCCTTCCTTGACCTCGGCCATGACCTTCGGATCCTTGACATGCAACTTGTACATCCGGCCACTGGCGCCGAGGATGGTGACGGTGCTGGCCTTGGCGTCAACAGATTTCACGTCGGCAACGAAGGCGATCTCGCGTCCCCTGATCGCACCCGGCCTCTGGCCCGGCTTTGCGGTCTCGTCGATGTCCTTCTCGACCGTCTCGCGCAGCCCGCCGCCCTTCCTCAGTTCCATGGTGAGCACTTCCATGTGCTCGGCGATCACGCGGTCGCCGACCCTGATCTGCTTGAAGTTCTTGGCTTCCTTGCCGACGACGACGTCGAAGACGTTGCCATCCTCGCCCTTGAGCGTCACGGTGCGGGTCTTCTTGTCGATCCCGACAACTTCGGCTTCGGCCTTGACGACGTCGCCCGCGATTACTGCCGGCGTGCCGGCGTCAGAGGCTACGGGCTTGGCATCGGCGGCGTAGGCGGAAGCGAAGGTAAGGGTCAGGGCAAGCAGGGTGGCATTCAATGCAGTCTTCATGAAGGATCTCCAGGGGGTGGTTGGTGCCGTTGTGGCGGGAAAAACGGAAGTCGGAAGGGAAGCCGCGCCGCGGATCGCTACCTGATGATCGGCGGAGCGGACAGCGGGGGCGACGGCCCCGGCGCCGGCATCTGCTGGAGGATGCAGCGAATGCTCGGCGAACCGGGAGGGGCATTGTAGAAGCTTTCCAGAGCATCGACGAAATTCTGTTCCGAGACCAGCCCGTCGAAGAAGCGCGAGGTCAGGTCGAGGAGGTAGGGATCCTGCTGGCGCAGCAGCGTGGTGACGAACTCCGGTCCGAGCCGGAGATTCCCGCAGTGGTTCTGCACACGGCCAAGGAACGCGTCGTAAGGGCGTTCGGGGCGGATGGCGTCGGGGGCGCACCCGGCAACTCCGAGTGACAACGCGACGCTGATCGCGATCAGGCAGCGGCGGTGTTCCCGGGCACTGGCGGCGCGCCGGGCGGGGCTGACAAGAAAGGGCATGATGTGGTTGCGGTCGACCGGTTGCAGGCGCCATTTTTGCGCCCGCAACCGCTCATGCGGATGGCTCAGCGCAGAACGACGCGCGCGTCTTCGCCACTGCCCTCGATGTAGACCCTCTGGCCATGACGCAGGTTGGGGTTGGTCGGCTGGGTCACCGAAACCAGGACGCCGTTGGTGGTCCGGACAATGATCTGCTGGCCCATGACCGGCTGCTCGTATCTCTTCTGCACCTGATTGCCGACGACCGCGCCGCCGACGGTGCCAAGGACCATGGCGACATCGCGTCCGGTGCCGCCGCCGATCAGGCTGCCGATGCCGAGACCGGCTAGACCGCCGACCACGGCGCCGACGCCGATTTGGTGGCTGTTTTGAAGCTGAACAGGGGTAATCTGCTCGATGGTTCCGGTGCGAATTTCCACTTCGCCCGGCCCGCCGCCCGGCACCGCACAGGCAGCAAGGGTCAGGGCAAGTGCCATGGCGGAAATGTAGGATGAAATTTTCTGGATCATGATGTGCTCCTGGACAAGGGTTGATGGATATTTGTGGTTGCAGTCTCGTCGCGTCGGGAAACGCGGATGGCCCATGGTATCAACTTTGAGCGCCCGCGAGACCCCGGACGCGCGCGCCTAACGAATAACGGTGCCCTCGCTGACACGGCCGCCAAGGAGGGCAATCGGCAGGACAGGAATGGCGATTCTCGAAAATATGGCGACCTCCTCTACGTGGGATGGTGTCGAAACCGACCCGCGCTCTGGCGGCGCCGGCGGTCAACTCGGGTCTCACCATGTGGCCGGGTCTGGCAGATCGAACATGAACCACTGATGGCGGAATCCGGATTCACTGTATTCCAAATTGCCTCGTCGTGCTTGATAATTCACGACGTCAGCGTTTTTGGGTCCCCTCATGTCCAGGAAGGGTATAGGGAATTCACCGGCGGCCAGCGCCTTCGGCAATGTTCAGGCTGGCTGCGCGCGCGTGCAGCCGATAATGCATATCGCCCGGACCATCAGCGAACTGGGAGCCGATCCGGAGCGGGTTCTTGCCGGGGCCGGCATCCCCGCCGACCTTTTCGCGAATCCCGACAATACGATCTCGCTGCAGGCGATCGGAGAACTGCTCGAGCGCTGTGTGGCGGCAACCGGCTGCAAGCACTTCGGCCTGCTGCTGGGGGCCGGCGGGCATGACAATCCGCTCGGACTGCTCGGCGAGATCATGGAGCAGTGCGCCGACGTCGGGACGGCGATCGCCCATTTCCATCAATATTTCCATGTGCACGATCGCGGCGCGATGGCGACCCGGACGGTTCAGGGCAGGGACGCGTCGATCGGTTACGCCCTGCTGGATCCGACGGGTCCCGGCGCCGACCAGATCAATGACGGGGCTCTTGCCATCGGCATGGGGCTGATGCGCCGTCTGTGCGGCCCGGAATGGAAGCCGACGGCGGTTCTGCTGCCGCGCTGCCAGCCGCGCGATGTGCGCCCGTACGAGAATGTCTTCGCCTGTACACCGGAATTCGCCGTCGAGCGGGCCGCGCTGATCTTTCCCGCCGGAAATCTCCGGCGGCGGATTGCCGGTGCCGACCGCGAAAAGCATGTGTTGCTCGCGGAAAGGCTGAAGACGGTCGTTACGCAGAACGATCTGGATTTCGCCGACCAGGTTCGTCGGGTTGTCCGCGGGCTGGTGGCGGTTCGCCGCTGCTCGCTCGACGAGGTCGCCGCACTGTTTTCGATGAACCGCCGGCGCATCAACCGCAGGCTCGAACGTCAGGGAACGACTTTCCATCAGATATCGCAGGAGGCGCTGCGTGACCTGGCCGAGCGACTGATGCGCGACACCGACATGGCGCTCGGCGAGATTTCCGCCGCGCTCAACTATGCCGAGGCCGGCGTATTCACCCGCGCCTTTCGCGGCTGGCGTGGCGTGGCGCCCAGCGAGTGGCGCCGGACGCATGCGCCAAATCGCGGTCCCGGGGGCGGTTGACCGCAAACGCCGCAATGCGCTGTCGCAATGCATTAAGCAGGCGCGAGATTCCATGGCTCTGAATACAGTTCACGCCCATTTCCCGATCGGAATCGTCATTTGCCACGGAATCGGCAAATTGCCGATCACGGCGGATTGCCGCCGCTGCCACGCCGTTCGAACCGGCCCGCTTCAGGCGGCCTCCTCGATGCCCCGTGCCCGGGCGGCGATACCCATGCGGTTGATGCCGCTGACCAGCGCCTTGATCGACGCGGTGACGATGTTGCCGTCGATGCCGACCCCGTAGAACTCGCCATTGCCGCTGCCGGCGATTTCCATGAAGGCGCAGGCCTGGGCATTGCCATCGTCGCTGCCGGGGACCATCGAGCGCTCTTCATAGCTGCGGACCTGGACCCTGATTCCGGCACTCTGGAGGGCGTGGACCGCGGCATTGATCGGACCGTTGCCTTCGCCGGTCAGGATGTGCGGCGCACCGTCGATATCGACAGCGAGACGGATGCCCTGGACGCTGCCGTGCTCGTAAAGGTGGTGCTCGCGGTAGCGGATCGGGGCAGCGGGCGCGAGGTAGGTCTGTGCGAACAGATCCCAGATATCGTCAGCGCTCACTTCGCCGCCAAGCCGCTCGACGTGGCGCTGGACGACGCCGGAGAATTCGACCTGGAGGCGGCGTGGCATGACGATGCCGTTCTCGGTTTCCATGAGGTAGGCGATGCCGCCCTTGCCCGACTGGCTGTTGACGCGGATCACCGAGTCGTAGCTGCGCCCGACATCGGCCGGATCGATGGGCAGGTAAGGCACGTTCCACGGCCGCTCCGCCTCCTGAGCGGCGAATCCTTTCTTGATGGCATCCTGATGGGAGCCGGAAAAGGCGGTGAACACGAGATCGCCGGCGTACGGATGACGCGGGTGGATCGGCAACTGCGTGCAGTGCTCGAAGCTGCGGGCGACGGCGTTGATGTCGGAGAAGTCGAGGCCGGGATGGACGCCCTGCGTGTACATGTTGAGGGCGAGGGTGACGAGATCGACATTGCCGGTGCGTTCGCCGTTGCCGAAGAGGCAGCCCTCGACGCGGTCGGCGCCGGCCATGAGGCCGAGCTCGGCGGCAGCCACCGCCGTGCCGCGGTCGTTGTGCGGGTGGAGGCTGATGATGACGCTGTCGCGGCGCGCGAGGTGGCGGTGCATCCACTCGATCTGGTCGGCGTAGATGTTCGGCGTGGCGATCTCGACCGTGGTCGGGAGGTTGAGGATGACCTTGCGTTCCGGCGTCGCGCCCCAGGCGGCGGTAACCGCGTCGCAGACCTCGAGGGCAAAATCGAGTTCGGTAGCGGTAAAGAGCTCGGGGCTGTATTCGAGCGTGATCTCGGTTTCCGGCATTGCGGCGGCAAGCTCCCTGATGAGCCTGACGGCGTCCACTGCCATGCTCACGACCTCGGCCTTGCTCATGCCGAAGACATTGTCGCGGAAGGTTTTCGAGGTCGCGTTGTAGACATGCACGATGGCCTTGCGGGCGCCCCGGATCGATTCCATCGTGCGCCGGATGAGATGCTCGCGCGCCTGGGTGAGTACCTCGATGCTGACGTCGTCCGGGATGTGGCCGCCTTCGATGAGACTGCGCACGAAGTCGAATTCGGTCTGCGAGGCGGACGGGAAGGCGACCTCGATTTCCTTGAAGCCGATGGCGCAGAGCGTCGTGAACATGCGCATCTTCTTCTCGCCGTTCATCGGCTCGAACAGCGCCTGATTGCCGTCGCGCAGATCGGTGCTCATCCAGATTGGTGGCTGGGTGATGACGCGGTTCGGCCAGTTGCGGTCGACGAGCCTGACCGGGGCAAAAGCGTTGTACTTGCTGTCTGGGTTGTGCAACATGATGGCGCTCCTGAAAACCGTTTGAACGATTGAAATTCTAAGGAAGATGCGCCGGCAGGTGCTTGCGTATTGTGTGCTATTTAATGCTATATTTAGCACAAACTGTCTAAATAATTAGGTTTTTGGCAATAAAATGGAACTCGATCGCTACGACCGGCATATTCTCGAAATCCTGCAGCAGGATGGACGCATCAGAAACCAGGACCTCGCCGACCGCATCGGCCTCTCGCCGTCACCGTGCCTGCGCCGGGTGCGGACGCTCGAGGAGTCGGGGCTGATCACCGGCTACCGCGCGCTGCTCGACGCCCGGAAGCTCGGGTTGTCGCTGATGGCGCTGATTCACATCTCGATGGACCAGCACACGCCGGAGCGCTTCACCAACTTCGAGGCGCAGGTCGCCGAGAATCCGGAAGTGCTGGAATGCCTGCTGATTACCGGGCAGGACGCCGATTACCAGCTGAAGGTCGTGGTGCGCGACATGGACGCCTACCAGGATCTTCTGCTCAACCGCATCACGCGCATTCCCGGCGTGACCGGCGTGCATTCGAGCTTCGTGCTGCGGCGGGTGGTCGACCAGACGGCGCTGCCGGTTGCCTCGGGCCGGCCTCAGTAGCGGCGGCGCGGCGGTGGCGGTGGTGTGTTGCCCCGGGCTTCGATGTGGCGAAAAATGATGCGGCCCTTGGTCAGGTCGTAGGGCGAAAGTTCGAGCGTGACCTTGTCGCCGACCAGGATGCGGATATGGTTCTTCTTCATCTTGCCGGAGGTGTAGGCAACGAGTTCGTGACCGTTTTCCAGCGTGACCCGGAAGCGGGTGTCGGGGAGGACGTCGTTTACGACGCCCTGCATTTCAAGCAGCTCTTCTTTTGCCAAGTAGGTCTCTCCAGTAAATACAGGAATCACCGGTCCGGTGAAGTCCAACCGAGCATGATACCTTGGCACGGGTCCGGCGTGCGATAATTCTCAATGGAAAGTCGGCCAGGCAATCGCTGGATACGCGAGTATCGGGAGGAAAGTCCGGGCTCCGCAGGGCAGGATGCCAGCTAACGGCTGGGCGCAGCAAGTCGCAAGACCCAAGGCGACGGACAGTGCAACAGAAAGCAAACCGCCGATGGCGCCGCGAGGCGCACAGGCAAGGGTGAAAGGGCGAGGTAAGAGCTCACCGCGGACGTGGCAACACGGACGGCACGGCAAACCCCATCCGGAGCAAGACCAAATAGGGAAGCATGGGCGTGGCCCGCGCTGCTTCCGGGTAGGTTGCTTGAGCCTGCCGGTGACGGCAGGTCTAGAGGAATGATTGCCGAACCCCGCAAGGGGGGAACAGAACCCGGCTTATCGGCCGGCTTTCCATCTATTTCTCGTGTGTGGCTAGCCTGGTGCCAGTTCGCCGTACCAGTAGGCGGCTGTGACGCCACCATCGATGAGAAAGTCGCTCCCGGTAATAAACGCACCATCCGCTCCCATCAGTAGCGCGCCAACGCCTGCCACCTCGTCGGGAGTTCCGCCACGCCCTGCGGCAGACAACGCGATCATCCGAGCCCGGCGCTGCGGCTTCGTCGCCCAGCTTACGGACCGACGCCCGCGAAAAGCATTGACGCGGGCCGGACTCGTCGCACGTCCGCCGTCGCCGAGGGTCTTCGCGGCGGCTTGAGCGGTTTCGTGGCGCCGGTCGGCGAGAGCAATCCGCTTTCCAGCACCGATTCGTCGGGCGACTGCCTGCCCGATTGATCCCGCTCCAATGACGACAATGACCTCGTTCATTCAGACTGCCATTTTGATCAGGAAGCGAGTGAAGCCATGTCGATGACGAAGCGGTACTTCACGTCGCTTTTCAACATGCGCTCGTAGGCCGCGTTGATCTCCTGCATCCTGATCACTTCGATGTCCGATGTAATGCCGTGCTGCCCGCAAAAATCCAGCAACTCCTGAGTTTCGGCAATGCCGCCGATAACCGAGCCGGCAACCGCCTTGCGCCCGAGAATGAGCGGAACCGTGCTCAAGGTCGGCGCCAGATCGCCCACGAGGCCGACCAGTACCAGGGTGCCATTCAGCGACAGTGTCGGCAGATAGGGATTGACGTCATGCTGGTAGGGAACCGTGTCGATAATGAGGTCGAAGCGGTTCTTCGCTGCCTGCATCTGTGCAGCGTCGGTGGAAAGAACGATGTGCCCGGCACCCAGGCGGCGAGCATCGGCTTCCTTGCCCGGTGAGCGTGTAAATAGCGTCACCTCGGCACCCAATGCCTTCGCCAGTTTGATGGCCATATGCCCCAGGCCACCCAAGCCGACGACGGCCACCTTGCTGCCCGGCCCCGCCTGCCAATGACGCAACGGTGACCAGGTGGTAATGCCGGCACACAATAGCGGTGCCGCGCCTGCCAGATTCAATCCGTCGGGCACCTTTACGACGAAGCGTTCGGTGGCGACAATTTTCGCCGAGTAGCCCCCGTAGGTCATCATCCCGTCTATCCTGTCCTTGCTGCCGTAGGTCAGGGTGTGACCCTTTTCGCAATACTGCTCGAGTCCTTGCTCGCAGGCTGCGCAGTGCTGGCAGGAGTCGACCATGCAGCCAATCCCGACATGCTCGCCCACCTTGAACCGGGTAACTTCCGAACCAACCCCGACAACCCGACCGATGATTTCGTGACCGGGGACGACCGGGTAAAAGCTCCAGCCCCAATCGTTCCGAGCCATGTGCAGATCGGAGTGGCAGACCCCGCAGTAGAGAATCTCGATTTCCACATCATCGGGGCGCGGATCGCGACGCTCGAAGCGGAAGGGGGCCAAGGCATCCGTCGCGGATTGGGCCGCAAAACCTAGAACCGTCATTGTCATGATATTTCTCCTCAAGGCATTTCCCGGTTGCCAATGTAGTTCCTCTTCATTGTTTTGATAAGTAGTTACAATTTGCATGGGCATATGAGTGGAATTCATGGATGGCATCGGGCAATTTCAACGATCTTCTTGCGTTCATTGCCGTGGCGAGGGCTCGCAGTTTCACGAAAGCAGCCGCCCAACTCGGCGTTTCACAGTCGGCGTTGAGTCACACGATACGCGGCCTGGAGACCAGGCTGGGTATTCGCTTGCTGACCCGGACCACGCGCAGCGTTTCCCCTACGGAAGCAGGCGAGCGCCTGTTGGCGACCGCTGCACCAAGACTGGACGAGATCGACGCTGAACTGGCCAGTTTGACTGAATTGGGTGGCAAGCCAACTGGCCTTGTCCGGATCACATGTGCCGAACATGCCGCGGATTCGGTGCTCTGGCCAAGACTGCCCGAGTTCCTCCGCGAGTATCCTGACATCAAAGTCGAGATCAATGTCGACTACGGCATGACCGATATCGTGGCCCAGCGCTTTCACGCCGGCGTTCGCTTGGGTGATCAGGTCGAAAAAGACATGGTGGCGATCCGTATCGGGCCGGATCTGCGCGTTCGGGTCGTCGGCTCGCCATCCTATTTTGCAGGCAGACCGTCACCCAAGACGCCACAGAATCTCTCTGCGCACAACTGCATCAATTTGCGCTTGCCAACCCACGACAGCTTTCTGGCCTGGGAGTTCGAGAATCAAGGGCATGTCCTGCGAGCCCACGTTGACGGCCAGTTGGCGCTCAATATGGGTTCGCACATCCTGCGCGCAGCCAGGGCAGGTTGCGGACTGGCTTACCTGCCCGAGGACATGGTGCAGCCGCATATCGATTCGGGAGCGCTTGTGCCTGTTCTGGATGAATGGTGCCAGCCGTTTCCAGGGTATCACCTGTATTTCCCGGCACGCCGGCAAACCTCCCCGGCGTTCAAGCTGCTCGTGGATGCATTGCGTTATTCAGTTTGAATCGGCGATCGTGTCCCTGTACGCGTTGTAAGAGTCGATCAGGAAGTCATCGTCTCCGGGGGCTTTACAGCACCGAAAACCGGTCTGTTTCGATCGTCGACCGCAACAGCCGCCTGAAAGAAAAAAGGCGGCCGAAGCAGCCGCCTTTCCCTTGCCATTGCCGAACCGGCCGGACTCAGACCTTGCTGTAAACCTCGGCACCTGCCTTGACGAACTCGAGCGACTTGACTTCCATGCCTTTTTCCAGAGCCTCGGCTTCGTTCAGCCCCTGGGCTGCGGCGAAGTCGCGGACGTCCTGGGTGATCTTCATCGAACAGAAATGCGGGCCGCACATCGAACAGAAGTGGGCGACCTTGGCAGATTCCTTGGGCAGCGTCTCGTCGTGGAATTCGCGCGCCTTGTCCGGGTCGAGGCCGAGGTTGAACTGGTCGTCCCAGCGGAACTCGAAGCGCGCCTTGCTCAATGCGTTGTCGCGGATCTGCGCGCCGGGATGGCCTTTGGCCAGATCGGCGGCGTGCGCGGCGAGCTTGTAGGTGATGATGCCTTCCTTGACGTCGTCCTTGTCGGGCAGGCCGAGGTGTTCCTTGGGCGTCACGTAGCAGAGCATGGCGGTGCCGTACCAGCCGATCATCGCGGCGCCGATGCCGCTGGTGATGTGGTCGTAGCCCGGCGCGATGTCGGTGGTCAGCGGGCCGAGCGTGTAGAACGGGGCTTCCTTGCAGTATTCGAGCTGCAGGTCCATGTTCTCCTTGATCATGTGCATCGGCACATGGCCCGGGCCTTCGATGATGGTCTGCACGTCGTGCTTCCAGGCGATTTCGGTCAGTTCGCCCAGGGTCTTCAGTTCGCCCAGTTGCGCTTCGTCGTTGGCATCGTAGATCGAGCCGGGGCGCAGGCCGTCGCCGAGCGAGAAGGCGACGTCGTAGGCCTTCATGATTTCGCAGATTTCCTCGAAATGCGTGTAGAGGAAGCTTTCCTTGTGGTGCGCCAGGCACCACTTGGCCATGATCGAGCCGCCGCGCGACACGATGCCGGTCAGGCGGTTGGCGGTCAGCGGCACGTAGCGCAGCAGCACGCCGGCGTGGATGGTGAAGTAGTCGACGCCCTGTTCGGCCTGTTCGATCAGCGTGTCGCGGAAGATTTCCCAGGTCAGGTCCTCGGCCTTGCCGTTGACCTTTTCCAGCGCCTGGTAGATCGGCACCGTGCCGATCGGCACCGGGCTGTTGCGGATGATCCACTCGCGGGTTTCGTGGATGTTCTTGCCGGTGGATAGATCCATCACCGTGTCGCCGCCCCAGCGGATCGACCAGGTCATCTTCTCGACTTCTTCCTGGATGGACGAGCCCAAGGCCGAGTTGCCGATGTTGGCGTTGATCTTGGTCAGGAAGTTGCGGCCGATGATCATCGGCTCGCTTTCCGGGTGGTTGATGTTGTTCGGGATGATGGCGCGGCCGCGGGCGATTTCGCCACGGACGAACTCCGGGGTGATTTCCTCGGGGATGCTGGCGCCGAAATTCTGGCCGGGGTGCTGGCGGCCGAGGATGTCGGCCATTTTTTGCCCCATTTTGCCGGTCGACCGCAGCGATTCGAGATAGGCGGCACGGTTGAGGTTCTCGCGGATGGCGACGTATTCCATTTCCGGCGTGATGATGCCCTGGCGGGCGTAGTGCATCTGCGAGACGTTCTTGCCGGCCCTGGCGCGCAGCGGCTTGCGGTGCAGGCCGGGGAAGCGCAGTTCGTCCAGCGACTGGTCGGCAGCCCGCTTGCGGCCGAATTCCGAACTCAGGCCGGCCAGTTCCTCGACGTCGCCGCGCTCGGCGATCCATTGCGCGCGCAGCGCCGGCAGGCCGGAGCGGATGTCGATTTTCGCCGCCGGGTCGGAATACGGGCCGGAACAGTCGTAAACATAGATCGGCGGGTTCTTTTCGCCGCCGAAGGCGGTCGGCGTGTCGTCCTGCGAAATCTCGCGCATCGGCACCCGGATGTCCGGGCGCGAACCTTCGACATGAATCTTGCGGGAATTGGGCAGCGGCTGGACCGCGGCTTCGTCGACGTGGGCACTTGCGGCGAGGAATTGTTCGTTGGCGTTCATTGGAGCTCCGTGCGTAGTTGCAGCGGGTAAGACGGGCAAGGAGCGATCCGGTTCCAACAGGAGAATTCGTTTCCCTACGACGGCATGACCCGGTCAGGTTCGAAGGGTGTTTCTCAGTCTGCCCGTCGGCGGACACCCCTAACGAGAAGTTGCAACCTACTGGAAACACGGCAAGAATGCAAGGCGACACGGTCGGCCGTCCCGGGGAGACCCGATTCCGGCGAAGGGCGTTGCGTGCCCGCAGCAAGTTGACCAGCGCAGGGGCTCGGTGGTAGGTTAATGACCCGCAAGTCATTAAGTTGTCCATGTCAGCCGCAACCCTGCCCAGAAGACGCCGCAAGGAAGCCCGCCCGTCCGAATTGACGGCGGCGGCGCTCGCCCTGTTTGTCGAAAAGGGCTTCGCCGCAACGCGCCTGGAAGAGATCGCAATCCGCGCCGGAGCCTCCAAGGGGACGCTCTATCTCTATTTCGACAGCAAGGAGGCACTGTTCAAGGCGGTGATCCAGGAAGGCATCGTGCCCGTGGTCGCCGAGAGCGAAGCCATTGCCGCCCGCCATGCCGGGAGTGCAGCCGATTTGCTGGAACGCCTGCTGGAAAACTGGTGGTCGCGGATCGGGGAGACGGAGTATGCCGGGATTCCCAAGCTCATGGTCGCGGAGGCACGCAACTTTCCCGACGTTGCCCGGTTCTACTATGAAAACGTGATTCGCCGCGGGCGGGCGCTGATCGGGACAGCACTGGAACGTGGCATGGCCAGCGGTGAGTTCCGGCACCTGGAAGTCGAAACCACGATCGAGGTTGTCATCGCGCCGATTCTGATGCTGCTGATCTGGCGCTTCTCGATGGCGCCCTGCCTGGGAAGAGAGATCGAACCACGCCAATATCTGGCGATCCACTTGGATCTGTTGCGCCAAGGCCTGCATAGGAGTCGGGTATAATTGCATCTTGTCGGAATGAAATTTATTAGCGTGTGCTAATATTTAGCCTGCGGAGACCCCAATGAACATCGAGCAAGCGCGCTTCAATATGATCGAACAGCAAATCCGGCCCTGGGAGGTTCTGGATCAGCAGGTTCTCGATCTGCTTTTTGTGGTCAAGCGTGAGGACTTCGTACCCCCACCTTATCGCAATCTGGCATTCGCCGACATGGAAATTCCCATCGGCAGCGGACAGGCGATGTTGGCGCCGCGTATCGAGGCCCGCCTGCTGCAGGAGCTCGTCATCCAGAAGACGGACAAGGTACTGGAGATCGGTACCGGCAGCGGCTACATGGCGGCCCTGCTGGCCGCTCGCGCCGAGCATGTGATCAGCATCGAATCGCGCCCGGCGCTGGCCGATATCGCCCGCCAGAACCTGGAGCGCGCCGGCGTCAGGAACGTCACCGTCGAAGTCGGCAACGGCGCCAACGGCTGGGCTGAGCGCGGCCCATACGACGTGATCGTCGTTTCCGGATCGCTGCCGACCCTGCCCGACGCACTTCTGAAGCAGCTGCGCGTCGGCGGCCGTCTTGCCGCCATCGTCGGCACAGCGCCGGTCATGGAAGCGCAGCTGGTGACCTGCAGCAGCGAGGGTGTTTTCAATACGGTCAACCTGTTCGAAACGGTCGCTCCGCCTCTCGATGGCGGGGAAGCGAAGCCTGTCTTCACATTCTGATGCAGCAGATCCGCGCACGACAACTCGCTGACTGGTTGTCCGACGAGAGCCGGAAGAAGCCTGTCCTGCTCGATGTGCGCGAATCGTGGGAATTCGAGTTGTGCAGCCTGCCTGGCTCACAGCTCATGCCGATGCACCTGGTCCCGACGCGCCTTGGCGAGTTGCCTCCGAACGAAGAAATCGTCGTCATCTGCCATCATGGTCAGCGCAGCCTGCAGGTGGCGATGTTCCTCGAACGCCAGGGCTATTCGTCGCCGATCAACCTGACTGGCGGCGTCAGCGCTTGGGCTGACGAAGTTGCCCCCGACTTTCCCCGTTATTGAGGACGCAATGAAAAGACTCGTCTGGTTGCTGGTCACACCCTTGCTGGCCTCGCCGCTGTGGGCTGCCGACTTGATGCAGATTTATCGCGAGGCGCAGGCCAACGACGCAGCCTACGCGGCAGCCCGCTCCACGGTCGAAGCCGGACGGGAGCGGACACCGCAGGCGCTCGCCGGTCTCCTGCCGACAATCGGAATTTCGGGCAACACCCAGTGGAACGAGAACGATATTTCCTTGCGGAACTCCACCACTACCGACAACGTCAAATTCAATAGCAACGGCTACTCGCTGACCTTGACCCAGCCGCTGTTCCGCTGGCAGAACTGGGTCGCCTACGGCCAGTCGAAATTCCAGGTTGCGCAGGCCGAAGCCAATTTCGTCCAGGCCGGGCAGGATCTGATCCTGCGCGTCGCCCAGGCCTATTTCGACGTGCTCTATGCCAACGAAAACCTCAAGGCGGTGCGCGCCAACAAGGTTTCGATCGAACAGCAACTCGAGTCGGCCAAACGCAATTTCGAGGTCGGCACCTCGACCATCGTCGACGCCCAGGAAGCGCAGGCCCGCTTCGACCTGGCGATCGCGCAGGAAATCGCCGCCGAGAGCGATCTCGAGGTCCGGCAACGGACGCTGCAGGCCGTCATTGGCAAGGAACCGGGCGCGCTCGCGCCCTTCCGCAGGGACGCGGAAATACCGCAACCGCAACCTGCAGACATGAAGAAGTGGGCAGCCGCAGCGGAAAACGACAACATCAATGTCCAACTGCAGACGGCGGCGCTGGAGATTGCCTCGCTCGAGGTCGACCGGCAACGCGCCGGACACTATCCGACGGTCGATCTGGTCGCCAGCAAGGGATCGACGACTGCACTCGCCTCGGCCGGTCTCGGCCTGGTCGACTCCGATTTCAGGAACATCGGCATCCAGGTGAACCTCCCGATCTTCCAGGGCGGACAAGTGGTTTCCCGCCAGCGCGAGGCCAGTGCCAACCGCGCGGCCGCCGAATCGAACCTCGAGCAGGCCCGGCGCAATGCGGCCCTGCAGGCACGCCAGCAATATCTCGGCGCCACCAACGGGCTAGCCCAGGTCCGCGCCCTCAAGGCCGCCCTGATCTCGTCGCAATCGTCGCTGGAATCCAATCGGCTGGGCTTCGAAGTCGGCGTGCGCATCAACATCGACGTGCTCAATGCCGACAACCAGGTCTATGTCACCCGCCGCGATCTGGCGAAGGCGGTTCTCGAAACGCTGATGTCGCAGCTCAGGCTGAAGGCGGCAGTCGGCACCCTGAGCGAGGACGACGTGGTGGCCGCCAACGCTCTGCTCGACCCCGGCGCTACCCAGTAATCGCCGAACGGATCAGCGCCAGCGTCCGCGTGCCGGCGCCGCGATGGGCCGCGGCAAAGCGCAACGCGGCGGCCCGCATCTTCGCGAGTTTGCCGGCATCGCCCAACGCGCGGCAGATGGTCGCGGCAAGCGCTTCCGCATCCGGCACCCGCAGTGCGGCGCCGGCGGCGATGGCATCGGCGGTCGCCTGCTCGAAATTGTAGGTGTGGGGCCCGACGACGACAGGGCAGGCGCATGCTGCCGCCTCGATCAGGTTTTGCCCGCCGAGCGGCAACAGGCTGCCGCCGACGAAGGCGATATCGGCGAGGGCGTAATAGGCGGCCATTTCACCCATGCTGTCCCCCAGCCATACCTGCGTCTCCGGACCGGGCAGGCAGTCGCTGCGCCGGACGAAGTCGATGCCGAGCCTGGTCAGCAGCGCCGCAACTTCCGCAAAGCGCTGAGGATGGCGCGGGACCAGGACGAGCAGCGCCCCTGATGCGGCAACTCTCCGCCATGCCTCCAGCACCAGCGCCTCTTCACCTTCACGCGTGCTGGCCGCCAGCCACACCAGACGGCCGCCAAGCGCCTCGCGCCAGGCCTTGCCGAGAGCGATCCGCTCGGGCGCCGGCGTGACATCGAACTTGAGGTTGCCACAGACGCTCACGTTGGTCGCGCCGAACCGCGCGATCCGCCGCGCATCGCCGGGGGTCTGCGCGGCGACCGCGCTGAGGGCAGAGAAGGCAGGGCGCGCCAGCGCCGCAACCTTCCCGTAGGCGCGCGCCGAGCGCTCGGAAAGCCGCGCGTTGGCGAGAACTACCGGCACGCCCCGGCGCTTCGCGGCGGCCAGCAGATTCGGCCAGATTTCGGTTTCCATCAGCACCCCGAAGCTTGGCGAAAAGTGCCGGAAAAAGCGGTCGACCGCATCCGGATAGTCGTAGGGAAGATAAGCCTGAATCACCGTGTCGCCGTAGACTTCGCTGCCGGCCCCACGGCCGGTCGGCGTCATGCAGGTCAGCAGGATCCGGTGTTCCGGCCATGCCGCCTGCAAGGCTTCGATCAGTGGCTGCGCGGCGCGGGTCTCGCCAACCGAAACGGCATGTACCCAGATCAGCCTTGCCGGTGCCGCCGCACCATGGAACGCCCAGCGTTCGGGCAGATGCCGCAGGTACTGGGGCTGCCGGCGGGCACGCCAGAGCAGGCGCAGCAGGATCAGCGGGGTTGCCAGATAGATGATCAGGCTGTAGAGCAGGCGCGCCATCAGCGACGTCCCGACGGCAATGCCGCGAAAGCCGAGTCCGACATCGCCATTCGCAGCTTGGCAATCGAGCGCCGGCGACCGCTGTCGCTGCCCAAGAAGAGATTGCTGATCGCGTCATCGAGCGAGGAAATTTTCACGGTCACGATGGGCATCGGCCAATAGAATGACAACTTTTCGAAAGTGCCATTATAGATGCCCGCCCCCCCAGCCGCCTTTCGTTGCCCAGGTCACGCTTGGTTCAGGCACACAGAAGGAAGCCGGCTGCAAGTGACCGTTGACAGGTCGAGCGGCTTCGAACGGCATCGAAGGACGGTCGAACCCGCTACTCCTTTGCTGCACTGCGGTAAAATCCCCACTTTCCTGCAAGAGGTTGACCCGTGAAAATCCTCATCACCGGCGCCGCTGGTTTCATCGGCATGACCACCTCGCTGCGCCTGCTGGCGCGCGGCGACGAGATCGTCGGCCTCGACAACCTCAACGACTATTACGCGGTCAGTCTCAAGGAAGACCGCCTCGCCCGCCTGACGCCCCACGCCAATTTCCGCTTCGTCAAACTCGACGTTGCAGACCGCGCCGGCATGGAAGCGCTGTTCGCTGCCGAGAGATTCGACCGGGTTATCCACCTCGCCGCGCAGGCCGGTGTCCGGTATTCGCTGCAGAATCCGCACGCCTACATCGAAAGCAACGTCGTCGGCTTCACCAACATTCTCGAAGGCTGCCGCCACAACAGGGTCCAGCACCTGGTCTACGCGTCCAGTTCCAGCGTCTATGGTGGCAACACCAGGATGCCGTTCTCCGAGCATGACAGCGTCGACCACCCGATCAGCCTCTATGCCGCAACCAAGAAGGCCAACGAACTGATGGCGCACACCTACAGCCATCTCTACGGCCTGCCGACGACCGGCCTGCGCTTCTTCACCGTCTATGGCCCGTGGGGGCGGCCGGACATGGCGCTGTTCCTGTTCACCCGGGCAATTCTCGAAGGCCGGCCGATCGACGTCTTCAACCATGGCGATATGCAGCGCGACTTCACCTACGTCGACGACATCGTCGAAGGCGTCATCCGCGTCGTGGACAAGACTGCTGCGGTCAACCCGGACTATGACCCGATTTTCGCGGACCCGGCGACCAGCAACGCGCCGTATCGCGTCTTCAACATTGGCAACAACAATCCGGTGCAGTTGCTCGATTTCATCGGCGCCATCGAAGATGCCATTGGAATAAAGGCGGAAAAGCGCCTGCTGCCGCTGCAGGACGGCGACGTGCCGGCCACCTACGCCAATACCGACCTGCTCGACGACTGGGTCGGCTTCGTCCCCGGCACCAGCATCCGGGAAGGCGTCGGCCGTTTCGTCGCCTGGTATCGCGATTACTACAGAACCTGAGGAACAGTCGCGGCGGCGGTTGCCGTGCCGTCCGCATAACCATCAACGCCAAGACACGGGGACCGGGAACTCATGGCAACTTACGCCATCGGCGACATTCAGGGCTGCTTCGACTCATTCCGGGCGCTGCTCGACGCCTGCAGTTTCGATCCGGCCAGCGACCGCCTGTGGCTGGTCGGCGACCTGGTGAATCGCGGCCCGAAGTCGCTGGAAACCCTGCGCCTGGTCAAATCGTTCGGTTCTTCGGCGGTTACGGTGCTGGGCAACCACGATTTGTACCTACTGATGGTCGCCGAGGGCGGCGCCGAATTCCGCGGCAAGGGCGATACCTTGCAGGAAATACTCGATGCGCCCGACTGTGCCGAATTGCTCGAATGGCTGCGCCAGCAGCCGCTCTGTCACACCGAGGGCGACTACTGCCTGGTCCACGCCGGTCTGTTGCCGCAGTGGTCCGCTGCCCGCGCCCGCGAACTGGCGGGCGAGGTGGAAGCCGCCCTGCAGGGACTCGGGTACCGGGAGTTCATTCTCAATCTCTGGGGCAGCAAGCCGACGTCCTGGTCCGACGATCTCGTCGGCAAGAAGCGTCTGCGGGTGATCGTCAACGCGATGACACGGATGCGTTTCTGCTCGCCCGATGGCGACATGGAGTTCAAGAGCAAGGGCGAACTGGGCAGCGGCCCCGAAGGCTATATGCCGTGGTTCGAGATTCCGGACCGGCGGAGCGCCAATTCCATCCTCGTCACCGGACACTGGTCGGCGCTCGGCCTGCGCATCACGGCGAATCTCCTGGCGCTGGATTCCGGCTGCCTGTGGGGCGGCCACCTGACCGCCGTGCGTCTGGAAGACCGGCGGGTATTCCAGGTCGACTGCTCGCCCGGGGAAGCCCAGCCCCTGAAGGAGTAGCGGCGCGAGTCCCGTCGGGCAGGAGCGAGCACACGGCAGTGCGCCGGGATTCCACTCGCTCAGGCGGCCGCGCTCGGACGGTCGGCGATACGGTCACGCCAGGCCGCGAGATGGGGCTGGCCGGCATCCGCCGGCCGGAACTTGACCAGGCGCGCAAATTCGATGGCACAGAATGCCGTGATGTCGGCGATGGTGAAGCGCTTGCCGGCAATGAAAGGCCGCGTCGCCAGCAGGCCATCCAGCCAGCGCGCGTTCTGCAGCATTTTCTCTCCCTGGGAGCGCCCGAAGTCGGGAAACTGCGGCTGCTCGAGCATCGCCAGTCCCGGATGGGTGTGGCGGATATAGTTGGCACCGATGACGAACAGGGCGAATTCGACCTGGCGGTCGGCCATTTCGATGAACGCCCGCTCCTCGCCGTCGCGCCCCATCAGGTTGGGTTCAGGATAGAGGAACTCGAGATAGGTGCAGATCGCCCGCGACTCGGCGAGAAATCGCCCGTCGTCAAGTTCGAGAACCGGCACTCGGGCCAGCGGATTGCGCGCCAGAAACGCCGCTTCCTTGTGTTGTCCCGCGTTCAGGTCGACCAGCTGACGCTCGATGTCGCCGATGCCCTTTTCCGCGAGGAACATGTCCACCCGGCGCGGATTCGGCGCCTTGGCCGATGTGTGAAGCTTCATTGCTGCGCCCCCTGTTGCGACTGTCCCATCTCGACCATCTTGCGCGCCTCCTCGGAAAACCTCCGTACCGTTTCCGCATCATCGCGTGATTCGACGCTCGAAGGCGGTTTGAGTATCCCCTGCTGCACCGCCGGTCGCGCCCGGATCTGCGCCAGCCAGCGCTGCAGGTTCGGAAATCCGTCGACCGGCACCCCCGACCACTTGTGCGTTCGCACCCAGGCCCAATTGGCGATGTCGGCAATCGAGTAGTCCCCTGCCAGGTACTCATGATGCGCGAGCTGGCCGTCGAGAACGCCGAACAGCCGCGTGCATTCGCCCTGGTAGCGATCGATCGCCGGCTGGATTTTCTCGGGGAAATAGCGGAAGAAGACGTTGGCCTGCCCCATCATCGGCCCGATGCCGCCCATCTGGAACATCAGCCATTGCAGGACGCGCGACCGCCCCTTGGCGTCCGCCGGCAGCAGCCGCCCGGTCTTCTCGGCGAGATAGATCAGGATGGCCCCGGACTCGAATACCGCGAAGTCGTCGGCATCGTGATCGATGATCGCCGGGATGCGGCCGTTCGGGTTGATCGCCAGAAACCATGGCTGCTTCTGCTCGAGCTTGCCGAGGTCGAGCACGCGCAGCGCATAAGGCAACCCAAGTTCCTCGAGCGCGATCGATATCTTGTGGCCGTTGGGCGTTGCCGCGGTGAACAGCTCGATCATGGCAAATTCCCTGAAGCAAGGTTGGCCGGACCGTGATCCCGGCAATCGTCAGTCACTTCTTGCCGCCGTTCTCGAGCAGCGACTTCAACGCCGCGAACGGCGAGTGCGAGGCGCCGCCGCCCCTCGCCGAGCCGGCATCGGTGTAGCCGCGGTCGGCTTCGACCTGCTTCTGGTGCTCGTTGTCGTGGCAATAGACGCAGAGCAGTTCCCAGTTGCTGCCGTCGGGCGGATTGTTGTCGTGATTGTGATCGCGGTGATGAACCGTCAGTTCGCGCACATTGGCGAGGGTGAACTCGCGTGCGCAACGGCCGCAAATCCACGGATAGATCTTGAGCGCGCGCTCGCGATAGCCGCTTTCCCGGACTTCGCGGGATTTGCGCGCATCGAGAACGATGCGGTCGAGGCGTTCGTGGTCCATCTTCCTTGCGCTCATGCAACCTCCCTGGCGGGGTACTCGATATTGCCGGCACATTACCGCAAACGCTATCAAACGGTAAGGAGGGAGCGCGAAATCGGCGGCAGGCAGTCGCTTCGTTGTTCGATGGACTCGAACTTCCGACCGTGAAGAGACGGTCAGGTTTCCACGCTCTGCGTCGCCAGTGCAGCGATAGCGCCCATTCGGATTCCATGACTTGAGGGTAGTGTTTCGGCGACGCCATCATCGGCCCGAGCCCATTTTGAATGGCAGGTCCGCCGCGGATTGCAGCCGCTCCACCAATGCCTCTGGTGGGAATCTTCATCCTTCAATCTGGGTGTCTGGTTGTCAAAAATACCTGCTCACACACCCGCCCCTGAACGGACTGATAATGTTTTCTTGGGCCATGGCGGCTGCATGATGCTGCGAGCTTCCAAACGGGTGGGTTTTCAGGACGCACGCTCGTCAATTGGACGATTGACCAGGATTCAATGGCCCCGAATACTCTTGGAAAAAGGCTTTGAAATTCCTATCCTTTCCATCGACAAACCATCATTTGAGCAACGCGCCAAGGTCCTCCATAATCTTGGCAAACAGTTCCTCCTGAGCTTTCTTTTCCACAGCCAGCAATTTCCGGCGTTCGCGCAGTGATGCGGCCAGTTCCTTGGCGATTTCGGAGGCTTCGGAGGATTCCTTGATCGCCGCCGCGACTTCCTTGTTTTTCAGGATTTCTTCTTGGCCCGCCACTTCGGCCAGTGCTTCGCCCAAGCGTTCCGCCTGGTCTTCCCGATAGCTCCCCACCGCGCCCTTCAACTGCCCAAGCATTTCGTCGACCGGGTCGTCGCCGACCAGGCCGGGCTTGGGCTTGAACTCGGGAGCGTCGGGCAAGGTGACAACCACGCCGGGCTGGAAAGCGCCGGTTTCCGCCAGGTGCGGGTTGGCCTTGAGCAGGGCCGTTTCGACGTTCTTGCGCGAGCTTTCGCTCAGATTCGGGTAGAGCCGCCGTGCGAGTGTGCGGACATCGGTTTCGCTCGTATTGAGTGTGGTGAGTCGCATGATGGGCTCCCGTTATAGCGCTACGTTGAGGGTGTTCCACGGCGGCGGCAGCGAGCCATCAGCCGTGCCGTTGACCAGGATTGGCGCGGACCTGAGATTGCCCAGGACCGAGAACCTAGTCTTGTTGCACATCAGTTCGAACACGGCCTTCTCGGATGGGCCGACCAAGCGGTTGTTGGCGATGCTGGCGTGATCGCTGAGAACGCGGCCAGCCAGTTCGCCGGCTGCGTTGCCGCCGATAACCCGGACATCGTTCTGGTCGAACATGCATCCTTGCACGGCCAGAATTTCGGCCGCCGGGATCAGGGAATCCTGGCTGCGCAGGCGGTTGCCGCGCACCATGGCACTGCCCGGCGCGCCGCCCAGCAGTGCGACCTGCGTTGCGGTCAGGTAGGCGAAGCCGGCTTTCGTCGACAACATCGCGACGCCGGGCGCCGTCATCGTTGCCTGGCCGGCGGCAGCCTCGCCAAACGCACCGAGGATCAGCAGAGCCTGCCAGTGCGCAGCGCCGGTCTTGTCGGAATCGGTCTCAATGCGGACGACCGTGTTGTCGTCCACGGCGGCATCCGTGAACCCCGGCGCAATGCCGATGCCGACAGTACGCAGATTGAAGCTGGCCGAAGGGCCGATGCCGGACAGGCGGTTGCCGGCGATGCGCTGTTCGCCGGTCGCCAGGGTCATGACGCCGACACGCAGCGGGCTGAGCAGCGCCTGGCGGGCGATGTTGGTGAGCAGGTTGCCGGTGACGTCGGCCCGCCGGGTCGCCAGCAGCGATACACCGACAAACGGCAAGGCCGCGTCGTTGAACCCGACGCCGATGTTAACGAACTGGTTGCCCTCGATGGCGACGTAGTCGGCCGACGCGCCCGGCAGCATCATCAGCGCGCCGCCGCCCGTGTTCTCGACCATATTGGATCGGAACGTCACCCGTCCTAGCCTGGCAATGATGGCGATGCCATGTCCGCGCTGCCCGCGCAGGCGGTTGCCGGTGACCAGCACGCGGTCGAGCGCACCCTTGTCGATGCCAGGCACCAGATGGATGCCATGCCCTATGGCCTTGCCGGGCATGGCGAGGATCTCGTTGTCTTCAATGCGGAGTTGGTCGGTGCCCGCAATGATGCCTTCACCGGCGACATGCAGGGCATTGCCTTCGATGGTCACGCTGGCGGCCGGCAAGGCGGCGCCATTCACAATCACCCCCGCCTGCCCGCAGCCCAAAATCAGGTTGTCGGCGATACGCAACTGGCCGTAATGCAGGCAAACACCGTCCAGGCTGATGCCCCGCTGGCTGCATAGCAGGACATTGTCGATCAGACCCAGGTTGGCGGTCAGCAGATAGTCCAACTTGCCCGGTGTCGCCACCACGGCCTGCTCGGCCGCCAGGATGCAATTCCGCACGCTGGCCGAGAGAATGATGCCGGACAGGCCGATGGCGGCCGAAGTCGCGCCGGCCGCGGCAGCCGCGGCAATAGTCAGGTGCGACAACTGGAGGTCGACACTGTGGGCGATGTCGATCATCGCTGTCGTCTGCTTGCCATCGACGATGCCGGCTATGGACAGGTTCTCGATCGCCACACCGATGCCGCGCACGATGTCGATCGCCCCGCCCGCGACAGTCGGTTGCAGCACGGTGCGCCAGCCCTGCCCGCGCATCCTCAACGAGCGCACGTTAGACATGTTCAACGGTGTGCGCAGCCGGTAAGTGCCGACATCCAGGCAGATAGTGCCGCCGCCGCGCGCGCGCACGGTATCGATGGCCTGCTGGATGGTGGCGGTGCCGGCGTTGTGCGCGTCGGCGTGGACGCACACCGTGCAGTCACAGCTTTCACCACCGACCTCGGGCGGCCACAACACCCGACAGTCGCTCTCCTCGTCCGGCATCGTGACGACGGCCAGGCGGGCGTAGTGGTGGTGAATGCCGCGCGGCGGCGCCTGGTCCAGTTTCTCGATGCTGCCGTCGCTGGTGCGGGCGGCGAACACCCATTGGTCGCCAGCGTGGAATTCGCTGCCGGCGATCAGGCTGAAGTCGATCAGGATGCCGTTTTCCAGCGCCAGCTTGGCGCCGGCGGCGGGTATCGGTATGCCGTCGGAAACACTCGTCGCGTTGAGGTTGTGATAATCGGTCCCGTCGGCACGGCGCACCATGCCGGACTGGTCCCAGCGGCGCACGCGGGTATGCCGGTCCGGATCGGTCTTGCCCTGGCCATCGACCGGGAACAGCCCCGCCGGCAGCGCCGTTTCGAGCACGATCGAGCGTGTGGCGGCATCGACGCCGTCGCCCGGACGGATGCGGTGCAGGCGGCCGGGCAGACCGTGCAATTCGTGCCAGTCGTCGAGTATCTCGACCCACTCGCCGGCATGGAAACCGAGCACGTCGTCGCGGCCCAGACTTTCCACCACCAGGCGGTTGCCGCCCTGGATTTCCTGCACGCCGGTCGCCACCGTAGCGTTGTCGCGCGACCACTTGAAGGTGGCGCTGGCCTGCGGCCCGCCACGATGGATTTCGACCCGGTAAAGCTGGTTTTCCAGCCCCTTGTACCCGGCCGAAGGCGGCGCCAGACAAGGATTCCGGTCGCCCGCGACGATGCCGGTCGAGTTGCTCAGACGCGCACCGGAAGGCCGGACTAGCGCCGCCCATGACGGCAGTTCGCCATCGGGCGTGAAGCAGCCGGCATTGCCGATGTTGGCCAGCACCTTCACCTGCCAGACCGTTGCAGGCGCCCGGTGGTATCGACGCCGACCGCCTTTTCGATCAGGTCCGGCGCTTGCAGATGGGTCAGCTCGCGCTGCCAGACATCGAGATAAACCAAATGCGGCCCACCGCTCAGCGCGGGCCGGTTAAAGATGTTCGCCGGCACCGGCTGGTTGGTCTCGTTGAAAGGCAGATAGGGCTGATCGAGAAACGGTGTCGGCGCGGTGCCGCTCAGTTCGGCCAGGTTGGCATTCCAGGCCAGCGCCGGTTTGCCGTGGTTCTCGGCCAACAGACCGTCGACATACATGCGCCCGAGTCCGATGCTCAGCGCACCACCGGCGGCGAGGATGTGGAAGCCTTCCGGCGTGGTGCGGGGCACCACGGCGCGGCCGACCGTATCCATGGTGCCGGCTTGCAGGCGGCGGCCCAGTTCAGCCACCCACTCGTTCCAGTCGGAGTCGAGCTGCACCCGGCCCTGCTGCATCACCACGCCAAAATAGTCATGCCATGGATGGAAACTGAAACGGCTCGTATCGAAGCTCATGTCACGCTCCTCAGGTTTCGTAGAAGATTCCGGCGACGAGTCCTACGCGCAGGAATTCGCGCAGCCGGATCTGGAGATTGGCTTCCCGTTGGGCCGGGAAAAGTGCATGAAAGGCGCCTATTTCGCTCTCGTCGTCGCCGCCCCGGCGGATTGCATCGGCCGTTGAGCGGGCAAGCTGACAGTATGCGGCCATGCCATAACGCAGTGAGGTGAAACGCGGTGTAACGTCGATCTCGCCCGCCTCGGTCTCGGGCTGGCAGCGATAGCGGCGCGGCGTCAATGCATCGAAAGGCAGATAGCTGAAACGCACGCAGCCGGTCTGTCGTCGCACAACGCAAACAGCCGGCAGGGTATCGCCCGCAGCCCGCCGGGCCAACAGCAGGCTGTTGGAAACCGTCCCGACCTCGGCGGCGCGGACACGGCCGATCAGCGTGCAGGCACCGAGCGAGAGCTTGCCGCCCGGTGCGACGGCGTCGGGCGCGGCATAGGCCATGCGGTGGGCCGCAGTGGCGTCGACGATGCTATCGTTGGCCGTCACGCTGGCGCCTTCGTGGATGCGCAAGGCGCCGACAATGACGTGGTCGATCACAACAGCGACGTTGGCGATTTCCACCATCAGGCTTTCCCCATCCGGCGCAGTCGGGTCGCCTGCTGCGTCGAGCGCCCGGCCAGGTACTAGGGTAGCGTGGGCGATGTTCAGGCGCGCCAGCTCGTTGCCGGCGACAGCGGCAACGCGCAAACGTCCGCCGGCGACCAATAGGCCTTCGAGGCTGAACGTGCTGTCGGCTCCGCCGCTCAAGGTCATCTCGCCGCCCAGAATCAGGGTCGGCCGGCATTGCTCGGCGGCGCGCAGGATGACATGGCCGCCGGGGGCGATGCTGACCGAGAGGGTTTCCTCGTACCGGCCACTGTCGGCGATCTCGACCACTCCGTCGCCGGCCAGCGCAGTCAACGCGGCAGCAATCGTGGCGTGGTCGGTCGGCACGTGGAGCACGGTTGCGCCGGTGGCATCATCGGCGCGCGGGCGACTGTATTCGCCGCCACCCATGTCGGCTGAAAAACCGTAGTGATAGGTGACCTGCACCGATTCCGGCACGTTCAGATCGGGCGCCACCGCGATGCGTCCGAGCGCCGGGTCGATGGCGTAATGCCCGGCAGGCGCCTGGTGCGCCCAGCCGGCGCCATCATCGGCGAGGTTGCACACGACGACATCCTCGCGCGGCACTTCGAGGCCATCGACGTAGAGCACGATGCTGGGGTCGGCGTTGTCGACCGGGCCAGCCGAAGTCTGGACGGTGCCGTAATAGAGCGCCAGCCGGTCCGCCATCACGCGCCGCCGGATCGGGTCGGGCACGTTGATCGGGTCGGCCAGATGGGTGATCTCGTCCTCGGTCTGCGGGTTGGTGTACAACGGTAGCGGGTGCCCGAGCGGGCTGATCAGATAGCGCCGGTCGTCTACCCGAATGGCCGGACTGCAGGTATGCGAGTAGGCATTGAGACGCCACAGGTAGATGCCGATATTGGGGATATTGAAGCGTCCGCGTCCGTTCTCGATGCGCCGCACGTCGACTGTATGGGCAACCGAATCGAAGGCGCCACCGATGCGCACCAGCGGCTCCCACTGGCGCATGTCGGGGGAATAGCGGCTGTGCAGGCGCAGGTGGTTCATGTACTGGGTTGCGCCGAGCAACTGGAAAAATTCCACGGCACGGGCGTTCCAGCCGGTCACGTCGCGCGCCAATTGTTCCAGCACTGCCGCCGTGCCCTTGCGTCGGCGCAGCGCTAGAGTGTGCGCCACCTCGGCGCGCGCCAAGCCGCGCGTCTCGCCCAGGCTGTGCAACGGCTCATAGCCGATCAGATCGCCAATGTAAGGAATGGCCCAGTCGGCGCAGGTCTCGACGAACAGATCATCATAGAGTTGATCGAGGTTTTCCTCCATCACCGCAAACTCATCGGCGAAGGCGCTCAGCAAGCCCTTGAGCGCCCCCGGCGGGAACTGCTCGGCATCGCGAATGCGATGGATGGCCGGCAGTAGCCCGTACAGGGTGTCGGCGTCGAAGCTCATGACATCAACTCCAGGGTAACGGGTGCGGCGTCCAGAACCAGTAATTCGGCGGCCAGCGGCGTTCCGCTCAGGGAGGCCTCCGGCAAGGCGACGAACAGGCGCGGCATGAACACGGGCAACGGGGTATCGCTGCGGTGCAGCTCGACTACCTGGACCGCCTCGACGCCGGCTACTGCATGCACCTCGGCAGCCGCCTCGTCGACCGACACGCCCTGGCCAAACCGGCGGGCACCGAAGCCGAATGCCGCGCGCAGCCGGCTCTCGACCGCGCCCAGCACCAACGTCGAATCGGCATCGGCGGCAACCTTGACAGTCATGCGCAGCTTGAAGCGGGCATCGCGGTAACTGACGATGCGCACCGGCATCAGGGGGTCGCCATAGTGGTGAAGGGCATCCTGCAAATAACGGTGTGTGTCGCTGCTTTCCAGGATGGCTTCGCCGTTCTCGCCCGCCACGGTGATGAAGACGCCCCGCCCGGGACCGCTCGGTATCCACAAGGCATGCGCCTTGGCGATGCCGGCGAAGGCGCGCGCGAAGTCCTGATAGTCGCGGATCGAGACAACACGCTCCAGCGTCAGGACGGTCAGCGGCGCGTTCTCGCGCGCCTTTTCTTCGCGCTCGGCATCCTCGCCGCCACTTGCAGCTTCCGGGTTGCTCGTACCACTCACGCCAAGCGGACGGGACAGCAGCGTGGTAAGCTTGCCGGCGGCGACGTTGCCGCCCAGGCCCAAACCTTTTCGATAGATCGCACGCACATTGTGGTCGCCGGAAGGCAGGCGCGAACCTTCGATGCCGTCGCCGAACATCACCGAACTGCTGCCGTCATCGGCATTCCGGATTTCGTACACGCGCTCGCCCGGACCGCGCGCATGGAGACTCGGCGTTTCGGCCCAGAGCATATCGTTGGCGCGCAATTCCAGGGTCGAGCGCCGGCCGCTCGGGGTCGCGGCGCTGACATAGGTCAACGGGGACTGGCGCAACGGGAAGCGGGCATTGGCAACGCGTGCATCGCCGCTGCCAAGCACTTCGGTGACAGTCTCCCCATGAGTCGCACGGGCGACGTTGGCGTTGACCCGCGCGGTCTCGCGGTCGTAGCAATGCTTCATCGCGGCCACCAGGGTGAAGGTGCTACGGTCGCGGCCGTGCGCGATTGCCGTGGCCAGATCGTCGATGAGGACGATCTCCTGCACGTCCTCATCGTCGACCTGCGCTGGCGCCTGTTCGATAGCCGAGGCGGCAACGATCATCCGGCCTTGCTTGCCGTTGCGGTCGAGCAGCGTGAGACGCAGCTGCTTGCTGCTCGACTGATCGATACGGGCGGCAAAGTCGGCGGGCGATAGCACGACCCACGCGCTGCCGGATTTTTCTTCCGGCGGTGCAACCAGACGCAGCGAATCTCCTTCGGAGACGACGACGCTGCCGCCCTCGGTCACAAGCATGGTCACGTCGGGCTTGCCCCGACGCAGACGAATGCGGGCGCGCTTGCCGCTCACTGCCAGTGCGCGGCCGGGAGAGATATCGGGGACTAGTCTGGCCAAGGCAAGCGTTTCGCCAAAGAGCGGATGGCCGAGCGGTGTTTCGGCCACGGCCAGCGGCTCCGACTGGGCCAGAACCAGGGTTTCGCGCAGGCGCGTTTCGTAGACGGTCAGATTTTCCGAGGTATCCGGTTCGAGCCGTGTGACCTTGCCGGATAACCCGTAATCCCACCTGGACAGGAAGCTCACCGACTTGGCACGGTACAACTCGACGTAGCCGACCAACCCACTACGTCCGGCGGAGGACTCATTGGACACCAGGGCGAACCAGCTACCCTGCAAAACCTTGGGATAGGCCGCGTCCAGGTCGATCTGATTGTTCTTGATTTTGAAATTCAACCACTGCCGGCCCGCGCCGTCGGGGTCGGTCAACTCGTCCAACTGAGTACCGCCCTGGTTGCCCATCAGCCTCGGGTCCGGCGCGTTATGGCCGAACAGCGCGGCGCGCTGACGGAACACATACACAGCCGTGCCCAAGCCGGCAGGCTCGACGTGCGGGAAGCCGCTGCCCAAGCCCGTGGCCCACTCAAGCCGGGTGCGCTGACGTACCTTGTCTTCCATGACTTCGGTCACCAGCCGGACGTCCCAGCGCTCCGAGCCAGTATCGTCGACTCGCTCCTGGCCGACGATGAGGATCACGTCGCCGGCTTGTATGCCGGTGGAAACGCCAGCCAACCAGAGCGACTTGTCGCCGAACCTCGGGGTCCAGGACAGCGTGGTCTGAACCGGAATCGCGTTCCATTCCGTGCGTGCTTCAACAGCTTCTACGGTTTCGAAGGTCTGCGGCAATTCGTCCTGGCCGGGCACGCTTTGCACCTTCACCCCGATTGGAATGGTGACCGGACCGGCCGCGAGCGCCGGGCTGCCCGGCACTTCCTGCAGACTGAAGGCGAGCCAAGTCGAGGCGGCGACGCCAGGCTCCAACTTGTAGCCGATCAACCGGGCCAGTTCCAGGATCGAGCGCCGCTCGGTCGCGGTGCGCAGGAAATTCTCGTTGGCGATGCGCTCCTGATAGAAGCTGAGCACGTCGAGTGTGCTCGCGACGGCGTCGCACAGGGCGATGGTGAAATCGTTGTCCTCGCGGGTGGTCAGTCCGGACAGCGCCGGGAGTCCGGCGCTCGACAGTTTCGCCAGCAGCGATTCCTTGAAGCGTGCGTGGACACCGATGCGGTAGGCGATGGCATTGAGTCCGGGTGGATTGTCGATCCGCAGCGGCGTTTCGGCGTCGAGTCCGGCGCAGCAGCCGCAGGTGTTCAGAGTCTTGTCGCTCATGGCTATTTGCCTCCGAACAGGTTAAGGCGCAACACGCCGTGTTCCTGGAAGTTGGCGTCGTTGTCGAGGCGCGGCACTTCCAGGCGAGCGAGGCGCATGAAGCCGTCGTTCAGGTACTGCGTGGCGTCGATGCCCTGGCGCTGGAAGCGGGTCGCGTTCACCGAGGCGACGCCGGCTACCTGGCGCGCCGTCGCGTAGATCTGGCTCAGGTAGACGGTCTGACCGAAGGACAGGTTGTCCGGATGGAACAGGCCACGCCGGCCGTCCGCCAGCACCCGGTTGCTCAGCACTTCGTACAGGCCCGCGCTCACGTCGGCACGGAAATAGTTCGGCAACACGCAGACCAGCAGGTCGATTTCCAGCGACACATAGACCGGGTCGTTGAACTCGGTGTCGTGGCCGGCCATGCGGTACCGGCCGACGTGGCGGGCGATTTCGGTTTCGAAGCCAGCATCGACCGTCAGGCCGCCCTCGCGGTCGACGGTGACAAACACGGTATGCCAGCTGCCGGTCCAACGCAGCGTTGCCGCCGCGCGCTGCACGCCGGCGTGGCGCTCGGTGACTGCGGCGTAATCCTCCGGCGTGACCGCGCGTTCCTGACGGCGGAATGCCTGCGGCGCATGCCGGCGGACGGTGGCAGCGTCTTCCATATCGACGCCTCCTTGCGCCGGCAGCGGATTCCGTACCGCCAGGATGTCTGGATCGATGTTGACGACATGCGCAATCGCGCCGGCGCCGACATTGCCGGAGCGGCCGTTGCCGACCCGATAGCGGGCGGCGAAAGCTATGCCGGTTTCCGGACGGCGGCCGTCGGTGTCATTGCCGAAGCGCAGCCGGGCGCTGCCGTCGTGTTCCACCTCGACCACAAATTCGTGCGCGTCGGCGTCGCTATTGAGCAGGTCGCGCTTGGGCTGCCAAGGCTCGGCCAAGGCGCCGAGCGTGCTCTCCAGCATGATCTCAGGCAAGGTATCTTCCATGCGCCAGGCCATGGCCGACGCGGCTGGCGCACCTGGGTCGAAGGCACGCCGCTTGCCCGGCGTGACGCTGCTCGCGTCCGGCAGCGTGCCGGCAAAGGTTAGCGGCCCTTGCGCGAGGATCGGGTTGAAGCGCGGTGGAATTTCCATCGGCACGCCGCCATCGCAGCGGCTGCCATCGCGGTCGGACGGATAGTCCAGCCGGGCCGGCGGAACTTTGCCGAGCTGCTCGGCATCGGGCAACGTGTAGCCATGGTCGGCGAGCACCATGTTGCCGCGCGCGACGCTCACGTTGGCGAGATAGATCTCGTCGTGGTCGCTGTCGGTCACCGAGCTGATGCAAAGCGGGAACGGCAGGCCATCTTCGGCCGCCCAGGTGATCTCGGTAATCTCGTCGCCGGTGAGCGGATCGGTTAGCGGCTGAGCCGGATCGTCCGGCGAGTTGAATTGCACGCTGGTCAGGCGTACCACATGGCGATGCGCTGGATCAGCATCGCCGGACTCGCCGGTCGCGGGGCCAAGCACCTCTTCGAACAGCATGACATCGCCCGCCGACAAGGCAGACTGATGACCGCTGAGCGTGGCGCGGGTGGCGCCTTTGGGCAGACAGCAGCGCCGGTCGCCCCAGACGTAGAACTTCAGTTCGTTATGCACCGCCTGCAGGACGGCATCGTGCAACGGCTCGAAGATCACCGGACGGGTGCGCAGCGCAGCTTCGTCCTCGGGCGTGGCCGGCGTCAGGCGCGGCGTCGCACCCGGCAGCCGGGTGTAGAAGCGCGTCGCCGATGAGATCATGGCCAAATTGGCGGAATCGACCGTGAGGTGCAGCCAGACGCGAGCATTGCAGCCGTCGTGGAGGTGGTAGTCGACCAGCAGGGCATGGCGGCGCAGTGAGGTGCGCCGGCGCGCGGTTTCGAGATAGGCCTCGGTCGCCACTGCATCCTGCCGGTAGGACAACTGGTCGCCGGCATAGGCGATCAACTCGGCCAGGGTGACGCCAAGATCGGCGGCGCTGCGCTCTCGCCAGCGCGGCAGCAACTGAGTGATGCGGTCGAGGATCAGGCGGCGGAAGCTGGCGTAATCCTTCGCCAGGTAGTGGATGACCGGTGCGGGCGCCGGGTCGTCCGGACAGACGACGACGCGCTTGCAGTCGAAATCGCTGGGACATTCGACCTTGAACGAAAAAGCGATCTCGGACAGGCAGGGATCGAAACCGGGCGGTGGCGCATCGTCGAGCGCCGAGCGCACCAGACGCAAGGTGTAGGTGGAATGGTCGCCGTAGGCGTCGACCCGCACCAGCAGGACGTGGTCGGGCTCCCGCAGGGCCGCGTACAGAGCCTGTTCGGCCGCCGATACGCTGGCTGGCGGTGCGGAGGCAGCAGCGACCCACTCGATGCCAATGTCGCGCACGCGCTCGCCGCCCTCGATGCGCACCTGCGCCTTGGTCAGGGAGGCAGGCACCGGCTTTAGCAGACGGACCAGCAGGGTGAGCTGGCGCAATGCGAACGTGGGCGCGTCGTTGTCGACGACTTCGAGGTAGTCAATGCCGTTTAGGGTGGCGTGGGCGTCCACCGCGTTGCGGCGCAACTGGTCGCAGCAATGGTAGATCATGGCAGCGCCCCTTCCCTGGCGAACTCGGCCACCTGCACGACACCCGTACGGCGGATCGAATAGCGGACGATCACGCGCAGGGTCGAGTCGTAGGATTCGATCTCGACGCCTTCAAGTGCGATCAAGTTGCCGAGGTATTGCTGCAAGGCGGCCTGGACCAGGAACTGGGTGGTAGCCGCCAGTTCAGAGCTGTTGGGCGCGAACACCAGTTGCATGACGCCGCTGCCGAAATCGGGCCGCATGACCCGTTCGCCCGGCGAGGTGAACAGCACTTGTTCGATCAGGCCGCGGATGTAGTCTTCCTCGCCGGCTTCGGCGCTGCGGCCTCGGCCGTCGATCTGGTAGGGATAGCGCAGGTTGGTCATGGTGTTCCCCTAGCTTCCAATCGCCCGGGTTTGTGCCATCACCGGCAACAGCGGCGTGCCGTTTGGCGCGCACACGGCCTGGCTATCCATCAGCACCAGCGGTTGGCCGTTAGACATTACCCGCGTCGCTGCCATCACCCATTGCCCGGTGACGCAAGGCATCGGCCCACCCGGCGTACTGAACGGACAACCGGCGATGGCATACGGCCCGGCCATGGTCACGGTGGGCTGGCCGCTCACCAGCACACGCGGATTGGGTGCGGCGGGCGTCGCCGTACCGCCGTGGGCACAGAGGACAGAGGCGCCGACATGGAGGAGCGGTCCGGGCATCGGCAGATATCCCTCAGATCACCGTCAAAGCGCCGTTGTTGATCGTCACGGTCGGGCCGACCAGCGTGATCGCCGCACCCTTACCGTTCTGGATGTAGACGCCGGTGTCGTTCACGATCAGCATGGCGCCGGTGGCGCTCTTAATCATGATGCCGCCGGTCGGCCCCGGCAGATCGGAGATGGTGATGCCGTTCTGCAAGGGCGTTTGCAGGGTGACCGCCTGCATGCCAGGCGGAGTCAGCAGGGCCATGGCCGGTATCTCGCCGGCGCTGCCCCAGAAGCAGCCCGACCAGATCGGATAATTCGGATCGCCTTGCTCGAACTCAACCCAGACGCCGGAGCCGATCATGGGCAGGGCAAACATGCCGTTCTGGATGCCGGCGAAGGGCACGCAGGGCATCGCCCAGGTCAACGGGATCAGGTTCGCCACATCCGGCACCTGCACTTGCAGCCGGCCCTGCTGCATGGGGTCGATATTGTTAAGCACCATCCCGCGATACTTGCCAAAGTACTGTTGTCCACTCATACCGGCACCCTCGGCGTAATGGAAACGAGACCGTTGCGAGTAAGGTCGAAGCTCTGCTTGAAGTCGCCGCGCTTGAGCGTGCTTTTCACGCTGGAAACGAAGTACAGGCCGTCGTAGGCCACGCCCGCGCCACGCACCCCGACCAGCCCGCGTGCGCGCAGCGGCCGGCCGTAACGCAGCACGTCCAGGTTGCCGGTGGCGGCGACCGAGTCCTGCGATTTCTTCGCCTCGTTGAGTCCGCGCGAAATCGCCTGCATGGGGTTCATGCGCGCCGTGTCCTTGAGCATGGTGATGTTCGATAGCGGCGTCGACAGCACGCCCAGCGGAGGTTGCAGCGGGTTGATGTTCGGGATCGGAATCGGGATCGGCGCGCGCGTCATCTGGTTCTGGATGAACACGATCGGCAGCACGCCCTTGGTCGGGTCGAAACTAAAACTCAGGTTGTCGACATTGGTGTGCGCATCCATGTCGACGTTGAGCGCAGGCTGCGGCATGCCGACTTTCATCTCCGGCCCGAAGTAGGCGATGTTGGTCCCCGGCACCGGGCCGGGTTCGATGTAGAAGACATAGCCGACCTGCTCGGCAAGCTGGCGGATGTAGGCGAGGTCGGTGCCCTGCTGGGCGGGAATCTTGTCGACCGGAATCGGCACGTCCGGAAACAGCGCCGGGATCACCACGGGGATCAGGCCGAACGGCGCGTACTTGGCGCATAGCAGCGCCACCCGCGCCTCGATGGGCATGGCCGGGAACGGCAGGCCGCTCCAGTCCTGCATGTCCATCACCTTGGTCAGATCCTCGCCGGTCACTGTGACCGTGCCGGACTCGCCCTGACCGCCCGGCTGCACCTGGACGTTGGTCATCACGCCGTCGAACAGCGGCTGCGGCGTGCCGTTCAGGGTGACGACCAGCATGACCCGCAGGGCCGGCATCACCGGGCTGGCGTTCTGCGCACCGGCGATGATGAAGATGGTGTTCAGTTCCGATTTCGAATTGAACTTGAAGGTGAGCGTGAAGCCGCCCACCGCGCCTGCAGAGGTGCGCACCTCGACGCTGTCGAGCGCATCCATGACCACCCTCGGCGCCGGCACGGGAATCACCGGACCGATCATCAGGGTGAGCTGGATGCCCTTAGCCAGCATCGTCGCCTCCCGGCACGCCTTCGGGCAGGGTGATGCGGACAGGGCGGCCGATCACGGCAGTCAGCTCGGCCGGGTCCATCGCACCGTTCGCGTCGCACACTCGCCAGTACTGTTCCGGATCGCCCAAATAGCGCGCGGCCAGATTGTCGACGCGGTCGCCTGACACTACCTGATGCTCGGCCAGCGTGGCGAAATTCTCCGGCGGCGGTACGAAGCGGCGCTTCAGGTAGGTGATGGGCTCACCGTCGGGCCCGGCGACCTGCGCGCTGGCGATGCCGTAATAGCGGCTGGTCGACGGATACAGCGGCGTGGTCAGGCCGTTGGCCTGCATGAAGGCTTGTACGGGATCCATCAGCCGATTCCTCCTATGCCGAGCGCGCCGAAACTGCCGGCCTGCGCCTTGCCGGCGAGCTGTTCCTTGGCTTGCAGATAGCTCATGAACAGGCTGCCGCCCTTGTGCGCAAAGCCGAGATCGTCCACCGACAGCACGCGCAGACCGAGGCTGACCTTGGCGACGATGGGATTGAGCGCCGGATCGAACGCCTCCTCGGTAATCGAGAACTCAGTCAGCCGCACCGGCACGATGCGGCTCTTGCTCCACACGAACAGCATCAGCGGTGCCTCCATGGGAGCGATCTCCAGCGTGCCAGTATTCAGTTGCCGGTTCATTTCCAGCAACTGGTCACTGGTCGGGTGCGCCAGCGCTTCCAGCACGGCAAGCTGGGGGTGGATGCCATTCTCCACGGTGACACGGTTCTGGTTCGGGAATTCTAGTTGGTCGGTGGCGTCGATGTCGGCTTCGAGCCGGATCGTCTCCACCGCCGGCCCCTTGAACCGCGTCGCCTCGCTGCAGTTGCCGCCCTCCCCGCCCGTCGTCTGCATTTGCAAGCTGCGCGTGAGCTTCTCCGGGTTGTACTGGAGCGAGATGATGCGCTGCACCCTAGCCGATTCCGGATCGATGAGGACCAGACCGCCTCTGAGGATTTTCGGAGAGTTGGGGTAGGTGCTCATGTCAGGGCGTCTCCGAATCGAAATAGGCGTACACATTCGGGCGGATGCGCCTCAGCAAGTCCGGCGAAGTGCGATAGAGCGCAAAGGACTCGGCGTAGTACTCCTGCAGGACGCTTTCCGGATTCGGGTAGGTCGTCGGCATGCGCGGACTGCCTGGACCGTCGTCGCGCGCCGCAGCGGCACGAAAGGCTGGCGTAGCCTCGCGCGCCGGGAGGGTATCTACAACTGTTGTATCGTCAGGATCTGCGGTACTGGCGTCTGGCCCCCAACGCGCGCCAGACCGCGATCTGGCTGCGCGTTCCGTCGCCCGCGCAGCAGTAAGCGGTGCATTCAATTCATCGAAGCGCGCGCGCGTCGGATCTCTTGAATTAGGAACCGTATAGCCGCGTCCCCCGGTGCCAAACTCAGCCAGCAACGCATCTTCTGCGGCAGTAGTCGCGGCCGAGGTCGTGCGCAGGCTGCTTAAGTCACGTGCATGACCGATCTCATGGGCAATGGCATGAGCCGCAAATTGCAGCACATGTCCTGCCCGGCCCATTCGCATCATGCCGCTGTTATAAGCGCTGTCGTAGACATGGACCGTATGGGTTGCTTGGTCATAATCGGCGGCAGCGCTCGGATGTTCGGCGCTGGCCGGTTCCTGTACGAAATTCAAACCGCTCAAAGCCGATAACTGCGACTCTGGAATCTCGCCCGCGCCGATCAACACCTGATCGAACTCTGCGTCCGAGAAACCGCTGCCACGACGGAAACCGACACGAGTGAACCTGGCCAATAGATCGGCCCGCTGCTGCGCCAGCAAACCTTCAACACCAATGGCACCCTGCAACTCGACAAGAATTTCTATTGCCGGCGTGGCTGTCGTGCCAATGTCCAGACGTGTGAAGCGGTAGGCATCATACCCACCGCCATAGGGCCTGAGATCGAGCCCCAGCATGATGGTCGTGTTGGAACTCAACGGAGTGTCGAACAGCTCTCCGGCCACGTTGCGCAAGCCGCGCTGAAGCGCAGCCGGAACGCCGCTGGAAAATCGCACGCTTGCGTGCCCCGGCAAAGGAACCGTGGTCGTTCCGCCTGCCGTCGAAAATAGGTTCTCCAGCCCCACCGTAACCTGGGATGTGACAACCCGCATCTGCCGTCTTGCGATTGCCAGCGCGGTATGCCTGGCTCGCTCTTCGCGCGTCGGGGTCGCCGAAAGCGGCGCGTCGAGTTCGGCCACCAATTCCTGCGCCGTCGAATCGGTCGTTGCCATGGGCAAGGCAAAGGGCTCTATCTCGTCGCGATGTTCTTCATAAAGCGACTGCAACGACGGCGGATCGTGAATTGCGCTTCGCCGGGAGGCGCGATTCGCTTCCAGTGCCGCGCGTATGGCGTCCGTATAAGCCTGGCGCAGATCGGATACCAGCGGGGCGCGACTCGCATCGCCCATGGCGACTCGGAGGGCGTCATTCAGGCAGGTACGAAGTTCCGCCAACGTAACAGATAGATCGGTCAGAGCAGTGCGGGCGAAGGCAGCAGCCCGGCGTCTCAATTCCGCAAGCGCGGTGTGAGCGGGTGCCAGCGGATCGGGGGTCGCCCCGGCAGTTGAAGCATCAGGCGAACGTTGAGGCTGCAACATGGGCCTGGTTTCGACGCCGTGTCTCGACTGTTGCACCACATGCGCCAGCTCATGCGCCAGCAAGTTTCTACCTTCGGGCGAACCGGGCGCGAATCTGCCTGCGCCAAAAACGATGTTTTCCCCGTAGGCGAATGCCTCCGCACCAAGCTGATGCGCGTACTCGGATGCGTCGCCGCCAGCATGGACTCTCACTCTGGAAAAGTCATGACCGAAACGCTGTTCCATGTCCTGCCTCAAGCCAGGTTCAAGCAAATTGCCTAGGCCGGCCATTGCGGCATGCGTATTAGCCGGCGCGGTGGCAGTGCCTGCTTCGCTTGGCCCGGCGCTTCGCTGACCTTGCAACGCAGATAGCTCCGACCCTGAATTTGCGGGTTTCGACAGCGCCTTGTCAGCGAGCCGATCCGCCTCCCGTTCCAGTGAGTCGGCAACCGCGTTTGACCTCGGCTTGCTCTGAATAAGCCCATGCTGAGCAGGAACATTTGCCTTGGGCTGGGCGGCGGGTGCGCGAATCAAGGCACTCATCTTCGCCCTCTCCTGGCAATCCCTTGCACGATCTGTTGTCCGACTTTCGCCGGACTCGCGTCATGGCCTATTTGTACATTCCCCACACGCAAACGGTGTGCGCCGCCCATCCTCGTCAACAACTGTTCAGCGCCAGCATTACCCAATAGTGCGCCCAATTCCGAGCGCACCCCCTCTGCGACGGCATCCCGGTCTTTCCGGTCAAAACCGTTAAGCACCAGCCTGTCGATATACAGAATCAATTTTTTCATAGCCACCCCCGCGTTTCGGCGTCGCTGAGCGGACGGTCGCGTTTTCCGGCTTCGGATTGCGCGGCTTGCAGAATATGCATCATGGCGACCGGTCGGCCGTCTTCCGCGGCGAGGAAAGCTGCGTTCAGCGCGATGTTGCGGATGTTGCCGCCGGCCATTTGCAGGCGGGCGAGCCTGGCGTAGTCGAGCCCTTCGGTCGGCGCGGCGGACGGGAAGATGCTGCGCCAGATCGCCTCGCGTTCACCGGCTTCCGGAAACGGGAAATTGATCACGAAACGCAGACGGCGGTGGAAGGCGGTGTCGAGCGCCGCCTTCTGGTTGCTGGTCAGGATGGCCAAGCCGCGATAGGCCTCCATGCGTTGCAGCAGGTAGCTGACTTCGATGTTGGCGTAGCGGTCGTGGCTGTCCTTGACCTCGCTGCGTTTTCCAAAAAGCGCGTCGGCTTCGTCGAACAGCAGGATGATGCCGCTGTCCTCGGCGGCGTCGAACACACGGGCGAGGTTCTTTTCGGTTTCGCCGATGTATTTGCTGACTACGGCGGAAAGGTCGATGCGGTACAGGTCGAGATGGAGTTCGCTGGCGAGCACTTCGGCGGCCATGGTCTTGCCGGTGCCACTCTCGCCAGCAAACAGCGCCGAGATGCCGAGACCGCGCGCACCCTTCGTGGCGAAACCCCAGCGCTGATAAACCGTCGGGCGGTAGCGCAGGTGGGCGGCGATCTGGTGCAGGGCAGCTTTCTGCGGCTCGGGCAGGATTAGATCGTCCCAGCCGTACGATGGCTCGATGCGCTGAGCCAGGCCGTCGATCCGACACGCTTCCTGGCTGCGGCAGGCTTGCCATAGGGCGATTCCGGAATCGGCCTCGGGTGACTTGCTGCGGGCGAATCCCGAGCCGATGCGCTGGATGTCGCGGGCGCTGAGGCGGAACTCGGATGCGACGCCATCCAGTGCGCCCGCCAAGCCATCAGCCTGAGAACCGAGCGCGCGTTGCCATAGTGGCAACTGGTCGCCGCGCGTGGGCTTGCCGACCTCGAAGCGCCGGTCTTGCCGAATCAGCGCGGCCGGCTCATGGACCGCCAGGAAAAGCACGCCGCCAACCCTCTCGGCGAACCGGCGCACGGCGGGAGTCACCGAACTTTCGCCACACTCGATCAGCAGTGCGCCATCGAGCAATACAATTTCCCGCTCCCAAAGCACCGCGAGGGCGTCAAGTTCGCCCGGTGTGGCCGGGATGTCGTCGCCAGCCATCGCGTACAGACGCAAACCCAGGTGCAAGGCGATCCAGGATGCGATATCGCGTTTTCCGTGATCATCCCGGCCGGTCAACTGGAAAACGGGCAGCGGCCCATGCTCCTGCCCCAGCGCGGCGACGATATCCCGCGCAATGGCGATCTGGCTGTCGGCCATTTCCGATCGGGCGTCAACCTGGCGCATGAGCGACTGCAAACGCACATCAAGAAAATTTACGCCGGCGAGGTAGTGCAGCACACGCTCATCGACGCGCACGCGCGCTGTGGTCAGGGCCGATTCGTCGCCGATTTCGATGAGCTGCCATTGGCGCAAAGGCCGCACCGGCGCGAGCGCACTCCAGTGCGGGTCGGGCAATACCACCAGAGCCATGCCGAAAGTAGCCCAGGCGTGCTGGCCGTTCACTCCCGTGCCGGCGCACAGCGCAGCGAACTCGCTATCCATCTCGACGCCCGTTGCAAGCAGCAGCACATCGCGCTCAAAGGAGGACAAGCCGAAGCGTTCGGTAAGCCGGTCAATGGCCGCCGCTTCGGCCAGCATGGCTCGACTAACCGCCACCTGTTTCTGGGCGGATTCTGCGGATTCCCCGCGCAACAGGGCCTTTATCCGCGCCAGTTCCGCCGACAGGAATTGCTGGTTGGCTTCGGTCCAGTTCGGAACGGGCATGTCGGGCGCGTTCATGCGATGACGATGCGTTTGTTGAGAAACACCGGCGGTGTCACGGCGCGGTCGATGATCGGGCTGTCGATCCCGTCGATGCGCAGCCGGGCGAGATGGCCTGGCGCGGCTTCGACCGGCGCGTTCGATATCACAAAATCGAGGGAGGTGGTCGGCGCAACAAATGGCTCGGGTGCGTATTCCTGCTGACCCAGCACCAACACCACGCTCTGGCCGGCACGCAGGGCCGGATGAAAATTCAGGGTAAAACTGGCGGTGCCGCCGCCATCGCGCACCACATTCATCGGCAGTCCGGTAATCTCCGGCGCAATGGTCATGGCCAGGCGATTGCTGGTGCGCGGATTGGTCTCGGTTGGGCGCACGAGGCTGACGCCGACCCGATATACCCCAACCGGGAAGTTGGCCGCCTGCGCGGCAGGAATGTTGAACTGAACCCGGCCCGCCTCGTTTCCGGCCAGCGCGGAGAGATCCTGTTCGGTCTCGAAGCGGTCGCCGAATAACAGCACAGTCCGTCCCGTACCATCAAGATGGTGGCCAGCCAGATCGATGTTCTCGCCCAGCCGGACGACGATCTGCCCACTGGTCGGCACAACCTTTTCCAGGGTCGGCAGCGGTGGATCCAGACTCGGCTGGGCCAGGATACCTTCATCGCGTGTGGTACCCGGAATCGGGCGACCCCGCGTCAGCACTGGCAGTGGCGAGCGCATCGGTTCGCTGGCTTCGATCAGGACGACGGTGGCCCGATAGGCCGCGGTCGGTCGCAGATGACTTTGCGTGGCTGTCCACAGTTTGGACATTTCCTCGGTGTCGAGATATTCCGGCGTGACCTTGACCAGATCGATCTGATCGGCCAGGCCCGAATCGGCCAGGGCGCGTTCGAGCGGCGTACCCGGCAATGGCGATGGCGTTAGCGCCGCCAGGATGGCCTCGCGTGTCAGCACCGGCCTTTCATGCAGCCACTGCATGGCGTAGCCTAGCAACACTTCGGCATGCAGCTCGCCCGCGCCGTAAGCCGACAACAGGTAATGCAAATCGAGCGCCAGCGGTGCGTTGGATAGCCGTTGCCGGCCTGAGGCATCGCGTGCGGGCAGGCCTTCGTTGCGCCATCCAGTATTCGCGCTGACCCGGTGCAGGAACAGGTTGAGCTGGGTCGGTTCGACGCCGCTGGCCGGGATAACGCGATCCGGGGGCAACGCGCTGACGCCGACCAGGCTGCTCAGGATGCCGTTGAGGTTGTGCTCGACGATGCCGTCGCTGAGCAGTTCGCGCAGGGTGGCCGTCACGGCGGCAATGCCATAGGCGGTGCTCATGTCGGACTCCCGTGGCGTTTGGCCAAGTAATCGTCGAGCGACATCGGCACGTTGCGGCGCGACACTGCCGGCTTGGGTGGCGCCGGTTCATGCACGGCCGTCACTTCGATGCGGCCGATGCTGACATGGACCTCGGTGGTTTCCTCGACCATGCCGGCAGAGCTTCTCCCCAAGTTGTTCGTGCTCGCGCTCGCGGTCGGTCGGAACTGTTCGTGCGCCGGTTGTGCCCGCGGAAGCAGCGGTTCGACTCTCACTATCGCAGCCGGAGTCGGACGCAGCGATTCAGGCTGTTCAAGGCTCACTTCCTGATTCGCGTGAAACGGCGACTCCGTCCTCATCGTGGGCTCGATGGCAGGACTGGGCACTGCAACCGGTGCATGCGGTATGATCGTTGGCGGCACCATGCTTTCGGGTTGGCTCGCCGTCGTTCCGCCAGACTTTTCGATTGCAACCCGACGATCAACCGCGACGGTGTAATCAACTGAGCGTTCGCGATCCGTGCTCGAGGCCTTGCTGCGATGAGGCGACCTATCGCTGTCACTCTGGGTGCGGTTCCGCCCAGCCTGAACCGGCTTCGCCCATTCCTGGCCTATCATTGACGGCGCCACTTCGACTTCGGCAGCCGCCATGGCATCGACTGGTTGAGACACCTCTTCCAGAAGAGTCGGAGCAAACAGGGTCGCGGAAACCGCTCGCAACGGATGAGCAGCGCCTGTCGCCCGCTCGGCGAGACGTTGCAGGAATCCAGTCATATCCGGCCTCGTCTCATGTCGGGCACCTCATCCTCCGGTCATTTCCAGATAGGCCGCGCGACGACGGGGCGAGAGCGACAGCACTTCGCGTTCAGTCCAGCCGTAGGCGCGTGCCAGGACATGCACCTGCCCGAGCAAGCCGCGTGCGTAGGCCTGCACGTCGTTCCACAGCAAGGCGCCGGGATCGAGTACCGCATCCATATGCCGGCCGCAGGCCGGGCATGCCACATCAAGCCTCGGGTCGGCCAGGGGATCGGCGGCTTCGAGCTGTTCGTCGGCGCGGACCAAGACTTCGGCCGTGGCGGTATCGCCGTCCGGTCGTTCCAGGCAGCAGGCATCGAGCAGACGCAGGACGGCCGCTTCGGTATCGAGTTCATAGGCGATGGCTGCCAGGTCGCGACTGGCGGGCAGGCGAAACCGGAACCCGTCGACCTCTATATATGCGCCCGTCTCATACTCCCTGGCGCCGGCCGTCAGTTCAACAATATCGAGCGGAACCTCCAGCAGCTCGCCGCAATGTTCGCATTCGACTTGCAGTTCGACCCGCTGGCCGAACATGGCCACACGCATTTTCAGCAAGCCGGCGTTGACCACCCCGAGCGGCAAGCTGGCGAACCGATCGGCCGCGATGTCCGGCCGCGCCCACGCGCACAGCAGCAGGGCGCGGTCTATGGGGTGGCGAACCTGGCCATCTTCCCACAGATTGAGCAGTTCTGTTTCGCTAGGTGTGCGCATGCTCACTCTGGTTCGGTGAAGCGCGGCTCGCTCGGCTCGCTGACCGCGTAGTCGCGTTCCCAGCCCTCGTTTTCCAGCTTGATGGTCTGGATCGCCACTGCATTGGCGTTGGCATCGAGGTCCGGCAGGGCCTGATACTCCGACACCCAGCAGCGGAACACCTTGTAGGCCAAAGCGAGCTGGCCCGCTTCGTTGTAGACCTCGATGATCAGGTCCTTGCGGAAGTCCTGCAGCGAAACCTCGGCGCCCAGGCCGGAGCCGAAGTTCCAGACCTTGTTGGCCCATTGCTCGAACTCCTTGTCATGGGTG
>Ga0116175_1000098_pt1 | contig 67597 bp, 72 predicted proteins | sample AD_UKC125_MetaG_FD_89802 | JGI IMG/M metagenome (GOLD analysis project Ga0116175, IMG submission 89802) | Active sludge microbial communities of municipal wastewater-treating anaerobic digesters from USA - AD_UKC125_MetaG | ecosystem: Engineered > Bioreactor > Anaerobic > Digestate | place: USA... | reverse complement strand
CATAAAAAAGGGCAAAGAAGTATTTAGTAAAACTACACATGAGAAATTAAACAACATACCCGCTTTTAACATGGGTAAAAAAACTCCAATATCAACAATTTTAAAGGGCATACAACGCAGCGGTTATGTGATATAGCCCGTTGTATCAAAAAGATGGGGATACCTTTAAGTTTAATTATCCTACAACAAATTGACACTATCTTTTTATTTTTCTGTATTGATTTTTTTAGAAAAGTATGTATAATATTGTTAAGCAAATAGTCTACCTATTAAGGAATTGAAACGTGTATTTTTTCATGTGTTTTTTTCCAATTTAGTCTACCTATGAGGGTTTGAAATATGTATTTTTTTGTGTATTCTTCTAATTTATTCTATCCTATAAGGGTTTAAGAACAAGAATAACTGGAATATTAAATTCCAGTTATTCTTTTTTATTGACTAAATTTTTTTTGCTTGTTCTTGAATATCTTCTGGGATAGAAGCTTCAAGAGCTTCTCTTACAATAACATTCTTATCAACATTTCTCATAGCTGCATATAAGTTAATTGCTTTTGCTAGATATTCCGGTAAAACATATGTCCTTCTTATCCTGCTTTCTTCTTCTCTATTTTCTTTTTCTGTTTTCTTGAATAATTCGTTAACCGGTTTTGCTTCTGCTTCTCTATCTGATAAGCTAATTCTGTCCTTTTTGGCCATTATAAACACTCCTTCCAATTTCAGTTTCAAAACATATAAACATCTATGTTTTTATATTTATAAAAATTTTTCAATTTTAGAAGCAATATTTTTATATTCTTTTGCGATTGGATGTTCAGGATTATAAGTAATAATAGATTTTCCTGACATGATACTGTCCTGTACTTGTACCGACTTTTTTATAACCCCAAGTATTTTTTGTTCTTCCCCTAAAGCTTCTAAAACCTCCTTCGAATGTAATGTTCTAGAATCATAAAAAGTAGCAATAACCCCTGCTATATTAAGGTTTTCGTTTAAGTTTTCTTTTACTTTTTTTATTGTTTCTAGTAAAAGCTTTAACCCCCTGTATGCTAAATAATCCGTTGCAGTAGGAATAACAACATTTTGAGATGCACATAAAGCATTAATTGCTAATAGGCCTAAAGATGGAGGGCAATCAATGAAAATAAAATCATAATAGTTTTGGATTTTTGATAAAGCTTTTTTTAAAATGCTTTCTCTGGCCATTTCGCTTACCATGTATAGTTCTGCAACTGATAAATCTATTATTGATGGTGCTATATGTAAATTATCAGATATGCTTAATATTATATTTTCTATGTTCTCCTTTTCAACTATAACATGATACATATTCTTTTCTATTCTTTCCGGCTCTAATCCGGATGCAATCGTTAGACTTGCTTGCGGATCAAAGTCTAACATAAGGACTTTATATCCTTTTTCTGATAAAGCTACCGCTACATTAAGAGTAGATGTAGTTTTTGCAACTCCACCCTTCTGATTAATGAAAGCTGTAATCATTAAATAAATCCCCCTTTTTTCAATTCACTATTTTAACACAAAAGTTTTTATATTTAAAGGTGCTTATATTTGAAAATGTTTATGTTCAAATATTTCTTTAAATATAAAAATATAAGCATCTTTATTTTTATATTAACTTCCCTATTTTTCCTTGTCAATAGAAAAATAAAAGTAAAGTTCGACAGCATTTTCCTTTTTTCTAGTTTTAAATGTTGTATTATATTCCTTAATACCGGAAGATAAAGAATGTTTTTAATTATATAAAAGAGTGAAGAATGTTTTTAATTGTAGAAACAGCCCATGTTACACAAATAAACCGGTTTCAAATAAATGGGTTTAAAGGGGTAGATTATTTTGGTAAAATTAACAGAATTGATGTTTGATAAAGATATTTTGAGGATAGAGGAAAAAATTGGGAAGGAAAAACACTATAAGATTCTGCTAAAAAAAGTAGCAGAAATTGAAGAAGAAATGCAGAAAATTATTAAAAAAAAGAACATCCAAGAATTAAATGAGATGTTAGAACAGCTTGATATCGCACATGAAAACTTAGCAAGATATATTGCATATAGCTTTTTTGTAGAAGCTTATAAATTGGGACAGGGAACGTTTTGAAATTATTTACTTGCAATATATCTAATAATTTGTATAATAGACATTAGATAGGAGGTAATTATCTAATGTCAAACGATAAGTATACTCATAAAAAAGGAATTGTTTATTTAAATCAATATCATGTTATATTTTGTCCGAAATATAGACGTAAAGTATTAGTTGGAGATATTGAAAAAGATTTAAGAGAGATTTTGTATGAAGTAGCGAAAGAAAATGATGTTGAAATTAAAGCTTTAGAAATTATGCCAGATCATGTTCATATGTTTATTTCGTTTGATCCTAGACAGCATATCCATAAATTAATACAAGCATTCAAGGGAAGAAGTAGTCGGATATTAAGAGAAAAATACCCGTCATTAAAGAGTAGACTTCCTTCGCTTTGGACTAGAAGTTATTTTTGTTGTACGGTCGGTCACATTTCAGAAGAGGTAGTAATGAAATATATTGAAAATCAGAAAAATGTTTAAAGAGGTGTGTTGTATTGGCTAAAACAAAAACTGCAAGTTATGTATTAACATTAAAATTAAAAACTGAACTATGGCAGGAGCATATTTTAGAAAAACGATTTGAAATAGGTAGGCAGTTATATAATGCCTGTTTACGTGAATTATTAAAACGTTATAAAAAATTGCAAAACGATAAAAATTACAGTGAACTTATAAAACAAGAAAAAATTAAAGAAAGAAATAAATTATTAAATAATTTATATAAAGAATATGGATTAAATGAATATGCTATGCATTCATTTGTTAAGCCAATGCAACAATACTTCAAGAAAAATATTGATTCATTTACAGCTCAAAAGATAGCAACAAGAGCATGGCAAGCAATAGAAAAATTAATATTTGATAATGCAGAAAAAGTAAAGTTTAAAAAATATAATGAAATGGATTCATTAGAAGGTAAATCTAATAGTACAGGAATTCGTTTTAAAAATAATCAGTTACAATGGAATGGATTAAATATTTCAGTAATTATAAAGAAAAATGATATTTATGCTCATATGGCACTACAAGATCGAATTAAATATTGCCGTATTGTTCGTAAATTAATTAAAAGCAAGGTTAAATATTATCTTCAATTGATTCTTGAAGGAGTACCACCAAAGAAAATTAATCGTCAAACAGGTGAAATTAAATATCCTAGAAATAATGGTACTGTAGGGATTGATATTGGCACTCAAACAATTGCTATATGCTCTGAAAAGGAAGTAAAGTTGTTAGAACTTGCTCCAAGTGTTAATAATATTGAACGAGAAAAACGAATACTACAGCGTAAATTAGACCGACAAAGACGTGCAAATAATCCTCATAAATATAATGAAGATGGGACGATTAAGAAAAATAATCTAAAATGGATATGGAGTAAAAATTATATTAAAACGAAAAATCAGTTGACAGAATTGCAAAGAAAATTAGCTGAAAAACGTAAACAAGATCATAATAAATTAGCTGATTGGATATTATCATTGGGCGATGATATTAAAGTGGAAACAATGAATTATAAAGCATTGCAAGCAAGAACAAAAGAAACTATTAAAGATAAAAATGGAAGATACAAAAGTAAAAAACGATTTGGCAAAAGTATAGCAAACAAAGCTCCAAGCATGTTTTTGACTATATTAGATAGAAAATTGAGTTATGAAGGTAAAAAGTTAAAGTTTGTTGATACACTTTCTGTAAAAGCAAGCCAATATAATCATTTTACAAATGAATACAATAAAAAGAAATTGTCGGAACGATGGAATGATTTTGGAGAATTTAAAATTCAGCGAGATTTGTATAGCGCATTTTTGATTATGAATGTAAAAGATAATCTAAAAGAAATTGATAGAGAAAAATGTTTTACGACATGGGAAAAATTTAAGCAACTACACGATAAAGAAATAGAACGATTAAAGAGCAATGGAAATAAATTATTAAGTAGTATGGGAATTTGAATAACAAAAAGCGTCTTGAACCGGGCGCACAGGGCGATAAGCACCAGTGAGGTGTTTGTCCATGAAAGTCTTGTGGAATTAGGGTGAGTTTCCATGCGAAGGTATGGAAGAAGCTCTATAGTACACAAGAACCCCATGGCTTTAGCCATCGGGAGGTTCAGAATTTTAGACTTATGTTTTATTATTGAAATATAAATAATTATAATGTTTTAAAAATAAATCATTTTAGCTTATTAATAATTATGTTTTTTAGCCTTTAAAATTTCAAAAAAAGCTAAAAACTCATTTAAACCTCCTTCTTGTTAAGTGTAGCAGCACTTAACAAGATTTACCGCTGTACAGATTAAGGAAGTCAAATGAGTTTTTAGCGTGCCGATTGGCAGTATCCTTATCACGTTTATTATACAAGATTCAAAAAGTATTTGCAATAGTTTCTGCGAAAAAACTTGTGGGATACGGCCTGTAAGTTTATTTTTATGTCTGCTTTAAATAACAAAAAACAAATGAAGGGGGATTTCATAATGAAAAATAAAGAACAAGTATTAGAAATGATTCAAAGAATGAAAAAAGAGAAAGTGGAAGTGAAAAGGAAAAAACATCAGGAATCTTTTACGATACTAGATAACTCTGTGCTACAAGATACTAGAATGTCTTTCGCCGCAAGAGGATTATACGCTTTTATTAAATCTTTACCGGAAGATTGGACTTTATATGAAAGTTGGTTAGTTACACAATCACCACAAGGCAAAGATGCTCTCCGAACGATTTTAAAAGAACTGGAAAAATTTGGTTTTATCAATCGGTATAGCTATAGATATAAAGGTCAATTTGTAAAACATGAAATGATCTTTAGTGTTTATCCAATCCCAGAAGATGAAATGATTGACTATATCAAAATTCATGATGATGGATCTTTTGAGCCTATTTATCGTATTAAGGATAGAAATATAGTTGAGCCAGATTCGGAAAATCCGAATATGGGTGGAGTCATTGAAAATTCTATATTTCAGCCAGATTCGGAAAATCCAAATATGGATAAACCAAATATGGAAAACCCGCCTCTACAAAACAAACATAATAACAAAACAAATATATATACAAATCAGTCAGTCAGTCAGGAAGATTTACAAGAAAATGAACAAAAGAAAAATCAGTCTATCGAAAATGACAGACTGATTGACAAAGAAATCGATAACTTAATAAATGAACCAATTGAAGAACTTAAAAAAGCATATCCCAATGATACAAAACTCATTGAGGAACTGAAATTAAACATAATTGACATGTTCTTCAATGATTATATCATAATTGAAGGACAAAAGAAACCTCAAAACCTTATAAGATTGGCTATCATGAAACTTACATATTTTCATCTAGAAGAAATTCTCCAAAAGTTTAAAGATATTTCATCTTCAATAAAGATTACAAACTCCAAAGCTTATATACAAAGTATGATTTATAATACTGCTCTTGAAAGTGATTTATCCATTACCAATAGCGTCTATTACAATTTCAAATTATTGTAAAAAATAATCAAAATTAGAAAAGGGGAATAAAAGTGAGAGAAATTAATTTAGTAAAAAAATATCCTATTGAGTGGAATAAAATCAGAAATATGCTAGAGGAATTAAATATATATCATTATTTTGCAGAGCAGAAGCAAAAAAATGATTTAATTCTTATGTATAACCAATATGGGGAAGTAATTTTTTATTATGTTGGTTTAGAAATTTTGAAAGAACAGCTCGAAATGAAAATGATAAAAAATCCATGCGGCTATATCCGAACAACGATAGAAAATTTTCTTAAACAGAAAAGAGTAGAAGAATATGTAGAAGAAAAAGAACAAAAAAGCAAATTGGAAGAAGCTTAATTATTAGCCGGATGAAAAATAAGGATATAAGTTAATCAAAGATATTGCTCATACTGCAAAATTGGCTCTTAAATCAATTTTTTCCTGTCAAGGCATAGGAGAAGTCGATTAATGAAAAATAAGCCGAATTTAAGGCGATTTTAAGCGTTAAAAGTAAAAAGTCGATCATAAGCAACATATTTTCTCTTAGTTTGCAAAAAGTTTATAAAACTTTGCAGAAATTAAATGTGGGTAACCTGTGGGTAATTCTGTGGGTATCTTGTGGATATTTCTGTGGATATCCCTATATATATATATATACAATATCAGATCTTATTTTAATTATTTTAATATATTTTCGGCGATTGAAGCCATTGAAATTACTTGCCTACAGGAGCGATAAGACGAGAAAATTAGGGTGATAAACGAATAGACGAGAAAAAAATATTGCACTCTGCTTATCCAACTGGTAAAATATTCTTAACTTACTAAAGAAAATAAAAAAGGGGGAAAAAGGCGAAGATGAAAGAAGAAAATAGAACAAAAATGAAAAAAGAAAATTGGGTCGTAAAAGCTAATAAGTTAATTGAAGCAAAAGGCAGACTTGGAATCATTGAACAGAAACTTTTTGCCAGTTTAGTTTCAGAAATAAAGCCAGAGGATAAAGATTTTAAACCATATAAGCTAGAAGTCAAAGAAATTGCAAAACTTATGAATTTAAGCTCTAAAGCAGTTTACGATCAAATCAAAACAGCTGCCAGAAACTTACGAAAAAAAGAAATAATGATAGAAAATGTGGACGAAAAAGGAAAGAGATCATTTTTAGTAACCGGCCTGCTATCATCGGCCAGATACAAAGAAGGAGAAGGCTATTTAGAAGTTTATATAGATCCCAATTTAAAGCCTTATTTACTCAATATAGTCGGAGAAAAAACCCCTTTTACAAAACACATGATTGAAAATATTTTAAAATTGGACAGCAGTTATTCAGCCAGAATTTATGAACTTTTGAAGCAGTATGAGAAGGTCAGAAAGAGAGAATTTGAAATTGACGAGATCAGAGAGATGCTGGGCATCGCAGAAAACGAATACAAAAGGTTTTATGATTTTGAGAGATATGTTTTAAAAGTCGCAAAGACTGAAATCAATGAAAAGACTGATATCTGGATCGATTATGAAAAAATTAAAAGAGGCCGGAGAGTAGCTAAAATAGTATTTGAAATTGAGCCTAAACTCTCCGGCGAAAAAGAAATAAAACCAATTGACTATTATACCGATGAAGAAATTCAGGATATAAGAAACAAATGTGGTCTTAATAATTCTTATTTTAACAAAGAACAGGTTTTAGATCTATATATGATAGCGGCAAATGTTCTAAAAAACTTGGATAACCCAAATAAAAATCCGTATGAGTACATAAGATTTTACTACAACGAACTATCCAATAAAGAAAATATAAAAAATAAATTTGATTATTTAAAAAATTTGCTTGAAAATGATTATTGCAATTTTGCCAATCAAATAACTTTGAGAGAATTTTTAGGAAGGGTGAATGAATCATGAGAGATTATTATGATTATCTTGATGTTGATGTGGCCATTGAGATCATCAGTCATTTGATTGGTGAGAATACACTCAGGGAATTAGAAACAACGAATCCGGAAGAAATTAAAAGACTAGAACAGGAAACATTCCGGCTTTTAGATGAGCGTGAACAAATCTATAAAGGCAATAGAGAAGTCATCAATAAAGTCCTTACTGTTTATGGGGAAGAAGTGAAAAAAGAATTTAAAAAATCGGTCGGAAAAGAAAGTGAGGAAACAAATTGAACCGTATGGAAAATATGAAATACAAATTAAACGAAGAAGCTCATCAAAGAATTTTTAAAAAAATCGTGCGTAACTATTTTCGTAAAAAATTTCCGGTTAATAACTGTAAAGCTATCATATTGGGTGGACAGCCAGCTTCCGGGAAAAGTGGTCTTATCGAATTATCAGAAAAGCTTTTTCTAGATAATAATGTGATAACCGCCGATGGACAAAAAATTTATTCGATATAGCTATACAAAAAAAATATAATATCATCTTTGAAGGTACAATGAGAACAAACCAAATTTGTCATACAATAAAAAATTTAAAACTTAATGGATATAATGTTTTCATAAAAGCTTTAGCAGTTAATGAACTTAAAAGCAGATCGGGAATATATCAAAGATATATTAAACAAATAAAATCTTCAGAATATGCCAGATTTACGGAACAGTCTATTCATGATGCGGCCTATACCGGTATGTTAGAAACGTTAAAACAAATAGAAGAAGAAAAGTTATATGATGAACTAAAAATTTATAAACGAAATGATCCATACGGAGATTTAGAAGTGATATTTGAGAGCAATTATAAAAATTATAGAAAAGGTGTTGTTGAAGTCATAAAAAAAGAAAGAGAAAGAAAATGGAGTATCGATGAATATTATAACTATGTTGAAAAAAATAATCAATGTATAAAATTTTTCATTCAAAGAAACGAAGATGAAAAATATATTAAAGACATAGAAGAATTAAATAAAAAAGCCAAACAAATGCTAGAAGAAAAAATTTCAATCCGGCAAAAAATAAGTGATATAAAAATTGCAAAAAATAAACAAAAGAATGTAAGTTTGAAACAAATAGAAAAAGAAAGATAATTTACTGAACATAAAATATATAAAATAGCAGGGAAGAAGGTAATAGAACCTTCTTTTTTTTTACGCAAAAACTGAGTTGCAGCGTTTGGATATAAGTGGTAATATTTAAGAAACCAATCGTTTTTGGGAACAGCAAGCAGAGAATTTGTATATACACTTTTTCGCTTTTGCTCAAAATTGATATACAAATTCAGCTTGTTGGGGTAAACCCCAAACCCCTTTTTTTAATTTTTTGGGGAAATCCCCAAACCCCTTTTTGAAGAAAAAAATCAAAAAATTTTTAGTAAAAATTTCAGAAAAGGTGATAATTTTGGGAAGAGAAAGAAGCAAACAAATTATGTTTTTTGTCAACGAAGAAGAATACGAAGCAATCCAACAAAGAGTAAAAATGACTAGACTAAATAGGAGCGATTATTTAAGAACGATGGCACTAAAGGGAATTATTTATCAAGAAGATCTGGAAAGTATTCGCCAGTTAGCCTATGAAATTAACAAGATAGGTGTAAACATAAATCAAATAGCAAAATTAGCAAATGAAAAGGGTACAGTTTATAAGTGGGATCTAAACGATATCAGAAAAAAATTAGATCAGATCTATCGTCTTTTTGGGGAAATAGCAAAACCAAAAACGGATAAAGAAATCAGAAAAGCTTTAAAGAAAGAACTAGAAAAGATAAAAAAAGAAATCCATTCTGCTTGAAAAGAGGGAAAAAGTTATGGCAGTAATAAAAACAAAAGCAATTAAATCCAATGTACGAAAAGTTTTGCGTTATGCGATGAACCCTGAAAAAACAGATGAGTATAGATTGGTTACTGCTATAAACTCTTTTGTAGATCCAGAAGTAGAAAAACAATTTGAGAGAACAAGAGAATCGTGGAATAAAAACAAAGGGAATTTAGCTTATAGGATTATTCAATCATTTTCTCCGAAAGAAACCGATCCGGAAACTGCGAATAAAATTGGCTATGAAATGATGGATAAACTTTATGGAGATCGATTTGAAATTATTGTTGCAACACATATGGATAAAGATCATATTCATAATCACATTATTGTGAACGGAGTATCTTTTAAAGATGGAAAAAAAATATATGATAACAAGGCAACACGAAATTTAATTAGAAAAGAAAGCGATAGGTTATGTAAAAAATATGGATTGCATGTAATCGAAAATCCTAAAGAAAAAGGGAAAAGCTATAAAGAATGGCAAGAAGAAAAAAGAGGATTCTCTTGGAAAGAATTTATTAAAAATGACATCGATGATTTCATAGAAGAATGTAAAAACTTTGAAGAATTTAAAGAGCGGATGATTCGTGCAGGATACGAAATCAAAGAAGGAAAACACATATCTTTTAGGCCAAAAGATAAGGAGCGTTTTGTTCGTGGAAAAACATTAGGAAAAGATTATACAGAAGAAGCAATTAAGAAAAGAATTAAAGAACAGCAGAAGGCCAAAACAGAAAATTATTCAATTAATTGGAGAAGCATCATCAGAAAAGACATCGATGAAGTCATTAATCAAAGCAGAAATCTAGAAGAATTTAAAGAAAAGATGAAGGAGCTAAAAGGATACGAAATCAAGCATGGCAAGTATTTATCTTTCAGGCCAAAAGGCAAAGAGCGTTTTGTTCGTGGAAAAACATTAGGGGAAAATTATACGGAAGAAGCAATCAGAAGAAAACTTTATCTCAGAGATTTAGGAATTTTACAGCCTGTAGAAAGAACATATCCATATCGAAAGCGATTTAGGCCGAAGCAAAAAAATATTTTTGTATTTGTTAAATTTAAACGATATAGCAAGCGTAGTTTAGCAGAAGAAAACTTTATGCTTGCAATAGGAATCTTAAAAATATTACTTAATGTTGATGTTCCGTTTCCGCTTCAAAATAAAGAAAGAAGAAAAACAAAAACTAAAAAATCAGTTAGCATGGAAAGGATTCAGCTTCTAACTGAACAATTAAAAATCATCAGAGAAGAAAAAATAAGTAGTCAAACGGATGTGGAAGCGATTCTAAAAGATACGCAAAACAAGATTCAGCATTTACAAAAATCAGTAAAAGAAATGGAGAAGCTAACAAAGCAATTTGAACGAATCAATGCAGATTTAGACTATTATAGAAAAACAGGACAAGGGGAAGAAAAAATTATGGAAGTAGGTCTAATATCTCAGGAAAAGATCGAAGAATATCTAAACAATTATCAGCAGCATATTGAACGTTGTCATTTATTGAAAACAAATTATGAAGATTTAAAACAAAAAGAGAAAAAATATAAGCTGTTAAATCAGGCCTTTAATGAGATTAAACAGGAGAGAAAATTAACTGTTTCCAATATTGAAAAAAACATATCCCCCAAAACACAAACAAAACAAGAAGAAATAGAAAGATGAGATCGTCAATCATTTTCTATTTCTTTTTTTATTTCCTTTACTTTGAAAAACTTATCATAGACTTGAAAAAAGGCATCGATATAATAGATTAATGCTTCTTGACAGATGTTATCTATAAGGTTTCCACGATATTTTATATTTTCGTTATATGCAAGCAAATCATATATATCGATACTTTCCATACGATTTTGAATATTCAAATCATAAAGGTTATTTGATTTAGCTAAAAGGAACTCTAGGGAACAATTAAAAAGATCACAAATTTCTTTTAAAATTTCCATTGGAGGGAGAATACCACTATTTTCGTATCTGTAAATTGTCGTTCGATCAAGCTCCAATTTAGCTGCTAATTGACTTTGTGTTAAACCGTTTTTTCGACGCAAAAGTCTTAATCTTCCACCAAAAGTATCTGGAAGTCTTGCCACAGGATCAACTCCCTTTAAAATCTTTTATTTTGTTTCAAATAGCCTGCTTTTATTATAACAATTTAAAAGTAAAAATTGATTGGTTCTTAGAAGTTTTTTTATTATATTTTCATTACAAAACAAATCAAAATCCCACCGCAATTTCTCTTATATTTATTATTATCTCCATAAAGTATGAATTATTGTATCCCCCTATACGACTATTTTTTCTAGTAGTTTGTGTGCTAATTTCCATTAAAATGAAGAATGTTGCAACAAAACATCTTTTTGTATTGAAATGTATCAAAAAAACAACTATAATATAAGCAAGATGTCAAAATGAAATGTTTTTTGAAAGGGGGACAGCCAATTTTTATTGGCTTTTCAACATGAATATAAAAGAGCAAGTGTACTGGATTAATTTAATGAACGAATATACGGAATCAGTACGCAAACTTAAAAAAGGGAAAAGCGATATAAAACAAAAAATAAAGACAACAATTCAAGACGACAAAGATATAGAGCTTTTAAATGAAATGATTCGAGATACAAATTTTTCTCAAGAGAAATTCGACAGATATTGTAAAAAAATAATTCATGAAGAAGATCTGCATCTTGTCAAATTATCTAACAGGCAAAGAGAAATCGCAGAATTGAAAGTAAAAAAATTCAGCAGTAAAGAGATTGCAGAAAAATTGAATGTAACACAACAATATGTAAACGAACAAATTCGGGTCATATTAAAAAGAATTATAGAAGCATATATCGATATCAGCAAAGGTATTGCTCCAAATTTATCAAAACAGCAGAAGAAAATATATCTACTTATGCAGCAGAATAAAGAAAACAAAGAAATTGCTCAACTCCTTTCTACATCAGAAAAAAACATCGCAAAACAAAAATCAATCATTAACAAAAAAAGACTATATTACCAAAACTACTTTCAAAAAGTGGGCGGTTAAGTGTTGCCTAAAATTTAATATCTTTTTATCATATAACTTAATTAACAGGAAGGAAGCGAAAATCATTTTGAAATTTGTTAGCTTTTGAATATATAGAAATATTAAAAGAATGATTAATTTTGTATTCCAATTTGTTTATAAAGAAGGTGTTTTCACTTGAAAAAAACAGTTAGATTGATTGCTCCCGTTGAGATGTCAAAGTTAAAAAAGGAAATTGAAGAAAAGATTACAGAATATAAAAATAAATATGTGAGGTTTGAAGTTGTAGAATATAACTACAGCTTTTTTTCTTTTATAGAGAAATTAAAGGATCAGGATAAAGATTTTAAAGAAACAGATATCATATTAATATTTGCTATCGATGATGAATTTGAAAACAACAAAGCTCAATATTTAAAAGATTTAGCTTTTGTTCAAACTGAATTGAATACAAAGATTGTAATTGTCTTTAATGCGGCTGATGAAGTTTTTTTAAATAATCTAATGAAACTACAGATCCATAATTTTTATTTTCCGGAAGAAAGAAGATTTACAGTCGATGATCTTGCTAAATGGTTGGTAGAAGAAAAAACGATTAAGGATAATAAGATTTACTTACGAATCGAAGAAAGTCCTTTTATGAGATTAAAAAAGGAAACAGCAGATGCAGAAGAAAATGCGGAAGAATCACAAAAACCAGAAGAATTGAAAGAAGAAACAGAAGAAGAAATAGAACAGAGAGAACAAGAAGAAAAAAAGATAATACAGTACATAGAAAAACCAGTCGAAGTAGAAAAGGTAGTAGAAAAAATTGTTTATGTAGAAAAACCGGTAGAGGTAGAAAAAATTGTTACCAAAGAAAAAATTATTAAGCAAAAGGATAAACAGCTATTTGTATTCCTTTCCAGTAACAGAAGCGGAAGCAGCTATATTATAAGCAATTTAGCTTATGAGCTAGAAAAGCAAAATAAAAAAGTGGGAATATTTGATTTTGACTTTGAAAAACAGGATTTATTTAATTACTTTTACATAGATGATAAAGAAAAAACAAATAGCTTAATTCAAGGAATTACTAGAAGTAATTCTCCAATTGAAAATACTGCTTTTATAACAGGAGATCATGACAAAATTTACCTTTATACAAGCGATGCCAAAACAAGCGGAAGCAACACGATAGAGATTGAACAAGCTATGCCACTTGTAGAGAAAATGAGAATGGCGGTAGACATTACAATTATCGATTATAAGCCAAAAAGTTTTAAAGAGATTACAATCGATGAGATATATCTTCTTAGGATGGCCGATCATCTTTGTATTGTTACAAATGCTGATTTTTCTTCAATTTTAAATACCGTTGAAATCATTGAGTATCTAAAAGACATGAACATTCTATTTGAAAAAGTGTTTTTCATTTTGAATATGTATGAAGATTCTAAGTTTCCTTCTAGGAAAGATATAAAAAATATATTTGAAAAGAACGGAGAAATCCAAATTGACAAAAACCGAATTTTGAAAATCCCTTATGATCAAAATGCTATTCAGAGCAGTTGGGAAGGGGTTGCATCAATAGTGAATGGAGCTGACACATTAATCAAAGAAAGTTTTGAAAATTTAGCAAAATATTTCTTAAAAGAAGAAAAAGAAGATGTTCTACAAGATTCTTCTAAAAAAAGCAATTCAATATTTAAGAATCTTATTATGAAAGGAAGGAGCAATAAGAGGACATGAGAAAATTTAAAAACTATCTTCCCATCATCGGTGTATTTCTTCTAGTCGTTGTAGGCATTGTCTACTACTACAATGAAATGAAAGATTACAGCGAAGAAATACAGAAACAAACAATTGTAGTCGCAGCAACAAATATTCCAGAAAATACGGTTATTACAGAGCAAATGCTTGAAACAAAAGATTTATATGTAGGTGATTTACTTGCAGAGAAAGAGTATATCACAAAAGACATTAAAAAGGTTGTAGGAAAAAGAACATTAGTCCCTATTTATCAAGGAGAGAAGATTAACCTAAATAGGTTGCTCGAAAACAAAGAATATATGAAGAATAATCAAGATAAGACGATGATTGCACTACAATTAATTAAAACAGATCAAGCTTTGGGCCTGAAAGCAGGCGAATATATTGATATTTGGGCAGTTACTAGAAATGATTTTGATACGTTCGCTCAAAAAATAATTGAAAAAATTAAAATTGAAGAAATAAAAACGGAAGTCTATAAAAACATAGAATCAGGAGAAAGTCAAGATAAAAATGGGGAAGTAGGATCTTTTATTACTTTGCAATTAACAGACGATGAAATTTCAACAATATACAGTTTACCACAGGACTTATACGAAATAAGAGTAGCAAAGCATGGAGAAAACAAATTAATGCAAATGCTTAACAAAAATGTAAAAGAAAATAAAAAAATAGAAACTCAACAAGAACAAGAGATGATTCATGAACAAATAACTACTATATCAGAAAAGGAGTAATAAAATGGCTATATTATTAAACTTTACAAGTGTAAAAAACGGAGTGGGTAGAACAACATTAGCTGCTATCGTAGCACAGCATTTAGCTTCAAATAATAAAAAGATTCTTCTGATCGATAATAACTACAAATTCAGCGATTTAGAAAAAGTGCTATGTGCTGATCCAAAGTATTCAGTTGATGATATTAAACCTTTTATTCAAAAAAATACGGATATTGATCTTGATGCTTTTAAATTATTTACTTGCGAAATTAATGATCGCTTTTATTTATTGGCCGGAAGCAGAATTAAAAACAGCATTAATATATTGAGTGCTGAGGAAATCTATCAAATAAAAAATTTCATTGACGATGAATATGACTACATCATTATCGATTCCAGAGCAGGACTAGATAAGAAGGAACATTATATGCTTTATAAAGAAAAGGAAAGCAAAACGATTATTGTTCTACAAGCATCAAAGATAGAAATAGAAGAATTAAAAAATCAATTAAGGAATATTCAACAAGAAGATGAACACGCTTATACAGGTTTAATAGAAGAATCTGTTTTTGTTTTAAATCGATATCATGAAGAAGTCGATTTTAATACAAAAGAATTGCTGAAATTTAACAGAGATATTTTCAAGCTAGAATATGAACCTGCTATTGTAAACTATTCAAACGGGTATGATACAAAGCTAAAATCTGTAAATAGAGCAACAATATCGAAACTATTAGAGAATATCACAAATGAGGAAAGACAAACGGTACAGAAACAAACGTTCTTTAAGAGAATATTTAGTTTAGGTTAAGGGTGATGAAGGAAATGCAAAAATTAAGGCAAGATGTTGTTGAAGAAATATTTATGAGCATTACAGAACAAGAAGCTGAAAAGGAAATAAGAAATATTCATACAAAAATGCTTATTAAAGCATCTGAGGGAGATCCTGCCGCAAAGATATACGTCAAAGAACAAATTAAGAAAGAATTGATTCAAAGAGGAATTGCTGATTCAGCTGAGCTTGAAACATATACAGAACAAATTTTTGCCGAGAAGTGGGGTCTAGGGCTATTAGAGAAATATGATACAGATGAATATGATGAGATCATGGTGCATGGAACAAGAATTTTACTGCAAAAAAAGGGAGATGTTTTTGAAGCAGAAGAACGATTTAAGAATCATGAAGAAGTCATCGCAGTTATTAGAAGGTGTCTTGAATTTGATAAAATGAATCCTGATATTAACGAACAAAATGCAATTGTTCAAACAAAAAGAGCCGATGGAAGTCGTATTAATGCGGTGATACCGCCAGTAGGAAAAGAACCATACTTAAATATCAGAAAGTTTAAGTCTTTCATTCCAACAACAGAAAATCTATTAGAATCTGGAACAATTAATCAGGAAATGGCCGATATTATGAGTATGCTTGTAAGGGGAAGAAGCAATATTGTAGTAATTGGTGAAATGGGATCTGGAAAAACAACATTCTTAAAATGGCTTCTTGGCCACATTCCAGATGGACTAATTGTCGGAATGATGGAAACAACATTTGAAATTCATCCGGAAGAACTTTATCCTGAAAAGTTTTGGGTGCAGCTTGAAGAACAAAGAAATTATAGTTTGCAGGATTTATTTGCAGTTATTTTGAGAATGAACGTAGATATTATTTTAGTCGGGGAAGCACGTTCCTATGAGATCAACGAATTAATTAAAGCTATGAGCAGGGGACACAGCGGAAGCATCGGGACTGCTCACAGTATGAATGCAGAAGATATGCTAGATGATTTTGCTCAAATGACAATCGAAACAGGAAAAAATATTGACTACTCAGCATTAAAATACAGGATTGCTAAAGCAATTGATATCGTTATCAAATTTAGAAAATTACCGGATCGAAGGAGAGTGTGTGCCGGAATTTATGAACTGGTTACAGATCCCCAAACGATGGATTATAAAGCAGTACCAATTTATGAATTTGAAATCGATGAAGAAAATCCAACGGACAGGGGTCGCCATATTAAAAAGAACAATATTTCAGAAAAGCTGAAACAAAAATTGAACGATTATGGTGTTAAAATGAGCGAAATAAGAAAGCTTTTTCCTGATTATAATTAAAAACTATTTTAATTAGAAGGGGAACAAGAGAGATATGTTTTATGATGTGCTTTATATAGCTATGCTGATTGCAGGCCTTTTTTTATTGTTTTCTCCGAAAATATTGAAGAAGAAAAGGAAAAAAAGGAAAGTCAAAAAGGAATTTGAAATCAATCGGGATATTGTTCAATTTTTAGATTCGATAATAGAAAGACAAAAATTTTTAATGCTGTTTAGGGACAGGCTTGCAAGCAAATTAAATGTCGTGAATATGAAAACCAAGAAACATAATGAAGCATTAGCAACTCTTATTATAGGCGGTTTATTTTTAGAGTTTATAGTCATTTTTTTAGCTTTTATTCGTTTGTTTACCATGTGGTATGTAGCATTTTTCTTAACATTGTTAGCAACATATTTGACGATATTTGCGATACTTTTTTATCTAAACAACAAGCTTGCAAAGATATATAGGCAATTTCCTGTAGCAATACAACAATTTACAGATGAATATATTACTAGCAAAAATATCAAAACAGCATTTAACAATATCTATTTAGATTTACCGAAAGAATCCAGTTTAATTTTTGAAAAGCTATCTAGGAATTTGGCAAGTAATGAATTTGAAAAATCAATTGAAGATTTTGCAAAAAATCTAAATTATGTATGGGGATATGCTTTTGCCGAATTGCTTCTGCTTTCTTATAAAGGAGGCGGAGATATTACAGATGATTTAATATTTTTAGAGGAATTAGTCAATGAGGATATCAAAGCTTCTGCTGAAACGAAGTCCAAAATGGCTATGAACCGAGCAATATTCTTAATACTAAGTTTAGCAACATTATTAACTTTCATCGTCAATATTTTTATATGCCCGATCGGAAAAACAATTTATTTTTACACAGTAGTCGGAAACTCAATTATATTAGGTTGGATTTTAATTTTTGCAGCAGGAGTTTTAACCGCAACGTTAATGGAAAATATTTAAAAAAAAATCAAAAGGAGATGTGCTGCCAGATACTATGGAAACATACTTCCATGCTGTAATGATTTTAATAATTACCACTATCACACTTGGCTTTTTAGCTTTAATAGAAAAGAGTTTTTTAATAGCAGGTGCTTGTATTTTTTTATGCGGATTCTTAATTGGACTTTTAATGGGAATGAAATTAATGGAGAAATAATAGAAAATATTTAAGGAAGTGGACGTGATGTATAATGGTATATTATCTGATAACCGCAATTGCAATTGTACTGATTAGCTTAGGTTTTTACTTTAAACCAAAACGAAAAAAACGACCAAGAACTCTAATAGGAATTTTAAATACTTCTTCTAAAAATAAAATTTTTAAGATTTTCAAAGTCAATCCTGCTTCTAAAAAAGCTATACAAACACAAAAGCTATTAATAGAAGCAGGATTTAATATTGAGTACGAAACTTTTCAGAGAATCAGATATGTATTCCCTGTTTTTGTTTTTATTTTGCTGATATTTTTTAAATATACGAATCTATTAAATTTAGCTTTAAATATGGAAAAATTAAAAGAAGCAGCAGAAATATTAGAGAACGGCAAGATCGCTGAATTAAACTTTGGAATCAATTGGAGCTTATTTTTAATCATATCCGTTTTATCTTATTTTTTACCAATGGTTTTGTTGAAGATATTAGCTGCTTATAGACAAACAAAAGGCGAAAAAGAAGTATTAATGTTGCAGACATACGCAATTATTATGTTGAAGGCGAATAAATCCGTTAAGAATATACTGATTAGTTTAATGGAAAGGGCAACAGTATTCAAACCGCAGATTCAAAGGGCATTAAGTAGTTATTCAGCAGATCCGAACGGAACATTAAAGTTTTTAAAAGAAGAAGTAAATCATAGGGGTTTTGAAAAGATAATTATAGCACTTGAACAAAGTTTAAATAAAGACAACGAGATAAGTCTTAAATACTTGAATAACCATAGACGATTAGGAAAAGAACTACAAAAAATTAAGATGGAAGAAAGCAATACGAAAAAAGACGTAATCGGAATCCTTCTAATGATATTTCCATTGTTATCTTTTTTAGCGGTAGGTGCTTATCCTTGGTTCATTTATGTGATCAGACTTTTAACAAAAGTAAATTTTTAGGAAAGAGGGATACTGTGAAGGCGGTATTTTTTTTATGCGAACAATTTAAAAGCAAGAAAGGGAACGGAATATTAGCATTTGTTGTTTTGGTTACTTTAACAGCGATACTGGCATTAGTAATTATACCGCCATTACATGGAGCGTTGGAGGTAAATGTAGAGAGAAATATAGAAACCTATAAGGTAAATGATATTACGGGAATCGAAATCAATTAAAATCTAAATCTATCTGAAGAAATTAAAGCATTAAAACAAAGGAGAGATTTTAATGTTAAAGAAGGTCAGACAAATTATTAAAAAGTTATTTAGCCAGAAGGAAGGATCTGAAATATTACAGTTTATCATCATTATTGCAATTGTAGCGGTTATTGCAGTCGCAGCCCTGCCTAGCCTAGGACAGAAAATAAATGAAAAAGCACAAACAAGCGTACAGAAAATAGAAGAAATTAATGAGGATAGTTTCAAGTAAAAAAAAAGAGGTAGTTATTTATGAAAAAAAAGGCAAGTCTTTTAAAAGAGTTGAAAGAGAACAAAAAGGGGGAAGCTTTTTTAAGCTTTATTCTCATATCCCCTTTAATTGTTTGGTTTTTTATGTATCTTGTTTTGGGTGGTGTATATTTTGCAAAAAGTAACCAAATGGCCAATATTGTAAACTCTAAATTGGATATGGCATTAGTTGAGGGGAAATTTACAAATCAAATGATAGAGGATATCAAGGACGATTTAAGTGTTTTAGGGTTTACAAAAGAAAATATTGAAATTAGTATTTTTCCGGAAGAAGCAAATCCGGCAGGTGATGAATATGCAGAAAGAGGACAAGAAATGATTATTCAAGTGATATGTAAAGATCCCCAACCTTTTTATTATATCAATCGATTTATAATGCCTACTTTAAAGCCGGAAAGCCTATATATTGGCACAAAGTTGGCAGGAATGAGTGAAAAATGGTAATGGGAATTAAAGATTTTATCAGAAAAAAAGATGGTAACTTTTTTTTATGGCTCGTAATTTTCATAAATGTTTTCATAGTTTGTAGCGTTTTGATTTTTGATTACAGCATTTTACAAATTAAATCAAAAAGATTAAAGTTTGCAGTCAATCAAGCAACAAAAGCGAGTGTTTTAGCAGTAAATACTACATCAGAAGGCATTGTTAATGCAGAAGGAGAAATCAGCAATTACTTAGCGGAAGGATACTTTTTAGTTGATCCAGAGTATGCAAAGTATAACTTTTATCAAACATTATGCGAAAATTTAAGTTTAAACAATCCACTAAACGAACCAAGCTATGAGGGAGATGTAAAAGGCGGGATTACTGATATCTTGGCCAATACAACAATAGACACAAAGGAAAACAGCATCTATCAGAAAATAGAAATAGAAGAATTAAAACTAATTAATGTTCATCCTGAATTATCAATAAGCAATCCTGCTTTTTCTCCTTTGGAATATACATCAAATGCTTTAAACAAAAAATATGAAATACAATATCCATCCGTATTAGCGGTAGTTTCAACAGAAATCAAAGGAGCTTTTTTAAAGAAAAAAGTAACAGTAGGTAAATTGGCAAGCTCTCAGCTTAAATCCCTATATGATGATTAAGAGGAAACACTTTGGGAGGTTAATCTATATGCTAGAATTGAGATTAAATCAAGAAAACAAGGCAGATTATCATTCGTTTCCAAAATCATATTTCATAAGGGATCATGGCTATAGAGTAGCCAATTTATCTTTTGCTCTTGCCTGCGAATTAGCATTAGACAAAGGGCTATGTGGTGAAATATATATAGCAGGCCTTTTTCATGATGTAGGGAAAAATCGATTGAACATTGATATTTTGGAGAAATCAGGCAAATTGACAGAACAAGAAATGAAATATATAAGAAAGCATATTTACTATGGAGCAGTAGAAGCATATAGAAGAAAATTTAGCGAAAACATCATTAAATTTATATTTTTTCATCATGAAAATTATGATGGGACAGGCTATTATATGGGACTAAAAGGAGAAGAAATCCCTATCGGTAGTCGAATATTAAGAATATGCGATGTTTACGATGCGTTAATGTCTGAACGTTCTTATAAGAAAGCATATACAAAGGAAGAAGCATTGAAGATTATGGCAGAAGAAAGGAATATCTTCGATCCAGAAATATTTTCTGTTTTTCTCAAAAATGTCGATAGAATGGTTTTTCTTTCAGGGTAAAACAGTGGAGGAAAAATGTTTTCAAAGGAGGAAAAATGAAATTAAAAATAGATTCTTTGTTACGGAAAAAATAGATTCTTTCCTATGGAAAACAATTCCATTATTTGAAAATATTGTATTGATTCTGGCGGCATTAGCTTTTATTTGGGCACTCAGTAAATCAATACTTAATGGTTCTTTGGTTGCTTTTTTAGTTTCTTCATTAGTTAGTTGGTTTATCAATCCCAATATGTCTTTTTATAATTAATGTCCTACTTGCTATTTTTCTTTCTGAAAAGTTTTCTATTGATTTTGATACTTTTATATTATATATAATACTTAGTTTAGAAATGTTTATTCTTCTTATTACTGGGCTTTATGAATCTATTATAAAATTTGTTTTTCAAGCTGTTTCTTAATTATAACATTACTTAAATCATCAAGTGCTAGAAAAATTAAGGGACAGAAAAAAGAGAAAATAAGAAGTAAAGCGATACGAACAGAAAATATAGTAAAAATTAACAAAATTCAATAATATTCGTACAAATACTGCAAAAACAGCTTTTAATATATACAAGGGTAATATGTTAAAATGGGATAGGGCAGTTAAGGCAGGAGGGTGATTGCCATCTACTTTCAGATGAAAGGAGGTGGCAGTTATGAGAACATACGAAGTTTTAACATTAATGATAACATCATGTATGTTTCTTATAATGCTAATCTCCTTATTTTTAGAACTAAAATAAGGAAAAAAAAATCGCCCTGTTGCCGGCAGGGTGATTGTATTTAAGTTTCACCTTTAACAGGCAATCACTCTTGCAGTAACTGCCTTCTTTAAATGTATTATATCCTAGTTTCTAGTAAATAGTCAATATGTTTGCGTATAACGGAGGAAAAAATGTTTTATTCTATTCCTGCGGTTTTAGCCGCTTTGTTTGCAATTGTCATGTTTTTAATAAAAATAGCAAGGTTTACGGGTGCATGGATAAGCATCGTTTTTTTATATTTAGTTGAAGAAGTTATCATGATTAAGCTACTAAAACAAGATATTGCCTTGTTAGCAAGTGAAAGTCCAACGGTATACGGTATATATAATAAATCTATATTAATTATAGCTTTGTTAATCGTGCTTTATTTCACATCAAGAAATATATTAAGAATTATATTGGGAAATCCTGATTTTGGTTATATCAAACTGCTTTTGAAGTTAAGGAAAAGAAGAAAAAAAGAAATCAATATTAGCGGTATGGATGATATGTTTTAGTATCATTCATTTTAAAAATAAATAAGGTGAATGACTGTTAGATGCTGCAACATCTAACAGCTCATGCAGGAGAACTCCCCTCCTACACGAAGGCATAAACCCCATTCAACCTATAAAATTATTATATCACATAATAAGTAAGGGTGTTTATGTTTTTATATGCCTGTTCTGAAAGGTGTGTTGTGTAGAAGAAAGATTGTTTTCCTGCAATACACTTTTTTTTTCACAAAATTATAAACGGAATTGAAAGGGGATTTGAGCGATGAATAAATCGGAAAATAATTTAAAGCAGCTATTAGACAGAGTTACTACAGAAACATTTCAGAAAAATCCGTCATTGCAAGAAAGAAGGAACAGGCTAGAAGTTTTAGAGGATTTCATTTTTCAAGAGTTGAACAACAATCCTACACTCAAAGAAAAATTTGAAGAATATACGATAGAAAAGGAAGGATTAATGCTTTTATTGGGAGATAATATGTTTCTTGAAGGATTTTCATATGCGATGGGGACAGAAATGTATCGTAATGCTAAAAATTTCTTCTTGAAAGCAAGCGGTAACGAAAATTTTTAAACTTTTAAATATAAAAATAAAAAAATTTTTAAATTTTTATGCTTATATTTTTGAAAATTATGGTATAATATTAATATAAAAATTAACTGATAAAGGAGAGATTAACATGAGAAAAAGAATATTAGCATTGTTATTGACTGCCACTTTAACTTTAACATCTATCGGATTGGCCGCCGCACAGGCAGAAAGAGATAATGAAATTCAAGTTAAGATAGATGGTAAAGTTATTACTTTAACAAATAAACCGGTTATTATAGACGGAAGGACAATGCTTCCTGTCAGAGCAATTGCAGAAGCATTGGACTGCGATATTATTTATGAGCCGGTTACGAAAGTCGTGTCAATTACGAAAGAAGGAATGGATCCTATTCACATCATTATTGGAAACGAAGGATCCTTCATCAGCGAGGAAGGACGTACCTATGTACCGCTTCGATATATCGCAGAAAAATTTGGGGCAAAGGTAGAATGGAACAGTGAAACAAGAACTGTAGAAATAACAACGACATCAGAAGATACTTCTGTAGTTGTAGAAGAACCGGCCACTAATGAACCACAACCGGCACCGGTAGAACAAAAAAAAGAGCCGGCTGCGAAAGAAGTAGATCTTAATTCTATCATTAAAGGTGGATTTAAAAATTTAGTTACGGAAGATGGAAGGGGAGTTTTGGAAGCAGAGATTGTTACCAAAGACAGCTTTCCTTTGCAAGTGGGAGATTTCATTGTCAAGGACATTAGCTTACTGAATACAGGCTTGAACAGTCCTTATGGAGATGAATATATTGGAGTTACTTGTGAATCACGAAAAAAAGGAACATCTTCTGATTTACGGATGTTGTTAGTAGATCAAAACGGTTTAGGAAGATACAGAAGTGCTATCGGGTTTGACGAAGGAGGAATTGCGAATATATTCCTTAAAAAATATCCGCTTGCAAAAGGTTTAAATAGTGTAAGAACTATTAAGATTGGAGAAATATTTACAAATATATATTCAATAGTAAATGGCGGTTTTGACGAAACATTTGATAAAGATGCTTGGAAGTTTAAAGCGGAAAGCGTGAAATATATTGGACTTTATGATTACACAAAGAATAAAATATTCTTCATTGAAATTGACAATTGGAAATAACCGAATACCCTGAAGAGGGTATTCTTTTATTTTAAAAATTTTATTTTTAAAAAAGGGTGTGATGTGTTTGAAAAGAGTACTATCTGTTTTACTGATGCTTTTTTTATTTTTTACGGGAATTCCAATAGAAATTTTTCAAAATGCAAATGTAGTTCATGCCGCTGAACCAAAGGTGCGAAAAATTTTGTTTTCTGCATATTTTGACTTTTGGCGAGATCCGACTACCGGCAAGTGGTTATATGACGCCGGCGGAGCAAGAAGGGAATTCAGCGGCCCTAATGCCTATTTTGAAAATTATAGCTTTCCATTAGAAGTCTTTTTAAATCATAAAATTAAGGACATTGAAATCTACGATCCAAATAAAGATTATGGAAGTGATTTGGAAATATTTACGACAGCGGATCTTGATGATTTAAAGAATTACAAAGCTCCATACATCAGCATAACGAATAAAGACGAGTTGATCGGAAAACAGGGAACAGTGATTATGAAAGCAAATATTAAACTAGGAGATACTACAAATACAGAACAAAGACAAGGCCCTAGTGGAATTACTGTTTATCGTAACTATGTACCAAGAGTTGTTTATTTAGAGAGCACAGAAGAAACACTGCTTCCGCCAACAGATAAAAATGAACCGGTACTGGAAGTCAATGGAGAAGTTTCTCCGAATCCAGCGAAACTTTCCGGCGGAAAAGCCAGCGTGAGAGTAACTGTTAATTCTCAAGTAAACAATTTAAAAGAAGATATAAAAAGTTGGGAGCTGAGTTATCAGAAGCCTGATGGAAGTTACGACACGAAAGTTTTTGAAAATTATCGTGGGGACGAAGTTTCGTTTAAGTTCAGTGAAGTAGAGATTACTGGTAACCATGTGTTTCCGATTAAAGCTGTATTAGTTACAGAGAGTGGGAAAACATTAGAAGCAAATGGAAAAGTATCTGTAGTTGTTGAAGGGGATTCGGGAGGGGATTATACAATAAATCCGGAGATCTATTTATATGCCCGGCCAGATGTTGTCGATATATCAAGATATGATTGGAAAAATAATAATGGTGTAAACGTGCAGTTAGAAATGGATGCCAGTAATTCGACAGCCAGTTTAGGGATTGATAAATATTTATATGTCTACAGGAAAGAGGCATCTAAAAGTAAGTGGCAGGAGAGTGGTTTTACAAATGACAGTACCTATTTTGCAGACTTAACGATTTATCCGAATGAAGCAAATAGCGATAAGGTTGTAGAAGCTAGGGGGCATGTCGGGGTAATGGATAAAGCCGGCCATATAAAATATAGCGGAAATAAAACAGAAAAATATAGATTTAATATTGTACCAACACCCCCTGAAACACAAATAGAAAAGCCACAATTTTTATACCCGATAGAAATTACTCGTATGGGAACATTGGTCAATAGACTTTCTTGGGATTATAAAAGTCCGGATCAAGCAGATTATAAACATTCCATCGTATCTTTATATAAATTAGTAAATGATGATTATGTTCCTGTATTTGAAAATCAAATACAAACCAAAAGAGAATTGTTTTTAGAAGGCGAAAAAGACGAAGAATTTAAACTCAAGGTAATAGTTGTTGATGAAGATGATATTGAAAGCGAGCCGGCAGAAGAATATCTTCAAATTGAAAATGCTGATCCAGTCATTGATGTAAAAATAAAAGGCGATAAAATAGACGAAAACAAGTTGCTCATTGATGTTGAAAATAAAACACCATTAGTTATTGAAACAGTTTTCCCTACAGAATATAAAAATTGGAGGATTATTAATACAAATGGAATTGTGCTAGAGCAAGGGTCAGGAAAACTACCGGAAGAAATAGAGATAGATGAAAGATATGACGGACAGATTATTACAGCAATACAATATGCAGAAAACATTTTAAAGAACAAAGCAAAGGGAAAAGACAGCTATATTCTTGATACATTCCTAGATTTTGAGATTGACCCAAATAGATTATTTGAATTTGAAATGGCAACGATAAAAGATTTATCCCGGGGAATTACCAATAAGGAATGGCAAATACAAAGAATGGGTAATGACCAATTTTACGAATTAGCACTAAATGAAGATATGGAATTTACCAAAGATGCAGGAAATTATTTTGTTAAGCTTTTAGGAGATGGGAAGTATGGCCATAAAGAAACTGCTTATCAATACAGCAACAACAGACAGGATTTAAAGCTTGCTAAAGAGCCTACTACACAGCCTACAGCAGAAGAATTAAAGTCAGCACTTGGTGAGAATGTTGCATATGGGCAGGATTCAGGTAAATGGATTAGTAGAGATGTAGAAAAAGGCACGTTTAAATACAATGGCACATCTTATTCATACAGGAGAGCATATTCATATCATGCAATAACAACCGAAAAGGCACATAATTTAAAACCTGTAGAATTTATCAGTGCAAAACCACAGGCTAGATTTACAGCTTCCAAAGACTATGAAGGTAACTTTAAAGTAAATAAAAAAATCACATTAGATGGTTCTCCTTCAATAGCAGCTACAAACAAGGAATTACAGGAAAAATATCCGATCCTATTTGATAATGAAAAGTCTTTATTTGTGATAGAGCCTTTGACAAAAGCAAACGGAACACCGGATTATACCAAAAATGAATTTATCAAAGGGGAAGGGAAAAAGACAATAGACGGAAAGGTTACTTTCCCAGGGGATATTGCAACAGATGATCCAAAAATCAGAGAAATTCGGATAGATAAAGCAGGGATATATAAGATCTCTTATAAAGTATGCAATGCACTAAAGGAAAGCGATTGGGTAAGCCAAGAGATTAACGTTTATCCAAAAGAAGAACCTACAATTGATATTAATGTAGATGAACCTATTACCTATAGAATGTCTAGTAATGAATTAAAATCAACAATCGGCTCAAAGATTACCTATACATTCCAAGAGGGAACATTAGACCCGGAACATGCAAAAATCTATATTAGCTATGATTTTGATGGTGATGGGAACTTCACAAATGACGGAATACATTCAAATCAATGGGTTACGATGAATGATGAAAACCTATTGGATTATTTAGAAGTTGTAGAAAAGAATTTTGGAGATAACGAAACAACCATATCCCTATATGTAAGCAATGAAGAAAGAAACCTTTTAGGGAAATTCAAATTTGAATTTGAAGGGGCAGAAAAGCCAACTGTTCCGGACTTTGACTTGCCCGGCGATACAATACCAAAAACAATTATAGATACTTTCAAAATAGATTCATCTAAAAAAGAAGTCCTAATTGATAATGCAAAACCAATCATTGAATTAGATATGTACCGAGGAAATGTCATAGATTTAGATTTAATCGATGTAGCAACCGATCCAAAGAATCAATTTACAGAAGCAGACATTGAAACAATCCTAAAGCAACTAGACATGAGAGGAATTAAGATTAGACTAAAACATATAAAAGCAGATGGCACGAGCAAGGTATATGAGAACTAGATCCCTTATGAAGGGATCTAGTTTTTAAATGGTTTTGAAAGGCGGTGTGAATTTGAAAAAGATAATAAAGAAAACAATAAACATAATAATGATTACATTGATAATATTTGGTGCAGTGTTGCCGAATTTTATGTGGGTAGAAGCTTCGGATTATAGCTACGAATATTATATATTAGATAAAAATACTTGTTTTGAAGTAGAAGGATATTATCCAGAGGATGTTGTAGAAGTATATCGCTATAAAGGGGGATGGCGAGGGGAAGAAAGAAGTTACGGAGTAGGTACAAAAATATGGTTAGATGGTGTTGGTATTTGCAAAATACTTGCAGAACATAGAAACGATAAGGGAAGATATAAGTTTGATGTTATAGATAAAAGGGGCGACATTTATTATGGCGTTGGACATCCTAGAGTTGAAGGAAGTGCCAAAAAGGTTAAGAAGCATCAGTCGAATACTTGGTCTCCCGAATATAATATTTTAGAAGTAAAGGAACCAAACCCCTTTTTTTCTATAGGAACCTTTTTGAGTTTTTATGAGAAAAGAAAATACAAGAATTCGGATATAGTGGGATATTGGCACAATGGTAAAATAAAATTAGATGAATATAGGTATGTTAACGATGATGCTATAATTGGAGAAGCTGAGAATATTACAAACAATCTTCCCGTAGATTATTATAGGCAACTAGAATCACAAGGCTGGGAATGCGTACATGATTTTATAAGTATTTCTTCTCCAAGAGAAAATCATTACTATTCTTTCAATTTATATAACAATATAAGTTTTGGAAGCGGTGGCCGAGATGCAAAGAAAAATGTTTTTGATAGAGGTGCACTTCACTGGTACTATTATTCTGGTAATACAGTGGATAGCGATCGAGAATGGGCGAATTTTGGTAACTTTGGAGCATATGATACTAGAATGTATGAACATTTAATCATAAATAGGTATCCTAAAACAATACTTCGTTATTACATAGGGGGCAAATCTCTGCAAGGTACTTTTTCAGAATTATATGTACCGGCTGGGGAAAATGTTTCCGTACATCAAGGGCATACCGGTTATAGTTGGACTTCTTCGTGGTTAAGAGTATATAGAAGAGATGTATCCAAAAAACCCACTGTGCAAACAACAAGGGTAACACAAAAAGAAGATACTTCTGCACTATTAGTAGGGAATTTAATAGACCCCGGAATTGCTACAGCAGAAGAACATGGTTTTATATGGTCAGATAATGCTTCGCAAAATCTAACAGTGGATTTAAAAACGAAAGTGGAATTGGGAGAAAAAAAGACAGCAGGGCAGTTTTCCTATGAATTAAAGAATTTAAAGAAAAACACAGTTTATTATATCCGCTCCTATGCTATAAACAATACTACAGCAGGAGAACAGATAGTTTATGGGAATACAATAACTTTTCGTTTAAATGAACCTCCTACTGTAGAAATCACAAAACCATCAGAAGGATATAATGTTCATGTAGGGGATGATATAGATATTCAATGGAAAGCAAGCGATCCAAACGGAGACGATCTTACCTATAAAATTTTTGCAGGCTCTACGCTAGGGGGAAAAGATTTACTTAATGGTGTAGTTCCAAACGGAAGTTATAATAAAACTTCCGGGCAACATACCTATAAATCTAATACAGCAGTAAATACTTGGAATCCTGCTTTAGGTCGCTACGAAAAGGAAATATTTATTAGAGTAGAGGCAGATGATGGGCAACCGTTTAATAACAAAGGTAGCCATGATAGAAAAGTTTTATTGTTTAATAATGCTCCTGATGGAAAGATTACAAACTTTTCTCCTGCTACAATAATTAGTTTAAACAATGAATTTAAAATAAAAGGCAAGGCATGGGATAATCATGGTGATAAGCTTACAATATCCGCTACAATTGATGGTAAAACAAGAACATACAATATAAATGACACACCAACAGAAGAGCCTTTAAACGATAATTGGGAACTTTCTTGGAAAGATATTTCAGAAGGAGAATATAAGGACATAAAAATTACTATAAAAGATCAATATGGAGGGATAAAAGAAACAAAATGGTCAGGGCAAATATCTGTAAAAGACATCTTAAAAGATATTGATCGCAAAATAGAAGAAAGCAGCGAATTGCGCCAAGGAGATTTAAAGTTCATTGCAGCAAATACAGATATAGATATAAAAGAATCAGCTATTAATAATCAAACAATTAATAGAATAATAGCTAAAATACAAAACAGAGAATCAGAAATGTATTTTATAGGAACCGTAGGAACGGAAAACTATATTAAAGATAAGCTTACAGAACATTATGCTTATAGTGATTCAGATAAAGTAGCAGATCTTATCGATTTTATGGATGAGCAAAATAAAAAGCTTCAAAAGAAAGAAACAAAGATTTTCCTTGTAGGGCAAACGATTGATAATGATATGTTATTTAAAGATTTAGAAAACGATTTTGATGGGATTGATATACAGGACAAATTAAAGGGTGAAAGCATATCAAAGGAAAAAAGATTGCCTAAATTCGGCACATTACAAGCAAAATATGAGCATAACCCATCTGTATTTGATAGCCCTGAACAAATACATGAAAAGTCAAACAATATTTGGAACCATTTAGTAGATATGAAAGATCCATTTTTAATTTCAAGAGCAGCAAAAGAAATGCGTGGAGAATGGACAATCACTTTAAAGGCCAGTGATAGCACCAAAAATGAAAAATTTGATAAATATTCTGATGATACTTCTACAAAGTTTATAATCCATGAAAAGCCTACGGCAATTATGAAAATAATGCAAGACAATGAATTTATTTTTGCATCCGGGGCTGATTCTTATGACATTGATTTTAAAACTTTAAGAGAAGATAAAGGAGTTATAAAACATGAATGGTTCTATAGGTTTGAAGGAGAGGGAAATTGGCATAAGTTCGGAACAGAAGGAAGGTATGTAAAAATACCAAGGAACATTTCTGGTAAGAAAGTAGAAGGGATTTATCTAAAAGTTACGGATGTATATGGGGCTACGGATCAGACACAAGATGAAATTGTTATAGAACCCGGGCTTGAAGGTACGTTAAATCCTGAAGAACCTATTTTTGATATTTTTGGGGTAGGGATACCTGCAAGCGAAAAACTAAAGGTAACGGACATTATTACAATTCCTTATGCAATGGATCAAGTTGAATTTAGTTTATATAAAAATGGGATAAAAGCAAAAGACATAAAAGGAATAGAAGTTCCTACAACGATATTTAAAAGCCCTAATGATATTATGAATATAGATGTATTTATAAATTATTGGAAGGATATAAGGAACTATGTAATCCCTGAAACATTACAGGATGGCAACTACGTTGCAAAACTAAAGGCAACAAAACCCGGACTTAATTTAGAAAAGTCATGGAATATAAAAGTAAATACACCTATTACATTAACGCATGATATGGCCAATGAACTTGAAGCATTAACCACTACTACCATTACAGCAAAAACAAATAAATATGTTAATCGGGTTACAATAGATCCTTTAAGCAATGGGAATGTTCAAAACATGACTTATGCAGGAATGGCCGGAGCAGAAAAGTTATGGAAATATAATTATACTGTGCCTGATAAACCGGAAGGGACTTATACAGCAACGTTCAAGGCAACTACACCTAATGGAAATGAAAAAATAGTAAAACATAACTACCTAATTTATTCGTTAAAATTAATTAATTTTAGAATTACCAATATCGTAAACCACAAGAATTATTCTTATCCAATCAGTAAAGAAAATCTTCCCGTACTTTACAAAACAGGATATAACGTAACATTCAGAATCAATTCGAAAGGATATCCAAACTCCGTAAAAACAGTCATTACAACAAGCCCAAGCGTTTATAACAACACGATAACGCTTAAAAAAGTGGGAACAAGCGGCAATCAAGAAATATGGGAAGGAAAATTCTTCGTGCCGGTCAATGCCGGTGGGAAGTTAGACAACATCAAGATTTACGCAAATACAACTGCATATAAAGGCTCTACTACTTATAACTACAATGCAAAAGAAAATTGGAATGGCCATATCCTGACGATTTCCGGAAGAGCGTTGCAAGATGTGAGAATCAATAGAACAAAATAATAAAAGAGCAGCAGGCTAGAAATTTCTGGCCTGCTTTTATCTTTCTCTTTTTTACTACCGCACTCCACAAACAAAAGACTCGCTCCGCTCCCTATTTGTTTGCTCCGTTTGGTCTTTATATTGTTTTAGTTCTTTAGAATTAGAAAGGGAGAGAACAATGTTTGATTCGGCTATATTTAATGCTTTCACAGGTGTTTTGGTACAGATTTTAATTTTTTCATATTTAGTCATTATTACTGAAATGAACGTTGAAACTCTTAAATTTAAAGCACATGAAGCAAAAAAAATACTGTTCTTTTGTTGTCTTATTAGTTTTCTTATTGGCTGTATCTACACTTATAAAAGCGTTTATGAATTTATCGTTATTCAATTACTCATTATGATCGCCCTTGTCGATATTCAATATCATGAAATACCGAATAGCCTTACAATACTAATTCCTTATATCTATATCATTCAAATCATCTTTAAAATTAATATTTTAAAGTATCCAGAGATATTAAAACCGTCTATAATAACCGCTTTTATTGTTCTTCTTATTTTCTTAGCAATTAATTTGCTTTCAAATTTCATTTTCAAAGAAGATGGAATCGGGATGGGAGATGTTAAGTTATATGCAGCATTATCTTTTGCGTATAGTGGAATACAATCCTTCTACTTGATTGCTTATACGTCTATCTTTAACGGAATTATGGGACTAATATTGTTATTGTCTAGAAAAGCAAAATTAAAAAGCAAATTTCCTTTAGCTCCTGCGGTATTAGTCGGTATGCTGTACTTTTTATCTGTAGGTTAATATAAAAACATGAAGGAGGATGAAAACATGGAATGGATATTATGTCCTGATTGTGGAACAAGATTGGTTTTTGAGGGGGGATGTCCTTTTTGTCCGGCATATGGATGGAGTAGATGTTAATTTCTTTTCTTATTAAACTTTCATGTAAAAGGAGTGATGAATTATGAGTACAGGCGAAGATTTAGCTAATGTAGTAGTCAAAGTTTCTGCGGAGTTGACACGAGATGCGATTAAAAAAATTGCTGAAGAAACATCAAGAGCGACACAAACACTACTAAATCTGTTTCTTTCTCTTTTGCTTAAAAAGTTAGAAGAACGTGGTGGAGAAGTCAAGGAAAACAATTTATCAAAATTTCTTTCTGATGATGAACCAATGCGTCAAATTATGATTGAAAAAGAAGATATGGAAAATTTTAGAGAGCAAGCATTAAAGTCCGGTTTGAAGTTTTGCCCTATCGAAAACAAAAAAGATGGAAACTTTGTTGTTTTATTTAAAGAAAAGGATATGGCCAAAGCAGAAATCGCATTGATTAAAGCAAGAAATGAAATCCTTGAAAAGAACATAAAATCAGAAAAAGTGGATTTACAAGGCCTAGAAGAAGAAAAGCAAAAAGAAATTATAGAAAAGTTAGATGTGGATATCCAAAAAACAATAAATAGAGCAGAGGATCTCATAAAGATAGATCTTCCTAATCAATATTTTGACACATTCAAGAAAGAATCAGAAAAATTTGAATTAAATTTTGTTGACTTTGAAAGTGAAAAGCCTAATAAGCGAAGCATTTTCTATAGCATTGAAGAAGAAGCAAAAGGCGATATTGTCCTTGATAGAACAAAACAAGCAATATTAAACGAATACGAAAAAACCGTTAGAACACGAATCCCAAAACCGGTAGAAAGTTTAGATATGGAAGATAAAGAAAAAATAGCAAAAGCATTAGACTTGGAAGTTGAAGATTTAGAAAGAGGAAAAGGCCATATCACATTAATTACAGTCGATGCAGGAAAAGAGCTTGAACATTTTGCTCGTTCAGCACAGAAAATGGATATGAGATTTTTTATTCTAGAACATGATGAAGAAGCTTCTCAAAAAGTTATTTTAATCAATAGAAAGGATCAAGAAAAATTAAAGGAAATTTATAAAAACATGGAATTAGATAATATTGCTGATAAAACAGCAAAAAGATTAGAAAAAGATGGTATTTCAAGAGAGATGGTCGAAGAAAAAGCAAAAGATATGATGAGATCAGAATATCAGGAAATAAGGAAAGAAAAAACAAGGCAAAAGCAAGAAAAGCAAAAAGTGGATACAAGGCCTTCTGTACGAGAAAAACTTGAAAGAATCAGAAACAGCAAAGCTCAAGCTACTAAAATGCAAAGCGGTAGAGATGAAAAAACAAAAATAATATCAGAAAGAAATAGATAAATAAAGAAAAGAGGGTTGAAGATATAATGCTGAAAGCAAAGAGAAATTCAAACTCTTTCGGTTTCGATACAATCATTTATCAGAATGAAAAATATAAAATAACGGTATTAACTATTGTTATTCTTGTACTAATATACCTTGCAATAGCGATATTCGCTTTAAATGCCGGTACGGTTTATTATCGGATGGGACAAGATACATTAACATGGGAAACGATTCATGCGATACAAAAAAACATAGAAACACAGCCGCTTAATGTAGAGATGAATCCTGCTTCTATAAAATGTTTACTATTTCTTTCAGCAGGTTATATTATAGGAGTCCTATATTATTATACTACACGAAGAAAATTTATGATGGGCAAGGAACATGGTTCTGCAAAATGGGCAACGGAAAAGGAAATGCGAAAGTTAGCCGATGAAGATGAAAGCAATAATGTAATCTTAACCAACGATGCAAGGATGAGCTTAAACACAAGAAAAACTTTGAGAAACTTGAATATGCTTGTTATCGGAGGATCAGGTTCAGGGAAAACAAGGTTTTTCGTAAAGCCTAACCTAATGCAGCATAATACATCGTATGTTGTAACAGATCCAAAAGGGGAGCTATTAAGAAGTACAGCAACTATGTTAAAAGAAGAAGGATATGACATCAAAGTTTTTAATCTAATTGATATGAAGCATAGCAATACCTATAACCCCTTTGAGTACATTAACCCCCGAACTCCAGATACCGATATTGAAAAACTGATTAAAAACTTAATCAAGAACACAACCCCACCTAAAGCAGGAACAAACGATCCATTTTGGGAAAATGCAGAAACGGTATTGCTTAAAGCGATCATGTGTTATTTATATCATGAAGCTCCAAAAGAAGAACAAAACTTTGAAATGGTTATGGAGCTACTAAGGGCAGCTGAAATTAAAGAAGAAGATGAGGACTACGAAAGCGTATTAGACATTTTATTTAAAGAACTAGAGAAGGAAAAACCGAATCATATTGCAGTACAAGAATACCATACGTTCAAATCGGGAGCCGGAAAAACGACAAAATCAATCCTTATATCGCTAGGAGTAAGACTTTCGCCTTTTAATTTAAAGGATATTAGAAATCTAACCCGTACAGATAATATCGATTTAACCAGTATAGGCGATAAAAAAACAGCCTTGTTTGTTGTTATTCCAGACAGCGATTCCACTTTTAATTTTCTTGTTGCGATGCTATATTCACAGCTATTTGATAAGCTATATTATCGAGCCGACTTTGAGAACAATGGCCGACTAGATTATCATGTTCGCTTCATGCTTGATGAATTTGCAAACATAGGAGAAATTCCAGACTTTGAAAAGAAAGTAGCTACAATGCGAAGCAGGGAAATTTCCGCTTCAATCATCATACAGAATTTAGCACAATTAAAAACAATGTATAAAGATAGTTGGGAGAGTATCACAGGAAACTGCGATACTATTTTATTTTTAGGGGGAAAAGAGCAATCTACATTAGAGTATATCAGTAAAGCGATCGGAAAAACAACAATAGAAACGAAAACAACAGGATTGAGCAGGGGAAGGCAAGGGAGCAGTAGCATTAATTATGGCATACATGGCAGGGAGCTAATGACACCGGAAGAGATCGGAACAATGCCTAATGAAAACTGTATCCTTCTTGTCAGAGGATACAACCCCCATTATTCTAGAAAATTTATTATCGAGGATCATCCGAACTATGAAAGACTTGAAGATCATGATCCGAAAAATGCTTTTGATTACAAACAAATTCATACTATTTCGGATATTTGGGAAGAAGATATACAGGATTTTCAGGAGATGGATATTAATGAAATGTTAAAGAAATCAGAAGAAATTACAAAAGATGCTTATCAAAAAATAGAAAGAGAAATGTTAAAAGTTATTGAAGAACAATATACCGAATATGTTGAAGAACCGTCAGAAGATAAAAACTTCATGGAAAAACTAGAAAAAATTATAGAAGCAAAATATTCGCTTAAAGAAATTCCAAAAGGAATTTCCCTTGAAAGCGGATATGACGTACACGCAGAAGATGGAGAAGAACCGGAGGAAGTTATTAAAGTTGCAGGATTTACAATAAGTCCAATCGATCTATCGTATATTGTTAGCAATTATGATCACCTAGATTATATGCCAGAATTTGAAAATCAAGAAGAAGAACAGGAACAAGAAAGTGCAAACGAAAAAGCGAATGATCCTTATGAAGGAGAAATTATCAAAATTGCAGGTTTCGAGATTCGAGAACCGGATTTACATTATTTATCTAAAAATATAGGACATTTAGAATATGCTTCTGATTATGAATGAAAGGAGAAGTATTAAGACATGGGAATAGAGAAGCGGATTCGAGAATTAAAAGAACAGAAAAAAAGCGAAAGTGAGAGAAAAGCCTTATTTGAGAAATTAGTGAAAATTGGATTGATAACGGAAAAATATCTTGGAGTTTATACACCGGAAGAAGCGGAAGAATGGTTTCAGAACAATGTTCGTGGAGAAATCAAGCCAGATGAGCTAGAAAAAAGAGTAGAGCAATTTATGAAAGAAAGAGTTAGAGATGTTCCTTATGAAGAACTTCACAAATACCTTCCAATTGAAAAATCAGATACCCGAAAAACTATTAAAGTTGCAGGGTATGAGATTAAACCTTTAACGGAAAGGGAAAGGAGAAGGTTATTAAATGAAATCAAACAAAGATAAAGTAACTAATAAAGATAAAGTAAAAGGTTTATTAAAACAATTAGAAGCAGGAGTAAAAGATGTTTTTTCCAGTGAAAAATATATGAAATATCTTAAAGTAATGAGTAAATTTCATAATTATAGCCTTAACAACACATTATTGATTCTTATGCAAAAACCAGATGCAACGCTTGTAGCCGGATATAAAGCATGGCAAACAAAGTTTAAGAGATACGTCAATAAAGGAGAAAAAGGAATCCAGATCCTTGCTCCGGCTACTTATAAGACAGTTGTAGAAATGGAAAAAATCGATCCGGAAACACAACAACCAGTTATTGGGGAAGATGGAAATCCTGTTATCGAAAAAGTTGAAGTTACAAAACCTTATTTTAAACCAGTTTATGTGTTCGATATATCGCAGACAAGCGGAGAACCCTTGCCGGAGATTACGACAAGACTTACAGGTGATGTAGAAAATTATGGAACGCTTTTTGAGAGCTTAAAGCAAGTATCGCCTTTCCCTATTAAATTTGAAGCTATACAAGGAAAAACGAACGGATATTGCGATCCCGTAAATAAGCGAATTGCAATAAAAAATGGCATGAGCCAAGCTCAAACGATCAAAACTTGCATTCATGAAATAGCCCACGCTAAATTGCATGGTATCAAGGATGATAATACCATTCAAGAAAGAAAAGATCGCCACACAGAAGAAGTGGAAGCGGAAAGTATTGCGTATGTTGTTTGTTCTTATTTAGGTTTAGACACTTCCGACTATAGTTTTGGGTATGTTGCAGGCTGGAGCAAGGACAGAGAATTGCCAGAGCTAAAAAAATCACTCAATACTATACAGAAGGCATCATCTAAATTAATTCAGGATATTGAGAATAAATTTAAAGAGCTATCAAAAGAAAAATCACATGGAGAAAGCGGAGAAAGGCTATCAATTAAAGCTCGCATCGCTATGGCAGAAGAAAAACAAAAAAATATAAATATGGAAAGAAAGCAGAACGCCACAAGGGAATCAATACAAAGATAAGGAGGAAGAAATAATGAGAAAGTTTGAGAATATTGACCTAATAGAAGGTTTGAGAAATATCGTAAAATCAACTGTAGAACACCATCAGGGCGATTTAGTCTATGATATAGCAGGTTTAAAAAAGAGCAATATAGGCGATTCCTTTATATTTATAGCAAGGGATTCCGGAACATATTTGCTGAAAGAAAAAAATATTTGTATAAAAGATACTCATGATAACACAATTTGCAAAGGTGTTAGAAATACTATGATAAATAACTATAAAATCTTTGCAATAGAAATAACGAATAAAGAAAAAGGAAATGTTTTCGGTAACTTATACGAACAAACTCGCCAAGACATTTCAAAATTGCTTTCTTATGAAAAACCGCCAGAAACAGTAAAAATATCTTTTTACAATGGACAAGAAATTGTATGCAACTATAATGAATATGCCGATACTATATATAGCATTGCTGAGAAGTTTGGAGAAATTAAAAAAATTGACTATTTTGTTAAAGATGAAATTGATCTAAAAGAGAAACTTTCTGATTTTATGCGATCCCGATATTCTTTTAAAAGTAGTAATTTAAACGAATATTTCAAAGAACTAAATAATCAAAAAATCATGGAAAGCGGATATTCTCAAAAGGATATGTTTTGGGTAGCTTCTATTAATGCTTATAGACTTCTGACAAAGACAAACATATCCGTTTACGAGCTACAAGGAAATGAAAAATTTCCTATAGATGCAGAAACGTTTAAACGGAATTTACGAGATTGGAAGAAAAAAACGTTTTATGCAATTTCCAAAGCTGATAAAGAAAAATTTGATGATTATGAACGAAAATATCTTGCAAAATTAGTAGAAGAACATCTTGATGAAAAAAACAGAAAAGAACAAGTTTTATCTTATGGGTATATCGGATGTGATGCCTATATGATTAACACAAAAGAAGCTGAATTGGCTTTTAAATTTAATATTCCGGTTTTCAAACTTGGGAAGGGTTATGTTGCAGTAGAAGCAATCAACACTGAAGATGCGAAAAGCTTTGTTAGAGAAGGCGGTTTAATTGCAATAAGAGATGATGACAAAGACAATTTTATCAAAATAAGAGAAGAAATTTCAGAAGCAAAATCAGACAAAACAAAGCAGCGACCATCTGTAAGAGAAAAAATAACCAATATCAGCAAAATGAAGCAACAAGATGTAAATAAAGAACCGGCTAGAGATACGATTCAAGCAGAAGCACGATAAGTTGAACTACTCCCACTTTCGCTTCGCTTAGAAGTGGGAGATTCCTACGAACTTCGCTCTATCGAGCGAATATTTAGTAGGCTATCCCCGTAGTCCCTACGGTTAGAAGCCTTACGGCTTCATTTTTGATATTTATACTTGCGTTAATATCTCTATCGTGATGTGTTCCACAAGATGGGCAATCCCATTCACGAAGATTTAGATTCTTAACGTCTTTGTTTTTGTATCCGCAACACGAACACAATTGAGAACTTGCAAACGTTCTAGATATCGCAACAACTTGTTTTCCATACCATTTTGTTTTATATTCCAACATTGTTCTAAATTGCGACCATGATACTTCACTAATCGCTTTTGCTAACGTATGATTCTTCAACATATTACTTACTTGCAAATCCTCTACACCGATAATGTCGTGGTTTTTGACAATCTCGGTAGAGATTTTATGCAAGTAATCATGTCTAGCATTAGTGATTTGTTCATGGATACGTGCAACTTTGATTCGTTGCTTATTCCAATTTGAACCACCTTTTTTACGTCTTGAAAGAATACGTTGTTCTTTTGCTAATTTCTTTTCTAATTTACGCAACCATTTTGGATTTTCGTATTTTGTTCCATCTGAAAGAATAGCGAAATCCTTTAAGCCAACATCTATACCAACTGCCGAGTTAGTTTTAGGCAATTCTTGTACTTCTGTTTCAACCAAAATGGACACAAAGTATTTACCACTTGCATTTCGTCTAACTGTAGCAGATAAGATACGCCCTTTGACTTCACGACTTTTTACATAACGAACAAGACCAAGTTTAGGCAACTTGATATGTTTATCCAATACGGCAATATTTCCATTTGTGTATTTAGTTGTATAGGATTGTACAGGATTCTTTTTGGATTTAAAGAGTGGCTTATTATTTTGTTTCTTAAAAAATCTAGTATATGAATCTGCAAGATTTTTAAGTGATGATTGTAAAGCAACACTGTCTACTTCTTTTAACCATACAAATTCTTTCTTTAGTTGTGTCAGTTGTTTAGAACAAGAATTATAAGTTAATCCTTTACCTGTTTTTTTATAAGTATCATTCCATTTTGCAAGAAAATGATTAAACACAAAACGACTACAACCGAAAGTTTTATTAATTAATATTTCTTGTTCTTTGTTTGGATATATACGAAATTTATATGCTTTATTAATTAACATTGACTTCACCTCCTCAGTTATGTATTATTATAATATACATTGATTATATCATATATTATTTTAATACACAATATGGAGGTTAAAAAATGTCTCAAGTTTTGAATATGCGTTATCCAAAAGAATTATTAAAACGAATTGACGAGTTCAAAAAAAAGAAGGGTTTCACAACTCGTACCCAAACAATTATTTATCTTATTCAATATGCACTTGAACAGTTGGACAATAGAGATGGTAAGTAGTCATCCCTTGCTCAAAAGCGATTCATCTCCCACCTACTCACTTTCGTTCCTTGAGGTGGGAGTATTCTCGCTTAAAGCAATAAATTTTTAGGAAAGGAGAGTAGTAAAGAATGAAATACTTTACTATTGAAGAATTAACTTTATTAAAGAATTACAAAACTGATGATATAGAAAAAACAAAAAATGAAATGGCCAAAGCAATTCCTGTAATTGACGATCCGGATATGAAAGCACTTGTTAAAAATGTATTGGACAAATTATCTTCTATGACATCTACCGAATTTTCACAAATTGATTTCTCAGATGCAATTGACACAGGTGATGTCCTTGAACCTTATTTACTTTAAAATTTTTAGGGGGGATTAAAATGTTAGATTTACTTCCGTTTAAAAAAGATTCCGGCCATACTTATTGGACGTTCCATCATCGGTGGGAGCATGATGGGAAACAATTTGAAGCGGATTTTGAGATTGAAGCAATTAAATATGAAGGAAAAATTCTATTTACAGTTGACCAAATTAAAGGGAGAAATGCTGCTGAATGTTTATTTAATGAAAAGTATGAAGAACATGAAGTAGATAAACTAAAACAAGATTTAATAGATCAAGATTTAGCTTTTGTTAAAGCAGAAATCGATCTGCTTCAAAAAGAGAAAATTGAAAAGGGCTTTAAAATTAACTTTTTGACCAAAAGGTTTTCAACCAATGTAATTCTGTATGCTCCCGAATTAAAAATGGCATGTACTCAAGATATACAAGAGGAATGTTATCCTGCTATTCGATTTCATTATAATTTTCCAGAAGAAACTGAAACTTTTAATCTTTTAGCTTCTGAAATTGGAGAGTATGAAGAATATAAAACGCATCCAGATCGCTCTTTGATCATTAGTGATTATTTAGGAGGAAGAAAAAATGTAGAAAAACTTCTTATCAAACAATATGAAAGTAACACCGCCAAAGATGATCTACAAGCAGTATTTACAACAAACAATGGCTATGACAGTATTTATGTTCCTGATGGAACGTTTTTATCCGTAGATCCAGAAACTTTAAAGGATTTTATTGAAGCGGAAAACGATCCTTTTCATGATTTTTATGATTGGCATGGCAAAGAAAGATGGGATGATAAATTTGATACATTAGAGGAAGCAGTTAGAAATAGTGGGGATATTGTTGTAGCCCTTTATAGAAATAATAAACTTATCATTACAGATAAAGACGAATGGGAAATAAGAAAAGACTTCTATAGAATTGAAGAAAAAAGGCCAAGCGTAAAAGATAAAATTGCTTCTATAAAACAACAAAAGGAAGAAAGCAAAAATAAAACTTCTGAGAAAAAACTTCATCAAGAAAGATGATCATTTTATTTGAAATAAAACCATCGCTTTTTTAAGCGGTGGTTTTATTCATTATTTTATGAAAGGAGAAATGAAAATGCAAAGACTTAAAAATTTAAACCTTAAACTAAAAGCACTTACAACAACATTTATCTATTTCTTATTAACTTCTCCGGCTTATGCCAATGCGGATACTAGCCAAATTGACGGAGTGGTAGATTTTATTGCGAATTGGGCTACAAAATTCGGCCTTATTGTAGCATTTTTCGGTGGAATACAAGTTGCCCTTGCTTTCAAAAATGACGATGCAGATGGCAAAACAAGAGGACTGCGTACATTAGTTGCCGGTTTCATGGTAGTCGGCATATCAAAATCTTTAGGTTTATTCGGCTTATAAAATAAAAGAAGGTGAGTTCTTCTCGCCTTCTTTCTACTGAGGTGATTTTATGGAAGAGTTTTTGCGGAAATGGGTACGCTTCGCTTTCGATACAACAGATATATACGATAAATTATCAAAATTGGTTTTGCAAAGTCCTGAACAATTCAGTCAGCCTGTCTGGCAATTTTGCAGAGCTATTTTTGAAAATATGCTCGTTATTGGGTACAGTTTACTGGCTTTATGCCTTGTCCTAGAACTTTTATATAAAACAATGACCCTTGAACATATGAACGCAGAACAAGTCGTCAAAATTCTTCTTAAAATTGTTTTAGGAAAAGCAATTATGGAAAATGCTTTTTGGTTTCTAACAAAGTTGCTAGGCCTAGCAGAAAGTACAATTCGTATCGTTCAAGGTGTAAATGTTGCTAGTTCGCAAGCTCCTGATGTTTTAAGTGCGTTGGAAAATGCAGTCCCAGATTCGGTGCTTCCTCAAATTGCTTTTTCTGTAGGAATAGCTGTTTTCTGTATTGTCATGTTTATCGTGCAATTGGTAGTGCTTGTTGTTGTGTATGGGCGATTCTTTGAATTATTCGTCATGACCGCAGTTGCTCCAATTCCTGTAGCTTTTTTGTTGAACGATAGCATGAGAGATATTGCCACAAAATTTTTAAGAAATTATGCTTCCCTTTGTTTTCAAGGAATGATTTTGCTGCTTATCACAAAGATATATGGAGCTGTAGCTGTTAATTTAACGATGTCGTCAACAGAGCCTTTAATATTAGCACGAAACATGACAATTATGGGATTGGTTATGATGATGGCAGTAGTCAAATCGAGTTCATGGGCTAAATCGATGGTAGGCCTAGGAGATTGGTAATAAGGAGGAATAGCATGGCTATAGAAATCAAAATACCTAAAGATATAAGGGAATATAAAGAAAAATGGGTACTAGGCCTAACTTTAAGGCAAGCAATATGCACAGTTATAGCAATTGGAGTGAGTATTCCCTTATATCGCTACGGTGTAAAAATAGTCGGCCAAGAAATTATTTCATGGGTAGTGATATTAACCGCAGTCCCTATTTTTTTAATTGGCTACTTTAAATATAATGGAATGCCTTTTGAGCAATTTGCTTTAATATGGTTTAAAATAAATTTCATCTATCCTGAAAAAAGATTATATAAAACAAAAAACCTTTATTATGAAATATTAGAAGAAGATTCAAAAAGGGAAAAAAAGGAGTTGAAAAAGAAAAATGCTAGACATCATAAAGCAAATAACGATAGGAAAGAAAGGAAACAAAACAAAAAGCAAAATAAAGAAGGAGATTCCCAAGACCGTACAGCAGACAATTCCTTATAAGCAAATCTATGAAAATGGAATTATAGAAACTCAAAAAGGCACATTTTCAAAGACAATATTATTTCAAGATATTAATTATCAAATAGCTAAGGAAGAAGATCAAATAGATATGTTTTCCAAATACGCAGAATTTCTAAATTTCTTCGACCCTGCTATCTCAATCCAAATTACAATTAACAATAAAAATATCGATAAAAAGAATTTTAAAAGCAAAATCTTCATTCAACCAAAAGGTGATGCTTTAGATGAATACCGATATGAGTACAATAACATATTAGACAAACGAACGAATGAAGGCAGAAACGATATCATGAAAGAAAAATATATCACTTTATCACTAGAAGCAAAAAGCATTGATGAAGCAAGAGCAAGTTTCAGCAAATTGGAATCGAGCGTATTAAATAATTTAAAGAAAATAGGAAGTCAAGGAAGGATTCTTGAAACGGAAGAACGTTTAAAAATCTTACATGACATTTATCGAATCGGTAATGAAGAAAACTTTTTTTTCAGTCTTAATACGCTTAATAAGCAGGGTGTTACTGCAAAGGATGTTATTGCTCCTGAATCCTTTACGTTTAAAAGAAATTACATGATGATAGGGGATAAATACGCAAGAGCTTTATGTGTCCATAACTTACCAACCTATCTAACAGATACTTTCTTATCGGAAATTACTGATGTTAGCTTTAATATGATTACAACGATCAATATCAAAAACATACCCCAAGCAAAAGCTTTACGATTGGTAAATAAACAATTGACAGGCATGAAAGCAAATAAAATTGAAAAGCAGAAAACCGCAATTCGATCGGGATATGATCCAAATATTATACAAGAAGATCTGCAATATAGCATCGAAGAAGCAAAAGAATTGCTAGATGATCTGAGAAGTAAAAATCAAAAATTATTTTTAGTCAATATCATATTTGTTCATTTTGCAAATAGTTTAGAGGAATTAAATCAAGATACAATCCTGCTTAAACAAATCGCTAATAAGCATATATGCGATCTAAATGTTTTGCATTATCAGCAAGAAGATGGTTTAACAAGTGCTTTACCTTTAGGGCTAAATACGGTTTTTGTCAGTAGGGCATTAACAACAGAAAGTACCGCTGTTTTTATTCCGTTTACAAGTCAAGAATTGATTCAACAAGATGGTATGTATTATGGTGTCAATGCAGTATCAAATAATATGATTATTTTGAACCGAAAAAACCTAAAAAATCCTAACGGTTTTATCCTAGGAACCTCCGGAAGTGGGAAATCATTTGCTGCTAAAAGAGAAATCGTCAATGTTTTGCTTGCAACTGATGATGATGTCATTATTATAGACCCTGAACGGGAATATGCTTCATTGGCAGAAGGTTTTGACGGAGAGATCATTCATATATCAGCAGGCAGTACAAATTACATTAATCCATTGGATTTAAACGCTGATTATGCAGATCAAGATGATCCTTTGTTATTAAAATCAGAATTTATTCTCTCGATGTGCGAAACGATCATAGGCGGTAGATATGGTTTATCGGCAGCTGCAAAAACAATCTTAGACCGATGTGTTAAGCGAACGTATGAAAAATACTTGCAAAGCTACAATCCTAAAAAATTTAAGACCGGATATGATCCGGAATTGCAACCAACCCTATTAGACTACTATAAAGTCATTAAAGAACAACCGGAACCGGAAGCTAGAGATCTGGCACTTGAACTAGAGAGATATACGGAAGGGAACTTATCTGTTTTTGCAAATAAAACGAATATCGATATTCATAAAAGATTTGTGATCTTCGATACAAAGGATCTAGGAAAACAGCTTAAAACAATGGGTATGTTGATCGTGCTTGACGCAGTATGGAACCGTATTACAACTAACCGGGCAATCGGGAAAAGAACATGGTTTTATGTAGATGAATTTTACTTGTTGTTTAATAATGAATACTCTGCAAACTTCTTCTTCGAATTATATAAACGTGCAAGAAAATGGGGGGGAATCCCTACAGGCATTACACAAAACGTAGAAGATTTATTGCAATCAGACTTAGCAAGGCGTATGTTATCCAATGTCGAATTTATCCTAATGTTCAATCAAGCTACATCTGATAGGATGGAGCTTGCAAGACTTTTAAATATTTCTGATACGCAATTATCTTATGTAACTAATTCAGAGCCGGGGGAAGGCTTAGTTTTTGCCGGCGGAAGCATCATTCCTTTCCGAGATAAATTCCCGAACAATACAAAACTATATGCGATGATGACAACAAAAGTCGAAGAAATCATAGAAATTCAAAAAGAACGCAAGGCACGCAAAGAAGGTGATACATGGATTATCAACTAGGAGGAGTATCAAATGGCTACATTGAAAACCGGAAAAGTAAAAAATAGCTTTTATGCTTCTTCTTTAATAAAAACAATAGAAAATAAACCGACATCAGAAAAAAGCATTGCAATTGCAAACAGGAGCGGAAAAATTATTGAAATTAGGCCTTTACAACAAGAACCTAAAAAAAAATCTGCTTTCGATGTAAAAAAAGAAAAATCTGAGCAATTTCAGCCGGATTGGACACGAAGGCAATTATTTGAAGAACAAAAAAGGAGCGAGGAAAAAAGAATTGAAGAAAAAAAAGAAGAAGAAATAAGAAGGCAGGAAGAAGAACTTCAACGACAAGAAGAACTCAAGCAGTACGAAAAACGCTCCATCTATGCAGGAATCGAAGAAGAACGCAAAAGCAGAAGAAGCTATATTCAACATAAACCTGAAATCTTCAATAAAAAAGAAGAAAAAAGGAGCAACCATACTGCCCATTCAATAAAAACAGGAACTTCAAGCGGAAGCAGAAAAACCTTCCGATACATTCCTAAAAAGCAAAACAATATCTTTATTGCTAATAAAAAAGGGGGGATAAAAGATTCCCCTCCAAATTTTATTTTTGCAAGTCCTTTGCAAACAAAGAAATCTCAAATTTTCCTAAAACATGGAACTAAAATTGTAACTGTTCCTGCCAAATTATATAAAAAGATAGACAGAACTCAAATATCCAATACTTTTAAATCGCAAGTTAATAAAAAAATTCATGAAAGTGATTCAATCGGTATTCATTCTTTCAGATTATACAACGATGCAAAAAATATTTATACCGAAGGAAAGCGAGTTATTTATACCCCTATCAAAACAGCTCATCTCACATACAAAACAGCTAAAAAAGTAGCTAAAACAATTCAAGAAGGAGTCCAAATTAGTGGAATTTATCGGCCATTAAAAGGCCAACAAAGTAGCATAAAAAGCAAATTAATCAATGCAAGGCTAGGATCCTTCTCCAAAAATAGAAGAAATAGAAAAGATAACGATAAAGGCTCAAACATCGGGAACAAAGAAACAATTTTAAAGTCTGTAGAAGAAAGCATTGTAAATAGACTAAAACAATCAGATATCGATATCGGAGTAAAAGCAGTTGTTGAAGGAGTAGACAAAACAAAAACCGCTTATAAAATAGGAAAAGATGCATATCAAGTAACCAAAGCAGGAATTAAATTTACTCTAAGAAGTAGTCATGCTACTTATAAAATAGGAAAAGCAACAACAAATTTTGCTTCTCAACGAATTAAGACTACACGCATCAAAACTGCAACAAGTACCGCAACAAGTCCAAGCAAAACCCTATTAAAAACATTAAGAGCCAATCGAAGAAAATCTATATCTAAAAAGATAAGCTCCTTCTCTATAAGAAGTTTCAAAAAAATAAAGCAAATGGCTATTGCAGCTACAGGAAAATTAATATCTGGAAAAGCTTTTTTAGCGGTATGTGGACTAATATTAGCAATCGGTTTGTTTACTATACTCGTACAAGTTATTTCAACACCTACCCACTCCATTTTAAGCAATGAGGGTGTTGATGAAAAATACGAACAATTGATCAATGAGCTAGACGAAAAATACATGAAAAAATTGCGTATATGGATTAAGATGGACAGCTTAGAAGATAATTATGATGGTTATTCCATTGATTATAAAGGCGATTATGGAGCGACATTTTTTACCGACTACAAAGTCATACAAGCATTGTGTCAAGTGCATCTTGATAGAGATCTTGTATTTGACCGCAAAGAAGAAAACTATGTTAGAAAGAAATTATATCATGTTCCTACAACAGAAAAAGAAGATAATTTCAATTTATCCCGCAGGGTAAGGGAAGGGGATTTTAACAAAAAAAGATTATGGAGAGAATTAAGTGATTCAGATAACTTATTCCATTATATCGGCGGAACGTGGGTAGAAACAAGAGAAGGCTCTGACGGAGAGGTTTTAAGAATCCTTCATATTGAAGTGGTTAGCAACAATTACTACTCTATTCGGGATCGACTTGGTTTTAATCGTGTCCAATTAGATTGGGCAGACGCACTGGTACGAAATATAGAAGAACAATTTCCTGAAAGATTTAACCAAAATGGAATCGGAATTGGTAGTCCCGGCGGTGGGTATCAAGGCGGAATCAAAACAAAATATACAGCGTCAAGAGCAGATGTTCTTGTTACAGAGCAACTTGAAGGATTAAGTCCTGAAAGACAGGCAGTCGTTCAAAAAGCTTTGTACCTTGCGTCATTAAACAAAATACGTTACAAAATGGGAGCGAAGTATGAATCCGGATATGGCATACCAAGTCAATTAGATTGTAGCGGATTTACTCATTATGTGTTTAGAACAGCTATTCAAAAATCAATTGGACATGGAACAGCAGGACAATTTCCTAGAAGTACAGCGATAAATGCTTCTGATTTAAAGCCGGGGGATTTAGGTTTTCTATATCGGCCAAGCGAAGTCCCAAGAGGAAAAGCAAATCATGTTGGAATTTTTATCGGATATGATCAAAACGGAAATCGAATGTGGGTGCATTGTGCAAGCGGAGCCGGTGGTGTTACGATTGATAATTTTAATTTTGGTTATTTAAGGCGGCCAAACGGTGCATTTCCAGATTGATTTTGGGGAGGGATCTTTATGCGACATAAATTGCTATCTATATTCTTGCTATTCTTAATCATGCAATTAAGTTTAATATCGATATATGCTGAACCAACCGATGCAAATGATATAGAAAATAACGAGATAGAAGAACAGGAATACGATTTAGAAGGGAAGCTAGAAGTCAAATTCACCTTTCCAGAAAGCTTCTATCAGAATGAATGGACAATCCAAATGAAACTAATTGGTGATTTAGGAAATGAAGAAGTCTTAACATTAACCGCAAAAGATCGTTATCATAAAACTTTTATTCTTCCTGCTACTGATTATATGCTTGAATATATTTATATACTTGAAGATCAAACAGGAGAATATCGAATAGAAACACCTTCTAAAAACAATTTTATTAATGTTTATCCAGAGGACTTAACAAAATACGAAATTAACATTCATGAAGCTTATGCGGAAATCAATGATGATGCAAAACAAGAAGAAGAATCTAAAGGTTTTATTTCTAAAATTAAAAGTTTCTTTGAACCGAGTGATGATGCTGTAGTAAAAAATACTAGACCCCCCATTTCATCATTCATTGTAGCATTAATTTTGATAATCATTTTATTGATATATAGGAGGAAGCAAGATGTCTAATAAAGCATTGATAAAAATTCAAAAACAATTAGAAAACAACAAGACAAAGCTTGAAAATCAGATAAAACAAATAAAAGCATTAGAAGATCAAAAGAAGGAAATTGAACAGAAAATAAAAGAAGCCCTTGCTCAAAAAGAAAAACTAGAGAACAAAATAGAGATTCTAAATACTCAAAGAGCAAAATTATCAGCCCAAGAACAGGGAATCGATTTATTCGAGATTTTAGAATATCTTTCACGAAATCCAGAAAAGTTTCAAGATGTTTCAAAAATGATCAATTTATAAAGGGAGGAAAGATATGGGTTATACTCTTGTTGTAGCGGAAAAACCAAGCGTAGCAAAAGATATAGCAAAAATATTGGGAGCGACATGGAGAAAAGAAGGATACTATCAAGGAAATCAATATATTGTTATAAATTGTATTGGCCATTTAGTAGAGCTATGCAAGCCTGACAGTTATGGAGAAGAATATATCAAATGGAATACTGAATCGCTTCCGATTATTCCTAAAAAATTCAAAAAACAAGTTATTAAAAAGGTTTCTAAACAATTCTATCTAGTAAAAAAACTAATGAATGATCCAACTGTTGATACTATCATTAACGCTTGCGATAGTGGAATTGAAGGGAATAATATTTTTGATTTATGTTATGAAAAGGCAGAATGTAAAAAGCAAGTTTATCGACTATGGATTCAATCCATGACCGATGAAGCCATTCTTGAAGGAATGAATTTGATTAAGCCTTATAGCGAATACGAAAACCTTTCTAAAGCCGGAAAATGCAGAATGGAAGCCGATTGGCTCATTGGTTTAAATGGAACTAGACTATTTACCGTTAAATACGGAGAGGGGAAAACACTCCTTCCGGTAGGGAGGGTTTTATCTCCTACGCTCACGATGATCGTCAAAAGACAGGAAGAAATCGACAATTTTAAATCAAAACCTTTTTATCAATTAAAAGCAGATCTGAATGGTTTTTATGCCATGTGGTTTGATGAGGAACAAGAAGAAAACGACCGGATATATGTAAGGAAAGTCGCAGAATACATTCAAAGAAAATGCAGCGGCCAAATAGGAACCGTTATTAAAGCAGAAACAAAATTGAAAACGGAAAACCGGCCTGAGTTATTTGATCTAACAGAATTACAAAGGGAAGGGAACAGAAGATATGGATATACAGCATCAGAAGTCTTGAAAGCTGCTCAACGATTATATGAAGTCCATAAAATTACCACATATCCAAGAACAGACAGTCAATATTTAACAGAAGATATGCGACCGCTACTAGAACCTTTGCTCAAAAACATAAAAGAAAATGACAGATATGAATTAACAACAAGCATCGATAAAATTTTGAAAAAAGGACTGAATATAGATGAACGAATAATTGATAATCATAAAGTCCATGATCATCATGCAATCATCCCAACTCCAAATATTAAAGATTATGATTTAAGTAAGTTAAATCCTATAGAAAACCATGTATTGGAAATGATTCTAAAACGCTTTATAATCGCATTGGCCGAAAAACACGAATATGAAGAAACAACATTAATTATTAAAGTAGACAACGAAACTTTTAAAGCAAAAGGTAAAAAAGTAATCAAAACCGGCTGGAAAGAAATTGAACAAAATCTTTTCAAAAAATTAAGCGAAGAAGATGAAGAAAACACAGATACAGAACAAGAGCAAGATATTCCCAATATTCAAAAAGGGCAAAAAATAAAAATTGAATCAATAGAAATTTTAAATAGAATAACAAAACCGCCAAAACCTTATACCGAAGATACATTATTAAATTCTATGAAAAATATAGCCAGCGAAATTACAGACAAGACACTAAAAGAGCAATTAAAAGATAAAGGAATTGGTACTCCTGCAACTAGATCAGGAATCATTGAAAATCTTGTTAAATATAAGTATGTTATTAGAAAAAAGAAAAAACTTATCCCAACAGAACTAGCTAAAAAAATAGTCAATGTTTTACCCGAACAATTAAAAAGTCCTGTTACAACTGCTAAATGGGAATATCAACTCAAAGAAATAGAAAAAGGGAAAAAAGATCCGGAAAGCTTTATGGCTGAAATCAAAAAAGAAATTACAAACATTGTAAATGAATATAAGGAAAAAACAGTAGATTCAATTGGTTTTACAAAAGATAATACGACATCAGAAAAAGAAATCATCGGAAAATGCCCTATTTGCGGCAGAAACGTATTTGAATCAGCAAAGAATTATTACTGTGAAGGATTTAAAGAAGGATGTAAATTTAGTATATGGAAGAATAATAAGTATTTTGAAACGATAGGAAAGAAATTAACGAAAACGATGGTAAAGAATTTTCTTAAAGATCAATATGCAATTGTTAAGCTTAAAAATAAAAAAACAGGACAAATGAATGATGTAAAAATCACTATGACAGTCAAAGACAACTGTTGGATCAGCTTTTCACAAAAGAAATTAGAGAAAGCACAATAAATAAGATTTTAAGCCTTTATTTTTTTCATTAATACTTTTGCTCCTTGTTTTCAAAAAAATCGCTTATAATCGATTTTAAAAGGTGTTTTTTTTTAAGTTTTAAATTAAAAATTTAAGTTTTTATCATCTAAAAACTTTTTAATATATATACCATTTTTTTATTCTTAAATTTAATTTAATGGGGTGAAACTATTGATAGGGAAAAGAATCAAACAATTACGCAAAGAAAAAAATCTAAGTCAAGAACAATTAGCAAATATTATAGGAATCTCTCGAACAACATTAATTGAGTATGAAAAAGAAACAGGAAGAAAGCCTACCGCAGAGGTTTTAGATAGAATAGCAAAATATTTTCATGTATCAGTAGATTATTTGTTGGGAAACACAGATATTCGCAACATATATGCAGAAAAAATGTACTCCAATATACAGGAACTAAAAGAAGATTTAGGGAAAGCTTTAAATAAAATTACTGCTTTAAGCTCTCAAATAGAAAACCAAGAAAAAAAAACAAAATCTCCAATTATCCGTAAAAGAAAAACTGAAAAAAATAAAAGATAGCCAACAGAAAAATGCTTCTCAAAAAAAATATGAGCAATACATTGACAAAAAAAGCGAACGTTAATATGAGCAGAAAGCGAGACCTTCTATGAAATATTCGACAGAAGAACTTCATTATTTATCTTCAATTATTTCAAAGTTTACTACAATTGAATGTTCAAAAGTCGCTTTTTTTATCAGAAAGTTTGGTTTGAAAACTATTTTCAATGATCCTGCTTTAATAACGGGACTTACTAAAAAGCAAGAAACTTTAATGAAAGATTTAAAAAAAATCGTATTAACAAAAGGAAATCTAAACAAAAATTCTCATCTTGATAATAAGAACCCCACTGTAAATATAGAGAAAAGTAGATAAACATATAAGAAAGGAGCTTCTTTTTTTATGCAAAAGAATAAAATGACTTTAATACAAAAAAGAGCAGTAGAAATTCAAGATTCTCTTAATAATAAAGGAGCATGGAAAAGCTTTTTAGATTGTGCTTCTAATTTATATAAATATCAATATGCCAATGCACTATTAATATATGGACATAAACCTGATGCAACAGCTTGTGCTACCTTTGAACAGTGGAATCGCCTTCGCAGATATATCAATAAAGGAACAAAAGGGATTCCTATTATCACAAAAAAATCAAATGGAGCTAAAATTGAATATGTATTTGATATTTCAGATACAAACGGGAAATCTAAACCTAAAATATGGAACTTCAAGGAAGTTGATGAATCTAATTATAAAGATTTTTTAAACCAATTATCTTTATCGCTTGACGTTTTTCCGGATTTTCTATTAGGAAGCTCAATAGAAGAAAACTTAATTAAAATTATAGATGAATATATTGAAAGCAAAGATTTTGAAGAAAGCAGTATATTTCAAAAAAGAATTAATTCACTAGGTTCAGAATATCGATCTAAATTTTTTAAAGTTTTAGCTGATAGCGTAAAATATACTGTTTTTAAAAGATGTAATCTAGAGCTTAAAGATGAAAAGTTATTTGAAGATATTGACGATGTCATTTTTAAAGAAAATCATATTGTTGTATTGGGCAGCTATACACATGAAATAGCAAAAGAAATTCTTTATGAAATTGAGGTAGAAGTTAAAAAAATCGTAAAAGAGCAGGAGAAAAATTTGCAAAACGAAAGGAAAGGAGAAAGGGAAGATGAACAAGGAAATGATCCTAAACAGAACACTGGAACAGAATTTCGAGGAAATAACGCTAGGGTATTACGGAAAGATCCTAATGAATTACATGGAGGACAACGAACCAGTCCGATATCAAGAGGAGCTCATTCATGGAACGCTCCTATACACACTACAGATGCTAGAGGAGGAAGCGAAGAATCTGGAATACAACATCAAAGAACAGTATCAGAAACAGAACAGCAATCTGAACAATCTGACACAACTGGAAAGGATACAATTTCTGAATCAGATCACGCAACAAGCGAAAGAAGAAGTGATTCAAGAGATGATCAACAGGATCAAGGAAACGACAGAATAAACTCCGATAATCTTATTAACTACAGAATTACAGAAGAAGATAATCTATCGGGAGGTTTAAAAACTAAATTTAAGCAGAATGTAGAAGCAATTCAGCTGCTTAAAAAAATAGAAAGTGAAAACCGATTAGCTACTCCAGAAGAACAAAAAATCCTTGCAAAGTATGTAGGATGGGGAGGTATGCCACAAGCATTTTCTTATAAAGAAGATGCCGGAAATTGGACAAAAGAACGGGATTTATTGAAAGAAATACTGACACCGGAAGAATACGAAGCGGCTCGTTCTTCCACGTTAAATGCCCATTACACTTCTCCGCTTATCATAAAAATGATGTATAAAGCTTTAGAACAATTCGGTTTTAATGAAGGGATTATATTAGAACCATCAATGGGAATTGGAAACTTTTTTGGTATGCTTCCGGAAGGAATGTCAAACAGTAAACTGATCGGTATAGAATTGGATAATCTAACCGGCAGAATTGCCAAACAGCTTTATCAAGATGCCGATATCAGAATACAAGGTTTTGAAAATGCTGATCTTCCGGACAATTATTTTGATGTTGCTATAGGAAATGTTCCTTTTGGAAATTATCGCTTAAAAGAAAGTCGATATGATAAGTATAATTTCTTGATTCACGATCATTTTATCGCAAAGGCTCTCGATAAAGTAAGAGCAGGAGGAATTGTCGCATTTATTACGTCAAAGGGAACATTAGATAAAGCGGATCCGAAGGTAAGGGAATATATATGTCAAAGAGCAGAGCTTCTGGGGGCAATACGACTTCCGAATAATACCTTTAAAGATAATGCGAATACAGAAGTAACAACAGATATTATATTTCTCAAAAAACGAAACCATATTTCCCTAAAACGTGAAAGTTGGGTAGATATCGGACATACAGAACATGGAGTACCTGTCAATAATTATTTTGTTGAAAATCCACATATGCTACTAGGAAAAATGGCCTTTGATAAAAGTATGTATGGAGATGAGAATGATACTGCCCTACTTCCCGATGGAAGAAATTTAGAAGAAGCTTTAGAGAAAGCAATTCAATATTTGCCCAAAGATGTCATAGAAGAAATTGAAATCAATAGTGATGAATTTGAAATAGGAGAAAAACCAATTCCTGCTCCAATGGATGTAAAAAATGGAGCTTATGATGTAATAGACGGAGTTATTTATCAACGTGAAGGTTCTATAATGGTTAAAATTGCAAAACAGGAAGGAAAGCAAGCTGAAAGAATAAGAAATCTTGTCAATATCAGAAAAGCAGTTAGACAGCTTTTAGATGCACAAATGGAAGGTTGTTCAGACGATACGCTCAAATCATTGCAGTCTGTTCTTCATGATTTATACGATCGTTTTGTAGAAGAATATGGCTATATCAGCAGTCGAGGAAATAGTATTGCTTTTGGCGATGATCCGGACTATCCCTTATTATGTTCCTTAGAGATTTTTGATGAAGAACAAAAAACAGTAGAAAAAGCTCCAATTTTTACTGAAAGAACGATAGGAATTACACGTTCTATTGATCATGTTGAAACAGCATCAGAAGCCCTAACCGTTTCTTTAAACGAAAAGGGAAAAGTCGATATCGAATATATGGGTTCTCTAACAAATCTTTCTCCTGAAGAAATTATTGAAGATTTACAAGGGGTTATATTTAAAAATCCTGAAAAAGTTATTGAAGGTGATTTATATGCCGGTTGGGAAACATCAGACGAATACCTTTCCGGAAATGTGAGAGAGAAACTTCGTATTGCTAAAAAAGCTGCAAAAGAAAATCCAGAACAATTTAGTATTAATGTTGAAGCTTTAAAAAAAGTACAGCCAAAAGACTTAGAAGCAAACGATATTGAAGTAAAATTGGGTGCAACGTGGATTCCTACTGAATATATTGAAGATTTTATTGCTCATATACTTGATTTACATTCAGATACAGAAAATTGGAGAGAATGGAATGAAGATAATATTCATGTATCATTCAATCCATTACTGTCAAGTTGGAAAGTCGATGTAAATTACTCTTTACGCAGTGGTATTGCAGCTAGGGAAAGATGGGGGACTTCCTTTATTGACGCAACTAAATTGATTGATTTAGCATTGAATCTTAAAACTCCAACAATCTATAATGAAAAAGAACATCCAGACGATCCAACAACGGTAAATAAAAAAGCAACAATTCTTGCAAGGGAAAAACAGGATCAGATCAAACTTGAATTTAAAAAATGGATATTTGACGATCCTGATAGGAGAGAAAAACTTGTTAAAAAATATAATGAAGAATTTAATAGTGTCCGGCTGAGGCAATATGATGGTTCGTACTTAACACTTCCGGGGATTACTCCAACGATCCAATTAAAAGAACATCAGCTTAATGCAGTTGCAAGAATTTTACATGGAAAAAATGCTCTCCTAGCTCATTGTGTAGGAGCAGGAAAAACTTTTACAATGGTTGCAGCTGCTATGGAATTAAAACGATTAGGCCTTGCTCAAAAACCAATGTTTGTTGTCCCAAATCATCTAACAGAACAATGGGGAGCTTCTTTTCTTCAATTGTATCCAAATGCAAATATATTAGTGGCAGGGAAAAAAGATTTTGAAAAAAAGAGAAGAAAAAAATTAATCAGTAGAATTGCAACAGGGAATTATGATGCAATTATTATTGGCCATTCCAGTTTTGGAAAAATTCCTGTTTCCGCACAAACACAAGAATTTCACCTTCGAGAAGAAATCAACGAAATTGTTGAAGCAATTGCTGAAACAAAAGCAAACAATTCAGGTAACCGCATCGTTAAACAGCTTGAAAATATTAAAAAAAATTTAGAAGCAAAATTAAAAATGTTGCTTGATGAAGAAAGCAAAGATGATGTAGTTACTTTTGAAGAGTTAGGGGTAGATTGCTTATTTGTCGATGAAGCACATGAGTTCAAAAATTTATATCTTTACACGAAAATGCAGAATGTTGCAGGAGTTCCCCAAACAAAAGCAAAAAAATCATCTGATCTATATATGAAAACGCAGTACATTAATAAGATAAATAACGGAAAAGGAATCGTTTTTGCTACCGGTACACCAATCAGTAATAGCATGAGTGAAATGTACACAATGCAACGTTATTTGCAAAAAGAAAGGCTAGAAGAATTAAAGCTAAGGCAATTTGACAACTGGGCTTCGACTTTCGGAGAAGTAGTAAATGCCTTTGAAATTGCTCCTGATGGATCTGGCTACAGAACAAAACAACGATTTTCAAAATTTTATAATGTTCCGGAACTAATGACGCTATTTAAAGAAATCGCAGATATACAGACAGCGAAGATGCTTGAGCTACCTGTCCCGAAACTCAAAGGCGGAAAACCGCAAATAATAACAACAGAAGCTTCACTAGAATTAAAAGAATATATTCAGACACTTATTGAACGATCAGAAGCTATCAAAAATAAGATGGTTGAGCCTACTGAAGATAATATGTTAAAAGTTACAAATGACGGGAAAGCAGCTGCTCTCGATTTAAGATTGATTGATCCTAGCTATCCAGACTTAGCTAATTCAAAGGTGAATTTAGCAGTTGATAATATCTATAGAATATGGGAAGAAACGAAGGAAAACAAGCTTACACAGCTTGTTTTTTGTGATATGGCTACCCCAAAAGGTGATCCTAATATTTTCGATATTTATAACGACATTAAACAAAAATTAATAAAAAATGGGATCCCTGAAAAGGAAATTGCTTTTATCCATGATGCTAAAAATGATAAGCAAAAGGAAAAGCTATTTTCTGATTTCAGAAGCGGAAAGGTACGGATTTTAATCGGAAGCACAGCAAAAATGGGAGCAGGAACAAATATGCAAAATAAATGTATTGCTCTCCACCATCTTGACGTACCTTGGCGACCATCGGACATTGAACAAAGAGAAGGAAGAATATTAAGAAGGGGAAATCAAAATAAAGAAGTGCAAATATATCGATATGTAACGGAAGGCAGTTTTGATGCGTACTCATGGCAAACGATAGAAACAAAAGCAAAATTTATCAATCAGATCATGCAAGGGGATAGCACAGTCAGAAAAATGGATGATATTGATGATGCAGTTTTAAACTATGCGGAAATAAAAGCAATTGCAAGCGGAAATCCCCTTATATTAGAAAAAATTGAAGTAGATAATGAAATCGCAAGACTACAAGTATTAGAAAGTCAATATTTACAATCACGCTATCATCTACAAGATATCATTACTAAAAGGATTCCTAAACAGATTGCATTAATTGAAAACCGAATCAAACAATTTGAAGCAGACATTAAAGTTGCTCAATTTCCCAAAGAAGATTCCTTTATAATGGAAATACAGGGTGTAAAATATATTGATAGAAAAAAAGCAGGGGAAGCATTACACAAAATAGATCAGGAAGCAAAAGCAGGCGAAAAAATGGTTATAGGAAAGTATATGGGTTTTGAAATGATCTATGAAAAACCTTTTTCTTTTTCTTTTGATTCTACGAGCAGAAGCAAAGTCATACTAACAGGCCACGCAGAGCATAAAATAGAATTACATTCAGGATATAAAGAAGGAAATATCGCAAAAATCGATGAAACAATGATGAGGATGGAGCAAGACATTCAAAAAATGCAAAGGAATATTGCAAAACTAGAAACAGAGTTAAATCAGGCAAAAAAAGAGCTTGAAAAACCGTTTGAATATGAACAAAAGCTAAAGGAATTACAGGAAAGACAATCTATCATTAACGCAAAATTGGATCTAGACAAAAATGAAGGAGATTTCATAGAAGATCCGGGAAATAAAGAAAACTTCATTGATGAAGAAGAAATAGAAGAAGGAGCAGCTGAAGCTATACTACAAACAAATTTATGTCAAAATAAAAAATCTATTCGGGAAAAATTAAAGGAAATCAGAGAAAGAAAAACAACTAGTGAAAATAAAAACGTTATAAAAAATAGGCAGGAAAATTCTTTAATTCTTTAAAATATAAAAATATATATTTTTATATTTTAAAATTCTCTTGATATTTTTTTAAAAATATCGTATAATACATGATAGGAGATTCTATATAAGTTTCTCGCTACCGGCCATGCGAGTAATAAATAGGTCGTGAATCGGGTTATCTCGCTACTGGCCATGCGAGTAATAAATAGGCCATGAATAAAAGGAATACTAGCTCATGTACTAAAACCTCTACCGGTTTTCCGGTAGGGGTTTTAGTTTTCTTGAAAAGCTCCTTGAAAGAGGGTGTTTTTTTGTATTTTCATTCAGGAAAGCTCTATTTTATAAAAGATGAATTTTTTGATTTTGTCAATGATAAAAATTTAAAGATGAATTATGAAACGACTAAAAGGCCATATCTTTTTGCTTTCAGAGATCCTCAAACAAAACTACTGTGGGTTGTTCCTTGTAGCACGAAAGTAGAAAAATACGAAAAAATTATTGAAAAAAGAAAGAAACGAAATAAGCGAACCGACTATCTTAAAATCATTTCTATATTTGGCAAGAAACAAGCACTGGTTTTTCAAGATATGTTTCCTATTTCAGAAAAATATATTGCACATCCGTATTATAAGAAAAAACAGCACGTCGGTATCTATGATCCTAAAAAGATCAAAGAAATTGAAAAGAACGCAAGGAAAATAACTAGACTACTTCAAAATGGAGTATTGTCTGCTCCCAATCTTCCAAATATAGATAAAATTAAAAACTTAATGCTTTCGGAAAAAGAATTTGAAAATGTTCATGTACTTAAACAAAAAAAATCTATCAAAGAACGTATCGCATCAATTGAACAGGCAACTACATCAAAACAAAAAATTCAAAAACATAAAAGATTGAAACAGATACGATAAAAACAAAAAGCAGGATAGCTTTTTTATAGTTATCCTGTTTTCCTTTTTTTAATGTATCTATATAAAGTTGCTTTGCTTATTCCTGTAGCTCCTGTAATTTCAGAAATAGAATAGTCCATGCTATCATACATCTTTAATGCCATTTCAATTTGTTTTTTAGATTTTGGCGGCCGGCCGCCTTTCCTTCCCCTTGCTCTTGCGGTCGAAAGGCCTTCTTTTGTTCTCTGACTGATAAGATCTCTTTCAAATTGGCTGATCCCTGCAAAAATAGTAAACATTAATTTCCCTTGCGGTGTGGTGGTATCCATCCAAGATTCTTTTAAGCTTTTTATGTTTGCCCCTTTTTTTTCAAATATCTCCACTAATTGAAATAAATCCTTTGTCGATCGACTTAATCGTGTCAATTCAGTTATAATCACAGTATCCCCTGCTCTTATATGCTCCAATAGTTTTTGTAATTCAGGCCTATCTTTTTTTGTACCGGTTATTTTTTCACAAAATATTTTTTCACATCCTGCTTTTTTTAACTGTTCAATTTGATTGTCTAAGTTTTGTTCCTGCGTACTTACTCTTGCATAGCCTAGTAACATCTTTTTCATCTCCTATTTTTTTATTTTTATAGTATCAAAAACGTATAATAAAAGCAATAATGATACTTTGATTTTGATAATAGTTTTGGGAATATGAAATTCTTAAAATGACGCATATTTTTTAAATTGATTTTTAAAGTATTATAAACGGTCGTTTTAGAAACTTTTCTATCGCACTTCACTTTTTTATTTGAATCTTTTTTAAAAAAAGTTGATTTTGTGGCTACATTGTGGTAACATATAACTAACGATAAAAGATTTTTTATAATGATTATGTGAAAGGGGATTGCGTATGGCTAAATGCCGTAAATGTCTTAGAGGTGCAAAATTAAGTATAACAGGTATCAATAATAAAACACTGAGTGTAGATTTAGGAGGTGCTGTGTTATATCTAGTACCTACCAACGTGGGAATGGAGGTATCAATAAATAGCGAAAATCTAGTTGAGGGTGATTATGCTTATGTAATATGGACGGGGGAAGAATGGATTGTATAAATTACAGAAACCCTAAAAAATAATTACACATTTCAAAACTTTTACGAAGTATAGAAAACATCCATATATTTCAAGGGGTGAATTTATGAATGTCCTAAAAACTTATTATTATATATCAGCACAATATTTAAAAGAATGTTTGCCTTACATACCGGAATTGAAAATAACTAATGCCAAAACATACTACGGGAAAATATATGTCAGTAATGGCAAATATATAATAGCATTGAGCAAGTGGAATCTAGATTGTGGCCGCATTGAATGGTGGGATAATGAAGATTTTGATCTATTAATTGAAACTATTTGTCATGAATTTGCACATATGTTTTTTTGGAATCATGGTGAAGATCATTCAAGACTAACAGAAGATTTTAAAACATTGGTTAAGCTAAGTCTAGAAAAACACTATCTTGAAAATCAATTACAGCAAATGTATGAAGAAGATATGAAGAAAGTAATTTAAAAAAGTAATTTAAAATAGAAAGATTTAGGCCTGCTTTTTGAAACACAAAAGCAGGCATTTTTATTTTTTGACAAAGCAAACCACATCAAAATGCAAACAATTACTCTTAGTTGAAACTTCAAAATAAAATAATACCGACTACCGCACTCCACAAACAAAAGACTCGCTCCGCTCCCTATTTGTTTGCTCCGTTTGGTCTTTATATTGTTTTTGTTTCCGGTGCTACATAGATAATCCTTTCTAATACGTCAAACCTAACCGCTCTTATTCTTTTACAACTAATGATAGTTGGGCTATTGAACGCTGAAATATAAGCATATATATTTTTTATAATGTATATGCTTATATTTTTTTATTAAAATATTTTTAAAAAGTATTGACTTTGTGGCTACATTGTAGTAACATAAGATTAAGGATAAAAATATTTTAATTTCTCTAATTTAGTAGAAATTCTCAAAAATTGAATGATAGATTTTTAATCAACTTAAAAAGGAGGTACAGCTATGAAAATTGCAGGTGCATGGTATATTGATGCTTATCCGGATGAAATTATCATTGAAAAGGAAGATGGTTCTTTAGGAATGTTTCATTTGGTGCCTTTTAGAGAAATTAGTGATGATGATATAAGGCCATACAAAGGGCAACATCCACGAGAGATAAAAGGACAGCTACTACCAATCTATTTATATAAATTCTACGGTTTAGAAAGGGAAACTGAAATTTTATCAGAATTATTACGAATACGGGTAAGTCCTTTACAGCTTAAAAAAATTCAAGTGTATGCGAAAAATAATAAAACTGATATGTCGAAAGTATTGAGAGATTATATAGACAGCTTATAATAATATAGCAAAAGTAGATGCAGGGTTATAACAGCCCTGCATTATTATTTATAAATTAAATTATATAAAGCATCCTGTATATATTATTGACTTTATATATCGCTAATGCTATAATACTTATAATAAAATTTCTAACAAAGGAGGAAAAAGGTTGCAAAAAACAGCAGGAAGAATAATGAGCAAGAAACTTATATTGAAAGAAATGTATGAACAATTACATAACATAAGGATTATTCTTCTAAAATCTGAAAAACAAATTGATCCTGATATAGAAACAAGATTAAATAATCTGTTAAATGAAATAGCAATAGAAGTAAAACAGGAAAGTTTTGAAATTCCATATAAGTAACAGAAATATAAGCATATATATTTTTTATAATATATGTGCTTATATTTTTTTATTAAAATATTTTAAAAAAGTATTGATTTTGTGGCTACGTTGTGGCAACATATAATCAAAGATAAAAGATTTTGAGGAGGAATGAAAAATGCCAGTAGTTTGGGATAAAGAAAGGCAAGAATATATAGAGCTATACAGGTTAGAAGGTACAGATAAATGCAGAAAGGAGGAGCTTGAGTGTGGTTGTGCAGATTGCCCATACCTTAACGCTTGCGTAAACTTCAGATAATTTGAAACAGAAGGATTTCCTTCTGTTTCAAACTTTACTCAAATAAATATTTTTTTATAAAAGGAGCGATAAGCAAAAATGGATTTAAAAAATATGAGTTTAGATGAACTAAAAAAATTAATGGAAGAAGTAAAGGCCGAGATTGAAAATAGAGAAAGAGAATCAGCAAATGAATATGAATTTGAGACATGGGAAAACCATTGCAAAAATTACCCTGATGTTGATAGTTTTAAAGCTTACTTAAAACAAGCACAAAATAAGAAGTATGAAATAATGACATTTGAAGAATTTTTGCAAAAGCAAAAAGATTATTACATTAACCAACCATTAACAGAAATAACAGCGGAAAAATACGAAGAAATGTTAAACATATTACCTCCGCTCAAATGGTGTACTATAGGCAACATTGAAATGTTTTGCATGTCCGAATTTTTAACAGGTGCTTACACATCGCAATATTTGCACGATAAAGAGACAGATAAATATTATCATAAAATTGTGGACATAACAGATAAATCAACATGGGGATATAATTTTATACAGTAATAACAGCAGCGGTTAGGGCATCCGCTTAAAATGCCCATAATAACAATATAATTATAGGAGGTATAACAATGCTACAAATAACTAAAAAACAATGGGAAACAATACCAGATGATTATAAAGGAGTTTGGGAAAGGTGGCTAAAAGATAACGGCTGGCAGCCTGATTTACCTGAAGAATATATAGGCAAAAGAACATTATTAGATTATGACAATAACAGCGGGACAGTTTTATTGACGGAGGGAATACACTTTATTATAGTTGACTAACTATAACAGGTTTTTGAAGGATTTTCCAGCCTTAAAAATCCTATCCCATGCCATAACAGGCAAAAATATAATATTATGGAGGTATATAACGATGTATAATGTAGAGCAACACAAAAATAATAGTTATGAAGTATATAAAGAATGGATTCAGTTTGAAATTAATGCTGGAGATAACAAGGATGACATAAGAAATAGACATCTTGAAACGCTTAAAAATAACGTTGATATTTTGAATAATCCTTATCGTATATGTAAAAGTATAGATGATTTGAGAATTGCAGAATATGAAGGAATTTTACAAGCAATTAATGAATTAGTACCTGAAATTAAAACTTATAAAGGAAGGGCTAAATTGAATAATAATATTGTAGACTTTGAATTTAAAGAAATATATTATTATAAGCTTTTAATGCCTGGCACAGAGTCAACAAAATATATAATTGTTAAAGAGTTAATAACAGAAACAGAACACAAAATAAATAATAAAAATATAGGAAGGTTTGCTGTAGATTTAGAAAACAAATTTATAATATTAAGTCAATAATAAATATTTTATTGATATAACAGGAGGTAAGCAATATGCAAGATTTTCTTACTATATTTAAGGTTATAACAGCCTATTATATAGGCTTATGGATATTGTTTGCTTTGTGTTGGGTATCAACAGGGATTATCATTAAAAATGCAAAACCTAAATATAAAATTTATAGGAGGTTTTAAAAAATGAAAACATTAATTTTTGAAGGTGTAGGATGGGCAGATGCCGACACTGATTTTAAACATGAAAACGATCCAAGGAAAGGAATACCGTATGTCGCACGTCTTACGCTTGATGAAGAAGGCAAATTAAAGAGAGATTTTTACAATATGAATAGAGAGTATGGGAAGAAATCTGTACTGGTTTATGGAAAATTTACAGCTAAAGAAGGTGATATAGTTGAACAGCGTATCGGTGGTAGTTGGAAAAATGATTATCGTTATTGGTATTTAGTTACTGATGGAAAACTGGAATATGTTGCAGACATCGATGATGCAGAAGCAAAAGCAAAAGTAATCAGATATTTAAGTGGAGAAATGGAAAAAGAAGAACTTATCAAAGAGGAGGAAAAAAACAAATGATGCAAATATCTTTATTTGATGATAACCTTGATGAAAGATTTCAAATAGCTATTATTGAAGATTTAAGAAGGGGGAACGGTTTTGTAAATGGAAAAAACAGAATAGTGGAAATATATAAAATGAATATTCCAAAAAATGAACGAATGAAATTGCTGAAAAGTGAATATGGAATTGGTGGATATGGGCAACTATACGGAATAAGCCGGTATCATGATGATAAAGGTATAGAAATAACTTTGAGTACAGGGGAAAAAAGACTTTATAACTGGAGCAAAGTCCATGATTTAATAAAAACATTAATAAACACAGGTTTATATTAAAAAATTAAGATAGAAGGGGGAAAAGAATGATTAGCTTTGAAAAAAGGATTGAAAAATTAAAAAAACTATCAAGAAAAGAATTGATAGAAAGAGCTTCTAATATACAATTTGTACATCATAAACATCGTTATGAAGATTGGGATAATGAAAAAATCATCAAATTTGTAGCTATGATAGAAGATAGTTTTGAAGAAGCATTCAGTGAGGATTATCCGGAAGAACATGAAGGAATTTAATTTAAAAAATACTAAGCCTGCTTTTATGAAACCAAGAAGCAGGCAATTTTTATTTATTTAAAACAGCAAAAAAATCTACATAGTCAAGGTTTCAAGACAAGCAATATTTACTACCGCACTCCGCAGACAAAAGACTCGCTTTGCTCCCTATTTGTCTGCTCCGTTTGGTCTTTATATTAGTTTTTGTTTTTCTACTTCTAATATATCATTTGGTGTACAATCCAATGCTATACATATTTTTTCTAATGTGTCAAACCTGATTAATTCCGTTCTATTCTTTGACAATCTATAAATAGTTGTGTAACTGATCCCCGTTTTCTCTGCTAACCAGTACATACTTTTATTTTTTTTCTCTAACAAGTTTTCGATTTTTATTACCATATTTACACCCCCTACTATTACAGTATCAAACATATATAAAGCATTCAATACATATCGTTATCACTATATATTGTTTCTTTTGTAAAGGCAAGCATAAACATAATAATATATATTCCTTAAAATATATATTATTATGTTTTTTTATTAAAATATTTTTAAAAAGCATTGATTTTGTGGCTACATTGTGGTAACATATAATCAAAGATAAAAAATATTTTATTAATACGGGAGGAGTTAAAATGAAAAAAGATTTATTTTCATATATCGACAGAGTTATCGAAGATGCCCATATTGCTGAAGGGCGGCCTAACAGAACGCTTAAAGGATATGCAAAATTAGCTATCCATACAGGCAAAAATTTTAAGGGTGGGGATGTCGTCTACCCGAACAAAGTAGGAAAAAAATATCTTTTCGTAGACGGTAGCGAATTCGGTAGAGTTCGCAGAAGAGTGGAATATAGGCTGAATCGAAACCTTGCGAAACATTTTCCGGCTCTTGCAGGAGTCGAAGTGGTTGGCTCAAGAGGTTCTTGCATGCAAGCAGAGTGGTATTCCTTAAACCCCGATGGAACCATCGGGGAAAGAATAAAATAATAGAAATATAGGCATGTATATTCTAAAGAATATATATGCCTATATTTTTTATATTAAAGCATTCTTTATTTCCTTGAGTACCAAATCAATATTATCGTTTTTTATATATCCAAATTTTAGATTCTTTTTCCTAATAAACTCAATTGCCTTATAGTACACTCCATGATTCATATAACTTGTTTTAAAGAAAATAATATCTGCACTCTCCAGAATATTCACGTCAAATGTTTCTATTGTCCCATCCAAGAAAATAAAGTCCGAAAACTCTTGACTTAGTCTTTCCTGCCATGAAGGGTGGCCACCAATGATCAAAATTTTATATGTTGTTATGTCAATTTCATGTTCATCTTTAACTTCAACTTTTTCCGGAAAAAGAAAATTTCTAAGCTTTTCTAGTTCAACTTTGTTCTTTAGGCCTTCTTCTAATTGAGTACATAGTTTTATATTTTCTCTTTCTAATTTAGAAATTTGTTTTTCCAGCCCTTCTTTGTACTCTTTTTTTAATTTTGTGTTCTCATAATTTAAGTAAGCTATTTGTTTTTGTTGCTGCTCCAGTTTTTGTTGTAAATCTTTTACTTGATTTTCTAAATGTTCTAATTCCACATACATTGTTTCGCTATTATTCTCAAAGAATTGCTTTTTTACTTTTTTATAGGCCTTTAGCAAAAAACGAATTTGCATCGCATAAAGTAAATAGTTTAATAATTTTTCTAAATCTCTTTGTGAATTTAGATCATATTCTTCAGAAAGTCGGTATGTCATAATCAGCTCATCTATATCTTTTTTGGTTAGCTTTATATCTTCCAATAAATTATCAATATATAATTCTTCTAGATCTTCAATAAACTCTAATGAATTAATTGCTTTTTTGTTAAATTGATTCATCATATGAGAATACTCACTAAAATTGATAGAATTAAACCTGAATAATTTTTTTCTCGTTTCGATGCAAATATATTTTTCAGAATATGTATCAAAATCAACTTTTTTTATTTCGCTATGTTTATTCATTGTAAATAAAACACGATCTTGAAAAACTTTTAGATTTTCCTTATCTTCTATTTCATACTTGAACATATTCTGAAGAACTACGATCATAGTTACAACTGCAAATATCTCATTGTCCGTTTGTTTTGGTGAAACATAAGTAGTTAATATTTTTTCTACATTTAAAGTTTCATTTTTTTTTGATTCTAAATGTTTGTATAAAGATCTCCACCCTTTTTGAATTAAAGTTAATGTATTATCTTGTTCTTCAATAAGATCTAATAAAACAATGCCCAAAGCTTTCTTGCATCGCATTTCCCACTCTAGAGAACCGCTTGTAATAATCGGATGGGAATAATATTCACTGTCCTTTGCAAGTTTATATGCTTTATATTTATTTTTTTGATATATTTCTTCAATATCCTTTTTAATATTATTGTTTGAAGCTAAAGCTTCAACTAAAAAAACAGTAATATCTATTTGCATAAAGCATCAGCCTTTCTATCAATAATTATATTATTTTTATTGATAGTGTCAATTTGTTGTAGGATAATTAAACTTAAAGGTATCCCCATCTTTTTGATACAACGGGCTATATCACATACCCGCTGCGTTGTATGCCCTTTAAAATTGTTGATATTGGAGTT
>Ga0116175_1000091_pt1 | contig 68641 bp, 68 predicted proteins | sample AD_UKC125_MetaG_FD_89802 | JGI IMG/M metagenome (GOLD analysis project Ga0116175, IMG submission 89802) | Active sludge microbial communities of municipal wastewater-treating anaerobic digesters from USA - AD_UKC125_MetaG | ecosystem: Engineered > Bioreactor > Anaerobic > Digestate | place: USA... | reverse complement strand
ATGGGCCAGCAAGCCATGGTAATAGATGCTATTCAGGCCGGAGCCAGAGATTTTGTGGTAAAACCTTTTCAACCGGAAAGAGTCATTGAAGCAGTAAAGAAGGCCTTAAGTTAAACTGAAGAAGGTTCTTATATGAAAAGATATACAGTTTGCATTATAGTATTTTTTATCTTGTTTATGGCGTTGCCGGCTACTTACAGCTATGGTGACTCAATAAACATTGATAATCTTAAAAATTATGACTTTGATACTCCTAATATAAATGGAAATGGGACCAATCAAGGTTATAGTAGTTTTAAGGGTATTACCACGCTTTTAGTTTATTTCTTATTCTTTATAATTGTATCTTTCATGGCTTATTTTACTGTTAAGTGGGTGGGAAAGCATCAAGTTAAGGTAAATATAAAAAGCAAGTATATGGAAGTAGTTGATAGTTTATTTTTCGGAAGCGACAAGGAGCTGTACATTGTAAAAACTCCAGAGGGAATGTTTATACTAGGTGTGACTAAAGAAAATATAACTTTAATTGAAAGACTTGGAGAAAATGAAGAGGAGCTTATAAAAGCTGCCGAGTCAAATAAGGATGCTCATGATAAAATTTTTTCTGATCATTTGAATTCTTATTTAAAAAAGCTAAAAAGCGGCTCAACAAAGACAAGTACGGTGAATAAAAGTGAAAAATCTTAAACGTTACATATTTTTGATAACATCTGCAATGCTGTTATTCTTTATAGTCGGCCAAAAAGTTGTATATGCTGCTCCGGCTCCGGAAGAAATTCCTATTCCTATACCGACATTTCCTTTTATTAAGCCTGCTGAAACCGCAAACGAAACTGCAATGACACTGCAAATAATTTTGATTTTGACAATATTGTCCCTTGCACCTTCTATATTAATATTATTGACATCATTTACCCGCACAATTATAGTGCTTTCATTTGTAAGGAATGGCTTAGGAGTTCAGCAAGTTCCACCAACTCAAGTTTTGATAGGTCTTGCATTATTTATTACTGTTTTTATAATGGCTCCTGTCTGGACTGATATAAATAACAATGCATTGCAGCCGTATCTTAGACAAGAAATAAATACGCAAGAGGCCTTAGAGAAAGCTCAGGTTCCCTTACGAAATTTTATGTTCCGGCAAACTAGAGAAAAAGATTTGGCTTTATTTGTCCATTATGCTAAATTGGAACAGCCTCTAAAAACACTTGACGATATACCTACATATGTCTTGATTCCGGCTTTTGTAATAAGCGAGCTAAAAACCGCTTTCCAGATGGGTTTTATAATATTCATACCGTTTTTAGTTATAGATATGATAGTATCAAGCACACTTATGTCAATGGGTATGCTGATGCTGCCTCCAATAATGATATCTTTACCGTTTAAAATACTGCTTTTTGTAATGGTGGACGGTTGGAATCTGGTGATTAATTCGTTACTTACAGGTTTTCATTAAAAAACTTAAAAGGACGTGAGGGCAAAATGACTCAAGAAACGGTGATATATATTGCAAAAGAAGCCCTATCAGTAGCTTTACTGGTCTCAGCACCTGCGCTGGTGTTAAGTATGGTGGTAGGTGTTATTATCAGTATTTTTCAAGCCACAACTCAAATTCAAGAACAAACATTAACGTTTGTCCCGAAAATCATAGCGGTAATGGTCTCTATGGTTATATTCGGTCCATGGATGCTAAATATTATAACGCAATTTACATACAATCTTTTTTCGAGCATCCCAAATTTTATTTATTAATAATTCTATAGTCATTAGGCAGATAATATGAGTACAGAAAACGAAATTGCTATAATCAAATATCTTTTAATTTTATTTAGATGTTCTAGCTTTTTTATGCTTACTCCCGTTTTTGGTAGGCGAGAAATTCCGGCTCAAGCCAAAATAGGACTTGCGGCACTGATTTCTTTTATAGTATACCCTTTTATTTCTGCCCCTAATCTGGCCATGAATTTTTGGGATATCGCTTCATGTGTTTTAAAAGAATTTGCAACAGGAATCTCGATGGGATATGCTGTCTTTTTAGTATTTTCTGCACTGTATCTTGCCGGGGGAATTATAGATTTTGAGATGGGTTTTGGAATGGTAAATGTTTTAGATCCTCAAAGCAACACACAAATTCCGCTTATGGGGAATTATTACTATATTTTAGCTCTTTTAATGTTTTTAACTTTTGACGGACACCATATGCTGATTACAGCAGTTATTAGGAGCTATGAATTGATACCTTTAGGGACAGCTACATACAGCAAGGGATTACTCAATATTATGATTACAGGGTTTGGTGATATGTTTGCACTTGGTGTGAAGATAGCACTGCCGATTGCTGCAATTGTTTTTCTAACAGATCTTTCCCTTGGAATAATTGCGCGGACTGTTCCACAGATGAACGTATTTATATTAGGTCTTCCTTTAAAGATAGCAATAGGAATGATAGGAATGATTATAATTTTCCCGATGTTTATTGTGGTTTTAGGCTCTATGTATGATGAAGTTTATAGAAAAATCTTGATGGTTGTAATGGAAATGCAGGTAAGGCCATGAATTTGCAATTATTTTCAGAAGAAAGAACAGAGAAAGCCACACCGAGAAAGCGTCAAAAGGCTCGGGAAAAAGGCCAGGTTTTTTCTAGTAGAGAATTGAATTCTGCTTTATTACTTTTTACCGGTTTTTTACTTATTAAAATCACAGGGAAAAACTTAATCGCAAATTCTATGGATTTTTTTGAATATATTTTGACTGACGTTATTAATTTAGATATCTTTAACATCCAATCCATAAAAGCTTTTTTCTATGAGGTGATTATCTTTATAGCAAAAGGCCTTGCACCTATTGCTCTAGGCTTATGCGCAGTTGGGATTATAGCAAATTACATGCAAGTAGGTTTTGTGATAAGTTTCGAACCCTTATCTCCAAAACTTGAAAGAATAAATCCTTTAGAAGGTTTTAAACGAATATTTTCAAAACGAGGTTTACTCGAGCTTGTAAAGTCAATTGTAAAAATTCTTGGTGTAGCGTATATAGTCTATACGGTAATAAACAAATATAGGACTTATTTTTCCCTTATGCTAGATATGCAGCTTACAGACACTTTGAGTTTGACGGCAGGAATTGCTTTTGAAATTGGAATCAAGGCATCAGCTATTCTTTTAATAATAGCCGCGGTTGATTATTTCTACCAGTGGCGTGAATATGAAACGAGTTTAATGATGTCAAAGCAGGAGTTAAAGGAAGAATATAAAGAAGTGGAAGGGAATCCTCAGATAAAATCACGAATTCGGCAGGTACAGCGTCAAATGGCTCGAAGCAGAATGATGCAAAATGTAGGTAAGGCTGATGTTGTTATTACAAATCCTACACACTATGCTGTAGCATTAGGTTATGATGCCTCTACAAATCCCGCACCTGTTGTTTTAGCTAAAGGTGCTGACAAGGTTGCTGAAAAAATTAAGCAGATAGCAATAAAAGAGGATATTCCTATTGTAGAAAATAAAATGCTTGCCCGAACTTTATATAAAACTGTTGAAGTTGGTGACATGATACCTGAGTCGCTATACAATGCAGTTGCAGAAGTTTTGGCATTTATATACAGTTTGAAGGAAAGGGGGTTTAGTTAAATGCAGATTGGCGACATTGTAATGGCTGTAATAGCCGTGCTTATAGTTATTATGATGATAATACCGGTTCCGGCTGCTTTGCTTGATCTTTTATTGACCTTTAATATAACACTGGCATTATTGATTCTGTTAATATCTATGAACACCGAAAAACCCCTTGATTTTTCAATATTTCCTTCTCTTTTGCTTATAACAACGCTGCTTAGGCTTTCCCTTAATATATCTTCAACAAGACTTATCTTAATAAATGGTTATGCCGGAAAGGTTATTGAGGCATTTGGAAATTTTGTCGTCAAAGGAAACCCCTTAGTTGGATTCATAATCTTTATTATAATAGAAGTTATTCAATTTATGGTAATTACCCGAGGCGCCGAAAGAGTTGCAGAGGTTGCCGCCAGATTTACGTTAGATGCTATGCCGGGTAAACAAATGAGTATAGACGCTGATTTAAATGCAGGTATTATTGATGAAGTGCAGGCGCGAGCCCGGCGAGAGGAGATTCAACGGGAAGCAGATTTTTATGGGGCCATGGACGGTGCCAGCAAATTTGTTAAAGGCGATGCCATAGCCGGCATTATCATAACCATAATTAATATCATAGGCGGATTTATTACCGGCATGGTATTTCAGGGATTAGAATTTGCAGAGGCATTAAACAGATATACCCTATTAACAGTAGGTGATGGCCTTATTAGTCAAATTCCTGCTCTTCTTATTTCTACAGCAACAGGTATAGTTGTTACAAAATCAGCAACTTCAGGCCATCTGGGCAAAGATATTATAAAGCAGTTTACGGCATACCCAAGATTACTTTTGCTATCCTCCGGAGTCTTAGCTTTATTTGCAATTATACCGGGTTTGCCGTTTATTCCGTTTATGGCTCTTGCCGGAATGCTGGGATATGCGGGAACGACTCTTAAAAAATCGTCTGAGAGAGAAAGCCAAAAAGTAGAAGAATTACAAAAAGAAAAAGAATTGGAAGAGATGAAAAAACCCGAAAATATATATTCGCTTCTTCAGGTAGATCCTATAGAAGTCGAATTTGGCTATAATATAATTCCCTTAGCTGATGCAAGCCAGGGAGGAGATTTGCTCGACAGAGTAGTTATGATAAGAAGACAGTGCGCTCTTGATTTGGGGATAGTAGTTCCTATGATACGCTTAAGAGATAACATGCAGCTTAGACCAAACGAATATATAATAAAGATAAAAGGCGTTGAAGCGGGCCGATATGAGATTAGAATCGATAGTTACTTGATAATGAATCCCACAGGAGAATCAATAGAAATAGAAGGGATAGAAACTCGCGAGCCTGCTTTTGGATTACCTGCTATGTGGATATCGGCAGATAAAAAGGAAATTGCCGAAATGAAAGGATATACAGTGGTTGATGCATCGTCAGTGCTGGCAACGCACCTTACGGAAATTATAAAAAGATATGCCCATGAACTATTAGGACGTCAAGAGGTCAAAAATCTACTGGACAATTTAAAAGAACAATACCCGGCTTTAGTGGATGAAATAGTGCCGAAACTGCTTACAATAGGAGAAGTACAAAAAGTATTGTCGAATTTATTAAAAGAAAATATACCAATACGCGATCTGGTAACGATTCTTGAAACGTTAGGGGATTATGCGATGCTTACCAAGGACACTGATATACTAACCGAATATGTACGACAAAGACTAAAACGCGTTATAACTGAAAGATTTGTTCCAAATAAAATAGCCCAGGTTATTACACTTGATAGGCAAATTGAAGAAATGATTTTAAATTCTATAACATCAGATGAAACCGGATCCCGCGCAGCTTTAGATCCGGTAGTAGTTCAAAAGATTAGAAATTCCTTTGTGCAAACCGTAAATGAATTGCACGCCAAAGGCATATCTCCAATAGTCTTAACGAGCCCAATGGTTAGAGTATATTTTAAAAAAATAGTGGAAGATTACATTTCTTTGGTGCCGGTTTTATCATACAATGAATTGGAGCCTGATGTTGAAGTCAGGTCAGTAGGAGTGGTAAGCTTAAAATGAAAATTAAAACCTATGTAGCTGACAATATTCAAGAGGCTTTTTATAAAGTAAAAACTGAACTTGGTAAAGATGCCGTTATTCTCCAAACAAAGCACATTAAAAAGGGCGGGCTTTTAGGCTTTTTCGCAAAAAATATGGTAGAAGTAGTTGCTGCCAATGATATAAGTAGTGTGCAAAGCGCTCCTAAAAAGCCCACAATTCAAGTATTGCCTGATATAATAAAACCAGAGGCAGCGGCTACAACTGAACTTGTTCAAATTAAAAGTGAAGTAAAAGAACTAAAGGATATGATAAATAAATTGATTTCTGTCCAAAAACAGCCTACAAATGACATAAAAGCAGATCAGAGCAACATATCTTCTCCACTCAAAGACATTTACAACAGAATGTCTGATATGGAAATAGAGACAGATATCATAAATGCGGTAATAAGCGGTATTAGCGCTGAGATAAAAGAAGGCAGCAGTGAAATCGACCTTCGTAATATTTTTAAAAAGGAAATAGCCTCTTTAGTTGACGCAACTGAGCCAATAGAGCTTTCAAGAGAAAACAATATAATAGCATTTGTGGGCCCTACAGGTGTAGGCAAAACAACTACAATTGCAAAGATTGCAGCACATTTCTCGTTATACAAAAATAAGAGGGTAGCTATGCTGACTACCGATACTTTTAGGGTTGGAGCTATAGAACAATTAAGGCTTTACGGCGATTTAATGGAAATTCCAGTTTTTGTCGTCTACAATTTAGAAGACATGAAACTTATCCATAAAGATATATCAAATTATGATCTACTGCTAGTTGACACTATGGGATTTAATCCTAATAACCGAATGCAAATTAAGAAAATCAAAGGTCTTTTAGATAACATATGCCCTACTGAAATTCATTTGGTAATAAGTGCCTCAACTAAAACCTGTGATTTAATAGATATCTTGAATAATTATAAAGAACTTCAGTATACAAAAATAATAGTGACAAAACTAGATGAGACGAAATCGTATGGTGTACTTTTGAACACGATGAAAGCAGCAAAAAATTGCAAACTTTCTTATTTGACGATGGGTCAAAATGTCCCTGATGATATCGAGGCAGCTTCGGCTGACAGAATTGCAGACATGATTTTGGGGGAAATTTAAGATGTACGAACAAACTTCAAAATTGAGAAAAATAGTTGCGGAAAAGAATTCAATAAGCGACATCTCCGGCGATGGAAAAAATCTTAAAGTATATTGTGTAACAAGTGGTAAAGGCGGAGTCGGTAAAACTAATTTGTCAGTTAATTTAGGTCTTGCCATGCAAAGTTTAGGGAAAAAGGTTTTACTAATTGACGCAGACTTGGGCCTTGCAAATATAGACGTCCTGTTAGGCTTGTTCCCTGAGTACAACCTTTCTCATATATTGTCTATTGGAAAAAGTATTCGCGATATAATTTTGGAAGGTCCTTTGGGAATATCAATACTGCCGGGAGCTTCCGGCCTATATGAACTTGCAAATATTAGCAATTCTGATATTAAATTACTAATTAATAGTTTCAATACCTTAGCCGATGACTTTGATATAATTATAATTGATACAAGCGCCGGCATCTCAAAAAATGTAACAAGCTTTATTACATCTTCAAACGAAACGATAGTCATTACAACTCCGGAACCCGGGGCATTGGCTGATGCTTATGCCATAATTAAAATTTCGCGAGAGTTTTGCGATAAAATTCATGTAGTAGTTAACAAAGCCGACAATTACAAAGAAGCAAATCGAACAATGGAAAAGCTGTCAAGGTCAGCCAAAAAATTCTTAAACATGCAGCTGAATTATCTGGGTTTTGTTTTAGAAGACGAGACAGTTCATAAAGCAAATATGGAGCAAGTTGCATTTTTTGTAAATTACCCAAACAGCCTGGCATCAAAGTGTCTAATGGACATTGGCAGAAAACTGGTATATGGCGAGCCGCTATTACCTAAGACAAATGTAACGCTTAATAGTTGGTTTACAAGGCTTGTATCTATAATCAAAGCCAATACGGGGGTTATCTGATTGGAGAAATGCTACTTAGACATAGGAATGAAGGTGACTTTAGGAATCTTTAATAACGACGCAGAACATTTTTTTCCATCAAAAGTTGAAGATGTTCTAACCGATCATATAATTTTAGGAATGCCCATGAAGCAGGGAAGAATATATTATATAGAAAAAGGCGAAAAAATAAACATATATTTTCCTTCAAAAACTTCTTTTTACTGTATGGAAGGTTTAGTCGAAGGTAAACAATATGAACCGATTCCTGTCATAATTGTAAAGCCGATTGGAGAGCCTTGTAAAAAGCAAAAGCGAAATTATTTCCGGCTAAATATCGCTTTAAAAGCTTATATAAAATTACTTGATTGCCAAAACCCGATAAAGGTATATACAAAGGATATAAGTGCAGGCGGCGCAAAATTTTCCAGTTCACTGTTTATAAAAGAAGGAACTTTGATCGAAATAATGATTCCGGAAATTTTAGATGATTTATGGCTTAGAGCAATAATAGTCCGCACAGAAAAAAATTATCAAGCTCAGCACTCACATAAATACGATATAGCAGCCCAGTTTACAGAAATCGATGAGTATGCGCAAGATACTATAGCTAAATTTATCTTTTCTACACAAAGAAAGCTTATAAGAAAGGGAATCAAATAGTGCTTATTCGGTCAGTAATCAACTGTCGAGGTGAAAAAAATGAATAATAATCAATATTTGGATGTATTTTTAGAGGAAGCCAAAGAACATATTGCAAGTCTTAATACATACCTTTTAGAATTGGAAAATAATCCGGCGCAAGAGGTTATAGACGAAATATTTAGATCGGCTCATACCTTGAAAGGCATGTCAGGTACCATGGGCTTTACGCAGCTTTCAGAGCTGACCCATGAAATGGAAGATTTGCTTCAAGAGCTGCGAAACCATCAGTTAACTGTGACACCACAAATAATCGATACTTTATTAAGATGTGTAGATATTTTAGAAGAGTTGGTAAATGACATAGAACTCAATGGTGAAGAAAGCCAGCGCGACATCCAAGCACTTATAAATAGTTTAAAAGCGCGAAATAATGAATTTTTAAGCAATAATACTAACAATAAAGACGCGGCCGAAGAGATATCCGCAGGAAATATTGCGGTGCACAGTTTTAATGAGTATGAAGGCCGGTTAGTAACTCATGCGCTTGATAAAGGACTTAATGTCTGGCAGATAGTTGTTAGATTAGCTGATGAATGTTTACTTAAATCAGCAAGGGCATTTTTAGTATTTAAAACGCTGGAAGCCTTTGGAGAAATAATTAAAACTGAGCCAATAGCCCAAGATATTGAAGACGAAAAATTCGACAATGAGTTTACCATGTACCTGGTAACATCTCAAGGTAAAGAGGAAATATATAAAGCATTGGACACTGTTTCGGAATTAGAAAGTGTTGTAATAGAACCGATTGTACAAGAGTCAATATCAGTTAAGGAAACCAGTTCCTTTAATTACAAGCCAGATGATAAAGATACTGCGCAAACTTCGGAATCGCAGAACGATGCTTTAAACAGGACTACAAGCGTAAATACGTTTAAAAAAACAGGGAAAACTTTAAGGGTAGATATAGAACGTTTAGATACGCTAATGAATTTGGTCAGCGAGCTTATTATAATAAAAACACGTCTAGACGATATTAATAAGGGCGAAAAGGATTACCAAGCAAAGCAGCGTGAAGCCATAGAATATCTTGAACGTATAACATCAAGCCTCCACGATGCTGTAATGAAAGCAAGAATGGTTCCCATAGAAAATGTGTTCAATAGATTTCCCAGGGTGGTTCACGATTTGTCTCGAGAGCTTTCTAAAGAAATCGATCTTGTGGTCGAGGGGGCTGACACCGAATTAGATAGAACTATAATAGACGAGATCGGAGATCCGCTAATACACCTGATTCGAAATGCGGCAGACCACGGTATAGAAAATCCAAAGGAAAGAATTGAAAAAGGAAAGCCTGCCCATGGAACAATTAAGTTAAAAGCTTATCACGACGGAAATAATGTAGTTATAGAAGTATCTGACGATGGTAAAGGCATTGATTTAGATGGTGTAGTAAAAAAAGCTGTTGAGAGGGGATTAATTGACAAAGAACAGGCAAAGAGCCTTAAAGAGCATGAAATAACCTCATTTCTTTTCGAACCGGGGTTCAGCACGAAAGCTGAGGTTACAGATATTTCAGGCCGTGGGGTAGGTCTTGACGTGGTAAAGACTAAAATTGAGTCATTAGGCGGCTCTATTGATGTTACGAGTAAAAAGGATGCAGGAACTATATTTTCAATACGCCTGCCTCTTACATTAGCTATTATTCAGGCTCTTATGGTTATGGTTGGAAGTGAAAAATATGCTATCCCGCTGAGCTCGATTAAGGAGACTGTTATTGTTTCAAAAGAAGAAATTAAAAAGGTTCAAAAAACCGAAGTCACTATTTTAAGAGGCAATGTAATTCCTGTAATAAGGCTTAACAGAGTCTTAGATGTTAAAAGTGATTCTGATTATAATGAAATGACATTAGTAGTTGTAAAAAAAGGAGAAAAAGATATAGGTCTTGCGGTGGATGAGCTTCTTGGCCAGCAGGAAATAGTGATTAAAACACTGGGTAACTTTTTAAAGGATATTAAATTTATTGCCGGAGCTACAATACTTGGCGATGGTGAAGTGGCTTTAATTTTGGATGTTAACAAATTAGTTTAAAGGAGGATTTTTATGGCAGAGGATATTCGGCAATTTGTAGAATTTAAATTAAGCGACGAGGAATACGGAATTGATATACTGCAAGTAAAAACTATCGAGAGAATGATGCCTATAACTAGAGTGCCTAAAACGCCGGATTTTGTGGAAGGAGTCATAAATCTTAGAGGAGAAATAGTCCCGGTTATAGATCTTAAAAAAAGATTTGACCTTCCTCCCGGCGAAGTAACAGATAGCACAAGAATAATAATAGCTTCAATCGACGATATAACTGTGGGAATGATAGTAGACGCAGCTACAGAGGTAATCCAACTTTCTCAAGATGATATTGAACCTGCGCCACCTATTATAGGCGGTATTGATGCTAATTATCTTGACGGTGTAGGTAAAATTGACGGCAGATTATTAATCCTACTCAATGTTGCTAAATTGCTAAAGCCTCAAGAAATAAATCAGCTTGCTCAAATGTGAAGGTGGTTAAAAATGTATTCTGATTTAGAGATGGATGCATTGCGAGAAATAGGAAATATAGGCGCAGGTAATGCAGCTACAGCGCTATCTATGCTTCTTTGCAAAAAAATTACAATAAAAGTTCCGCAGATAAAGATTATCCCTTTTGATGAAGTTTCTCAATCTGTTGGCGGACCGGAAAAGCTTGTTGCAGGAATTTTTATGAGAATAAGCGGAGATATAGAAGGAAATATTTTAATAGTGATTCCTGAAATTGATGCATACCATCTTACGGAAATCTTACTGAACGCAAAACGAGAGAATGGTATGGATTTTTCAGAAATGGAAAAATCCGCCTTATTGGAACTGGGAAATATTGTGGGAAGCTCATATGTTACTGCTTTGTCAGATTTTACAAAGCTCTCTTTAAAAATTTCGGTTCCAAGCTTTGCTTTTGATATGGCTGGAGCAATTATAAGTTTTCCGCTAAGTCTTTATGGATATATAGGAGATACTGCATTTTTAATTGACACCGAATTTACGGAAGGTTTGGATGGCATCAGGCTACATTATTTCCTAATCCCGGACGACAAGTCGTTACAGTTACTTTTAAAAGCTATTGGAGTGAATACCGTTGAACACATCAATCAGAGTAGGAATGGCAGAATATAAAGCTGCAAAGTCTCCTTACAGTTTAATCACATTGGGTCTTGGCTCTTGCGTCGGAGTAACGCTGTATGACAACTTAACAAAAGTTGGAGGTCTTGCCCATGTAATGTTGCCCGACAGCACTCTTAGCGGCAAAAAAGATTACAATCCGGGAAAATTTGCAGACACAGCCATTGATGTGCTGATTGAAGAAATGCTGAAGCTAGGTGCTAGTAAAAATCGCATGGTAAGCAAAATCGCCGGTGGAGCTCAAATGTTTCAAATAAAGTCTGAAAATAATATTATGCAAATCGGAAAGAGAAATGTTGAAGCGGTAAGAAATAAATTAAACCAACTCAATATCCGAATAGTTGCCGAAGACGTAGAAGGTAATTACGGCCGTACGATAGAGTTTTTTTGCGAAGACGGCAGACTAGCGGTCAGAACCATCGGACATGGTACAAGGATTTTATAATCTGGGGTGTAGGAATGCAAATTCAAAATACCGAAAAGCTGTGGCAAAATTACAGTGCTACAAAGGACAAATATATCAAAGAACAGCTGATTGAAAAGTATCTTCCATTAGTAAAACACATAGTAAACAGGTTAAATATAAATTTACCTCCGTATTTGGAATACGAAGATCTTATCAGCTACGGCGTATTCGGTCTTATCCAGGCAATTGAAAGATACGATGTAAATAAAGGCGTCAAATTTGAAACTTACGCATATGCAAGAATAAAAGGTTCAATAATAGATGAATTGAGAAAAATAGATGGAGTGCCACAAGAAACGAGAAAAAAGGCAAAAACGATCCAAAACACTTTTTCAGAATTAGAACAAATCTTAGGGCGTTCCGCTGACGACAGTGATATATGTGAATATCTTGGTATAACCAAAAGGGAACTTGACGAAATTTATAATGAGATATCTAAAGTCGGTTATGCCCTGTCTCTTGACGACTTAATAATTTCAGACGAAGATATAGAAAAAAATCATTTTCAGCGGCCCGATATTCAAGCGGAAAGGGAGGAAACCAAGAGAATACTCGCAAATGCAATTAACAAACTTCCGCAGCAAGAAAAGCTAGTAATAGCTCTTTATTACTATGAAGATTTAAATTTTAAAGAGATTGCGGAAGTTATGGAACTTTCTCAAGGAAGGATATCTCAGCTTCATACAAAGGCTATACTTAGATTGCGGGGCCATCTGAGTCGAAAAAAAGTTTCATAATCAAAGGAGTGTTGGATAGTGGGGGCTGATGACAATAAAAAATTAGAAGAAGCAAACGTTTCTGAAGATAGCAAAAATAATACAGAAAATGACGCAAAAATAGAAATAGATATAAGTAAAGATGAAATGGAAGCTACGCTGTGTATAATTTCGCCAAGAGGCACCGAAAATTTGCCTGACTTTGATACCGTTTTAAAAGAGCTAGATGCAAAAAATATAACTTATGGGCTAAATTATGATTTAATTAAAGAAATACTTACAAAAAGAATTTTGAACAAGCCTATCAAGATAGCGTCAGGCACTGCGCCCGTTGATGGCAAGGATGGCTATGTGAAATACCATTTTGATCTTAAACAAGAAGCAAAACCCAAAATACTTGCCGATGGTACCGTTGATTATTATAATCTTGACATCATAATCAATGTTAAGAAAGGCCAGTTGATTGCAGAAATATTTCCACCAACAAAAGGGACGCCGGGCAAAACTGTAAAGGGCAAGCCTGTTAAGGCGAAAAACGGAAGAGAAGCAAGAATTATTATAGGCAAAAATGTAGTAATGTCAGATGATAAGAAGAAACTTTTTGCGAACATAGACGGCCAGCCTATTATTAGCGGTAACAAAATAAGTGTTTTACCTGTTTTAGAAATAAAAGGTGATGTAGGGCCTGCAACGGGAAATATTGATTTTTTAGGGAGCATAACTGTATTTGGGAATGTAAAAAGCGGTTTTAGCATTAAATCTGCAGGAGATATAGAGATAAACGGAATAGTCGAGGCAGCCGAGATCGAATCAGAGGGCAATATTATAATAAAAAGAGGAGTGCAGGGACAGGGAAAGGGATATTTGAAAGCCAATGGCTCAATTACAGCAAGATACATAGAAAATGCAACTGCTGAAGCTGGGGAAAATATTGAGATTTTAGATGCATCTATGCACAGCTCTCTTTCGGCCGGCAAAAATATAACGGCAAAAGGGAAAAAGGGTCTGATAGTAGGGGGTGTTGCAAGGGCAGGAGAAAAAATTGTTGCCAAAACAATAGGTTCTCCAATGTGCACCTATACAGAACTCGAGGTAGGCATGAACCCGTCCTTAAAGCTCAAATATCAAGAAATATGTAATAAGCTTCATGCAATCGAATCAGATTTGCATAAAATTGAACAGGCTGTGCCGGTGCTGGAAAAACTCAAGGAAGCAGATCAGCTTTCACCCGAAAAAGAAACCCTCCTTGAAAAACTTCTTAGCACTAAAGATGTATTAGTTGAAGAAAAATCAGAGCTTTTGATTGAAAAAGAAAATCTCGACCTTGCAATTTCATATTCAGATAAAGCGAACATATCTGCTTCTGATGTATGCTATGCAGGCGTGAATATAATTATTGGCAATGCCAGTTTAAAAATTAGAGATAAAATTGACCATGTAACCTTTTACAATTATGGAGGCCAAATAAAATTTGGACCTTATGAAGGTTAGGTGTTTATAATGGCGATAAAACCGATAGATATGCAGATGATTGTACCAAAAGCTACAGAAATTGCAAAAGTACAAAATGTTATAAATGAAAATATTGATGACAACAAGGCTATTCTTGCCGCAGGATTTCAAGAACAGATTAAAACTAAAAGACAAAAAATCACTGAACGAGACCAGATCGAAAAGGCAGAGTTCCGACAAGAGCAACGAAGTAACCAAAAAGGTAGTTCGAAAGGCAAAAAGAAAAAGGAAGAAACGAAAGAAGCTAATAAAAAACTTAATCGTCATCTTGATGTAAGGATTTAGTGCTTGGTAAATTTTTGTAAAATCATGCTGCCCAATATTTATTCGCCGAATATACGGCGTTTTTTATTACAATAAACATTTTGCAAGTTACAGTTAATCGGAGAAAAGAGATAAAATCACATAAAAATTTTAGTTTTAGGTCCTTGCGCTGATGAAGCTTTTATGGTATACTAACACACGGTAAAAATACACATATCGGTGGATTTTCAAAGGCGGTACCTTTTAGGTTCCTTTGATCAATGAAGCCGGTAGAGGAATAAAACCGGGAGGTGAAAAAATGTCAATTATTTCAATGAAACAACTATTAGAAGCGGGAGTTCATTTTGGGCATCAAACAAGAAGATGGAACCCCAAAATGAAGGAATACATCTTTACCGAAAGAAATGGAATATATATCATAGACCTTCAAAAAACGGTAAAGAAAATGGAGGAAGCCTATGAGTTTGTAAAAAATATTTCCGCAGAGGGCGGCACCATTTTATTCGTGGGCACAAAAAAACAGGCCCAAGAATCTATTAAAGAAGAAGCCGAAAGATGTGGAATGTACTATGTCAATCAGCGTTGGCTCGGCGGAATGCTTACAAACTTCAAGACTATCCGTAAAAGAATTGATAGGCTCCATGAGCTAGAGAAAATGGAGGAAGAAGGAGTTTTTGAAGTTCTTCCAAAAAAAGAAGTAATTAATTTACGTCATGAAAAGGAAAGATTAGAGAAGAACTTAAGCGGTATAAAAAATATGACAGAACTCCCCCAAGCAGTTTTTGTTGTTGATCCCAGAAAGGAACGGATAGCCGTTCAGGAAGCGAGAAAACTGCAAATACCATTAATCGCAATTGTCGATACAAACTGTGATCCAGACGAGATAGATTATGTAATACCCGGAAACGACGATGCTATAAGAGCTGTTAAATTGATAACAGAAAAGATTGCCGATGCTGTAATAGAGGGTAGACAGGGAGAACAGTTAGCGGCTGAATGAACACACTTTAGGTAAGGGCGTTAACTACCCTTACCTTTTATTTCAAAAATGAGGAGGTTTGTGCTTTATGATTACTCCACAACAGGTTAAAGAGCTGCGCGAAAAGACAGGCGCAGGAATTATGGACTGTAAGAATGCATTAACCGAAGCAGACGGAGATATAGAGAAGGCTATAGTAATATTGAGGGAAAGAGGCTTGGCTAAAGCTGCAAAGAAGCAAAGCAGAGTAGCCACCGAAGGTGTTATAGAAGCATATGTCCATGGCGACGGAAGAATTGGAGTTTTGGTAGAGGTTAACTGTGAGACTGACTTTGTTGCAAGAAACGAAGAATTTAGAAGGTTTGCAAAAGACATTGCCATGCAGGTAGCTGCTTCAAATCCTAAATATCTTTCAAGGGATATGGTTCCTGCTGATGTAATTAATCAAGAACGAGAAATATTTAGGACACAAGCTTTAAACGAAGGCAAGCCCGAGAATATAGTTGATAAAATTGTCGATGGAAAACTTGAAAAGTTTTACGAAGAAAATTGTCTTTTGGAACAACCTTTTATTAAAGATCCTGATAAAAACATTTCACAGCTGTTAACGGAAAAAATTGCATTACTCGGTGAGAATATAGTTATTAGCCGTTTTGTAAGATTCGAAAAAGGAGAAACACTGGAAAACACCGAGAGTGGATGCTGCTGCAGTTAAACAGCAAAAAGAGACACTATTTTTTAAGTGTCTCTTTTTTAAAAAAGAGGATTTTACCAATTAAATAGAGAATTATTTTAGTAAAGAGAGGGTTTTTAATGCAAAAACCAATTTACAAGAGAGTTGTATTAAAAATAAGTGGAGAGGCATTAGCCGGTAACAAGGGTTTTGGCATAGATCAGGATACACTAAATTCGATTGCAGATCAAATCAAGGAAATTCATGACCTTAATGTAGAAATTGCAATCGTAGTGGGTGGTGGTAATATATGGAGAGGTAGAGATTATAAAGAAATGGATAGAGCAACGGCGGATTATATGGGGATGCTGGCTACCGTTATTAATGCTCTTGCACTGCAAGACGCATTGGAAAACAGAGAAGTTCAAACCAGGGTCCAGACCGCTATAGAAATGCGAGAAATTGCAGAACCTTATATTCGCCGCAAAGCAATCAGGCATTTGGAAAAAGGGCGAGTTGTTATATTTGCCGCAGGCACGGGAAATCCGTTTTTTTCTACAGATACTGCTGCAGCCTTAAGAGCGGCTGAAATCGATGCAGAAGTTATTCTTCTGGCAAAAAAAGTTGACGGCGTATATGATTCAGATCCTGTAATAAATCCTACAGCGCAAAAATTTACTTCGCTTGACTATATTGATGTTTTAAACAAAAGTTTGGGAGTCATGGATTCTACAGCAACTTCGCTGTGCATGGACAATAAGATACCTATTATTGTCTTCGGCATTAATACGCCGGGAAATATAAAAAAAGTAATAATGGGGGAGAATATAGGAACAACAGTAAAAGGGAGTTGATTTTGCTTGGATAAGAGCATATATACGGAAATGGAAAAAGAAATGAAGGAAGTGCTGTCAAAGTTAAAATCGGAATTTGTCGTTATACGAACCGGCAGGGCGTCGGCTTCACTTTTAGACAAGATATATGTAGATTACTACGGTTCGCCGGTTCCGATAAATCAGATCGCTTCAATAAGCGTTCCGGAACCAAAGATGATAGTGATACAACCTTGGGATATTAAAATGCTTGGAGTCATAGAAAAGGCAATTTTAAAATCAGATCTTCGACTTACCCCGAATAACGATGGTAAAGTTATAAGGCTTGTTTTGCCTGAACTTACTTCAGAAAGAAGGCAGGAACTTTTAAAATTGGCCAAGAAAAAGGCCGAAGAAGCTAGAGTATCTATAAGAAATATTCGCCGTGAATACAATGAAAATTTGAAGAAAATGGAAAAAAGTGGAGAAATTTCTGAAGATGAGTTGAAGCGTTCTCAGGAAGAAATCCAAAAATTAACCGATAAATACATAGAAGAAGTAGACAAGATGCTAGCAGCTAAAGAAACTGATATAATGGAAGTGTAAAACTTGATTCCAGCCGAGGCTAAATATTTAATCTGCGATCCCCTCGCCGGAGAGGGGATCTTTTTGCACAAACTGGGGGCGTATATCCGTGAAAGAAACGTTAAATAATATAAAAAAACTATCACCCGATAAAATGCCACAGCATATAGCAATTATTATGGATGGAAACGGCAGGTGGGCGCAAAAAAACGGGCTTCCAAGGATAGCTGGCCATTGGGCGGGCGCAGAAACCCTAAAAAGTATTGTGGAATCTTGCTCAAAACTTAAAATTAAAGTATTAACTGTTTTTGCATTTTCTACAGAGAATTGGAAAAGGCCCATTGAAGAAGTAAGCTCACTAATGAATCTACTGCTCTATTATTTTAAAAAAGAGGTAGATGCCCTCCATAAAAATAATGTTAAAATAGTAATAAGCGGAAATTGGGAAGAACTACCTGAAAAAATTGCTGATCAGATAAGAAAGAGTATGACAAAAACTCAAAATAATTCAGGCCTAATTTTAAATATAGCTTTAAACTATGGAGGTCGCAGCGAAATCCTCTTTGCCTGCAAAAATATATGCACTGATGTTTTAAATGGAGATTTATGCATTGATAAGATCGATGAAAAATTGTTTGAGCAATATTTATACACATATGGACTTCCGGATCCGGATTTGCTGATAAGGCCAAGTGGAGAACTGAGAATAAGCAACTTTTTATTATGGCAAATTGCTTACTCGGAATTATGGTTTACCCAAACATATTGGCCTGACTTTAAAGAAGAAGATCTGATTTGTGCAATTTATGATTACCAAACGCGAGAACGAAGATTTGGGGGTTTAAAAAAGTAAAGCGGGTGGATTGATGCTTACAAGAATTATCAGCGCTGTTATTGGAATACTGCTTTTAGGATACATAATAAATACAGGCAACTGGATATTTTATCTTGGCATCTATATATTAAACTTATGCGCACTTTATGAGCTAAGCAATGCCTTTAAACAAAAAGGCATCAGCATAAATCTTGTTTTAGATGCTGCTGTAGCCGCAATATTACTTTATTTTGCTAATTTTTCGGTAGACTTTGATTTTATTTTGGCGTATTTTGCTATAATTTTGATTATTATTATAACATTTCTATATAATCTGCTCAACAATAATAAAAAGTCTTTGACTGATTCTGTTTTTAGTATTTTTTCTTTTGCATATACATCCTTTTTGTTTATGTGTATTATTTTAGTTAGAAATCTTCCGAATGGAACAATTCTTACTTGGTGGATATTTATTACAATCTGGGCATGTGATACCGGTGCATTTTTTATAGGAATTGTGTTTGGAAAAAGACTGTTAGCCCCTACTATTAGTCCAAAAAAAACTTTAGAAGGAAGTATGGGTGGCATTTTATTTAGTGTGCTTGCGTGTGCCATTTTTGCTAAGTATTTTATACCCGAAGCAGCTATGGTTTACGTAATTGCATTGGGCTTTTTGATCTCACTTTTCTCGCAAGCCGGTGATCTGGCAGCTTCCTTAATTAAGCGCTATTGCAATTTAAAGGATTTTTCCAATATAATTCCCGGTCACGGTGGAGTGCTTGATAGACTTGACAGTGCCCTGTTTTCCTTTCCCGTAGCATATATTTATATTTTGTTCATACTTCAAAAGGGTGGTTTTTGATGAAAACAAAAAGTCCGTATGCGCCTATAATCATGCTGATTTTAGCTGTAATAATAAGCGCGTTTTTGATTATCTTATCTTTCAGGCACTTACTTCCTTTAGTTATTGCTGTAATTTTTGCTATAATAATTGATACACCGGTGAGTTTTGTTGAAAAAAAGACAGGTTTTTCTCGGGGAGTAGTTACGATAATCTTTCTTACTCTTTTATTCTGTGGATTAGGCTATCTTTTATTTGTAATGGCTGCACGTTTTGTTTTCGAGCTTGCGCGGCTGATAAATTTACTGCCTATGCAGCGGGAATATTTCAATTCGATCTTTGATAAAATATTACAATCCATAGGTAAGTTTTCATCAAGTATACCCGATGAAGTCATAACTTATTTAAAGGCTAATGTAGATCAAATATTATTAATGATCACTAACAAAATATCTGAGTACTACAGTTTCTTAGTTGATAAGATATGGCTTGTTCCAAATTTATTTATTAATATTTTCTTCGTAATAATTTTTGTATTTTTGTTTACTTATTTTCTTACCAAAGACAAAAATAAAATTATTGAATCAATAAAGAATCTTTTTCCTGAGCAAATTCAGGAAAGGGTGCGTTCTGTACAAATTGAGATTATTTTATCGTTTTTTCGTTTGATAAAAGCGCAGATAATACTAGTCATGATTTCTACTATAATTACTATTGCGGGTTTTTACATTTTAAAGGTGGACTATGCGCTGATTTTAGGATTGATTTGTGGGCTATTAGACCTTGTACCTATATTTGGACCAAGCTTGATATTTATACCATGGATAATTTTTTCAGTGATAGTAAATAAAATAGGTTTTGCTGTAAGCTTGCTTATATTATATATTGTGGTACTTGGAACGAGGCAGGTCCTGCAAGCAAAAATTATAGGACAAAACCTGAATGTTGACCCTATGCTAACTTTAATTTCCATATATTTTGGTATAGAATTTTTGGGCTGGATAGGCTTGTTTATAGGCCCTCTTGTTGTAGTAGTAGTAAGAGCATTGATTCATTCAGGGATAATACCTCCATTAAATAAGTCTACAAAAAAAGTTTAAGTTTCAGAAGGTGGAAATATTGTTAACTCTTATTCCGACAATAATAGTTCTAGGAGCGCTAATTTTTTTTCATGAATTTGGACACTTTATAGTTGCAAAGCTTTCAGGTATAAAGGTCAACGAATTCAGTATGGGATTCGGACCTCAAATTTTGAAAATTAAAGGTAAAGAGACTGATTACTTCATAAGATTATTGCCTTTGGGCGGCTATGTTAAAATGGAAGGTGAAGATGCTGCTACCAGCGACCCCCGCGCTTTCAACAATAAGCCGCCACTTACAAGATTAGCTGTTATTTTGGCAGGCCCCTTAATGAATTTTCTTATTGCCGCTATCTTGCTTTCTGCTATAAGTTTTTCTTCAGGAATTGCAACAACGCAGGTTACTGTCATTCCCGGCGAGCCTGCTGCAGAAGCCGGAATACGCGACGGAGACGTAATTTATGCTGTTGACGGCATTAAAGTAAATTCATGGGAAGATGTAGTCGATAGAATAAGCAATAGGCCAAAAGAACAAGTAGAAATAACAGTCTCTAGAAACAATACCCTTATAACATATAATGTAACGGCAAAAGAAGATCCCGACACAAAAAGAGGTATAATAGGGATTAAAACAGTTGTTGTAAAGCACTCTTTGAGCCGCAGTCTTCAATTTGGAATTCAGAAAACCTTTTGGATAACTAAAATGATATTAGTCGGTCTAGCTCAGATGTTAACAGGTAAAGCAGCGGTTGACGTGGTAGGGCCTGTTGGTATCTTCCAAATAGTAGAAGAAGCTGCGAAGAATGGAATTTTTCAGGTTATGTACATTGCGGCTCTCATAAGTATAAATCTGGGACTATTTAATATTTTTCCTATTCCTGCCCTTGACGGCGGCAGATGCGTATTTATTATATTAGAAATTTTAAGAGGCAGGCCAATAGATTTAGAAAAAGAGGGGTTTATACATTTTATAGGTTTTGTAATTTTGATGATTTTTATGATAATAGTTTTGTTTAAAGACATTAGTAAGCTCGATTTAATCAAGTGGATAAAGTAAACCTTGTATTATCATAGGAATAGGAAAGGAAGTTTTGATTAGACTATGGAGGAAAAATACGGCATAAAAAAAAGGCGTAAGACGAGAAAGATTACAGTAGGTAACACAGCAGTTGGCGGTGACTCTCCTATAAGTGTTCAGTCTATGACCAATACAAAGACATATGATATAGAAAATACTGTATCTCAAATATTAAAGCTTGAAGATGCCGGTTGTGATATAATCCGTGTTGCAGTTCCAGATGAAGATAGCGCAATTGCGATTTCTAAGATAAAAAGTCAAATTCATATACCTATTGTGGCCGATATTCAATTTGACCACAGACTTGCTATTGAATCTATTAAGTACGGGGCAGACGCAATACGTATAAATCCCGGCAACATTGGCGGTAAGGATAAAATAAAACAAGTTGTGGATTATGCAAAAGATTACAAAATTCCGATAAGAATAGGGATTAATTCCGGCTCTGTAGAAAAAGACTTAATTCAAAAATACGGCAGGCCAAGCGCTGAAGCAATGGTCGAAAGTGCTCTAAGGCATATTAATATTCTTGAAGATATGAATTTTAGCGATATAGTTCTTTCACTAAAATCTTCTGATGTTATATCCGGCATCATGGCTTATGAAATGATAGCCGATAAAACCGATTATCCTCTTCATTTAGGTATTACAGAGGCGGGAACTTTTATGGCAGGCACTGTAAAATCTGCAATAGGTTTAGGAGTTTTATTATACGAAGGAATTGGCGATACTATACGAGTATCTTTGACCGGTGAGCCTTTGGACGAGGTTAGGGTCGGTATTGAAATATTAAAAAGTCTGAATTTAAAGGAGTATGGAGTAACATTAATATCTTGCCCTACATGTGCTAGAACAGAGATTGACTTAATTAATATAGCAAAAAAAGTAGAGGAACAATTATCTTCTATTAAACAGCCTCTGAAAGTTGCGGTTATGGGTTGCATAGTAAACGGGCCGGGCGAAGCGAAGGAAGCTGATATAGGGATTGCAGGAGGTAAAAAAAGGGTTGCAATATTTAAAAAAGGTGAGATAATAAAAACTGTGCCGGAGGAAGATGCAGTTTCAGAACTTATGCATGAAATATATGATATTATTAATTCATAAATGTGATACAACGTAGGATAATTGAAGGAGGAAATACTTTATAATTATGGAAAATGATTTTGTAAAAGAGATTACATCGAAAACCGAAGATTTTTCGCAATGGTATGTAGATGTCATACTTAAAACCGAATTGGCAGATTATTCCCCCGTCCGAGGTTGCATGGTTATAAGGCCTTATGGTTATGCTTTGTGGGAAAATATACAAAAGCTTTTAGATGGCCGTTTAAAGGCTACTGGACATAAAAATGCTTATTTCCCTTTATTTATACCAGAATCCCTTTTGCAAAAAGAAAGTGAGCATGTGGAGGGTTTCGCTCCGGAAGTGGCGTGGGTGACTCATGGAGGCGATGAAGAATTAGCTGAACGTTTAGCTGTAAGACCCACTTCTGAAACGATAATATGCAATATGTATTCCAAATGGATAAAGTCGTGGAGAGACTTGCCGGTACTTATAAATCAGTGGTGCAATGTGGTCCGCTGGGAAAAAAGCACAAAACCATTTTTGCGCACTGCTGAATTTCTTTGGCAAGAAGGCCATACAGCTCATCGCACCGATACAGAAGCAGAAGAAGAGACTTTAAGAATACTTGATATATATCAAGATCTTGTGGAAAAAGATTTATCCCTGCCGGTTATAAAAGGAGTAAAATCCGAGAGTGAAAAATTTGCAGGGGCATTAAAAACTTATACCATTGAAGCTCTCATGGGAGACGGTAGAGCGCTTCAGGCAGGAACTTCCCATAATCTTGGACAGCATTTTGCAAAAGCATATGATATAACTTATTTAGATACAGATGGTCAGCTAAAATATGTATGGCAGACCTCTTGGGGTGTTACTACTAGGCTGATAGGAGCCATTGTTATGGTTCACGGCGATGATCGCGGCCTAAAACTGCCGCCTGTTATAGCTCCTATTCAAGCGATTCTCGTACCTATTTTAGGCAAGCAAAAAGAAACAGTGCTTGCTAAAGCTGACGAGATTTTAGCTCAACTGAAAGACGACATAAGAATTGAAATAGACAGCCGAGATGAATATACTCCCGGATGGAAATTTAATGAATGGGAAATGCGCGGGGTACCGGTGCGCATCGAAATAGGGCCTAAAGATATTCAAAAACATCAGGTAGTTCTTGTAAGAAGAGATACCGGAGAAAAATACTTTGTTGATGAATCAGAGCTGCTCCCTCGATTAAAAGAATTACTGGATGACATACAAAACAACATGTTCTTGCAGGCTAAAAAATTCATGGACGATAACATTAGAGAAACTGACAACTTTGAAGAATTTAGAGAAATCATAGAAGCCAAACGCGGCTTTATAAAATCTCACTGGTGCGGCAGCCCTGATTGCGAAAAACATATAAAGGAGCAGACAGGAGCAACCTTAAGATGCATTCCGTTTTCAGAGGAGCTCAATACCGGTAAGTGCATAATATGTGGAAAAGAATCTAACACAACTGCTTATTTTGCAAAATCTTATTAGGATTTAATTTACGGGTTCAAACACTTTAAAAAGGTGGTATTATATATGAAGATCGCTGCTGTAATACCCGCTTATAATGAAGAAAAAACAATAGGCGGTGTTCTAGAGCCGCTATGCGCCCATGAGCTAATAGATGAAGTTATTGTTATAAGTGACGGCTCAAGCGATAATACTGCAAAAATAGCAAAAGCGTATAGAACTATCGTAATCGAACTTGAGAAAAATCAAGGAAAAACAAATGCGGTACTATTAGGAGTAAAAAGTACTGATGCTGACATTATTTTAATGCTTGACGCAGATTTAATAGGACTTAAGCGCGAACATATAACTCAGCTTATTTGGCCGGTAGCAGATGGCCAGGCCGATATGACCATAGGCATATTTAAGTTTGGCAGAGGTGCAACAGATTTTGCTCAAAAAATTGCCCCATTTCTTTCTGGCCAGAGAGGTGTGAAGCGAACGCTTTTTTGCAAGCTTGAAAAACACAATGTGCAAGATTATGGCATAGAAATGGCGCTAACTCTAGTGGCTGCGAAAGAAAAAATAAATGTTAAGCAAGTTTATCTTTCAAATCTTACACATGTTATGAAAGAAGAGAAAAGAGGTTTAGTAATAGGCTTTTTGTCGAGAATGAAGATGTACTTTGACATAATGACCAGTGTTGTAAAATTTAAAATAAACGAAAATGCATCTTCATAGAATAAGAAGGATCGTGGCATGATTAAAATTAAGAATATATTTACCGAGCAGGATTTAGACGTTTTTAATTTTGAAGAAAAAAAACTGCTTGATAACATATTGTTAGAAAATGTAACAGTTTCTAAGGAAAATAAGGACCTAAAATTGTCTATACTTGCAGAATCAGAACTAACTGAAAGCATATTATCAAAACTCAAACAACTAATATTCAAACATTTGCCAGCTACTGGCAAAATAGAACTTGGTTTTACTAAACTTAATTCCCAAAATAAGTTCCAAATACTTATTACAAAGATATGGGATAAATTGTTAGAGCGCGTTTTTCTCAAAGCTCCTGCGGCGCAAATGTGGCTATTGGACAGTTATTGGGAATTAGACGAAAAGCGAATAAATATTTATGTAGAACCCGGTGGTGCTGAATTTTTAAAAGAACGCAAGGTTTCTTCATTGATAGAGCATTACCTTGCAAATTCTGGTATTCCATTAAAGGTTTCTTTCAAAGAAATTCCATCTAATGGTAGAAAAAAAGATACATATGATATAAATGAAGAAGAAAAAGAAATAATCGAATCAATCTTAAGGCAGAATAGTGAAAGAAGCGGCTATGAAAAATCATCAGTTGATTTAGTTTCTAACGGGGTAACAGGTCAATATTCATCTATTTTACTGGGTAAAAAAATCGAAGAAAGGCCGATTCCTATAGGCGAAAATATTACTGAAAATAGTAATATAACCTTTATGGGAGAAATCTTTAATATTGAAAAGCGAGAGCTTAGAAATAGGACACTTCTTCTTACCTTTGGATTAACTGATTATACAGGCTCAATTCCGGTAAAGATTTTTCTGTCCGAGAAACAAAAATCTTTAGAGCAGGCCATTAAAGAGGGTATGTGGGTTAAGGTAAGAGGCAAGATTGAAATTAGCAAATATACTCAAGAGCATGAACTAGTCCCACTTGATATTAATATTGACGATAAACCTGAAAGAGTAGATACGAGCCCTGAAAAGAGAGTGGAATTACACTTACATACACGGTATAGTTCTATGGATGCCTTATGTTCTCCGGAATCGGTATTAAAAACAGTCAAAAAATGGGGACATAAGGCAGTTGCTTTTACAGATCACGGAGTACTTCAGTCCTTTCCTGAAGTATATTCTGTTTCGAAAAAGCTTGGCATAAAGCCGATTTACGGAGTAGAAGCCTATATATTTGATGATGAAAACCCGGTTATGGCTCAACCTCCGGATAAAATGATAAAGGATACGGTTTTTGTTGTTACTGACATCGAAACAACCGGTCTTTGCTTTGACGGAGACGAAATAATAGAAATCGGAGCAGTTAAAGTTATTAATAATGAAATCATCGACAGGTTCAGTTCATTTGTTAAGCCGAAGCATCCGGTTCCGCCAAATATTGTAAATTTAACAGGTATTACCAACGAAATGTTAGAGTCTGCAGAGCCTATAGAAAAAGTTTTGCCTCAATTTATAGATTTTCTCGGTAATGCAGTTTTTGTAGCCCATAATGCCGATTTTGACTCTGGATTTATCCGCAGAGATGCCGAAAGGCTCGGACTATCTTTTAAAAACGGTGTATTGGATACTCTAGCTCTTGCCAGGATTATCCTTTCAAAATTAAAAAACCATAGACTTGATACCATCGCAAAGGATCTTAATATAGGGATGGGCTCTCATCATAGAGCAGTGGATGATGCAAACACAGCAGCTCTCATATTAAAAGAACTGCTGGGTCGGGTGAATGAAGCCGGTATAAATAATCTTTCAAAGATAAATGATATCTATAAGCTGCAAAAGGAAACGGTAACCCTAAGCTCATATCATGCAATTATTCAAGTAAAAAGCAATGAAGGCTTAAAAAATTTATATCGACTTGTCTCTATGTCTCATTTGAACTTTTTTTACAGACATCCCCGAATACCAAAATCGTTACTTAAGCGTTATCGAGATGGGTTAATAATTGGAAGTGGATGTCAGGCAGGTGAACTTTATCAATCTCTGCTTCATTTCGATGATCCTGCTAAAATCGAAAGAATAGCTGAGTTCTATGATTTTTTAGAGATTCAGCCTCTCCAAAATAATATGTTTTTAATTGACGGAGAATATGTAAGTGGAATAGAAAGATTAGAAAATATAAACCGAGCAATATGCGATCTTGGGAAAAAATTAAATAAACCCGTTGTCATGACAGGCGATGTGCACTTTTTAAATCCGCAAGATGAGATATTTAGAAAAATTCTCTTAAATGCTCAGGGTTTTCAAGATGCTGATAAAGAATCAAAACTGTATTTACGCACTACAGATGAAATGCTAAACGAATGCCAATACTTAGGGGAGAAAACAGCCTACGAAGTAGTTGTTGAAAATCCAAATATTATAGCTAATGAGATTGCAGATGATATAGTTCCTTTTCCCGAGGGTCTTTATCCGCCTAAAATAGATGGCGCTGAAGAAGAAATAATAGAAATGACTTATCGGCAAGCAAAGCAAATTTATGGCGAAGAATTGCCGCAAATTGTCGAAGATCGGCTAAAGCATGAATTAGATTCAATAGTCAATAACGGCTATGCTGTGATATATCTTATTGCGCACAAATTAGTGAAAAAATCTATGGAAGATGGTTATCTTGTGGGCTCAAGAGGTTCTGTAGGTTCCTCTTTGGTTGCGACCATGTGCCAAATTACTGAGGTAAACCCCCTGCCTCCTCACTATATATGTCCAAAATGCAAGCTGTCGATCTTTGAAGAAGATAAAAATGACATAACAGGTCCTGACTTACCTGATATTAATTGTCCTAAATGTGGAACGCCTATGAGAAAAGAAGGTTTTAACATCCCCTTCGAAGTTTTTATGGGCTTTGAAGGCGATAAAATTCCCGACATAGATTTGAACTTTTCCGGAGAGTATCAGTCAAAGGCGCATAAATATGTAGAAGAGTTATTCGGCGAACATCATGTTTTTAGGGCAGGCACGATCTCAACAGTTGCACAAAAAACTGCTTTTGGCTTTGTAAGGGCTTATCTGGAAGAAAAAAATGTTCAGCTGCCTAATATTGAGTTAACAAGGCTTTCAGAAGGAATTACAGGCGTCAAAAGAACAACCGGCCAACATCCCGGAGGAATTATAGTAGTTCCAAAAGACAAGGAGATTTTTGAATTTACACCGATTCAACATCCTGCAGACGATAAGGGGTCGGGGGTCATTACAACTCACTTCGAATATCATTCTATAAGCGACAGACTTTTAAAGCTTGATTTACTGGGCCATGATGATCCTACGGTAATTAAAATGCTCGAAGAAGAAACAGGTATAAATGTGCGCAAGATTCCTCTTGATGATCCTGCAACTTTAAAAATATTTTCTTCCTTAGAGTCACTAGGCCTAGATCCAAAGGTTTTAGGAACTACTGTGGGAACTTTAGGGGTACCGGAATTCGGCACTAAGTTTGTAAGACAAATGTTAGAAGATACCAGGCCGACAACTTTTTCTGAATTGGTGCGAATAAGCGGATTGTCCCACGGTACGGATGTGTGGCTCAATAACGCACAAAATATAATAAAAAGCCGGATAGCCACTTTAAAGGATGTAATTGCTACAAGAGACGACATAATGATTTACTTAATCAATAATGGCGTTAATGCAAAAATCGCCTTTAGTATTATGGAAGACGTAAGAAAAGGGAGAGGCTTAAAGCCCGAATATGAAAAAATTTTAAGTGAAAATAAAAATGTAAATAGCTGGTTTATTGACTCTTGTAAGAAGATAAGGTACCTTTTTCCTAAGGCCCATGCCGTTGCATATGTAATAATGGCATTTAGGATAGCCTATTTTAAAGTGCATTACCCCGAGGCATTTTATGCTACTTATTTTACCGTTAAAGCAGATGATTTTGATGCTGAACTTATATTACAGGGTCCTAAGAAAATCAGAGAAAAGATGGCTGAAATTGAGAGAAATGAAAAGGAAGCAACAGCAAAAGAGAAAAACCTCTTTACGATTTTAGAAGTTGCAAATGAAATGTATGCACGAGGTATACAATTTGCTCAGATAGATCTATATAAGTCGGATGTAAAGAGATTTAAAATAACAGAAGCCGGAATACTGCCGCCTTTAAAATCACTGCAAGGCTTAGGAATTACTGCAGCGCAAAATATAGAAAGAGAGAGGAGGAAAGGAAGATTTACATCAATAGATGATCTTCAGCGAAGGGCGAGAATAACAAAAAACGTTGTTCAGATTTTAAGACAAAACGGGGTGCTGGCTAATTTACAGGAAACGGACCAAATAAGCTTGTTTTAAGTTGCATTCATCAATATCCTGTGGTATAATTATACCGTGACAAGCAGACATTTTAACGGGCAGAAACTTAGAGTGGGTAAATTCCCACTCTTTAATATTATATTTATCGTTTTAGATTTAGGAGTGGTTTTTATGCTGAATGAAAAAATTTTTAAGAAGCTGCTGGACATTGGAAATTTAGTAGCTGACAGTAAGGGATTTGAGTTGGTTGATATGGAATTTGTAAAGGAATCTGGAAACTGGTATTTAAGGTATTATATTGATAAACCTGGAGGAGTAACTCTTGATGATTGTCAGTTGGTAAGCATGGACCTCAGTAAGATGCTGGACGAAATGGACCCAATACCCTACAGCTATTTTTTAGAGGTATCATCTCCGGGTGTTGAAAGACCCCTTAAAAAAGATAAAGATTTTATAAAATATATCGGCTCTATGGTAGAAATTAAGACTTTTGAAAAGATAGACGGCAAAAAGAATTTTACAGGGATCCTAAAAAATTATTCAAATGATACCGTCACCATCGAGGATGGGAAAACTTATTCAATTCCGAAAGACAAAATATCGGCAGCAAAACTTAAATTTGAATGGAATGAGGAGCAAGAATGAATACAGAATTTATCGAAGCTTTGGTACAAATCGAAAAAGAAAAAGGAATATCCAAGGACATATTACTAGATGCGCTTGAGGCATCTCTTATATCAGCTTACAAAAAAAATTACGGTTCTTCTCAAAATGTAGCCGTCAATATCGATAGAGACACCGGAGAGGTTAAAGTATTTTCGAAGAAAATAGTAACAGACGATGTTAAGGACGAACTTTTGGAAATCAGTATAGAAGAAGCACGAGAAATTAACCCTACTGCAAAAATAGGTGATATTGTCTCTATAGAGGTAACCCCGAAAAAATTTGGCAGAATCGCCGCGCAAACTGCAAAACAAGTTGTAATGCAGAGAATACGGGAAGCTGAAAGGGATTTAATATTCGAGGAGTACGCCGGCAGAGAAACGGATATAGTCACAGGCATAATTCAAAGATTTGATAAAAAAAATGTTATAATTGATCTTGGTAAAATTGAAGCTATTCTTCCGGCAACAGAGCAAATAAGTTTTGAAGAATATGTCCCGGGCAGCAGAATCAAAGTCTATATTTTAGAAGTTAAGAAAACTACAAAAGGTCCGCTAATAACTGTTTCTCGCTCCCACCCCGGCCTTGTAAAAAGGCTGTTTGAGCTTGAAGTACCCGAAATCTACGAAGGTATTGTGGAAATTAAAGGAATAGCGCGAGAAGCAGGTTCAAGAACTAAAATAGCTGTATATTCAAAAGATGAGAACGTAGATCCGGTAGGCGCTTGTGTCGGACCGAAAGGTTCTAGAGTTCAATCTGTTGTAGATGAGCTGCACGGTGAAAAAATTGATATAATCAAGTGGGACAAGGATCCTGCGATTTTTATCTCGAATGCTTTAAGTCCTGCTAAAGTCTTGAATGTAATTATCGAAGAACACAATAAAACAGCACGAGTTACCGTATCAGAAAATCAGCTGTCGCTTGCTATCGGCAAAGAAGGCCAAAATGCCAGGCTTGCAGCAAAACTTACCGGTTGGAAAATAGATATCAAGAGCGATGATGAAAAATCGAAGCCGGCCGAGGATAAGAGAGGGGATGAAGATGAAACGTAAGAAGATACCAATGCGCATGTGCATCGGATGCAGAGAAATGAAACCAAAAAATGAATTGATTAGAATAGTTAAAACCCCTGACAATAATGTAGAAATAGATCCTACGGGCAAAAAGTCCGGCCGAGGTGCCTACGTTTGCAAAAACGATAAGTGTATAGAGGCCTCTATGAAAGAAAATCAGCTTTCTAAAGCATTAGACATCAATGTGACTAAAGAAATTGTTTCGAAGATTAAAGAGGAGTTATCGAATTTATGAAATATTATAATCTTTTTTCTCTATTAGTATTAAAGAATCCTTTAACGGAGGTGGGGTATATTGACGAAACTGCGCGTATATGAATTAGCAAAAGAACTAGGAATTTCAAGCAAAAAGCTGATTGAAACCCTAGAAGATTTGGATGTAGTTGTAAAAAATCACATGAGTACAATTGATGATGATATAGCAAAGCTAGTAACTGAATTGATTGAAGAAGAATCTGGTAAAAGCAATAAAAAGAAAGCCGCTCAAGCTTCTGATGACAAAAAAGCAGAGCCGGCTGATAAAGAGGAAAAAAAGGTCCTAACTGCTAAGAATGAAAAAGCAGAGGATAAACAAAAAACAATTACAGTACCGAGCAAAATAAGTGTAAAGGATTTAGGCGCTTTACTCGGAATAGAACCTGTAAAAATAATTAAAAGGCTGATGAATTACGGCCTTATGGTTAACATTAATGCAGAAATAGATTTTGAATCTGCGAAAAAAATTGCAAATGAATTTGATGTTGATATAGTTGAAGAAAAACAAGATAATGAAGAGTTTATGCTTGAAGAAGTTGATGATCCTAAAGACCTGAAACCTCGTCCGCCTGTTGTGACAGTAATGGGCCATGTAGATCATGGAAAGACTTCTTTGCTTGATGCAATAAGGCAGACAAATGTTACGCAGCAAGAAGCCGGAGGCATCACTCAACATATCGGTGCTTCAGAGGTAGAGGTAAACGGCAAAAAAATTGTATTTTTGGACACCCCGGGACATGAAGCATTTACAGCTATGCGCGCAAGAGGAGCTAAAGTTACAGATATAGCAATTTTAGTGGTAGCGGCTGATGACGGGGTTATGCCTCAAACAGTAGAGGCTTTAAACCATGCAAAAGCAGCTGATATTCCTATTATAGTTGCAATAAATAAAATTGATAAACCTAACGCAAATCCAGAAAGAATAAAGCAGCAGCTTTCAGATTACGGCTTGATTCCTGAAGAATGGGGCGGGGATACGATTTTTGTAAATGTTTCCGCAAAAGCCAGAATAGGAATTGAACAGCTTTTAGAAATGATATTGCTTGTAGCCGAGATGCAGGAACTAAAAGCCAATTACAATTGTCGGGCACGGGGTGTAATAATAGAAGCTAAACTGGATAAAGGCCGTGGACCTATTGCAACTGTTTTAGTCCAGCGGGGAACATTAAAGTTGGGTGACGGGATAGTTGCGGGTACCGCCTACGGAAAGGTCAGGGCACTATTTGATTCCCATGGAAAAAGAATAAAATCAGCAGGGCCATCAACACCTGTAGAGGTTTTAGGATTATCCGAAGTACCAACTGCGGGAGATATTTTACTTGCTGTATCCAGCGAAAAAGAAGCAAAGTCTATTTCTGATGAGAGAAAAAATCTGCAAAAAGAACCGGAATATGATACGCCTCAGCGAATTTCTTTAGATAAGTTGTTCGAGAAGATGCAAAAAGGCGAAGTTAAAGACCTGAACTTAATTGTAAAAGCTGACACCCAGGGCTCAGTTGAAGCAATTAAACAAGCTTTGGAAAAATGTTCAAACGATCAAGTTCAAGTCAAAATAATCCATGGCGGCGTCGGCGCTATCACTGAAAGCGATGTAATGCTTGCCTCAGCGTCTAATGCTATTATTATAGGATTTAATGTAAGACCTGATCCCAACGCTAAAAAAATGGCGGAAAAAGAACAAATAGATATTAGGACCTATAGGATTATTTATGATGTGGTAGATGACATACAAGCAGCAATGGAAGGAATGCTTGAGCCGGAATATGAAGAAGTCGTTCAAGGCAGAGCAGAAGTTCGCACTTTATTTAAAGTACCTTCTGTAGGCACTGTTGCCGGCTGTTTTGTAACTGATGGAAAAATCACGAGAAATTCACAAATCCGGGTAATACGACAAGGAATAGTCATACACGAAGGCAAAATAGCTTCACTAAAACGTTTTAAAGATGACGTTCGCGAGGTTGCAAGTGGATATGAATGTGGCATAGCTCTTGAAAGATTTAATGATATAAAGGAACAAGACATTCTTGAAGCCTTTGTAGTAAGACAAGTCAAGGAGTAATATGGTATTTAGAGGTGAAGACCTGTGGAGTTTTCAAGAAATGAAAGAATTGCAGAAGAAATAAAAAAAGGCATGAGTGAAATTATCAGCACTAATTTAAAGGATCCGCGCGTAAAGGGCTTGGTATCCATAACGAGAGTTAAAGTCACGAAAGACTTAAGTCATGCTACGATATTTCTGAGTTTTTATTGTGACGAAATCGAAAAGGAGGCCGCCTTTGACGCTATTCAAAGTGCAAAGGGTTTTATAAAGCGAGAGCTTGCAAGCAAAATAAGGATTAAGTATATGCCGGATATATCCTTTAAAATGGATGAATCTATTGAATATGGAATTCATATAAGCAAGGTTTTGGAAGAAATAAAGCAGCAAGAACAAGGCGAAGAAAAGGAAAATGGGGACGAGGACGATTGATGAGCATTGCAAATCTTGGCAGTTTCAATGAAATCTTAAAATCAAATAAAAGTTTTACGATTGCATCACATGTGGACCCTGATGGAGACAGTATAGGATCTGTACTTTCTTTGACCCTTGCCTTGAAAAAAATGGGGAAATGTGCAGAACCTGTTATAATTGATAAAATACCCGAGAAATATAAATTCTTACCTGGAAATAAACTAATTTCGAATCAATTTTCCTCAAGATCTGATGTTTTAATCTCTCTAGACAGCAGCGACATAAATCGTCTTGGTTTAAACGAAGATATAAGGGATTACGGAAATATAATTATAAATATTGATCACCACAAAAATAATGCGCTTTTTGGCGATTTGAACATCGTAGACAGCAGCGCTTCATCAGCAGGAGAAATTGTTTACCAATTAATTAAAGATAAGATCAAAATAGACCATGATATTGCAATCAATATATACACTTCAATTATTACAGATACAGGTTCTGCAAGGTACTCAAACACTACCCCTTTATGCCTTAGAATTTTAGCAGATTTGGTTGACATTGGCGTCAAGCCTGATTATGTAAGCAGACAAGTTTTTGAAAAAAGGACTTTGAGCTCCATAAAACTTCTAAAGCTCGCCTTAGATACATTAGAACTGTTAGAAAACAATAAGATAGCCGCTATGTATATTACTCAAGAAATGTTAGAAGTTAGTAAAGCTATGGAAGAAGAAACCGAAGGTATAATTAATTATGCAAGAGAAATCGACGGCGTAGAGGTGGCAGTGCTTTTCAGGGAGAAGGAAAAGTCTGTAACAAAAGTAGGATTAAGATCAAATGAGTGGGTAGATGTGAGCAAAATAGCAGAAAAGTTTAACGGTGGCGGTCACTTGAGAGCTGCAGGCTGTATTGTAGAACTTCCTATAAATCAAGCCCGTGCCGTTGTTTTAAATGCGGTATCTGCCGCCCTAGCTGATAACGGAGGGATTTTGTGCAAGGAGTAATTAATGTATTAAAGCCTTCTGGTATGACTTCCCATGATATAATAAAACGTCTTAGAAAACTATTGAATATAAAAAAGATAGGACACAGTGGAACATTGGATCCGGCAGCAACTGGTGTATTACCTGTATTTGTAGGGCGGGCTACAAAAGCAATAGAATTTTTTGAAAAAGATGATAAAGAATATATAGCTGAAATCTGCTTTGGAATTACTACGAGCACAGCAGATGCAGAGGGAGAAGTTGTAAATATATACCCTCATCCTTTTGAAATTAATCGAGAGGAGCTAGAAAAAATACTTGTAGAATTTATTGGAGAAATTGAACAAATTCCCCCAATGTACTCAGCTGTCCATTATAAGGGCAAGAAATTGTATGAACTTGCCCGACAAGGAGTCACAGTTGAAAGAGAGCCGCGCAGAGTGAGAATTTATTCAATAAAAGTTATGAGTGTAAGTTCTACCTCGGCAGTAATAGAGGTTATATGTTCAAAGGGCACATATATAAGAACGCTCTGCGAAGATATAGGAGAAAAACTAGGTTTCGGGGCGCATCTTTTAAAGCTTAGAAGAACGCGATCAGGGCCTTTTGACATACAAAATGCTTTTACCCTCGAACAAATAGAGGAAAATATTAAGAATGGTACCCTTGAAAAAGTCCTTCTTCCTGTTGATAAGTACCTATGCAATATGCCGGCTGTTACATTAGAATATCCGGATGATAGTTTTTTTATAAAAGGCAGATTAATCCATGAAGATTTTAGCCATCTGGCAAAACAGGAAGGGAAATTTGTTCGTGTTTATAATTTTGAAAAATTCTTAGGCATCGCGGTTGTAAAATCCATAGAACAGCAGGTTGTTTTGCAAGTATACAAATCTTTATAGCAGGATTGAGTGAAGCATATGCAAATATATAACGACTTAACATCGATGAACTTGCCAAATCATACAGTTTGCGGAATAGGTAACTTTGACGGGGTGCACAAGGGGCATCAGGAATTAATCAAAAAATTGCTTTGTACCGCAAAAGAGAAGTATTTAGATTCTCTGATCCTTACTTTTGAACCTCATCCTTTAAAAGTTCTTTCACCAAACAGCAATATCAAGCTTATAACAACATTGGAACAGAAAAAAAAGATAATGCGTTCTTACGGAATTGACCACTTTGTACTTGCACCGTTTACCGATGAGTTTTCAAAGATAGACTACACTGATTTTATTTATGACATATTGATAAAAAAGTGCAGGGCAAAAGTTGTAGTTGTAGGCTATAATTATAGGTTCGGTTATAAAGGAAGAGGAACGGCAGAAGCCTTAAAAGAAATATGCGGCAAAAACGGAATCGATACAATTATAATCCCTCAAGTCACCTACAATGGTTATACTGTGAGCAGTACTTTAATTAGAGAACTTATAGAAAAAGGCGATGTAAAAACGGCTGCAGAGCTTTTAGGGCGTCCCTTTACGATTGAAGGTATAGTAAAGCCCGGAAACTCTATAGGCAAAAAAATCGGTTTTCCAACTGCAAATATTGCACCCGAAGAAAATATTGTTTTGCCTCCAAAGGGAGTTTACGCAGTTTTAGCCCGCAGAGAAAATAATGTGCACACAGGTATCGCTAATTTGGGAGTGAAGCCAACTTTTAACGGCAGTAACTTAGTCCTGGAAGTGCATCTTTTCAACTTTAACAGAGAATTATATGGGGAAAATTTAGAGATTATGTTTATAGAAAGACTTCGTCCTGAATTCAAGTTTGCAACTGTAAAAGATCTTGTAAGGCAAATTCAGCAGGACATTCTGCAGGCCAAAGAAATTTTTAAAATTAATGCTGTGGAATTAATTTAAATTTACTTTTTTCCGATACTATGATAAAATTTGTTTGTGACACATGAACCCTTGCTCGGTTAATCGTAGGCTCCGACGATTTACTTGGCAATTGGGGATTTTGCAGCAATGAGGAGGTGAAAAGATGGCATTAACTAAAGAGATTAAACAGTCAATAATAAATGAATATAAGATACATGAGACAGACACGGGTTCCCCGGAAGTTCAAGTTGCTATGCTTACAGAAAGAATCAACGAGCTTACAGAGCATCTGAAGGAGCATAAAAAGGATCATCATTCTCGTAGAGGGTTGCTTAAGATGGTAGGCAAGCGGCGCGCTTTATTGAACTATTTGAAGAAAAATGACCCGGAACGTTACAGAAGTCTTATTGAAAAATTGGAATTACGAAAATAAAGCGGGGTTTCCCCGCTTAAATTTTATCAGCTATTTCTGCACAATAATCTAATGTAGAAATTCTGATAAAGCGCAAAATAAAAATATAAAAACTAAATAAAGGAGGATTATTTCTTGCCAGAATTTAAAACAGAAGTAGCTGGACGTAAACTGGTTGTAGAAACAGGTAAGGTAGCTCAGCAAGCTAATGGTTCAGTTATGATAAAATACGAAGATACAGTTCTTTTGGTAACAGCTACAGCTTCAAAAAAACCGAGAGAGGGCGTAGATTTTTTACCACTTACCGTAGATTATGAAGAAAAGTTATATGCTGTTGGCAAAATTCCCGGCGGTTTCATTAAGCGGGAGGGAAAGCCCAGCGAAAAAGCAATTCTTTCAGCCCGCCTAATTGACAGACCGTTGAGGCCACTTTTTCCGAAGAATTTAAGAAATGATGTACAGGTAATAGCAACCGTCTTATCTGTAGATCAAGATAATATGCCTGATATACTTGCTATAAACGGTGCATCTTGCGCTCTTTGCATTTCAGACATACCCTTTGACGGACCTGTAGGTGCGGTATCTGTGGGCTTAGTAAACGGCGAATACGTTATAAATCCAACTGTGGAGGAAAGCGAAAAAAGCAGATTAAGGCTTTCCGTTGCAGGAACAAAGGATGCAGTACTGATGGTTGAAGCCGGCGCCGATGAGGTATCAGAAGATGAAATGCTAAATGCAATACTCTATGGTCATGAAGAAATTAAAAAAATCATAGCTTTTCAAGAAGAAATAATAAAAGAAGTTGGAAAGCCCAAGATGGAGATAATTACCGATGATGAGAATGAGGAATTGGAAAAAGCCGTTAGGGAGTTTGCAACAGAAAAGATATTAAAGGCCATACGGATATTTGATAAAACCGAGCGAGAAGATTGTCTAGATAAAATAGCTGAAGAAACTATTCTTAATTTCCAGGAAGCTTATCCGGAATCAGACAAACAAATAACTGAGATTTTAACTACAATCACAAAAGAAGAAGTCAGAAAAATGATTTCATATGAGGGAATAAGACCTGATGGCAGGACAGCTAAGGAGATAAGGCCTATTTGGTGTGAAGTTGGAGTTTTGCCAAGAACCCATGGTTCAGGACTATTTACTCGCGGCCAGACACAAGTTCTTACAGTTGCAACTCTTGGTGCTTTAGGAGATGTACAAATTTTAGATGGTCTGGGTATCGAGGAATCTAAAAGGTATATGCACCATTACAATTTTCCACCTTACAGCACTGGTGAAACAAGACCGATGAGAGGCCCCGGCCGAAGAGAAATTGGGCACGGAGCATTGGCTGAAAGGGCATTAGAGCCAATGATACCTCCGGAAGAAGACTTTCCATATACTATACGGCTAGTCTCTGAAGTCCTAAGTTCAAACGGTTCAAGTTCTATGGCAAGCGTATGCGGTTCTACCTTAGCTTTAATGGATGCCGGTGTTCCCATAAAAGCTCCTGTATCCGGCGTAGCTATGGGGCTCATAAAGCAAGAAGATAAAGTAACCATTTTAACGGATATCCAAGGTATGGAAGACTTTTATGGAGATATGGATTTTAAGGTTGCAGGCACTAGGAATGGTATTACGGCAATCCAGATGGACATTAAAATAAAGGGAATAGACAGAGATATATTAAAAACTGCTTTAGAGCAAGCAAGAGAAGGCAGACTATATATCATGGACAAGATGCTTGCGGTTATCCCCGAACCTAGAAAAGAATTGTCGCCTTATGCGCCGAGAATATTTACAACAACAATTGATCCGGAAAAAATCAGAGATATTATCGGACCCGGAGGAAAGACAATAAATAAGATAATCTCGGAAACTAATACAAAGATAGATATAGAAGAAGATGGAAAAGTGTACATTGCGGCTCCAGATGAGTCTGCAGGCGTAAAAGCTTTGGAAATTATAAATAAGATAACTCAAGATGTGGAAGTCGGTAAAATATATATGGGTAAAGTCATGCGTACAACTAACTTTGGAGCATTTGCCGAGATTCTTCCGGGCAAAGAAGGCCTTATCCATATTTCTAAGTTGTCTTCGGAAAGAGTTAAGCGTGTTGAAGATGTTGTGAAGGTCGGCGATGAAATCCTTGTCAAGGTAACCGATATTGACAAACAGGGTAGAATTAACCTCTCACATAAAGATGCCCTCGATGAAATTCAATCAAAAAACAAAAAGAATTCTAAGGCATAATCCGAATAAGTGCGGCTTATGCCTTCTTAATTTTTACTCCATATAATAAAAAGTTGAAATAAAGCCTTAATTCATGTATACTTTATTTAATACAAATATGAGAAAGGCAATATCATGACAAATTTAACCTCTTGGCTTTATGTGGATTTGGATATAATAGCCGATAATATCAAGGCTATTAAAGAATATATAGGACCGGTTAAACTTCTTGCAGTTGTGAAAGCTGATGCATATGGCCACGGAATATTCCCGGTAGCATCTTGCGCTGTTGAAAATGGAGCTGATTATCTAGGTGTATCTTCCGTTGAGGAAGGTATTTTTCTGCGAAAAAAAGGAATAATTGCGCCGGTGCTCATCTTTAACACTATACTCCCGGAACAAGCAGAAGATGTGGTAAACTTTAATTTGACATCTACGATTTGCTCAATAGAATCTGTAAAAGCTGTTGATGAGGCAGCAAAAAAATGTGGGAAAAAGGCGCGTGTTCATCTAAAAATCGATACAGGGATGGGCAGATTTGGTATATTACCAAAAGATGCAGTTGAATTTACGGCAAAAATTTATTCAGGTTTTAATAATATTTATTTAGAGGGGCTTTATACTCATTTTTCTCTCGCAAGTAATGAAGGGAATACTCGCAGACAGTTCAATTTATTTTCTTCGTTAATAAACGAATTAAAGAAGAAAGGTATAGAGATACCCTTAAAACATGCTTGCAACAGTACTGCGCTTTTGAATTACAAAGATATGCATCTTGATATGGTAAGAAGCGGAAATCTTGTGTACGGTATGTGTCCCACAAGCAAGATAAAAACGAAAAACCCTTCTCAGCTATACTCTAAAATAGTTTTTCTCAAGACACTTCCAAAAGGCCACCACGTAGGCTATGGAAACAAGTTTACCACTAAAAAAACCACGACTATTGCAATTATTCCATTTGGATATTACGAAGGCCTCGGTCTTACAGTTCATCAACCTAGCAATGCAGTAGATGTTTTAAAATATCTGCTAAAACATCTACTTACTGCTTTAGGGATAAGAAAGCAGGACCGAATCGTTACGATAAAGGGTGTTAAGTGCAATATATTAGGTAAAATAAGCATGCAGAATTCTATAATAGACGTAACCGACATAAGAGATAGGGTTTCTATAGGAGATGTTGCAGAGCTTAATGCTCGTCGCATAAATATATCTTCTAGTGTTGCGCGTGTTTATCATAAAGAAAATAGGATTTTTACAGAATAATTTTCAGCAACTATTTATTGCAAACAGGGAGGCAACATTGTTGGACGATAAAATCAAAATATTTGTCTGTAAGGTGGACGGAGCCGAAGATCTGCCGTTACCTGAATATATGTCGCAAGGAGCGGCAGGCATGGACCTTGTTGCAAATATTACAGAAACCGTTTATTTAAATAGCGGCGAATTTAAGATGATACCCTGCGGAATAAAGATAGAGCTCCCGCAAGGTTTCGAAGCTCAGGTCAGACCCAGAAGCGGTCTTGCTGCAAAACATGGAATTACAGTGCTCAACAGCCCCGGCACAATTGATTGTGATTTTAGGGGTGAGATACAGGTTATATTAATAAATCATGGCAAAGATAGATTTGCTATAAAGAGAGGTGACAGAATAGCTCAACTCGTTATAGGACGTGTAATTAGGGCAGAGTTTTGTCTAAGTGAAGATCTGCTTAAAACAGACAGGGGCGAGGGCGGCTTCGGCCATACGGGCGTTTAGCTTTTATCCTTTAAATCAAAAAACTTTCGAGCGGAAATTAGAATTATCCTTTATAGGTCAATTCTAGCTTTATAACAAAATCATGGAAGCTAAAAATCAATTAAAACTTATCAAAAACATGGAATCATTGGAGGTGTTCCGTTATTGTCAAAAAATGAACAAAATAATAAACTGCTTATAATTCCTTTAGGCGGAATTGGCGAAATAGGAAAAAATATGACTATAATTCAGTACGGAAAAGAAATTTTGCTAATAGATGCAGGGCTAATGTTTCCCGAAGAGGAAATGCTGGGAATAGATATTGTTATTCCCGACATAACTTATCTTCTGGAAAATAAAGACTATATAAAAGGAATTCTAATAACCCACGGTCACGAAGATCATATAGGAGCTTTGCCTTATATTCTTCAGCAGCTGAATGCTCCGCTTTATGGAACAAAATTAACATTAGGGCTGGTCGAGGGAAAACTAAAGGAAACAAAACTAAACAAGAAAAATATTTCCATGAACGTTGTAAAGCCGCCGGCAAGTATTAACCTAGGAAGTTTTACAGTAGATTTTATAAGGGTAAATCACAGTATACCGGATTCAGTTGCTTTTGCCATTCATACCCCGGTAGGTATCGTTTGCCATACAGGAGATTTTAAATTGGATCAAACACCTGTTGACGGCGAAAAAGCCGATCTTAATAAATTCGCCGAACTAGGCACAAAAGGTGTTTTGGCCCTTTTGTCCGATAGCACCAACGCGGAGCGGGAAGGATATACAATGTCTGAAAAAGTTGTCGGGCATACAATCGATGATATATTCAGAAGTGCCAAGGGCAGAATAATCATAGCTACTTTTGCATCGAACATACACCGCATTCAGCAAATATTTGATGCCGCATATAAAAATGATAAAAAAGTAGCAGTAGTAGGAAGAAGCATGGTAAACGCCGTAAACATTGCGCTGGATTTGGGTTATTTGACAATCCCCAAGTCTTTAATGATGGAATTAGACGAGATTTGCCGCCTGCCAAAGGAAAGGATTGTAATCATCACAACCGGCAGCCAAGGAGAGCCTATGTCTGCTTTGACAAGGATGGCTATGTCTGAGCATAAAAAGGTTGAAATTATTCCGGGGGACACTGTTCTTATTTCTGCCAGCGCTATTCCCGGAAATGAAAAGCTTATATCAAGGACAATAGATCGCTTATTTAAAAGCGGTGCTAATGTAATATATGAGCCTATTTCAGGCGTCCATGTTTCCGGCCACGCCAGTCAGGAAGAGCTAAAACTGATGATCAATCTTGTAAAGCCGAAGTTTTTTATACCTGTACATGGCGAATACAGGCATTTGGTTCATCATTCCCGTCTTGCAGAAGAAGTTGGTATTCCACAAGAAAATATATTTATAACCGAAAATGGCAGGATCTTAGAGTTTACAAAAGATTCTTGTAGATTTGCCGGAAGAGTTACCGCCGGTAAGGTGCTTGTAGATGGTTTAGGCGTAGGTGATGTAGGTAACATCGTGCTGCGAGATAGAAGACAGCTTTCTCAAGACGGTATTTTAATCGTGGTTGTCGCTATAGACAAGGAAACGGGAGAAGTTGTTTCCGGCCCTGATATAATATCAAGGGGTTTTGTCTATGTCAGAGAATCTGAAACACTTATGGAACAAGCTAGAGAAAAGGTTAAACAATCGCTGAAAAAATGTCATGAAGAAAATATAAGTGAATGGTCTACAATAAAATCACAGGTAAGGGAAGACTTAGGAAAGCTTTTATTTGAACAAACCCGCAGAAGGCCTATGATACTGCCTATAATTATGGAAGTATGACAAGTTCCTTGTCATACTTCCATAATTATGCGTATATTTTAATTAAAAGAAAGGACTTTTCTAAGTTTTGAAGAATAATAGAATTACTGAGGTGTAATAAATGGCAAAGTCAAGTGAAAAGGCTAAGATTAAGATAAAATGGGAAATAAAGGGCATTATTTTGATTTCACTTGGATTGCTGGGGATTTTTTCGCTCTATACAGATGGGGTTGGTGCTGCGGGAATTTTAATAAGTAAAAATTTGAAGGGCCTTGTAGGTCAGGGAGCTTTATTAGCATCGTTGATTGTGATTTTTGCCGGTATTTATCTTGTTTACTATAAAAAGAAACCAGCTTCGAAATTTAGGGCAATAGGACTCTTTATTATTTTTACAGTAGTTGTAACGCTTTTTCACCTAAGACCTCACAGCGAGCTTAATGGAATGAACTTTTTAAATAGATTACGAGCCAGTGCAGATATGGCGGCAAATAGCAAAGGCGGCGGTATATTTGGAGAAGTAATTACATCGCTTCTTATAAACATCTTCGGCACTGCTGGTCTGCAAATAGTTATTGTTGCAGCTACAATAATAGGAGTTATTTTGTTGAGTGAAAAATCATTGTCAGATATAGTTTTGAAAATAAGGCCGCAAAGAAAGGCTAAAAGTGAGTCTGATATGTCGGGCAAAAATTCAGCGGCTAAAAATATAAAAGTTATAACAAACATTACGCCGGAAAATGAAGTTCCGCTTAATAAAGCAGCAGTAGAAGAAAGCAAAGCACCTAAAAAGCAAAGAAAAGAACAAAAAGAAAACTCTTCTACTGCAGAATCTGAACCTATCATAATTAACGAAGATAAAGAAGAGGAAGATTATAAACTGCCTCCGGTATCACTACTTTCAAAAAGCACGGCAAAACAGAGTAGTTTTACAGAAAAAGAATTGCTTGGAAATGCGGAAATACTTGAAAATACATTAGAAAGCTTCGGCATCGATGCAAAAGTAGTTCAGGTAAATTGCGGTCCTACCATTACACGCTTTGAAGTTCAGCCGTCGCCGGGCGTAAAAGTAAGCAGGATTGTAAACTTAGCTGACGATATTGCTTTAAGCCTTGCGGCCTCTGATGTTAGAATCGAAGCTCCTATTCCGGGAAAAGCGGCAGTTGGAATCGAAGTTCCAAATAAGAAAAGAAGTTCGGTTTTTTTGCGGGATGTAATAGAGTCAGCTGAATTTACTTCTTCACCCTCTAAATTAACAATAGCCCTTGGAAAAGACGTAGGCGGCAACTCCGTAGTTGCAGATTTAGCCGATATGCCTCATCTTCTTATTGCCGGTGCTACAGGTTCAGGTAAAAGCGTATGTATAAATACAATCATAGCAAGCATTTTGTATAAGGCACTTCCCAGTGAAGTCAAACTTATGATGATAGACCCAAAAGTCGTGGAATTAGCAGTTTATGACGGTATTGCTCATCTTATTTCTCCTGTAGTGACTGATGTTAAAAAAGCTGCTGCTGCCCTAAATTGGATAGTTGAGGAAATGGAGCGAAGGTACCAGACATTTGCTAAGGAAGGCGTTCGGGATATAGCAAAATACAATGAAACAAACTCTGAAAAACCTATGCCCCAAATAGTAGTAATAATAGATGAGCTTGCTGATCTAATGATGATCTCTCCACGAGAAATCGAAGACAATATCTGCAGGCTTGCCCAAATGGCACGAGCTGCCGGAATTCACTTAGTTGTTGCAACTCAAAGGCCATCTGTTGATATAATAACAGGCCTCATTAAGGCAAATATTCCTTCAAGGATTTCGTTTGCTGTATCGTCACAAGTGGATTCCAGGACGATATTAGATACTTCAGGTGCTGAAAAACTGCTGGGAAAGGGAGATATGCTGTTTTTCCCTGTAGGAGCCGCCAAACCGCTTCGCATACAAGGTGCATTTATTTCAGAAGCCGAAGTAGAAAAGCTCGTAAATTTCATCAAAAACCAAAAAGAACCTCTTTATGAAAAAAATCTTTCAGATTTTAATGAAATGGAAATGAAAAAGAATCTTGCACAAACTGATGAGCTATTTGAGGAAGCTGTGTCAATAGTCCTTGAAAATGGTCAAGCATCTATTTCGATGCTGCAAAGGCGATTAAAGATAGGTTACGCTCGAGCAGCAAGGCTTATTGACGAAATGGAAGAACGCGGCTTTATAAGTGGCTATGACGGCCCAAAGCCTAGAGAAATACTTATTACAAAAGAGTATTTCCAGCAATATTTTAACAAAAGTGATTAGGTTTTAGAACTTTATGCAAGGGCGGTGAGTAAACTGAGTTATAATGAGCATGATATAAAAACAACAGAGCAACTGGGAGAATATCTAAAAAAACTTCGGGAACAAAAAAATATTTCTTTAGAAGAAGTTCAAAAGAACACGAATATACAAATAAGATACTTGGCAGCTCTTGAAAGCGGCGACTTTTCTGCAATACCCGGTGGACAGGTATATATAAAAGGTTTTTTGAAAAACTATGCCCGCTCCATAGGAATAGATGACAAAGAAATTTTGGAAATCTATAAGTCGATAATTGAATCCGAGAGAAAAGAAGCTGAAGAAAAAGCAAAAGAGGATGAATCCGGCGCTGACTCAGAAGAGCTACAGACTCCACTAAGACCTCCGATACCTAAAATTCATGTAGAACCCAAGGCCAGGCACCGAAAAGGCTTAGTTATTATAGCAATAATAGTTGTGATAGGAGCATTGCTTGTTTTTAAGATGAGCGGACTGCAGGAGTCTAAGCCCAAAGAAGAAATTAAACCTCCGGTTTCCCAGAACACGCCTTTGAATGAAAATGGTAGCGAAAACAATACAAATAATCCGCCTTTAAATGAAAATGAAAATAATGACAATGAGCCTGTAGAAAATTCGAAAGAGGCAGTAATAGAGCTAGTAGAAGATTTGCCTACACAGACCGTGTATGATATCCAGGATGAATACATTGAAGTTACTATAAATATTCCTGAGGGAAGATGTTGGATTTCGGTATCAAAAGATGGCTCAGCTGAATTCGAGGGTATCCTAAATGCCGGTGACACAAGGACATGGAGAGCGGATCAAAGCCTAAAGATTAAAATAGGAAATCCGCCTGTCGTCAATTTAACCATAAACGGAAAGGATTTTGGCAGATTAAAAGGTCAAACCAGGAACTTCATCTTTAACAGGAGAGCTTAAATGTTCTTCTGTTGTTTTATTTAATCTTTATACGCTGTTAGGAGGATTAATTTGCAAATTAAAAAAATAGGATTTATTTCATTGGGATGCGACAAAAATCTTGTAGATTCAGAGTATATGCTTGGCGCATTAAAAAAGAGCGGTTATGAAATTACAAATAATCCCTGTGAAGCTGAAGTAATAATAATAAATACATGCGGTTTTATAGAAAAAGCAAAACAAGAATCCATAGATACGATTTTAGAAATGGCGCAATTAAAAGAAAAAGGCAAATGCAAATTACTTATAGCTGCCGGCTGCCTTTCTCAACGATATAAAGACGAACTTCTAGATGAAATGCCTGAAATCGATGCAGTTGTCGGCACAGGAAATTTCAATGAAATATCCGAGGTAATCCAAAGACTTGAAGCGGGAGAAAGAAAAATAAACTTTACAAATAATTGTAGTTTTATTGACTATGATATATACAGCAGAATCCAAATTTATCCTTATATTTCATTTGTTAAGATAGCCGAAGGATGCGATAATCGCTGCTCATATTGTGCGATTCCAAACATCCGAGGGTCATATAAGAGCCGAGATATCGAAGCTATAAAAAAAGAGGTAAAATTGCTTGTGTCCGGAGGGGCAAAGGAGATAAACCTTGTAGCGCAAAATACCACAAACTACGGAATTGACATTTATGGAAAACCATCTCTTCCCCATTTGCTTGAAGAATTAATAAAAATTGAAGGCGACTATCTCATAAGAATTCTTTATACCTATCCAACAAATATAAATGATGAACTCTTGGAAATAATTAAAAGAAGTGACAAAATAGCAAAATATCTCGACATACCTTTGCAGCATGTAAATGATAGGATTTTGCGACTTATGGGAAGGCCTGGAAATAAAAGATTCATACAGAACCTGATTGATAATATAAGAAGACAAATACCGGAAATAACGTTAAGAACAACTTTTATCGTAGGTTTCCCAACTGAGACAGAAGAAGAGTATAATGAGCTTCTCGATTTTATAAAAAAATATGAATTTGATAAAGTTGGAGCATTTAAATATTCTCAAGAGGATGGAACTTTGGCAGCGGAACTTTCACCTCAAATATCTGCCAGGATAAAACAAATAAGGTATGAAAGACTTATGGAACTTCAAAAGATGATCTCAAAGAAGAGGAATCAAAGATTTAAGACAAAAGTGCTTAATGTGCTTATAGAAAGATACGATCCTGAAAAAGATGTATTCATAGGACGTTCCGAAAATGATGCTCCCTTTGTAGATGGTGTAGTTGAAATTATGAATAATGGAGATGAAATAGAAATTGGCAAATTCTACCGGGTCAGAATCATCGAGGCTTATGAATATGATCTTTCAGGAAAATTGGAGAAATCGTCAGAAGTTTTAAGGGACAATTGATGTTTAAAATGCTATAATGTTACTGGATATACACTCAATTTTATAATCTTGGGGTGATGCTTTTGAAGGCAGAAATAATAGCAGTCGGCACTGAACTAATTTTAGGGCAAATACCTAATACTAATGCTCAAGTTATATCTCAAGCATTACAGGAAATAGGTATAGACGTTTATTATCATATATGTGTAGGAGATAACAAAGAAAGGCTTAAGGAAGTATTCCAAACAAGTTTTAAACGCTCGGATATAATTATCTTGACAGGCGGCCTTGGCCCCACAGAAGATGATCTTACAAAAGAAACTGTAGCAGAATATTTAAATTTGCCGCTTAAGCTTGATGAAAACTCCCTTAACAGGATGAAGGATTACTTTAAAAAAACAGGCCGCCAAATAGCTAATAATAATTATAAACAGGCATTAATTCCTGAAGGCGCAATTGCTATAGAAAATAAAAATGGAACAGCGCCGGGCGTGCTGTTAAAATATGGTGATAAAATAATCGTAATGTTACCCGGCCCACCGAGAGAAATGGAGCCGATGTTAAAAGAAACGGTTATACCTTATCTTTCCAAGATGTCAACAACCACTATATTTTCAAGAATTTTGAAGTTTTATGGCATTGGAGAATCAGATTTGGAAGAGCGGCTTAAAGATTTGATAGACTCGCAAACAGTACCTACTATTGCGCCTCTGGTAGGTAGGGCTGGTGAAGTTACGATTCGGCTTACTGTAAAAGCTGGCAGTAAAGAGGAAGCGCAAAAAATCATCCGTCCGACAGAAGAAGAGATTATAAAAAGAACAAGAGAATATTTTTACGGTTTTGACAATGATTCAGTGGAAGAGATTGTGGCAAAACTGTTGAGTAAACTAAATAAGACGATCTCTATTGCAGAATCCTGCACTGGGGGTCTTTTAGCCCATAAACTTACAAATATACCAGGAATATCAGCAAGCTTCGATAGAGGAATAGTTTCTTATAGTAATCGATCAAAACATGAATTGCTTAATGTCAAAAATGAGACTTTAGAAAATTATGGTGCTGTAAGTGAGGAAACAGCAAAAGAGATGGCTGAAGGAATAAGGCTTTCATCAGGCACTGACATAGGAGTTTCCGTCACCGGTATAGCCGGCCCTGACGGTGGAACTGCCGAAAAGCCGGTAGGTCTTGTGTATATAGGATATGCTGATTCTAGCACTGTATGTGCCCAGCGACATATTTTCAGCGGCAGAAGAATCGACATAAAAGAACGCTCTGCAAACAGCGCTCTACACCTTGTAAGAAAGATGCTGCAAAAACTAGAAAATCCTAGTAATAGATAATTAAAATCAAAAGCAGCAGGTGAGAAAAATGCGATGTTTTATATCGATTGAAATCGAGTCTTCGATTAAAAAAGCTATAGGCGATTTTATAGAGGAAAATAACTTGAGAAAAAACTTACAGCAAATAAGATGGGTAAATCCTGAAAACTTGCACATAACCCTTGCTTTCTTAGGTGAAGTTGCAGTTGAAAGAATTCCGGCTGTGAAAAAAATAGTCGCGGAAGGCACGCTAAATCATCACCCTTTTACTATAAAGCTTGAAGGCTTAGGATGTTTTCCCGATATTAGAAGACCGAGAGTAGTTTGGATAGGGATAAAGGATGAGCCTGAACTTTTAAGCGTAAGGGAAGACATAAATAAAGGCCTTGATGCTGCCGGTATTTTCTATGACAAAAAACCATTTTTGCCACATCTTACCATTGGACGTGTAAAGTCGCCAATTAAGATTCAGCCGGAGTTTATAAATAAGCTAAATTTTACCGCTTCTTTCCCGGTTAAGGAAATATTTTTAATGGAAAGTAATTTATCGCCAAAAGGAGCATCCTACACAGTTTTATTCAGTTCTGCTCTTGGCGAGATTTCTTGACGCAAACATGAAGTTGTTGACTTGCTTTATTTATAATATATAATTATATCTAAGAACATTTGTTTGGAGGTTTTGGTAAATGGCCGAAAAGGATAAGGCTTTAGAGGCTGCTATAAGCCAAATTGAAAGGCAGTTTGGCAAAGGTTCAATAATGAAATTAGGAGAGGCAGGATCGCGGTTTAATATAGAAAGCATTCCTACCGGGGCTCTTCCGCTAGATATAGCATTAGGAATAGGCGGAGTTCCCAGAGGAAGGGTAATAGAGATATTCGGCCCTGAATCTTCCGGTAAAACTACGGTGGCACTCCACATAATCGCTGAGGCGCAAAAAGAAGGCGGCACAGCGGCTTTTATCGATGCGGAGCACGCCCTGGATCCTACCTATGCTAAAAATTTAGGAGTGGATACAGATAATCTGCTAATTTCTCAGCCCGATACAGGAGAGCAGGCGCTTGAAATAGCAGAGACCCTTGTAAGGAGCGGTGCTGTAGATGTTATAGTCAAAGATTCGGTGGCAGCTCTTGTACCTAAAGCTGAAATAGAAGGGGAAATGGGAGATGCTCATGTAGGTCTTCAGGCTCGCCTTATGTCTCAGGCTTTAAGAAAGCTTTCAGGAGCTATCAGCAAATCTAATACAGTGGCTATATTTATTAATCAGCTCAGAGAAAAAGTAGGAGTTATGTTTGGAAATCCAGAAACTACCCCGGGAGGCAGGGCCCTTAAATTCTATGCTTCAGTGCGGCTTGATGTACGGAGGATAGAAACTTTAAAACAAGGCGAGGATATGTTAGGCAACAGAACACGTGTAAAAGTGGTAAAAAACAAAGTGGCGCCTCCATTTAAGCAGGCTGAATTTGATATTATATACGGCGAAGGTATATCCAGAGAAGGATGTATTCTTGATTTTGCGGTAGATGAGGGGCTGATTCAAAAAAGCGGTGCATGGTATTCTTACGGAAAAGAAAAAATTGGGCAAGGAAGAGAAAATGCCAAACAGTACCTTAAGGAACACCCGGAAATACTAAATGAAGTGGAATTGCAAATAAGGCAAAAATACAACATGGTAAGACCTGAAAAGTCAGGAAATAAGGGTGCAGAGCCTAAAGAAGGCGCATAAAATGCGGATTTTGTACTTTACAGATACACATATTCGCGGCAACAATCCTCCTAATCGAAAAGATAATTTTTTAGAAACTCTATACCGAAAAATTACAGAGGTCTTTGAAATCGCCAAAGAAAGTAATGCAGATATAATCCTACACGGAGGAGATATTTTTGATCGGCCGGATATTTCACCTTCCCTAGCAAGAGAATTTGTGTTCTTAATTAATAAATATTCTCTGCCTGTATATGCTATAGCGGGAAATCATGACATATACGGGCAAAATCCTGTAACCTTAAGTCGGACAATGCTTGGGCTTTTAAGTGAGGCCGGAACATTAAAACTTATAAACCCAAACGAAAAGCTTTTGTTTAAATCAAAAAATAAAAAAATACAGCTTACCGGATGCCACTACTTTTATGGCATAGATTCTGATGATAAAAAAGGAAGCTATATTATAAAAAAAGATCCTGAAATTGATGTGGCAATTCACATGGTTCACGGTATGCTTCTTGAAAAGCCTTTTATAGAAGGTATTGCATATACCCTTATAGACGAAATATTAGACACTGAAGCTGATATTACTTTGAGTGGACATTATCACAGCGGTTTTGCCACAAAATATATTAACGGCAAGTATTTTATAAATCCCGGCAGTCTTGTTAGAATTAACAATAGCATAAGTGAGCTTTCCAGGAAGCCGAAGGTTGTAATTTTGACAATAGAAGACGAGATTAAGGTTGAGGAAATTCCTCTTAAAAGCGCATTGCCGGGGGAAGAAATTTTAGACCGTTCAAAAGTCGAAGCCCTTGCCTTCAGAGAGAAAAAGCTCTCTGATTTCATTCAAAGCGTGCATTCTGCAGGCAGTTATGAAACTTTTGACATCAACCGCATAATAGAACAAATTTCCAAGCAAGAGAATTTAAGCGAAAAAGTCGTCTTGGAAGCAATCAAAAGAATCGGCTACGCCCAAGAGCAATTAGGTGATGAGGATATGTCAGAGGTGAATTGATTTGGGCTTGATTAAAAGCTTAAGACTTATTAATTTTCAATCGCATAAAGATACCAAAATCGACTTTGATGAAGGTCTTACGGTAATATTAGGGCAAACCGATCAGGGCAAAAGCGCTATAATCCGGGCGTTAAAATGGGTTCTGTATAACGAGCCGAGAGGCACTGATTTTATAATGGCCGGTTGCAAGCTTTGTCGAGTTAGCCTGGAAATGGATGACGGTTCCGTAATAATTCGAGAAAGGGAAGGACAGCGGAATCGTTACATATTAATACAAAATGGAAAAGAAGAAGTTTTTGAAGGATTTGGGAATACCGTGCCTCTTGAAATAGCAAGGGCTCACGGCATACCGAAAATACGTATCGACAAAGATGCGGCATCTGCTGTAAATCTTGCTGAACAGTTAGAACCTCCTTTTCTCATATCAGAAAGCGGCGGCAATAGAGCAAAAGCGCTAGGAAGACTTGTAGGGATACATATAATCGATGCGGCTCAAAGAACTGTTCTAAAAGATATAACTAACGCCAAGCAGAACTTTGAATCAATTCAAAAAGATATAGAGAGCTTAAATAGTCAATTGGAATCATACAAAGACATTGGCGAGCTTCAAATAAGAATATCATCACTACAAGATATATTAAAAAATTTAAAGGAAACAAGAGCTATATTTTCGATTTTAATGAAAAGTAGGCAGGAGCTTGGTGAGCTTGACTCTGAGATAGAAAAAAATATGGATATCATCAAGAAGTTGGATTTTATAGATAAAGTAGAGCAGAACATTACTTTTTTAGATGCACTGTCTGTAAAGTACCGCTATCTAAAAGAGCTTTCGATAAAACTTGCACAAAACAGGCAGAATGAAGAAATTGAATTGCATATAATAGAAAATATGAGGAATCTTCCAAATGTCGAAGAGATCTATTCTTATACACAAAGTCTTGCTTTAAGGCTTAGCAGTCTTGTAAAACTTAATACAAGTTTTGCCAAAATCACAAATGATTTAAATGCCATGATGAGATTAAAGCAGAGAACCGAAAATATTTTCGAAGCCGAGGAAATCTTGCCGGAGTTAGAAAAAGTTGTTGAATCAAAAAGGAAGCTCCTTTCAACTTTGGATCTATTAAAATCTATTAATAACCAAATTATTTCTCAAAAAGCAGATCTTGAAAAATATGAGGTTGCAAAAAAAGCAGGGGACTATTTGGAAACAATCGCCGAAAAATCGGCTCGGCTTGTAGCACTGGAAAGTTTAATGGCTTCAAAAAAATCCGCAGAAGATGCTATTGGAAAGGGATATGAGTATTTAAAAACTACCAATGAGGCTTTAAGTATCATGGCAAAAAAATATACTCAAATTTTGCAAGAAGCTGCTATATGTCCTTTGTGCTTTCAGCCTATAGATAAGGAGACTGTCAAAAAGATCGTTTCGGATATCCTCAATTAACTTTAAATTATATGAGGTGAAGATATGGATGCAGAAAAAGAAATTCACGAACTAAAACAAAAAATAGACAAAGCTAAAGCTATGAGATACAAAGCAGAGGTGCGTTTAGAAGAGCTACAGAAACAAAGACAACTTATTTTGGATGAGTTAGAAAAACTAAACGTAAAGCCTGAAGAGCTTGATAAAGAAATCGAAAAGGCAAGCAAAGAGATAGAGGATTTATTAAAAAAAGCAAAGGAGCTTTTGCCGAAAGACCTGGAGGCATAAAATGCTTGAAGATTTGGATAGGACTATAAATGATATCGAGAAAGAAACACAGCAGTTGCTCATAGAGTTTAATGTTAAAAAGAGTATAAAAGAGAAACTGGAAAATGATTTGTCAGCCAAGGAAAACGAGCTTGAAGAAATAAGAGAACTAATGGATGTTTTAGAACAAGTAAAGTTTTTACTTCAAAGGGCATCCGAATATGCCAGAGAACAAATAAAGCAGCAAATAGAAATGCTTGTCACTCACTGTCTACAGTTTGTTTTTGGCCCAAATATCGAGTTCCAGATTGAACTTTCCGAGGCCGCGAATAAGACGAATGCTGAATTTTATGTAATTTCTGATTACGATAATTTTAAAGTTAAAACAAAACCTCAAGATGCTCGAGGCGGCGGAGTAGTTGATGTTATATCACTTGCTCTCAGAATAGCGGTAATACAAAGCACTAATGCATATAAAAACGGACCATTAATCTTAGACGAGCCAGCTAAACATGTAAGCAGCGAATATATAGCAAATGTAGCACAATTTTTAAAGCAAATAAGCGATATTTTTCATCGCCAGATAATCATGGTTACACATAATAACTATTTGAGCGAAATTGCGGATGCGGCATACAAAGTTGAGCTGAAAAACGGAATCAGCGATGTAACATTAGTGGATGAAAAAGAGCAAAACAAGCTTTGAAACAGTTTTGCCCATATCAGGTTTTCTTGACACAAGTGTTAAAAAAGTATAAAATTAAATTGTGATAAAACCTTGATGAACTTCGGTTTTTAATTGATTCGGGAGGCGCGAATGTAAATTAATTAGAGCATTTATATCTCTATTTAATTAATAAAGCCGAGTTCCCTCGGTTTTATTGTTTTATTCACAATCTAGGAGGTGAAGAAGTATCGGCAGCATAAATGTACTAGCAACTCTTGTTATTGGATTTGTAGCTTTGGCTTTGGGATATTTTATTAGAAAATATATTGCTGAAGCAAAGATAAAGTCCGCAGAAGAATCGGCTAAGAAAATCTTGGAAGATGCAGAAATTAAAGCCGAATCTATTAAACGTGAAGCTCTTGTAGAGGCAAAAGAAGAAATATTAAAACTTAAAAACGATGCCGAAAGGGAGCTGCGCGACAGAAGAAACGAATTGCAGCGCTCAGAAAGACGATTAATTCAAAAAGAAGAATCTCTCGACAAAAAAATGGAATCAATAGAAAAAAAGGAAGAATTAGTCGTCAAAAAGCAAGCTGAAATTAATCAGCTTCATGAAAAGGTCAATGAATTATATATGAAGCAAATTGCTGAGCTTGAACGGATTTCATCTATGACCACCGAAGAAGCAAAAGAATTTTTGCTCAATAAGGTAAAAGACGAGGTTCGTCATGATGCAGCTATAATGATTAAGGAAATTGAAGCTCAGGCAAAGGAAGAGGCGCAGAAGCGCGCAAAAGAAATTATTTCATATGCCATACAAAAATGTGCAGTAGATCAAGTTGCAGAAACAACGGTATCTGTAGTTGCATTGCCAAGTGATGAAATGAAGGGGAGAATCATCGGCAGAGAAGGCAGGAATATTAGAGCATTAGAAACTCTTACCGGTGTAGACCTTATTATTGATGATACTCCTGAAGCAGTTATCCTTTCCGGATTTGATCCTATTAGACGACAAGTAGCCAAAATTGCCTTAGAAAAACTGATTTTAGACGGAAGGATCCATCCTGCAAGGATTGAAGAAATGGTTGAAAAGGCCCAGAAAGAAGTGGAAAATACCATACGTGAAGAGGGCGAAAAGGCCACATTTGATACCGGCGTTCACGGTCTTCACAGCGATCTTATAAAATACCTTGGAAAACTATACTACAGAACAAGTTACGGTCAAAATGTGCTCCATCACTCTATAGAGGTTGCACATCTTGCCGGCGCTATGGCTGCAGAGTTAGGCGTGGATGTAAAACTTACAAAGCGCGCAGGTCTCTTGCATGACATAGGAAAAAGCGTAGATCAGGAAACAGAAGGTCCTCACGCCTTGCTTGGAGCTGAGCTTGCTAAAAAATACGGAGAATCTAAAGAAGTAATAAATGCTATAGCAGCACATCATAGCGATGTGGAGCCGGAAACTGTTGAGGCTATATTAGTTCAAGCGGCAGACGCTATATCCGCTGCAAGACCCGGAGCAAGAAGAGAAACTTTGGAAGCTTATATAAAGCGTTTGGAAAAGCTTGAAGAAATAGCGAATTCTTTTGCAGGTGTGGAAAAATCTTATGCAATTCAAGCGGGACGAGAAATTCGAATTATGGTTAAGCCTGAAGATGTAGATGATTTAGGCGTTTTAGAAATTGCGCGGAATATTGCTAAAAAAGTCGAAGATGAGTTAGAATATCCGGGTCAGATTAAGGTAAATGTAATACGAGAAACTCGAGTTACAGAATATGCAAAATAATTAAGTGCGCGTTTTGCGCACTTTTTTACAACTTATAGATAAAAAGCCAGGAGCTGAACTTATTGAAACCACTTAGAATTTTAATGATAGGAGATATTGTGGGCAGGCCCGGAAGGACAGTTATCTATGAAAAATTATCTTTTTTAAAAAGGAAATACGAGATAGATTTTACCATAGCAAACGGTGAAAACGCAGCAGGCGGCAACGGAATAACTGAAAAGGTCGCACAAGATCTCTTTATAAGCGGCATAGATTTTATGACAACAGGAAACCATATATGGGATAATAAGGATGTATTTAATTTTATAGATTCTGAAGAAAGAATAATCAGACCTGCTAATTATCCTGCAAGTCCGGGCAAAGGTTATCAAATAGCTAGAATCGGACAAAATTGCAAGATTGGTATTTTGAATATTTCAGGTAGAACATTTATGCCTCCTCTTGATTGTCCTTTCAGAACTGCGGATAAAATAATTAATGAAATAGCTAAAGAAACAAAAATTATAGTGGTAGATTTTCATGCTGAAGCTACCTCAGAAAAGATCGCTATGGGCTGGTATCTTGATGGCCGTGCATCTCTAGTTGTTGGGACACACACACATGTACAGACAGCCGACGAAAGAATCCTGGAAAATGGCACTGCATATATAACAGATATAGGTATGACCGGTCCTATAAATTCCGTCATAGGTGTGGAAAAAGACAAGGTATTATACAAATTTCTTACACAAATGCCGGTAAGATTTGAAGTTGCCGGAGGGCCCTCCGAAATAAATGGCGTAGTTGCGGATATAGATAAAAACACAGGGCGAGCTTTGAGAATTCAACGAATTAAGGAATAAATATTTAAATTAAAATATTTCCTCAAAAGTTTTAAAAAAAACAAGGACTTTTTATAAAAATATAGAATAAAGTATTAAAAGCAAATCATGCAGGGAGGAATTAAACAATGGAAGTGTTAAAGGTATCAGCTAAGTCCAATCCTAATTCGGTAGCAGGAGCTTTAGCAGGTGTTTTAAGGGAAAAAGGCGGTGCCGAAATTCAAGCGGTTGGCGCGGGAGCTTTAAACCAAGCAGTAAAGGCCGTAGCTATAGCAAGAGGATTTGTAGCACCTAGCGGGGTTGATTTAATTTGTATCCCAGCTTTTACTGACATTGAAATTGACGGTCAGGAGAGGACAGCCATAAAGCTGATCGTTGAACCGCGTTAAAATTCAAGTTTAAAAAGCGGGTAACAATTTTTAAAAAAGTTTACGACATTCAGCTTTAATCAGTTGAATGTCGTTTTCTGTTTAGGGGGCAAATGTACTCATGTATGTAGATCTTCATGTACACACAACATTTTCAGATGGCTTGCTTGCGCCACAGCAAGTAGTAAAAAAAGCTTTTGAGCTTAAGCTAAAAGCAGTAGCTATTACAGACCATGATACTGTCAAGGGAATACAGCCGGCACTAGACGCAGCCAAATCTTACAAAGATATAGAAGTAGTGCCGGGAATTGAGTTTAGTACGGAATATTTTGGTGAAGAAGTTCATATCCTTGGGTATTATATTGACTTTTGCGATAAAAATTTAAACGAATTCCTGACAGATTTACAAGAAGGTCGCAAAAAAAGGATATACAAAATTGTTTCTAAGCTTCAATCTCTTGGGATTGATATTTTTGAAGATGAAGTATTCGCAAAATCAAAAGGTGCATCCATAGGCCGGCCCCATGTAGCAATGGTGCTTTGCGATAAGGGATATGTAAATTCTATCGAAGAAGCCTTTGAAAAGTATTTAAGTAAAGATGCTCCTGCTTATGTGCCAAAGGAAAAAATAACTCCATTTTACGCCGTAGATTTAATATATAAAAAGCACGGTATACCTATATTGGCGCACCCAGGCCTCTTAAAAAATAAAAATATTGTAAGCGAATTAATTTCATATGGTATTAAAGGAATAGAGGTGATTCATAAAGATCACACAAAACAAGATATCCAGCTGTATGCTAAATTGGCTAAAGACAATAATCTGCTTTTGACAGGGGGCTCAGATTCTCACGGAGAAACACCCCTTCTTTTAGGGAGTTTCAATGTGCCGGTAGAGTATTTTTATAAGTTAAAGGAAATGAAAGACAGGAGCGATGATCATCTTGATTGAAAAACATATAAAAATCATTATTGATGAAAAGGCTTGTAAAAAGTGCGGTTTGTGTATAGCCTTTTGTCCTAGAAAGGTTTACGTCTCATCTGAAGACGGCAGGCCGGCAGTTGCCAGATTAAGCGCTTGCACTAATTGCAAGTTGTGCGAACTTAGATGTCCGGATTATGCTATAGTAGTCGGAGGTGAAGATGATGAATAACAAAGCAATACTTATGCAAGGTAATGAAGCTTGTGTAGAAGGAGCCATAACTGCCGGTATGCGCTTTTATGCCGGATATCCCATAACTCCATCTACTGAAATTGCTGAATTATGTGCAGAAAGGCTGCCTCAAGTCGGAGGAAAATTTATTCAAATGGAAGATGAACTTGGAAGTATGGGAGCAGTAATAGGGGCATCTCTTACAGGCGTAAAATCTATGACTGCAACTAGTGGCCCTGGATTTTCTCTAAAGCAAGAAAATATAGGATTTGCATCTCTTACCGAGGTGCCGTGCGTTATAGTAGATGTGCAGCGAGGGGGACCGAGCACAGGCTTGCCCACATCTCCTGCCCAAGGTGATGTTATGCAGGCCAGGTGGGGAACTCACGGAGACCATCCTATAATAGTCATTTCACCCTATTCTGTAAAGGAAACCTATTATATGGCAATAAGAGCTTTTAATCTTTCCGAAAAGTACAGGGTGCCTTGTATTTTACTTATGGATGAAGTTGTAGCTCACATGAGAGAAAGAGTTGAGCTAGACGATATTCAGAACGTAGAAATAGTCAACAGAAAAAGATTTAAAGGTTCACCTCTTCCGTATAAACCTTATATGGATTATGATGGGGATAAAATTCCTCCAATAGTAGATTTCGGTAAGGGAGTTCCTTTTCATGTAACTGGTCTTATTCATGATGCTTCAGGATTTCCGTCTACGAATCCTGCTGTTACAAAAGAACTGATTTCAAGACTGATGAGCAAAATATATGATAATCTAGATGATATCATAGACTATGAAAATGTTTATACAGATGATGCAAAAATAGTTATAGTCACTTTTGGTTCCACTGCTCGTTCAACATTGCAGGCAATAAAGGTCTTAAGGCAAGAGGGTTTGAAAGTCGGCATGCTGAGATTAAAAACAATCTGGCCCTTTGCCAGTAAGGCTATTTTAGAACTTGTCAATACTTCTGTAAAGCACCTAATAGTAGCTGAAATGAATTACGGTCAGCTCATACAAGAAGTTAAGGCCACTGCCGAAGGCGCATTTAAAGTTGATGGTCTTAACAAATACAGCGGTGAATTAATAACTCCATGGGAAATAATTGATAAAGTTAAGGAAGTGGCCAAAGATGCGTAAGGAATTAGAAAAGTATTTCAGAACAGATAAACTTCCTCATATATGGTGCCCAGGCTGTGGCAATGGCATCATAATGGGTGCTGTTGTAAGAGCTATTGATAATCTAAAGCTCAACCAAGACAAAGTATGCATCGTATCCGGTATAGGCTGCTCATCTAGAGCGACGGGTTATTTAAATTTTAATACACTTCATACTACTCATGGAAGAGCACTGGCATTTGCTACCGGCATTAAAATGGCAAATCCGGACCTTAAAGTTATAGTTCTTACAGGTGATGGAGATTGCTCCGCCATAGGCGGCAACCACTTTATTCATGCAGCCAGGAGGAATATAGATATTACTACGATAGTTTTTAATAACAATATATACGGAATGACCAGCGGCCAATATTCTCCAATGACGCCAAAAGGTGCATATGCTACCACAGCTCCCTATGGCAACATTGACAGAAGCTTCGATTTATGCAAACTGGCTGAGGCCGCAGGCGCTACTTATGTAGCAAGAGGAACTGTTTATCATGTTCCTCAATTAATAAAATTAATAGAAAAGGCAATAAATCACGATGGCTTTTCGGTAATAGACGCCGTAGCTATATGCCCAACATATTTTGGCCGCAAAAATAAAATGGGTTCTCCTGTTGCTATGATGGAAAATATCAGAGATCTTTCTGTCACAGTCAAAACAGCTGCAAAACTTTCTAGTCAGGAGCTTTCAGGCAAAATCGTCATTGGAGAGTTTTATGAAGAAAGCGCACCTGAATATACCAAGGAATATGCTAAGGTCATCGAAAAAGCTCAAGGGGGAACCAAAAATGAGTGACACAATAGAGATACGATTGAGCGGCTCAGGAGGCCAAGGACTTATCTTAGCCGGAATCATACTTGCTGAGGCTGCAATATTAGACGGGAAAAATGCAGTACAGACCCAGTCTTACGGTCCGGAAGCTCGCGGCGGCGCAAGTAAAGCTGAAGTAATAATTAGCGATGAAGAGATTTACTATCCTAAAGTTTCAAATCCTGATGTTTTTCTAGCCCTGACTGAGGAAGCAATGACAAAATACGTCAACGATGTAAAAGAAAACGGTCTCCTTATAATAGATTCAACTATGAAACCCCCTAAAGATTTTTTAAATGTTCTTAGCGTTCCTATATTAGAAACTGCTCAAATAAAAGTAGGCAGAATAATCGTTGCAAATATTGTAGCACTCGGAGTCCTGACAGAAGCTACAGGTGCTATATCAAGGGAAGCAATTGAAAAAGCGGTACTTGACAGGGTGCCAAAAGGCACAGAAAAAATTAATAAAACCGCTTTACAGGAGGGGTTTCAACTGATAAAATTGAAATAAATTTTTTAATCTAAACATGAAAGGGGTTTTCGTTATGCCTGAAACAAATTTAGTTGAATCCGTTCAAAAGGAGATTAAACTGGCATGCGACAAACTGGGCCTTGACAAATCCTATTATGAACTGCTCAAAGAGCCTGAAAAGGTGCTTGTAGTTCAAATTCCCGTAAAAATGGATGATGGTTCAGTAAAGATGTTTACCGGCTATAGATCTCAGCACTGTTCTTTTATGGGGCCTGTAAAAGGCGGATTTAGGTATCATCCGGATGTGTGTCTTGATGAAGTTAAAAGTCTTTCAATGTGGATGACATTTAAGTGCAATGTGGTCGGTATACCTTATGGAGGAGCTAAAGGCGGAGTCTGCTGCAATCCTGCCGAACTTTCAAAAGGAGAGCTGGAAAGACTGACAAGAGGTTATGTAAGAGCGATTAGTTCAATTATAGGACCTGAAAAAGATATCCCCGCTCCTGACGTCAACACAAATCCCCAAATCATGGCTTGGTTTATGGATGAATTTAGTAAGCTGAAAGGTTATACTGTTCCCGGCGTAGTAACCGGAAAACCTGTGCCATTAGGAGGTTCTTTGGGAAGAACCCAGGCAACGGGATATGGAGTGACTGTGGTAATTAAAAAAGCATGCGAGAAGCTCAACTTAGATATGTCTAAAATTAAAATAGCCCTCCAAGGCTTTGGCAATGTGGGCGGTTATACAGCACTCTTTTGTAAAGAGCTTGGGGCAAAAATAGTTGCTGTGGCAGGTAAGGATTATGTGCTGTATGATGAAAATGGTCTTGATGTAGAAAAACTTTTCGACTACAAAGCTAAATACGGAAGTGTTAAAAATTATCCAGAAGTAAAGAGAATAAGCCTTGATGAATTCTGGGCACTTGATGTAGATGTCTTAGTTCCGTCAGCACTGGAAAATGCAATAGACAAAGATGTTGCTCCTAAAATAAAAGCTAAAGCTATAGTAGAAGGCGCAAACGGTCCAACTACTCCAGAGGCTGATAAAATCTTAGAAGAAAAAGGAATCTTGGTATTTCCTGATATCTTAAGCAATGCCGGTGGCGTTACTGTATCATATTTTGAATGGGTTCAAAACTTGATGAATTTTTACTGGACTGAAGAAGAAGTTATACAAAGATTAGATTCATTAATGATTAAGGCCTTCGACAATGTTTATGATATGCATTGCAGCTTAAATGTTACTTTAAGACAAGCGGCATATTTGGTAGCTATTAATCGAATTTCGGAGACTATAAGACTTAGAGGATTAATATAAACAATACAGCAAAGCAAGCACTATCTCTGTTTGTACAGCAGGGGTAGTGCTAATTGCTAAATAAATGCTACTGTTAATATAGCAGTTTTGATGATTTGGTTTATTGCCTTTTTTTATAAAGTATTATACTATTAAATTTAAGAATAAAAATAAGGAGGAGGAATATCTTATGAAAGACAAAGACTCCTTCGAAAAACTTTTGGAACGCCAAAAGAAATGGGAAGAAAAAACGAGGAAGGCTTTGGAGAAAAGGCCGGAAAGATGTGATAATTTTTACACGAATTCCGGAATAGAGATTAAAAGATTGTATACAGAATTAGATATGCAGGATTTCGATTATTTAGAGGATTTAGGATTTCCGGGAGAATTTCCTTACACGCGCGGGATATATCCTACCATGTACAGAGGTCGCCTCTGGACTATGAGACAGTATGCAGGATATGGAACTGCCGAGGAATCTAATAATAGATATAAATTTTTACTTTCACAGGGTCAAACAGGACTTAGCGTGGCCTTTGATCTGCCCACTCAAATGGGATACGATTCAGATCACCCTCTATCTCAAGGAGAAGTAGGTAAAGTTGGTGTTGCAATTGACTCCCTAAAAGATATGGAACTCTTATTTGATGGAATTCCATTAGATAAGGTAAGCACATCAATGACGATAAATGCTCCTGCTGCCGTGTTGCTTGCTATGTACATAGTTCTTGCTCAAAATCAGGGTGTGCCATTAGAGGAGCTTTCAGGAACTATTCAAAACGATATACTAAAGGAATATATAGCTCGAGGCACCTATATTTTTCCTCCAGAACCTTCAATGCGCCTAATAACGGACATATTTGAATTTTGCTCGCGTTACATGCCAAAATGGAATACTATAAGTATTAGCGGTTATCACATCAGAGAGGCAGGTGCTACAGCCGTTCAAGAAGTAGCGTTTACTCTCTCTGACGGCATAGCTTATGTCGAAGCTGCTATAAAAGCCGGCCTTGCGATAGATGATTTTGCCCCAAGACTTTCATTTTTCTTTAATGCCCATAATGATTTGTTCGAAGAAGTTGCAAAATTTAGAGCCGCAAGGAGACTGTGGGCAAAAATAATGAAAGAAAGATTTAATGCCCAGAACCCCAGTTCAATGATGCTCAGATTTCATACACAAACTGCAGGTTCTACTTTGACGGCTCAGCAGCCTGACAACAATATCGTAAGAGTAGCTATTCAAGCTTTATCGGCGGTTCTTGGCGGCACTCAATCTCTTCATACAAACTCTCGGGATGAAGCCCTTGCATTACCCTCTGAAGATTCTGTAAGGATAGCCCTGCGCACTCAGCAGATATTAGCTCATGAAAGCGGGATTACTGAAACTGTGGATCCTCTTGCCGGTTCTTATTATATAGAAAATCTTACAGATATGATTGAAGAAAGCGCAAACAAGTATATTGAAAAAATCGATAAAATGGGCGGAGCAGTAAAAGCTATAGAAAATGGCTTCATGCAGCAAGAAATACAGGATAGTGCCTACGACTATCAAATGGCGATAGAATCAGGAAATCGTATAGTAGTTGGCGTAAATAAGTATCAAATTGAGGAAGAGCCGCCTCGAGGTTTGTTAAAAGTTGACCCTGCAGTAGCAAGGTTTCAAATAGAAAAATTAAGGGAACTTAAGGCATCAAGGGATAATTCAAAGGTTAATGAGGCTTTAAATAACCTAAAAGACTGCGCTAAGACTTGCAAAAACCTAATGCCGCCAATAATAGAATGTGTTAAAGCCTACTGCACTTTAGGTGAGATATGTGACGCACTGCGCAGTGTGTTTGGCGAATACAAGGCTTCTATAAACATATAAAGAGGGTGATTTTTTGGCAAGTTCAAAACCCATACGGGTCCTAGTAGCAAAACCCGGTCTTGATGGCCATGACAGGGGAGCAAAGGTTGTTGCACGAGCACTCCGCGACGCAGGTATGGAGGTTATTTATACAGGCCTTAGGCAAACTCCCGAACAAATAGTAGAATCTGCTATCCAAGAAGATGTAGATGTCATAGGGCTTTCGATCCTTTCCGGTGCTCACAACGTTATTTTCCCTCGCATAATGGAGCTTTTAAAAGAAAAGAATGCTCTTGACATTATGGTTATTGCAGGTGGTGTTATACCTGCAGAAGATATTCCCTACCTAAAGGAAATAGGCATCAAAGAAATATTTACTCCAGGCACACCTACCTCTAAAATAGTAGAGTTTATTAAAGATAATGTTAAAAAAGATTAGATAATAGAGAAGGCTCACTTTATGGATATAGTAGATGGAATTTTAAAAAAAGATAAGCGAAGTATTGCAAAAGCAATTACTCTCATAGAAAGCGAGCCTGAAAAGGCTTTTGATATATTAAAAGAAATATATAGATTTACCGGAAAAGCTTTGGTTTTAGGAGTAACCGGTCCTCCCGGCGCCGGTAAAAGTACATTGATATGCCAGCTTGCAAAAAGGTTGCGAGAAAAAAATAAAACAGTTGGGATTCTTGCAGTAGACCCTACCAGTCCTTTTACGGGAGGCGCAATCCTAGGGGACAGAATAAGAATGCAGGAACTTACAAAAGATGAAGGAGTATATATTAGGAGCATGGGCACCAGAGGAAGGCTTGGCGGGCTTGCCCAGGCCTGTTTTGACGCAGTAAAAATCCTTGATGCTGCCGGAATGGATTATATAATAGTAGAAACGGTAGGTGTCGGACAGTCAGAAGTAGATATAATAAGTTTAGCTGATATTGTAGTATTAGTGCTTGTGCCGGGAATGGGCGATGAAGTCCAAGTAATAAAAGCGGGTATCATGGAAATCGGAGATATATTTGTAGTAAATAAAGCAGATTTAGATGGGGCAGACCGCCTTGTAAGCCAAATAAAAATGAACCTCGAACTTTCTCATGCTAAAAATTCTTTTGTTCCTCCAATTTTAAAGACTATTGCCCATACTGCCTTTGGAATAGAGGATCTTGAGCTTGCCATAAACCAAGTATATAATATACTAATGGGCACAAACATGCTTTATGGCAGGCGTAAAGACCATTTAAAACAGGAGCTTCAAGAATTAGTCTATGAGATTTATATAGATAAAATTAAAAATAGATTTTCTGCGGAACTTGAGGTATTTTCTGAAAAAATATTAAACAGAGAAACTGATCCTTATTCGGCAGCTCATATCATATTATCAAGAATGGAGGGAGAATATTCTAATGATAGAAAAAATTGACCATATCGGCATAGCAGTAAGCAATATACAAGATGCAGCAAAATTTTATACAGAAGCTCTAGGCCTTAAAGTCTCTGAAATTGAAACAGTTGAGGAACAGAAAGTAAAAACTGTAGGGATTTTATTAGGCGATACGCGTATAGAGCTTTTGGAGCCATTGGGCGCCGAAGGCCCCATTGCTAAATTTATAGAAAAGCGCGGTGAGGGCATTCAACATATAGCTTTAAAAGTTGATGATATAAAAGCACAGTTAGATGATTTAAAGCAAAAAGGTATCAGCCTGATAGATGAAGAACCAAAAATGGGAGCAGGCGGTGCTAAAATTGCATTTATTCATCCCAAAAGCACAAATGGCATTTTAATCGAATTATGCGAACGATAAGGAGGCAGAGCAAACAACAATGGAAAACATTGAAGCAAAAATCAAGGCGCTTGAGCAAAAACGAAAAGAAATAGAAGCAGGTGGTGGGGAAAAACGCATACAAAAACAGCATGAAAGCGGTAAGCTTACTGCAAGAGAAAGAATAGAGAAACTTTTAGACAAAGACAGTTTTGTCGAAATTGATGCATTCGTTGAACACCGCTCTATTCAATTCGGCATGCAAAATACTAAAGTTCCTGCAGAAGGTGTTGTCACAGGCTACGGAACAATTGACGGACGATTGGTTTTTGTATTTGCCCAGGACTTTACAACAATGGGCGGATCCCTTGGAGAAATGCATGCGGCAAAAATTTGCAAAGTAATGGATATGGCTCAAAAGACAGGGGCACCATTTATCGGTCTTAACGATTCCGGAGGTGCAAGGATTCAGGAAGGTGTAGATGCGTTAAAGGGATTTGGGGAGATCTTTTACCGAAACACTATGTCTTCAGGCGTTATACCTCAGCTTTCCGTAATATTAGGTCCATGTGCAGGCGGCGCCGTATATTCTCCCGCCCTTACAGACTTTGTGTTTATGGTTTCAGGTATAAGCAAAATGTTTATAACGGGCCCCCAGGTAATAAAGGCAGTAACAGGAGAAGAAGTAAGTGATGAAGAATTGGGAGGTGCTGCGGCTCACAGCCAAAAAAGCGGCGTCGCACACTTTATAAGCAGTAGTGAAGAGGAATGCTTTGAACAAATAAAAAAACTTCTATCATACATACCTTCCAACAATCTAGAGGATCCTCCTTATAAGAAAACAGATGATCCTTCAACGCGGATGGTGCCAGAATTAAACGATATAATACCGATAGATCCAAATAAGCCTTATGACATCAAGGATATAATAAGACATATAGTTGATAATCAAGAGTTTCTTGAAGTTCAGCCGATGTATGCTCAAAACATCGTAACATGTTTTGCAAGGCTTGCAGGCCACAGTGTGGGGATTATTGCAAATCAGCCTCGCTATCTTGCCGGATGCCTTGATATAGATGCATCAGATAAAGCTTCGAGGTTTATTCGTTTTTGTGATGCATTTAATATACCCCTCATTACTTTTACTGATACTCCCGGCTATCTTCCTGGCGTTGCCCAAGAACAAGGAGGAATTATAAGGCATGGGGCAAAACTTTTATATGCATATTCAGAAGCCTCTGTTCCAAAGCTTACTGTTATCACCAGAAAGGCTTATGGCGGTGCGTATATAGCTATGTGTTCCAGACATCTTGGAGCAGATCAAGTGTTTGCATGGCCTACTGCCGAAATAGCAGTAATGGGTCCTGACGGAGCTGCAAATATAATATTTAAAAAAGAAATTGAAAGCTCTGATGATCCCATTGAAACAAGGAATCAGAAAATAGAAGAATATAGGAATAACTTTGCAAATCCATTCCAAGCTGCATCTCGGGGTTATGTAGATGATGTAATAGCTCCTGCTGCAACCAGAACAAAACTTATATCAGCTCTAGAAATGCTAATATCAAAAGCTGAGACAAGGCCGGCCAAAAAACACGGCAATATTCCTGTATAAGGAGGCATAACCATGACGACTTTACAAATAATTACTGAATCTTTAAAAACCACGCTATTCGGCATGGGCCTTGTAATACTTACGCTCTATGTATTATCGATTATTTTACAGCTTTCGAGGATAGTTTTTTACCCTGCAGCAAGTTTAAAAAGGGCAAAAATTTCTCAGATAGAAGCATCTGCCGAGGTAAAAGAGGAGAATTTTGTCGATGAAGTTATTAATGGCAAAACACAATCTGAGAATCTGCAAGATGATTCCGAGCTTATCGCAATAATTACTGCTGCAGTTGCTGCTTATTTGGAAACTTCCACCATAAACCTTAAGGTAAATTCAATACGCCAGATTCATCAAAAATCCCCAGTATGGGCTGTAACTTCTCGAATCGAGAACACAAGAAGCCACATAGTCCATGACATAAAGAAAGGAGAAATCTGCAAATGAAAAAATATAAGATAACTGTCGAAGGAAAGACTTACGAAGTTGAAGTCGAGGAAGTGGGCGTAAAAAATGTTCAAGATGAGCTAGGAAACAAAAAGCAAGAATCTATTAATACAGCACAAATATCTCAAGAAACAGCTAAACCTAAAGCCAAGCCCGCTTCTTCAAAAGCCTCAGGCGCACAAAAAATAGTGGCTCCAATGCCAGGCACCATCCTATCTATTAAGAAAAAACCCGGTGATGTGATAAAAAAAGGTGATGTAGTTATGGTGCTTGAAGCCATGAAAATGGAAAATGAAATCCTGGCTCCGGAAGATGGTACAGTAGTCTCCATTGACGTAGTGGAAGGCTCATCAGTAAATACCGGTGATCTACTTGCAACTTTTGAATAAAACACAAAATTAGCATCAATGGAGTGATGGATGTGCTTGATAAAGCAATAAATTTTTTTGCCGGAACCGGCTATGCAAACCTAACCTTTCAGCAAGCCATAATGATAGGGATAGCATGTTTTTTGCTCTATCTCGCCATAGGAAAAAAATATGAGCCGCTTCTTCTAGTGCCGATAAGCTTTGGAATGCTGCTTGCCAATATCCCTCAGGCAAATCTTATGGCAAAAGGCAACTTTCTTTATTGGATTTATAGAGGGGTGGAACTTGATATATATCCGCCGCTAATATTTATGGGAGTAGGTGCTATGACAGACTTCGGCCCGCTTATAGCATATCCCCAAAGTCTGCTGCTTGGAGCTGCTGCCCAGTTCGGCGTTTTTACGAGCTTTTTAGGTGCCGCGCTTTTGGGCTTTAATTTTAAAGAGGCTGCTTCCATAGGAATAATAGGTGGAGCAGATGGTCCTACAGCTATATTTCTTACAAGTAAGCTTGCTCCTCATCTCCTTGGAGCTGTAGCAATATCCGCTTACTCCTATATGGCTCTCGTGCCTATAATCCAGCCGCCTATTATGCGCGCCCTTACCACAAAGAAAGAGCGGGAAGTTACTATGGAACAGTTAAGACCTGTATCTAAAATTGAAAAAATCGTGTTCCCAATAGTAGTTACAATACTTGCCGGCTTTTTGGTTCCAAGCGCTGCAGCGCTTATCGGCTGCTTAATGTTAGGTAATCTTTTTAGAGAGTGTGGCGTAGTCGATAGATTGTCAAAGACCACGCAAAATGAACTTATAAATATTGTTACAATATTTTTAGGTGTGACTGTAGGCGCTACAGCAAACGCCGAAAATTTTCTCAGATGGGAAACTATCAAAATATTATTACTCGGACTTGCCGCTTTTGCAGTAGGAACTGCAGCGGGTATCCTTTTCGGAAAGCTTATGTACATTTTTTCAGGTGGAAAAGTAAATCCTTTGATTGGCTCCGCCGGAGTTTCAGCTGTGCCTATGGCGGCTAGAGTATCTCAGGTTGTGGCTCAAGAAGAAAAACCCGGTAATTTTATTTTGATGCATGCTATGGGACCGAATGTGGCAGGAGTTATAGGAACTGCAATTGCCGCAGGAATACTGCTTTCATTATATGGTGGATAAAATCGTCCGCCTAGGGTTTATAGGCTTTCCTGTAAAAAACCTAAATATAGTTAGTAAAGGGGAATTAAATTGCAGCAAAAGCAAGTTAGAATAACCGACACCATCTTAAGAGATGCTCATCAATCCCTTGTAGCAACTAGAATGAAAACAGACGAGATGCTGCCGGTAGCTGAAAAGCTTGATAAAGTTGGTTATTATT
>Ga0116175_1000086_pt1 | contig 71335 bp, 68 predicted proteins | sample AD_UKC125_MetaG_FD_89802 | JGI IMG/M metagenome (GOLD analysis project Ga0116175, IMG submission 89802) | Active sludge microbial communities of municipal wastewater-treating anaerobic digesters from USA - AD_UKC125_MetaG | ecosystem: Engineered > Bioreactor > Anaerobic > Digestate | place: USA... | reverse complement strand
TCCGCTCTCCGTTCTTGCGTTGGTTCAGGACTCGGCTCTGGACTCGGTTCCGGGCTCGGTTCCGGCCTCCGCTCCGGACTCGGTTCTGGCGTTGGTTCAGGACTCGGCTCTGGACTCGGTTCCGGGCTCGGTTCAGGACTCGGTTCTGGCGTTGGTTCAGGACTCGGTTCCGGACTCGGTTCTGGACTCGGCTCTGGACTCGGTTCCGGGCTCGGTTCCAGTGTCGGTGTCGGCACAGGTGTTGATGTCGGTACCAGTGTTGATGACGGCACAGGTGTTAGTGTCGGTACCGGTGTTGGTGTCGGTACCGGTGTTGGTGTCGGTACCGGTGTCGGTGTCGGCACAGGTGTTGATGTCGGTACCAGTGTTGATGACGGCACAGGTGTTGGTGTCGGTACCGGTGTTGGTGTCGGTACCGGTGTTGGTGTCGGTACCGGTGTTGATGTCGGTACCAGTGTTGATGACGGCACAGGTGTTGGTGTCGGTACCGGTGTTGGTGTCGGTACCGGTGTTGGTGTCGGCACAGGTGTTGATGCTTTTGCTGATTCTGGTGTCACAACTTCTATTGATGATGGAGTTGGTGACAAAATTGATTCCATTGTTTCGTCTGGTTGAATAATTTTCCCTGGTGCAGGTGTTGGATTTATTAAATCTGTATCTATAACAAATTTAGCACCCAACTCAATTTCATCTTTATCAATAATTTCAAATAATTCATATACAGTTTTTTCTTTAATTAAATCCAATGGCATATTAAAACGTTTATTAGCTTCTAAATAAACAGCATACCTTCCCATTGAAACATTGTGTTCTAATGCCTTTTCCCTTATACTTTTATCCACTATAATGCCCTTTACACTAATATTTTCTCCAAATGTAGCTAAAGAATCTTTGGCGTCTAATAACTGGTTAATGATCTTTTCTTCATTGGCTGCATTGTTTTCTGCATTAAGTGCAGCAGATATGAATACTGCCATTTTTTCTCCAAAATCTCTTTCATCTTTTAGCTTTCCTACCACCATTTCAAGGGCATTGGCAAAATATATCCCGTCTAATTCCATGTCTTCAATTGCAAAGTCATCATTATCATTTAATAACGTTACCTTATTTACTGTACCATTCTCATCTAAAGTAAATGTAATGCTCGGGTTAATATCCACATCCACGTATGCGAATTCTTCCAGTCCTTTTGGTTTTCCATCTCCGGTATAGAAAAAATCTACAATTGCAAAAATCATTATAAAAGCTGCTGCTACTCCTGCTATTCTTGTAAAATTCTTTATTATTTTTTTCCTGTTACTTATACGGGTAAACCCTTTTATTTTATCATCTTTTGACTGTTCCTTATCTCCACCCATGCCTGATACGCGGGTAAACCCTTCTATTTTATCACCTTTTAACGACTCCTTATCTCCCATGGCTGATATGCGGGTAAACCCTTCTATTTTATCACCTTTTAACGATTCCTTATCTCCCATGCCTGATATGCGGGTAAACCCTTCTATTTTATCACCTTTTAACGACTCCTTATCTTCCATGCCTGATATGCGGGTAAACCCTTCTATTTTATCACCTTTTAACGACTCCTTATCTTCCATGCCTGATATACGGGTAAACCTTTCTACCCTGCTGCTTTTTGATGAATTTTTCAACTGTGAATCTTGTATCCCCTCATCATAGACAATAATGTCTTCTGTTGAAAACTCAATTTCATCCCCTACAATCATACCAGCCCGTCTCTTAATACGTACAAATTCGTACTCTTTTACCATTACAAATGCTTCTTCATCTGTTATTTTTACTATCTTTCCTTTATACATAAATAATGCACCTCTATTTTATATATCGGTAACAGATAAACGCTTGATAACGGCGTATTCCTTGTAAATTACAGGTTATAACCTATATTTGTACCAAAAAAGTCTGCCACATATATAATTTTTGTGGCAGACTTTTTTAGCATGACCTGTTGCATGTATTTTTGTTATAAATGTGAATATGGTTTTATTCCTTTTCTCTTCTTTTTAGACGATATTCACGCCTTTTTTCTGCTTCTTTATAAACTCTTCTTTCTTCTTCTGTCTCTAAAATAAGGGGCGGCACCTCTGTAGGCTTTCCATCGTCGTCCAAAGCTACAAAAGTTATAAAAGCTTTATTTGTAAGTATGGTATTGCCTGTCTTCATATTTTCAGCGTAGACATCTACACTTACCTCCATAGAAGTCCTTCCCACCCAGGTGAGCCTTGCTTTTAATATTACCATCTCTCCTAAGCGCACAGGATGCCTGAAATCAAGACTGTCTAATGCGACAGTGGCAACTACTTTATTAGAATGCCTTGATGCAGCCAAAGCACCTGCAATATCAATCCAGTGCATCAGCTGCCCGCCTAATAAGTTCCCTAAAATATTTGTATCGTTAGGAAGCACTAATTGTGTCATTTCTATCTCAGACTGACCGGGAGTCTTCCCTTTAAGGTGCTTTTTATGCTCATTTAAATCTTTGTCCATCCGTCATTCTCCTTATCCTTGTGTATTTATATTAATCTTTCCCTTCTTTTTGCATATTGTATCAAAAAATATAATTGAATTTAAATGAAATATTTAAAGACTTTAGGACTTTAAAAAATTTTTAAGATATGAATTAACAAAAAATTAAGTATAAAATTTTGAGTTATTAAAGATACATTTATCAATAGATTTAAGTAAAAGATACCATTTTTGCTGATAAAAAAACACAACATCCTTCTAAGACATCTTTAGTCTGAAGAATTGATTATTTTACGGAATGTTTTGACCTTCAAACTGAAGGTTTTTTTTAAAATTAAATGAACATAACAGTAAAATCAGGACAATGTTATTCCAACAGAATTTATCAGGTAATTAAGCCTGTCACTATCTAAACCTTCATTTATTCTTATACCAGCTATGCTGAGCAAGCCCACATGGTAAACAGGAACCTGTAGAACACTTTCTAAATAAGAAGTCAGTCCTTTAAGTTGGGAACCACCACCTATTATATATACTTTCCCCACCTTATCTCCAAAACATCTTTTTTCATAAAACTCAAAACATTGAAATATCTGTCTTACTATTTCGTTTATGACACCTTTTATGCTGTTGTGAATCTTTACCTGTTCTTCGTCAAAGCTTAAATCTAAAGGTGTCAGCCCTTGAATCTTTTTAAGCCTTTCTGCTTCATCCAATTTTACATGGTTGCTTTCTGCTATGGCTTCGTCTATATTGCTGCTTCCTTTTAATATAACTTTATTAAATTCCAAAACCCTGTCCTTTAATATGTTAACTATTGTTGTTTCAGAACCAAAGTCTATAACAGCAAATGTACTTTGGTCAAGCTTTGAGTATTTGTTTCTCTTAAACCATGTATCGCTTTCAGTGGTTATTATATCCCTGTTAAAAAACTTGGCAGCACTATTAGCCGGAATATCCACCGATATAGGCTTTAATCCCAACTCTACCAGTATATCTATGTAGCTTTTTATAATATTTTTTAAAACAGCGGTAACAAAAACCTTAACCTTCGGAACTCCATCATCTTTTATTTCTTTTAAAACCTTATAATCGATTTTGTGGGCATCTAAATCAATAGGCATGCTTTGAGAAATGGTCATTCTTACAGTGTTGTCTAAATTCTCACCCGGGATATTCTCCACCAAAAAAACACGGGATATTATGTTAGTACCTGACATAACAATTTTGGCATTCTTGGTCTTCACACCTATTTCTTTCAATACCTTGCTTATTTCATTGGTGACAGCACGGACATCTTGAATGGCACCATTCTTAATAGAGCCCTTAGGTGTGGAAGCTATACCAAAATTCTTTATAAAAATCTCCTTATTCCTGTTTACTTCTACTTCTACAATTTTTATGTTCCTGAAACCGATGTCAATACTTAAAAGGTTGTTTTTTAAGAAAGGTATAGTCACCATTGTATTACTCCTTAAGTATTATAAATTTTTATATGATTTTGTTCCTATATAATATATCTTATCACCCATGCATATTAAAATCAATAATTTTGATTGAACTTACATATAAAATTAATATAATTTTTTTGTTTTTCTTTTTTTTGCCTTACAAAGTTAAATTCCGTTTCTTTATATTTATAGTACTGATATTTTGCAAATATTCATATAATAAACTAATTATCTCATCTTTTGAGTCTGATTTAAAAATTTTGTCCTTTAAATCAGCTGATTTATACATACCTTTCATGTACCAGGCAATATGTTTTCTCATTTCCTTAACGGCTTTATGTTCACCTTTAAATTCAATCATCAGGTTAAAGTGCTTTATTATCATGGATATTTTTTCTTCGCAACTTATTTCTTCGTCTGAATTTTGAAGTATATTCTTAAAAATCCATGGATTTCCCTGTGCTCCCCTTCCAACCATTATGGCATCACAATTTGTTTCCCTGAACATTTTTTTTGCATCCTCTGATGAAAATATATCCCCGTTTCCAATCACCGGAATGCTCACCGCTTCTTTTACTTTTTTTATTATTTCCCAATCTGCCTCCCCTCTGTAAAACTGCTCCCTGGTCCTGCCATGGACTGTAACTGCCTTAGCACCGTTTTCCTCAGCAATTTTTGCAATTTCAACGGCATTTACTTTTGTATCGTCCCATCCTTTGCGAATCTTAACAGTTACAGGTTTTTCAGATGCCTTTGAAACTTCCTTTACAATTTCCCCTGCCAGGGAAGGCTGAAGCATAAGTGCACATCCCTCACTATTTTTGGTTATCTTAGGGGTAGGGCACCCCATATTTATGTCAATTATGCAGGCATTGCTGTCATTTAAAAGCTCTACAGCCTTTGCCATAACATAAGGCTCTGAACCAAATATCTGAATAGCGCAGGGTTCTTCTCTTTTATCAATGAATGTAAGTTTTTTTGTCTTCTCATCTTTATAATAAAGCCCCTTTGCGCTGACCATTTCAGTATACGTAAAACCACAGCCCTGTTCTTTACACAAAAGCCTAAATGGCATATCTGTAACTCCTGCCATTGGGGCTAAAAAAACATTGTTTTTAAATTCAATATTTCCTATACGCATTTCATCCCTCCACACTCTATTTTACCATATTAGCAATTTAAAAATCATTTTTATCTTTAATTTTATTTTTCATTAATTTAATTTTTTTAATTTGTTCACAACTTATTCACAGCATCTATGCTATAATATTATAAAGACAAATAATTTCCTTTAAAATAAATTTCTCTTGGGGGTAAAAAGCCTATGAAAAAAGTTTTAAAAGAAATACTAAGCTGGACACTACACATAGTTATTGCCGTTGTATGCGGTCTTGCAATAAATATTTTTATCCTTCAGCCTACACAAGTTCAAGGAATATCAATGGAATCCACGTTGACGCAAAATGACAGGGTAATAATAAATAAACTTATGCATACCTTAAGGCAAGAACCTGATTATGGCGATATTGTTGTTATTGACAGCCGTGTACACCGTCCCCGTTCAATAAAAGACGATATTATGGACAGCATTAAATATAATGCTATTTCATATTTTTTCACAGGAGAACAGGAAGAAGTGCTTTGGATTAAAAGGGTTATTGGAAAAGAAGGGGATGTGCTGGAATTCAAAGACGGTAAAATTTATAGAAACAACGAATTGTTAGAAGAACCCTATATTAACGAACCTATGTATCCAAGCGGGAATTGGACTGTAACGGTACCTGAGGGACATGTATTTGTAATGGGTGATAACAGGAACCACAGTAAAGACAGCCGGGCAATAGGTGCTATCCCGCTGGATCATGTACTTGGTAAATACCTTTTTAAATTTTAATAAAATGCCGAAAAAAGAGAGACATTTAAATGTCTCTCTTTTATTTTATCCTTAATTTAAATATTAAAAAAACAGTCCCACCATTTATCATTTACAGACTGTTAAATATAGATTCTTCTCCTATGTATTTTTTAAAAGAGAGATTTATTAAAGACTTTTCTTGATTTTCCTCAATAAGCTTCATTGCTTCATCTATTTTATAAAAATTATCATTTTGTTTTTGGGCTTTCATTATATACCATGTGATTTTATCGCAGAAAGGTTTTTGACGTGGATTTGAAGAATACTCGTAATTCGTGTAACCTGCCGTCGAAACAAACTCAGCTAATATACCCGACTCTTCCATCTTCTTCTTGACAACTTCATTAGAAAGCTGACCTTTGCTAATCTTGCTTCTTGGCAACATCCATTTGCCGCCTTCTCCTTTTGAAAGAAGAACCCTGTCGCCTGAGAATACTACTCCGCCGGCATAATTTCTGACAATCATAACTAAAACCCCTTTCGTATTAAACTTGATAATTTATTCCATTCCCCTAAAAAGTTTATTAAGACTGGCTTTTAGAGAAATTTGTTTCACTTATCGTTTCTTACGTCGGGCTGTTATTTTGAATTGTATATATAAATGTCTCATTATATATTATAATACTACAGAACTGGTTTTTATTCAATTATTATTAAAAATTATTTCTAATACTTTTCACATTATTTCTTTTTTATAAAAACTATATATAAAAACTAAAATAATCTAAATAAAACTATAAATAATTTCGATACATGATATGTATAAAATTTTGCATATATACTCAAAAAAAAGAATTATATGCGTTTACTACATTAAAGAGGTGATATTCTTGTTTGAGAACAAGATTTTAGGAAATACAGTAAAAAATGAAGATGGCTATGTGTGGATACTGGAGGGAAAAGTATTTGTAAAGGATCCAATTGGTAAAGGCATCCCTCCTGCCCTTAATCCCTGTGAAGGTGTTAAGCTTACTGTAAATGGTGTGGAGACAAGACATCTTGTTATGGTTTCTGAAAAAGATACTATAGAAGTTGAAGCTATTCATGAAGAAAAAGAAATGGAAATAGATATAGAAATATCCCCGGACAATTTAAAAGCTTATATGTCTTTTAAACCCCGCCGCACCGTTAAAAGATATCTAAAAGACTCTTATCCAATGAATAAGCTGGATATATGTGTATATGAGGAGGAAATTTACAAAAAAAGCGATGTAAATGAGCTTCTGAATATAATAAAAGAACAGGGTATTGTTTATGGGATAAAGGAGGATTTAATAAGAGAAATATGCGAAAATAACAAAAAGGGCAGATTCCTTATAGCAGAAGGAAAAGCCCCCATAGATGCTACAGATGACACCTTAGAATGCTTATTAACCATCAGTGATAAAAAAGATATTGGTGAAAACGAAAATATTGATTATAAAAATCTCATTACATATATATCTGTAAAACCAGGAGATAAAATTGCCCGCTTAATTAGGGGCTTTAGGGGTGAAGAGGGAATATCTGTGCTAGGTGTCCCTATTGAACCAAAGGAAGCCCGCAGAATAATTATTGAAAGCAATAGTAACATTCAATTTGATGAAGAAACCAATTTAATAATAGCTAAAAAACACGGAACCCCCGAAAAAAAAGAAAACGGCAATGTAATAACTTATGATATACGTGAACAGTTAAAATTAAATGAAGTAAGCTTAAAAACAGGAAATATAAATTATAAAGGTGATGTGGAAGTAATAGGCAGTGTACATGAGGATATGGAGGTAATTTCCACCAATAATATAACTGTATTAGGAGATGTAAACTTTTCAAGATTGTATTCCGGGAATGAAATAGTTGTTAAGGGAAATGTTATTTCCAGCAAGTTAATTTCCGGAGACACCTCACTAGCACTAAAATCTCCTGCCACTGAAGTACAGAGAATTATTTGGGAAATAGAAGACCTTATTTCAAATATTAAAAATTTTTCTCAAAATGAGTTTGAATTTTATAATATATCAACTTTCCCGAATACAGTGTTTTATTTGCTGAATACAAAAAACAGAAAACTTCCCACCACTATATATGATGTAATCCGCAATTTAAGAAAAGGTAGTTATGATATCGATGATATTTCCATATACAAATTGCTGGAAAAATGCAAATGTTTTTTAGGAAATTATAATGAAATTACAGATTTAGACTACATATATGGAGTAATTGAATCTATCAAAAATACCTATTTCATAAAAGGAGAACGCAAAATTTCCGGCAACATTTCTTTAACAGGGGCACTTAATTCAGAAATACAGTCTTATGGAAACGTAATTATATCAGGTAAAACCTGTTTTAACACCAAAATTTTTGCCGGCGGTAAAGTATCCATATTAGGAAACTTAAGGGGTGGAAGGGTGGAGTCTGAAAAAAGTGTAGAAATAAATAACGTTGGGACCAGTATGGGTGCTAAGACTTTTATCAGGGTGCCTGATAAGGGTTTTATAAAAATGAGAATTGTCTACCCTGATACTACAATTATGATTGGAAGACATTCATATAAGTTTATAAATTATCAGACAAATATTTATGCAAGAGTCATTAAAAATAAACTTATTTTTAAATAAACAACCAGGGTTAAGGAGGATTTTTAAATATGGAATCTTTGACAAAATACATGAATAAAAAATTAGCATTGGAAGTGGTGGATAATAACGGTGAAAAAGTAGGACCTTCTTATACTACAGAAATTGTCCATGTGAACACTCCAGAGGAAATAGATATACTAGCCCCCTCTTTTGACAAGTACACCATACCACTTCCGGCTGAAACAAAAATTAAAATATTTTTAGAAACACAGCCGGCGAGAAATATGTGCTTAAATGGTGTAGTTGTTTCTAAATCCGCCGGTGAAAATGAAATATTGCTAAAAATTAAATTAGACAGTGAAAATAAAGAAAGATGTCACAGCACATTAACAGTCAAAACAGACTGCAATTTAAAAGCAGAATATCTTCAGATTAATTTAAAAAACTATGAGGAATTTAACCTGGCAAAAGTGATAAATATAAGCAAATACGGCCTGACTTTACTGCTAAATGAAGATTTAGAGCTCCATGAGCTTATTGATATTTACATTTGGATTAGCGACACTAAAATTATAAATGCAGTATGCGTTGTAACGAAAAAAAAGCTGTTGCAAAATACAAACGTCTATAAAAATGAATACAAATACCAGGCAGAGCTAGAATTCACTGAAATAACCCAGCCTGCCAGAGACGTCATAATAAAATATATTTTTCAAAAGCAAAAAGAATACCTTAAAAAAAAGATGAATTAGTTTATACAAAATACTTTTTTATTGCACCTGTTTTACTCTTGTTTATTTTTGCAACAATTTCAGTTCCTTGTTCTTTATGTTCCTCACTTAGTATTTTCCCGTTTTGATGCAGGTATGAAATTACCCAGCCTTCAGCATATGGTACAAATAATTTTACCTCAACCTCATTCTGGGGCAGTGCATCTTTTATCCCCTTTTTCAATTCCTCAATGCCGTCACCGTTTACTGCTGAAATCTCAAAGCACTTGCCGTTTTTATTTATTATGCCGGGTCTTGTGTAAGAAGAAACCTTATCTATTTTATTAAATGCCATTATAACAGGTTTGTCCAAAACTCCCAAGTCTTCCAAAATACTGTCCACCACTTTAACTTGTTCCTCCACTTCTTCACTTGATACATCCACTACATGAATGAGTAAATCTGCATACACCGCCTCTTCTAATGTGGATTTAAATGCTTCTATAAGGTGGTGGGGCAGTTTTCTTATAAACCCTACTGTGTCAATAAGCAGTGCATATTTCCCATCCTCTAATGGGAGCCTTCTTGTGGTAGGGTCTAAAGTTGCAAATAATTTATTTTCTGCAAATACGTCTGCATCACATAATTTATTCATAAGGGTGGACTTTCCGGCATTTGTATATCCCACCAATGCAATAACAGGCACATCCCTGTCACTTCTGGCACTTCTTAAGGAATTTCTCCTGCTTTCTATTTGCTCTAATTGTGAATTTAAATATTTTATCCTGTTTCTTATATGGCGCCTGTCGGTTTCAAGCTTTTTCTCCCCGGGTCCTCTTGTACCTATACCTCCCCCAAGCCTTGAAAGCTGCCTTCCAAGCCCTGAAAGCCTTGAAATTCTGTATTTTAGCTGGGCAAGTTCCACTTGGTATTTCCCTTCTTTGGATCTGGCTCTCTGGGCAAATATATCAAGAATCAGGCTGGTTCTGTCTATCACCTTGATACCGACAACACTTTCTATATTATTTATCTGAGAAGCTGAAAGTTCGTCATCAAAAATAAGTAAATCTGCATGGAGAGCCTGGCATATAAGTGCTATTTCTTCAAGTTTTCCCTTCCCCACATAGAAGGCCGGGTCTTTTTTGGGTCTTGTCTGAAGTATTTTTTTCAGCACAATAGCACCTGCTGTAATTGCAAGCTCTTCCAGTTCAGCCAGTGACCTTTCACCATAACTCATCCCGTTAATTTTATCTTTGGATGTACTTTCTAATCCTACAAGAACCGCCCTTTCACTTTCCTCTTCATTCTCATACAGTAAATCTGTCTTTTCCTTGTCTATTTCATATATATAGTCCATAAGTTTATTAATTTCATCGTCGTCTTTTCTAAAAGGGCCGAATATCTGGGACTCTCTAAACTCCCCGTTTTCATCCCTTTGGGGAAGGGCTGCATATATCTCATCCGCTTCTCCGTCCCTTACACCAATGGCAATCATGGCATCTAAGCGCAAATCTATCATGGAGCTTATGTCAACTGCTGAGACCATTCCCCCGCCACTTGGATGTGTATGGACGCACCTTATTCCGGAAAGCCTTTTAAGGCTCCTTTTTCCCTCAACAAATGGAAGGGAAACAGTACTGCTGTCCCCAACGCTTATGTCCGTTATATTTCCTTTCCTGTCAATATATACTGCTATTTCACGGTTGATTTTTTCTGTCAGCACCGCCATTTTAGAGGCAAGGTCTTCTGTAATTAAAAAGCCGCCGGGAATCTTAATATCGTATATTTTTTCAATTTCCTCTAAAACTGAATTCTTTAGTGATTCTATATTGCCTCTTATGTTAATGGTTCTTCCCTCCTTATTATACAACCCCGTATTATATAAAATTATATAATGCTGTATTATATAACCCCGTATTTTTTCCCTGCAGCTTCTAAGGCATTAAGCGCTTTATCCAAATGTTCCTTAGTGTGGTCGCACATCAGGCTCATTCTGATTCTTGAAAGCCTCTTTGGTACTGCAGGATACAGAACAGGGTTTACATATATATCGGCATCATGGAGGTACCTGCACATTTCCCTCACTTTCAGCTCATCCCCTATTATTACAGGGAATATAGCCGTCTCAGAATTACCAAGGGAAAACCCTAAATTTTCTAGATTTTTCTTGAAATATCTGATGTTATCCCACAGCCTTTCCCTACGGTCCGGCTCATTTTCAATTACATTCAGTGCTTCGGTAATTGAAGCTGTAGCCTGGGGGGTCATTGCAGTGGAAAACATATATGTCCTGGAATAAAAGTTTAAAAGACTCACCAGTTCCTTATTTGTAGCAATAAATCCACCCACACCTCCAACAGCTTTTGAAAATGTGCCGGCAACAATATCCACTTTTCCTTCCAGATTGAAATATTCCGGTGTTCCCCTGCCATTTTTACCTATAACACCTGTGGCATGTGCCTCATCCACCATGACATATGCACCGTACTTTTTGGCTATTTCCACTATTTTGTCAAGGGGGGCTATGTCCCCGTCCATTGAATAAACACCATCAACCGCTATAAGCTTTGTCCTGTATTTATCCTTTACCTTTTTTAACACACTTTCCAGACTGTCCATATCATTGTGTTTAAAAAATTTAACATTTGTGTTTTTACACCCGTCAATTATACTGGCATGAACCAGCATGTCAAGGATTGCCACATCCTCTTTGTGAAGCATTGAAAGGAGTGTCCCGGAATTTGAACCAAATCCTGAAGTATATATAATTGCAGCCTCACACCCTTTAAAAGCTGCAACCCTTTCCTCTAGTTCTATGTGTATATCCAAAGTTCCTCCTAAAAGAGGTACACTTCCGGCACCTGCCCCGTACTTCTCTAAAGCAATCCTTCCGGCTTCTATAACCTTTGGATGCCTGGTAAGGTTTAAATAGTCATTAGATGCCAGATATACCATTTCCTTGATTTTCCCGCTATAGCTGTCCCTGATTTTCCTAACCGGACCTGAGCCTTCAATTGCAACTCTTTTGTAGTGCAAATGCTGCTTTTCTTTAAGGTGTTCTAAAAGCTCGTAGTATTTATTGGCTTTTTCCATTATATCAAGATCATGCATGTTGAAAAAATCTGAAAAACTTAAATTAGCTGAGTCCATTTTTCCCCTCCAACAATTAATATCTTTTTAATAATAAGTTTACAAAACTCAATATCAAAAATTATATATTTTCAATCAGGCTTTAGCAACACTTTTACTGATTTTTCCTTACCTTTTGAAGTTGCCACATCTATTGCCTTTTTATATTCACTTAGTTTAAAAATATGGGTAACCAAAGGCAACACATCTATTTTATCAGATAAAAGCATATCAAGTCCAATTTTATATGTCCTGATTTTCTCCCCTTTAAAAATATCACTTCCATAACAGTATATTCCCTTTAGATTTATTTCTTTAAACCAAATAAGGGTCCAGTCAATATCTATATTAGAAGCAAGTCCTGTTAATACAATGGTGGCTCCTGTTTTTGCATATCTTAAAGAATCACTTATGCTTTTTTTAGAACCCACACAATCAAATATCTTATCAAAACCGCCTAATAAATATCTTTCACCCATTATTGGCTTTTGTATGGAAGCTTTGGTTATTTCCGCTATTTCCTCTGTCAAATTTTGTGAGGAAGAATAAATTACCCTGTCTGCGCCATACTTTTTTGCCAGCTCCCCCTGGAAAGGATACCTTGCCATAACAGTTATATCAGCCCTGCATCCAGCATACCTTAAAAATGCCACCATTAAAAGCCCTACAATCCCCATGCCTATAATAAGAACTTTATCAGTATCCTCAGGATAACCTACAAGAGCGGGATGAATAGCTGATGATAAGGGGTCAACAAGCACTGCCTCCTCATTTTTTAGTTTGTCAGGCACTTTAAATAACTGGGACTTGTGGGCAATATAATACTCCCCCCAACTTCCCCCCGTTTCTTTACAAGTCCCGAGCATCATTCCTGTTAAAATACCGCCTTTTGAAAAATTAGAACACTGATTTGTCTTACCTTCATTACAGGCTTTGCATTCGGGAATATTTCTTGTTTGGCAGGGAAGGAGGATATCTGCAACAACCCTGTCCCCTATTTGAAATTCTTTAATATTTGCCCCCTTTTCCACTATGATGCCTATATTTTCATGACCCATTACAAACTTATCTGACACAAAAGGTGAAAGTACCGGGGTATCATTTAAAAAAACCAAATTGATATCGCTTCCGCAAATGCCCCCGTATATGGTCTTAATCTTTACCCAGTCATCCCCTAAAAGTTCCGGTTCTTTTACTTTTTCATATTTTACACAGGACAATTTCCCGCAATAAAAGTTTTTGTTTATTTTACCTGCCGCTTTAGTGAATATATATTTTGAAACACTGGAGTCAAATGTAACAGCATACATATTAAGTATCATCCCTTCCACCTTGATTTAAGGCATAAAAAAATATCTTTAAAATGTTTAAACCCCTGTAGAGCCAAAACCTCCCCCCCGGTCAGTGCCTATATCCTTTACGGAATCCACTTTTACAAAATTGATGCGCGGGACAGCCTGAAGGACTATCTGGGCTATCCTGTCCCCTTTTTTTATTTTGTATGTTCCCTTTTTATTTCCGTCACTATTAATTTCAATTAGCGGATAATCATTTCTTTCTGAAGTATTGGTGATTATTATTCCCAATTCCCCCCTGTATCCGCTGTCAATGGTTCCCGGCGAATTGGCTATTCTAAGGGGGGTTTTGTAAGATATACCGCTCCTTGGCCTTACCTGTATCTCGTATCCTTTAGGGATGGCAAATTTAATTCCTGTAGGAACTATAACCGTCTCTCCGGGTTCTATTAAAACATCCTCTGCCGCATAGACATCCATCCCCGCATCACCTTCATTGGCATAGGTTGGTATTATGGCATCTTCTCTGCAAATTTCTAAATATACATTTACCTCATTCAATAAAATCCCCTCCTAAAGTACACCCCTTAAAAAATGTCCTTTTGTAAATCCTTTTTTCTTTATTCCTTCTATTAAGGATTGATGTTTTGAAAATGCATCAGTTTTATTTTGAACCATGTCCCTGTACATACTGACTATATTTCTCATTTTTAAAGGTTCTTCATCTGTAAAAATAAGTCTTAGCACATCAATTCCCCACAAACTCATTTTATCAATATTTTCTGTAAAAAGTAATACCTGTCCGTTGAAAATTGTAGTCCTGCAATCAGTATCATCCATAATAACAGGGAATTTCATGCCTTTTCTGTCCTTTAAATAAAAACCTTCTTCCCTGCACCTTCCCTTACACCCTTCTAAAGCACTTAACGGACAGTACTGGCTTGTCATCAAAGGAATCTTTCCGTAAACCACTATTTCCTTTTGAAAACCCGGGATATCTTTAATGTTTTTTATCTGGTTTAAATTCATCTCATAAGAAAGTACAGTCCCTGAAAATCCTAAGTCTTTTAATGCACAAATGCTGCTGCCGTTAAAAATATTTAAAGAATAATCCCCCATTACTTTTATATTTTCTTTATTTACTTTTTGTATATCTTTTAAAGCTCCGGTATTTCCTATAATAAAACCATCAACCCCTGCATTAACTAAAGCTTTTAACTTTGAATTTACAATGCCTTGGTAATTCCCCCGTGTTATAGGAGGAATGCTTACAAATACTTCTTTAACTCTTTTCTTTATATTAGAAATCATTTTTATATTTTTTTCATCTTGAAAAATCTTTATTGGAAGATACACTCTGTCTGTGCCAACACAGTAATACTCTTCCTTTTCATCTGCTCTATAAAAATACGCAGCTATAACGAGTTCCCTTTCTTTTAAAATTTCTTTATCCCCTATATCTTCACCTTCACATGAGAGATTGTCAAATTCCTTTACAAGCACTCTCTTATACTTATTTTTCTTGTAATGCTCTAATTTTTTTATAGCCTCTCTTCTTAAATTATTTATCTCACTTATAGGTAAAGAAACTCCTTCTTCTAAATTAATTTCTATCTTTTTAAATTCAAAAGCAGTACCCCCTGTTTTTTTTAGCTGCTCTTCTATTCTCTCCTTCGTAAGGGGTCGGTTTATTGCCTTTTGTACAATTTGGCTGCCCACTACTTTATGTTCATTTCCCAAATTGTCCTTCACAGTAAAAATTGCCGGCTGCCCGTGTAAAATGTTAATTTCCCCTTCTATATAAACCTTACGGATATCCTTCCCTGAAAAAGTTTCTTGGGCCTCTTTATTCAGCCTGCTGCTGGATGTCCTGAAGACTTTATCCCCTTTTGAAATATTTCCTCTGATGCTGCCTATAGATACCAGTTCACCTGTATAAGAACTTTTAACATCTCTTTTTCTGTTCTTTATTGAAGTTACAATTGTGCCCGGACTTTCATCTTCACCATTCCAGATTTCAATTCCATCTCCAATGGAAATGTTATCTTTAAGGTTTAATGTAATTGTATTTGAATGCCTGTTATAGGAAATTACATCTCCAATATATATTCCCCAATTTTTAGGTTTTTCAAAGGACATTAAGGATTTTCCTGTCCTTCTTTTAAGATGCCCTTCTGTAAAGCCTCCCCTGTTAAAAATCTGGGCTAAATCCTTTAAATCATCCTCATCTATACAATCTTGATGGTTTTCTTCCCCTTTTAAAATTTTATTCAAATATTTTCTGTATATTCTAACAGTAACAGCAACATATTCCGGACTTTTCATCCTGCCCTCTATTTTAAGGGATTTAACCCCGCTATTTACCACTTCATTTAAAAAATTTAGTGTACATAAATCCTTAGGGCTGAGAAGATATGAATTCCCTAAAACTTTATCATTTTTATCAATCAGCTGATAGTTAAGCCTGCAGGGCTGGGCACATCTTCCCCTGTTTCCGCTCCTTCCCCCTATAATACTGCTCATAAGGCATTGTCCTGAGTAGGAAATGCATAAAGCCCCATGTACAAATACCTCTGTCTCAATGGAAGTATTTCTTGAGATATTGTCTGTTTCCTCTAAAGACAGCTCCCTTGCAAGTACAACCCTGTTAAAACCCAGTTCTTCAAGAATTCTAACGCCTTCCACATTATATACAGTCATCTGGGTACTTGCATGCAAGCTAAGTTGGGGAAAAAATCTCCTTACTTCCCTGGCAAACCCCAAATCCTGTACGATTACCCCGTCAATGCCTGAGTAACATGCTTCATCCAAAAAATTAAGGGCTCTTTTCAATTCTTTATCTGATATAAGGGTATTCATGGTAAGATACACATTTACATCTCTTATATGAGCATATTCTATGGACTGTCTCAATAAATCATTATCAAAATTTTCTGCAAACTGTCTTGCACTAAAATCCTTTCCTCCTAAATAAACAGCATCCGCACCATTTTCAACAGCTGCTAAAAAAGACTCCCGGCTTCCGCATGGTGCAAGAAGTTCAACCTTACTCTTTATATGCATATCTCTCCTCTTTAATTAATTTATTAATTTTATTATTGCCTTTTTTCCCTTTTAAATGAGTTTCTAACTTCATTTAATTCTGCTTCTCTTTTGGCAAGCTGCAACTGGTAATTGGTGTTCTTATTTATTAATACTTCATTTTCATTGGCAAGACTGGTGTTTTCGTCTCTGAGCTTTTGGATTTCTTCCCTCAGGCTGTTTAACTCCCTGCTTAAATTATCTATATTTTCACATGCTTTAAAATAGTCATCTGCAATATTTATAGCCGCTAAAACAGATGCCATGGAGGTGCTGAGTTTACTATTTTGGTTCATAATTGTATTTAGCTTTTTGTCAACGTAAAGGGCAACTTTTTGTATATACTCTTCAGTTTCTTTTCCCACAAGGGTATAGTCTTTGCCTGCTATCCTCACATTTACCTTGTTTCTCTCTGCCACAGTTACCAGCTCCTTTTTTGGAAATTAATGCTTACCTTCCCCACAAAAAAGACACATTTTTTAATATTATACTATATTTCGTCATAAAAAGCATTTACAAATTAAAAACCCCTTATTTAAAGAATATTTAAAAAAGAGAATGATATTTTTATCATTCTCTTTTTTACTTTAAAATAAAATTAAGGGGGCAATCTGCCCCCTAATTTTATTATCTAGGTTGTCTTATTGGAGAAATTTCTAATATGTGTCTTGATAGTAGTGAGTAGTCTAAAGTATCGATTTCACCGTCTTGGTTAATGTCAGCAGCTTTTCTGTTTGCATTGTTTACTCTGATTTCAAGGACAAGTCTTGATAGCAATGTTGCGTCTATTGTGTCAATTACTCCATCGCTGTTAATGTCTCCAAGCAATACGTCGCCGCCGTCATCATCATCTTTATCTTCCATAGTATTTCTATATTTCAGATCTGGGAAGTATTCTTCCAATCTGCTTATTGCAAGTGCGTAGTCAACCTGTGCCCAGTAACGGTGGAAGTAAACTTCTGGATCTTCTCCAGCTTCGTAAGCTCTTCTAATTGTGTCGTACATTGGGTCATCTTTATATTTTGAACGGATGTCTATGAATGTTATTCCAGGTTTAATTTCGTCACCGTTAGGCATTTTTCCGCTCCATCCTGGTGGAACATATACTTCTTGTGAGAAGAAGCGGTGGAAGTCTCCACGAGTTTCAGGAGCCATAACTCCCTTGTCTGTACGGTATATAGTCCAAATAGTGTCAACTATGTCTTTACCAAGTTTTAAAGCTTTATTTGCCAGTTCTGTACGTGAACCCTTATGTCTCTCTACAGCTGCTGCGTATGTAATTAAGCAGTTTGCAAGTGCACCTGCAACTCCAAGGTCTTGTCCTCTTGAAGTAACTTCTACTCTTAGTGAACTGTTAGCTGATCTTCTTCCTGTCCATGTATCTGGCTCTCCGCTCCAGTCTATTCCTGATGGTATGTATATAGTTCCGCCGTCTTCAACTTCAGTTACATCCAGAACCCAAGGTACCCATTTGTCAAGTAATTCTTCTGCCGTCTTGTTTCCGGATTCTAAGTATAGGTCAACCATACGAAGCATTGACCATGCCTGCATACCAAACCAAGTGTTACTTCCTGGGTCTGCATAAACAGGGTTTTCTACATATGCCATTCCGTAGAATGTTGATTTTCCGGATGGATATCTTTCGTATCTACCTTTCCATGAGTTTGTAGCTCCACCAGCTATAGCACCGTCAGCTGATTGTAACCATGTATAGAATTCTAATTGTCTCTCTAAGCTTGTCTCCCAGTCTCTCTTACCATTTGCTGACTTAGGAGCAAAATCGCTTTGAGTTGACATAATCCATGCTAAGAATGGGCTCTGGTATCCAAAGTGAGCGTGGCTGCAGCCTATTTTCCATGACCAGTCATACTGTATTCCGCCACCCCATGCTGTATACCATGCTAATAGATAGTGTGCACTGTTATAACCTGTACCAGGTGTTGGGTTACCATCATTTTGAGCTGAACCAATTTCGTAAAAGTATTTATCAAAGAAGTTATTTCTTACAAAGTCTCCCATCTTTGTAGCTTTCTCAACTACAGTTCTTATCTGGCTTTGTTTACCTTGCTCTTTAGCATATTTGTTAGCCCAGTATACACCCTGGATAGTACGTGCTTCTGCGTCAGGAGCATTTGTAAAACGCCACTGTGTTGAGTATGAATTGTCTATAGTAAATAAGTCAAGGAATCCGTTTGGTCCACCATATTTAAATTCTTCAATTGATGGGTGAGGGATTGTTTCCCATGTTGACTCCTCTTCCCCTCTTTGGAAAGTATTGATAAATGTAGCTTCAGTTCCTCTACCAAATCCATACCAGTTGTCAACGTCCATTAACCAGTGCATTAGGTAAATGCTTGGACCATAAGCACTTGTTAAATCATTATGAACAGGGTCGCTTCCCACTGGCTTGTCAAATTCTAATTGGGATGGATAGTAGTCAGGTAGTTCATGCTCAGCAGCGTAAGTAGCAGGGCTGCTAGGATTATAATTTCTCATACCTGCCTGTTGGATACTGTCACTAGGAATTAAGTATTCAAGCACATCCCATGCTTTGTTGAAACGTGACCAGTCTCCTGTGAATTTTCCATAAACAGCTTCTAACCAAACATAGTAACTTAATGCTTCACTGGTTGTAACATGTCCATAGTCAGGTGCCTCAACAATCATTGTTTCAATTGAGTGGTAAGGAATACCTTCGTCTGGGCTGTAGTAGCCGCTGTTTGTAATGTCTTCATGAAGCTCTAAGAACAAGTCCTTGTATGATGCCCCACTCTTTGTGTGGTTATAAGGCTTGTGCTCAGATGTTCTTCTAATTTCTGCAAATGACGTAATAGGTGTCATAATACTGACAATCATAATTACTGCTAGCAGAATTGAAATTTTTCTTTTCATTCTCACTTCTTCCCCTTTCATTTATACATGTTTGTTTTTAAGTAATATGATGATATAATGCAGTCCTACCTACAATTAAATCATTCCCCCTTTTTGCAGATATTATTTTTTCTACATTAAACTCATCATAAAACTTAAAATTTAACCAAAACACAAAATTGGTAAATTTATAATTCTGCATAAAAATGCAGCAGAAAACAAAGGTAAAGTTATATAAAGGTTATAATATAAAACATATACATAAAGTATATAAAGGCGTTGAAAACTCATTAATTGGAATGCTTAAATTAAAATGGATATATTGGTGAGATGAATTATTTCCAAATTGCTTTTAAATCTTAGTTGAACAGACAACAGTGAACATTGAACGGACTGTACTTGAAAAAAACATCATTTCTTACTTATACATTACTTCATAAATTTGCACTTCTATAGTGGGATGTTAAAAAAAGACCGGTAAATTTTCAACTTAAACAATATGTAGTAAATATGCCAAAATATTTAATTTTCAATGTTCCATAGGGCAAATCCCTAGTTCTATTTTACATTAAAATAATTAGATAATCAATAAATTTATCATAAAGATAAAAAAGATTATCTAGTTATTGTAAAAATAATGCATAATCCTGTATATTAGATTCAATTTTATTATAATACACATCCCATTTATGTGCAAGTAATAATATTCAATTATCACCGTTTTTGTCTTCCTTATTTCTTAAATAGTTCCCAAAAGCCCTGTCAGCAGTACCTATATGGTGAATTAACCACTCTACAACAAATTTGTTTACCATTGCTACAAACTGAAGGGTTGGTCCTTCACTTTCAAATTTCCTTTTTATTTCTTCAAAATTCTCTACAAATTTTATATGCAGAAGTTTGTGTCCCTTGTACTCAGGATATAGATTTTTTACGTGAAGCTTTTCCTCTGATGTAAAATGAATGTCAACATACTCTTCTAAAAAGTCAATCATTTTAGAAACTTCTTGTCTTCCTTTGTTTTGGGAACATGCATCTAAAAGATCCCTTATCCTTTTAAATAGTTCTTTGTGCTGGCTGTCTATCTCCTCTACACCTATTTCATAGCTTTTTCTCCATTGTATAGACATAATAGCCCTCCTTGGTTTTAATTATTGCTGAGTATCCTCCCTGTTGCCGGATTTATATAAATCAGCCAATATCCAAAAGCCCCATACCTGGGTTTATCCCCTTCTACCTGTGCCCATCTGCAAACTTCCCCAAAGGGGTTTTCGTCCACCCAGTAAAGACCGGGAATCCCGCATACAATGTACTTAAGTTTTTTCTTCCGGTCTTCATACAAGCCCACTATCATGTGCTTATACTTAAAGTACGACATCATTACAAGGGGATTAAAGAGTAAAGGAACTTTTATATTGAATTTATAAAAAATATTATTTAAGTCTGCGGGATTAAGTATCTGCCACCATTTGTAGTCCTTTCTCTCCACCCTGAAGGGTTTGATTTTTTTAAAAAATTTATCAAAATACCCTTCCAGGTTTTTTTCTTCTTCTGAATTCTTAGGGTTTGTATTCTTATCGTTTTTTTCTTCTTCAAACTTAATACCTTTTTCACTTATCCCGGTATTTCCTGTATTACCTATAATACTCTCTTCCTTATTTCCATTGCTGTTTCCGGTTTTATTTTCACTGCCGTACTCATTACCCCTGCCTGTATATTTTATACCGGTATCTTTTATATCATTTTTAATATTTCCTTTATTATTATCTTTATTATTACCACCTTTATTATTATCTTTGTCGCTATCCCCTTTACCATATTTAATACCTGTATCTTTATTAGTCTCTTTATTATCTGTTGCTACCTTATTATTAGCAATGATGTTATCTACTATATTATTCGTTATAGACTCATCTTTTTTAGTCCGTGTTGCACTATTTTCTGTAAAATTTTTATTTTGGGGTATAGCTTTAGCATTAAGACTTCTTTTTAGTTTGCTTCTCCACTCTTTTTTTTTGTCTTTATACCCTGCTAAAGGACATATAATGCTGTCATAAGAAGAGTCCAACAGCAGTGCTGCGGCATTAAAATGTTCGATGGATATACCTGTACCTCCTACATTGGAAGGGTCAAAATATTTTATAAGTTCCCCTTCCCTTCCTTTAAAGTTAATATAGCCTGGTGAAAAGTACACAACATTTTCCTCATCCACCTTCATAATATATAGTTTGTATTTTAAATTTTCACTTTTCAAATTGGAAACATGACAATCAAGCCTGCCTTTTCCTTCCCTCGCCTCGATTTTTACATAGCCAGAAGGACTGTTGCCTTCTTTAAAGCCTCTGTCTTCCTCATTTAACATAAAAAAAGTTTTATAATATTTAACCATTTACATCCCCCCTTCATATTTATATGTTACTTTAGGAGGGACATTACTATTTTAAATGTAATACTTAAAAAAATCTTTGAAAACTAAAGAGAGCTTTCATAAAGTAAATTAGAAAGCATGGCAAACTGTTGAATTGACAGCATCTCTCCCCTTGTGTTTTCATCCACACCCATGCTTTTTAGAATTTCCTTTATTTCCTCCTTGGATTTGTTAAGCCCTCCTGTATTGTAAAGGGCATTTATTAAAGTCTTTCTTCTTTGGGCAAAAGAACACTTTACAGTTTTAAAAAACATACCTTTGTCTAAGAGTTTTACCGGTGGTTCTTTATTAATAATAAGCTTTATAACTGCAGAGTCCACATCAGGCTGAGGGATAAAACAGTGGGGCGGCACATCAAAAGCCTTTTCCGGTTTGGAATAGTATTGGACAGCCACAGACAGGGCACCATAATCCTTTGTTCCCGGTCCGGCAACTATCCTTCTGGCAACTTCCTTTTGAATCATAAAAACCATCATATCTGCTTTTGTATCTTCTTCTAAAAACTTCATGATGATGGGAGTTGTTATGTAATAAGGTAAGTTTGCAACCACCTTTATATTTGAGCTGTCATATTCAGATGTTATAGCATTTATATCTGCCTTCATTATATCCATATTTATAATTTGTACATTAGAAAAACCACTTAAATTATCTTCCAATGCAGGAATAAGTCTTTTGTCAATTTCTATTGCTATTACCTTTTTAGCCCTTTTGGCAAGCTCTAAAGTCATTGTACCAATTCCCGGTCCTACTTCAATTACAACATCCTCTTGCCCCACATCCGCAGTATTTACTATTTTCTTTACCACATTAAAATCAGTTAAAAAATTTTGCCCTAAAGACTTTGTCAATTGTATATTATATTTTTTAATAGTTTCCCTTGTATTTTGCATATCTTATATCCTCGCTAAATTATTTTGTTCTCACCGGATTTAAGAATTTTAAAAAATATTCATGATAAAATTTAAATTCCACCTTAAATATTTAAGGTGGAATTTAAATTTTTGTTAATCCCTCAATATGTATACCCTGACTTTTCTAACGCCCCATTTTTTTACTTCTTCTGTGCTTTCTTTGTAAAGGTCTATTATATCACCCTTTACAGCACTTCCAATATCAGCAGCCAAGGCATACCCATAATCCGGAGTATCCCCGATACCTTCAATATACAGCCTTGACCCTAATGGAATGACATTAGGATCTACAGCTACAATCCCCGGTCTTACCGGTATACCTGTATATGTAATACCAAAACCAGGGTCGCCGGGTCTCTTACCTGTACACTCATAAGAGGCTGTATACGCTGTAGCCCGCATTTCAAGTACCTTTGAGTACCTGAACCGGTCTCCCCTTGAACTTACATAGCTTGCAACAGTACCATATTCAACAATTTTTTCTGAAGGCTCTGAAACAACGGCCTCGTACATAAGCTGACGGTATACTTCCTTACCGTCCTCGTATTTTACCACATACACTTTTTCTATTTTACCTTCAGTACCTTCTTGAACTACCCTTTGTTCTCCAATTTCCATGTTGCCGTTTTCTCTTTCTATAACTTCATAAGGGATGGTTTCTTCTTCTGTTACTACTTTGTGCTTTACCCTGATAACCTTTACTTCCAGATTCTCTTTTACTTTTTGACTGTAATTAGCACCTTCAATTCTATCTCCTATGCGAAGATTTACAGGTTCCTCTTTTAATGCCTCGCCAACGGTGTCCTTTACAGTCATTAAAGTTATCTTTTTGCCATCCACCTCCACAATTAATGGTACTGCTCTCTTTATGTTTATAATGTTGGTATTTTTCTTTTGTAACTTAGTTTCTAATGGTAAGCTTATGTAATCGTGTTCTCCTATTTCCAGCCCACTTTGATTCAGTATCTCTCCTACGGTAGATTTCATTGTACGCACTACAATAACGTCACCATCTGCATTGATAACTACATCTTTACTTAAGTAAAGACAAGTACCAACAACAGCTGACATAGATACTATGAAAGCTACTATCATTACTGCAAGTGCTTTTAATGAAATATACCGTCTGATACTTTTTCCAAGTAACGGTGACAAATTATCATCCTCCTAATAATTTTTAGGGGCTAATGGTTATTTTATTTCAAATATTTTTTTTTGTCAAATCCTTCTTGTTTCAAAGTGGGCTAAACCTTTACACCACAAGCTTTTCCGTTATTTACTTTTACTTTTTATACAATTCCTCTTAAATCCTCAACATCTAGTTTTGACCAGAAATTCACTGTTTATTCTAAAGTTATTTAATTTTTTTACATTTAGTACAATCCCATGCAATCACTGCCTGACATTCCCTGACCCATACTTGTATAATCCATATTTGGCATACCATAGTACATGCCTGCGCAATCCATACCCGGCATCATACCGTGCATCATCATCGGCCAGTACATCATTGGCATACCTGCCATGTGGTGCATATAAGGCATTTGATATGGCATATGTCCCATGTAAGGCATTTGAGGCATACAGGGCATATGAGGAAAACCTCCGTGCATTTGTCCCATGTGCATCTGCGGACATTGAGGTGCCTTTGGGGGGCATTGGGGTACCGGCGGCGGGCATTGGGGCATTTGAAGATTTGCTAATGCTTCCTGTGTCCCGCATTTTTGATTGGGAATATTTTCACCTGGCATTGCTCCGCCTTTAACACTTCTGTTTTTCTCCATAAAACAACCTCCAATACATGATGAATATTATATATCCATTATATGTATTGGAGGTTAATTGGTTACCCTTTCCGGATTTTAAATAATTTTTTAGCATTGGCAGTAGTCTTTTCTGCCACCTCTTCTAATTCCATTCCTTTTATCTCTGCAATTTTTTCTGCAACATATTTTACATAGGCTGAATAATTTCTTTTGCCTCTATAAGGCTCCGGTGTCAGATAGGGACAATCCGTCTCAATCAAAAGCCTGTCTATTGGCACATATTCTGCAACTTCAGCTGCTTTTCTGGCATTTTTAAAAGTTACAGGACCTGCCAGTGAAATGTAGAAATTATTATTCAAAACTTCCCTGGCCATCTCCACACTGCCTGAAAAACAGTGAAAAACTCCTCCCACTTCACCGGCTTTTTCACTTTTTACTATATCAAGAACATCTTTATGGGCTTCCCTGTCATGTATTATTATTGGAAGCTTTAGCTCTTTTGCTAAATTTATCTGCCTTTTAAACCAGAATTTTTGAGTATCCCTGGGGGAAAAATCATAGTGGTAGTCAAGTCCTATCTCCCCAACGGCAACCACCTTCGGATTTTTTGCATAATTTTTTAGCTCCTCCAAAAAATCCTCATCCATATCTTTTGCATCGTGGGGGTGAATACCCACTGCAGCGTAAATTTTTTCAAATTCATTGGCCAAAGAGACGGTCTCTGCCACCGACTTTCTGCTTGATGATGCATTTAATATGTAGCTTACCCCGTTATTAAATGCATCCTTTATAATTTCTTCCCTGTCATTGTCAAATCTTCTATCATCATAATGGGCATGTGAATCAAAAAACATAGTACTCTCCTGTTTTTTATAAATTTTATTTAACTTTAGCTCCTGTTTCTATCATATTGTCAACTGTTGCAAGAACCAGTTCTTTGTCATTTGAAGCGGCAAGAATCATTCCCTGGGATTCAATACCGCGGAGTTTAACCGGTTTTAAATTTGCAACAATTAAGACATATTTTCCTATAATATCCTCAGGTTTGTAATGTTTGGCTATGCCGGCCACCACCTGTCTGGTCTCTTCTCCAACTTCCAGCTTTAATTTTAAAAGTTTGTCGGCTTTTTCAACTTTCTCTGCCTCTAAAACCTTTCCCACCCTAAGGTCTATTTTTGCAAAATCCTCTATAGTTATATATTCTTTTTTGCCGCCTTCATTCTCTTTTTGGGAAGGTTCTTCCTTGCTGTCTTTTTTTATTTTCTTTTCAATTTCTTCAAGCTCTTTCATTTCCTTTTCTAAATCTATTCTAGGGAATAAGCTTTCCCCTTTATTCACCTTTGCACCTTCAGGATAGCCTCCCCATTTCTTTGCACTTTCCCAGGATGTTGCATCACCCTGTGCAAGTCCTAACTGATGCCATATTTTCTCAGGTGTTTCAGGCATAAAGGGCTGTATCAGGATTGAGATAACCCGGATGCTCTCTGCAAGGTTGTAAAGTACTGCAGCAAGCCTGTCTTTCTTTGCCTCTTCTTTAGCTAAAACCCAGGGCATTGTCTCATCTATATATTTGTTTGTCCTGGAAACTGTTTTCCAAATCTCTGAAAGAGCCACATTAAACTGGAGATTGTCCATAAGTTCTTCAACTTTTCCGGGTGTATTCATAACCACTTCCATTAAATCATCGTCAAAATCCCCCGGCTCTCTATTAGAAGGTATAGTACCGTCAAAATACTTGTCTATCATTGCAACGGTCCTGCTTACCAAATTGCCCAAATCATTAGCAAGGTCTGAGTTTATTCTGTTAATTAAAGCTTCGTTGGTGAAAACCCCGTCAGAACCAAAGGGCACTTCTCTTAAAAGAAAATATCTTACAGCATCAAGCCCGTATTTTTCTACAAGTATTACAGGGTCAACCACATTCCCCTTTGACTTGGACATCTTGCCCCCTTCTAAAAGAAGCCAGCCATGACCGTAAACCTGCTTAGGCAGCGGTTCGCCAAGAGCCATAAGCATAGCAGGCCATATAATGGTATGGAAACGCACAATTTCTTTTCCTAGCAGCTGAACATCTGCCGGCCAGTATTTTTTGTAGAGGGAATCATCTTCTGACATATAGCCCAGTGCTGTAATATAATTGGAAAGGGCGTCAATCCACACATACACCACATGACCTTCATCAAAGGTTACAGGAACCCCCCAGTTAAAGGTGGTTCTTGATACGCATAAATCCTCAAGACCAGGCTTTAAAAAATTGTTGATCATTTCATTCCGCCTTGAAACCGGCTGGATAAAATCAGGGTTTTCTTCAATATGCTTCATAAGCCTGTCCTGGTATTTAGAAAGCCTGAAGAAGTAACTTTCTTCTTTTGTCAGCTCAACATCCCTTCCACAATCAGGGCATTTCCCGTCCTCAAGCTGGGTTTTAGTCCAAAATGACTCGCAAGGAGTGCAATACCAGCCCTCATACTCGCTTTTGTAAATGTCCCCGTTATCATATAGTTTTTTGAATATTTTTTGAACTGCCTTTATATGATAATCATCTGTGGTTCTTATAAACTTATCATTTGTTATTTTCATAAGTTTCCACATTTTCTTTATTCCTTCAACTATCTCATCAACATGCTGCTTAGGTGTAACACCTCTTTTTTCTGCAACCCTTTGTATCTTCTGCCCATGTTCATCTGTTCCTGTAAGAAACATTACGTCATAACCTTTAAGCCTTTTATATCTAGCCATTGCATCCGCCGCAACGGTTGTATAAGAATGACCTATGTGCAATTTGTCACTTGGGTAATATATTGGTGTGGTTATATAAAATTTTCCACTGCTCATTTTAAAAATTCCTCCTTAAAAATTAAATAGCCGCATAGAATAAATATCATCCCTCAAAAATTCCATTAATACTAATATACATATTTAAGAAGTTTTTTTCAAGCTAATTTCTTCTATCAGGATACCAGAGTGCATATCCACACTGACACAATGGCACTTGCAAAATCTGCCATAAGGGCTGCTAAAAGGGTATATCTTACTTTTTTTACTCCCACAGCGCCAAAATAAACGGTCAGGGTATAAAATATTGTTTCCGTTGAACCCATCATTGTAGATGCAACCCTTCCTATAAAAGAATCCGCCCCGTACTCTTTTAATATGTCAGAGAGTAAAGCCAGGGAAGCACTGCCTGAAATAGGGCGGATAAATACAAGGGGCAGGGTTTCAGATGGAATATTAAACAGCCCTGCAATTGGCTTTGCTGCATAAATTAAAAGTTCAAGGGCACCAGACGCCCTAAACACCCCGGTAGCCACAATTAATCCCACTAATGGGGGAATAATTTTTACAACGGTTGTTATGCCTTCCTTAGCACTGTCAACAAATATATCATACACCTTTACATCCCTATACATACCGGCTATCAGAATAACTGCAAAAATTGCCGGTACGGCATATGAAGACACTGCCTTTATTATGTCCATAAAACCCCCCGCTTTTTGTAGTTAATTGCTTGCTTTTATAATTCGTTACTTTTATAATTTGTTGCTTTCATAATTAGTAGTTAATTATTGCTTTTATAAACAGCTGAGAAAAATTTAACTGCTATTATCCCCACTATAGTGCCACATATGGTCGCAACCCAGATGGTTCCTATTATCCCTGCAGGGTTTTTTGAACCGGCAGAAGCCCTTACTGCAATAATTGTCGCAGGTATAAACTGTACACAGCATGTATTGAGAACAAGAAATGTACTCATGGCATTGGTTGAAGTGTCTTTTTGTTTATTCAGCTTTTGGAGTTCCTTCATGGCTTTAATGCCCAATGGCGTAGCTGCATTTCCCAGTCCAAAAAAGTTGGCAACCAGATTCATCACTATTGCCCCTGCTGCAGGGTGGTTTTTGGGTATTTCAGGGAATAGGAATTTTATTAATGGTCTCAAAATTTTGGCAATACCCTCTATAATCCCGCTTTTCTCAGCTATCCCCATAAGACCGGTCCAAAGGCACATAACCCCCAAAAGTCCTATGCTAAGCTCAATTGCGTTTTGGGATGAGGTGATGATTGCTTTTGTCACCTCATCAATTCTTCCGTTCATTGCACCTACAATAATTCCCGTAATAAGCATTCCTGCCCAAATATAATTCAGCACATCAAACCCTCGGATATAAAAGCATTTCTCTAAATTAATTATATGGGCTTATATTGTATTTATACTAAATGTTTTATTTAAAAATTATTATATTTAGACTTTTATATTTTTTATTTAGTAAATTTTTTTGTTGTAAACTTTTTAAGTAATCCGTCTTTTATTATTGTTTCAGCATTATTTCAGCATTGAAATAAATTATGAACAAAATGTAAAATTTAAAAAATTTTTTGACTTTTTTAAAGGTTTTAGTTGTTTTTTAGATAAATTCATGTATAATTATTTTATATAAATAATTTTATGTAATTATATAAATTATATATATATATATATGATATTTTAAAATAATCTTTTAAGTATCATATTTTTAATATTTATGCAGAAATATCAATATTTTAATTGTCTGCATATTTTATTTGAATTTGGTTTATTTGTTATTCCCTTACGTATTTTATTGTTTTATAAACAGTAAAATATAGAATTTGTTGTACTTTGAAATTATTTTGATGTTTTATCATTGTATTTTCTTGAAGATTTTTTAAAAAATCCTTGACTATTATTGGCATATATGGTATGATGAAAGTGCAAAGTTTGTCGAATACTGTTATAATGGAGGAGGATTTATTATGAAATCTACTGGTATTGTAAGAAAAGTTGACGAGCTAGGAAGAGTGGTTTTACCAATCGAGCTAAGAAGAACTCTTGATATCGCCGAAAAGGACGCGCTGGAAATTTATGTGGACGGTTCAACCATCATACTTAAGAAGTATGAGCCTGCGTGTATTTTCTGCGGAAATGCAAAGGACGTAACTGTTTACAAATCAAAAAACATATGTCCTGATTGCTTAAGAGAGTTGAAGAGTTAATTAGGCTTTATAATTTAAATTAAAAGAAGTCTGACAAAAGTCAGGCTTCTTTTAATTTTATCCTAATTACCTTTAATGAGCTTATTATATACATCCCTTTTACTAATACCCCTGTCACTTGCTACTTTTTTCATGGCTTCTTTCTTTTCAAAACCCTGGGAAATATACATCTGATAGTGCTCCTCAAGGCTTAGCTCCTGCCACTTGTTTATTTTTTCTTTTAGAATTTCATCCCTGTCTGCACCTTCAATTACAATTACAAATTCCCCCTTAGGTGCTTCATTTTCATATTTTAAAATGGCATCTTTTAAATTTAAACGCAGCACTTCTTCGTATTTTTTTGTAAGCTCCCTGGCTAAAGCTATTTTTCTGTTCCCTAAAGCTTCATATAAATCATTTAATGTTTTTAAAAGTTTGTGAGGTGCCTCATACAGTACTATAGTTCTCACTTCTTCCTTCAGTGAACTTATTTTTTCCCTTCTCTCTTTTTTATTCATGGATAAAAAGCCTTCATATACAAAACTCTTTGAAGAAATCCCTGACAAAACCAGACCCACAATTGCCGCTACCGCTCCAGGCACCATTGTAACTTTGATTTCATTTTCAATACAAAGCTTTACAATATCCTCACCCGGATCAGAAATACCGGGGGTACCGGCATCTGAAATTAATGCAATGTTCTTTCCCTCTAAAAGCTTATTTATTAGAAAATCCCCTCTCGTCCTTTTATTGTGCTCATAATAACTTACAAGGGGTTTTTTTATTTCAAAATGATTTAAAAGTTTCATTGCATGCCTGGTATCTTCCGCTGCAATAATATCCACTTCATTCAATACCCTTATTCCCCTGTATGTCATATCTTCAAGATTTCCTATAGGGGTGGCAACCAAAAACAAAGTCCCCTTAGACTCAGCTGCTGGCATTTTATTCTCTCCCGTAAATTTTATTTATTTCATCTGTAAATTGCCCTTTTTCATTATATACATAAAGGGGTTCCATCATTTTAAGCTGCGGTCTTCCCTGCTTTGTACCCTTTATTAAAATTAAATTTGCCTTTTTATTTGCTGACGGATAAACAAATCTCATATATTTAGGCTCTATAGAATATTTTCTCATGAACCATATGATATCAACCAGCCTGTCCGGCCTGTGAACCATAACAAAGCGTCCCATAGGCTTTAATATCTTTTCAGATACCTTCATAATATCCTCTAAAGTACATAAAATCTCATGCCTTGAAATGGCTTTTTTTTCATTTGGGTTTAACAAACCTCCTCCCACGTTCATATAGGGGGGGTTTGTAACAACAACATCAAATTTAGAAATGCCGAAAATCTCAGGACTTTTTCTCAAATCACCGCAAATTATTTTTACCCTGTCCTGAAGATTATTGAGCTTAATGCTCCTGTTTGCCATCTCTGCCATATCTTCCTGAATTTCAATTCCTGTTATGCTTTTAGCCTCTGTCTTTCCGGCAATTAAAATTGAAATAATGCCTGTACCGGTGCCAAGATCTATAACACAATCATTTTTCCTGACATCTGCAAAATTAGAAACCAATACTGCATCAAGTCCAAAACAAAATCCATCATCCTTTTGGATAATTTTCAAACCTTTATATTGTAAATCATCTATTCTCTCATTTTTTTTAAGCAATACATCCAAATCCAACACCTGCGCCATTAAAAATATCTTAAAAAAATACTCAAAAAAGGAGTCAAAAAAGATGTTTAAAACCCTTCGACTCCTTTTTTAGCCTGTTTTAACAACATTAGCTTGTGAATTCTTCTTAAAATAGTATCCCTTTTAAGGTATTTCCTTTAAAATTTATTTCTGTACTGGAGCGTCTACAGGACAAACATTTGCACATGCTCCGCAATCAATACATGCATCTTCATCAATTACATAAATATTATCTCCAGCTGAAATACAAGAAACCGGACACTCTGACTCACAAGCGCCACAACTTATACATGCATCAGTTATAAAGTATGCCATGACTAACACCTCCTATAAAGAATACGCTTTTGCTTTTTTAAGAATAATATCTTTACCCCATCCTTTATTTTACCACTAAATTTAGCGAATGCAAATAAATTTTAAAAATATTATTATCAGTCCTCTAATTCCTTCAATTCTTCCATATCAATTTCAGCTTCTTCAGCTTCATCCCGTCTGGCATCTTTTATCACTTTAACATCATTTGCATTGTATATTTTAAGGTCAGTCTCATTTTCATCGTCAAGTTTTACCTTAACCAGCTCTTTTAAAAGACTTGAAGAAATTACAACCCCTTGTCCGTCAGGTGTTTCCACAATAGCTCCTTCTTTAGGAACTCTTGTAAGCATTTCTTCATAAGCTTCATGCTCATATTTTAAACAGCACATAAGCCTGCCACAGGCTCCTGAAATTTTTGAAGGGTTTAAGGATAATCCCTGCTCCTTTGCCATTCTTATGGACACAGGCTGAAAGTCTGTCAAAAATGAGTAGCAGCATATAACCCGGCCGCATACTCCTAAGCCCCCCATCATTTTGGCTTCGTCCCTTACCCCTATTTGCCTCAGTTCAATTCTTGTCCTGAATACAGAGGCAAGGTCTTTTACCAATTCCCTGAAGTCCACCCTGCCATCGGCAGTAAAATAAAAAAGTATCTTGTTGTTATCAAATGTATACTCCACATCAATTAGCTTCATTTCAAGGTTGTGGTTCTTTATTTTTTCAAGGCATATATGAAATGCTTCTTTTTCTTTTCTTGTATTTTCTTCATGGTGCTTTTTATCCTCTTCGGTAGCCACCCTTATTACGCTTTTTAAAGGTGTTACAATCTCTTCTTCGCTGATTTCTGTATTTGGAACCACTACATAACCAAATTCTACGCCTCTGGCAGTTTCTACTATAACATTTTCATTAAGACCTATTTCCAAATCCCCCGGATCAAAATAATAAATTTTCCCCGCCTTTTTAAATCTTACTCCTACCACTTTTACCATTACAATTCTTCCTCCTGAAGTTTCATAAGCATAACTTCTACAGCAAGTTGATAATTTACATTTTTACCAATGTTATTGCTTAAATTATCTATTGTTTCAATATTCTTGTAAATTTTTTCTGTAGAAAAATTATTTAGATTCTCTAATATAATATCTTTTTTGTCCAAGTTAATCAACATTTTTTCATTTCCAAACTTTTTAGCTATAAGTATGTCCCTATAAAATATCAGCATTATATCCAGTATATCCTGTATTTTTTCTTTATTCTCCTCAAAAAAATCATACGCAAAAAAAATATCTTTAAGGTTTCCTTCATTTAATTTTAATAAAATTCCAATCGTTCTCTCCCTGAGTTCTTTAAATTCATCAGATTCTGAAAGCTCTTTTGCCTTCCCTATTACCCCGTCTGCATAAGAAGCAATGAAACTTGCCTCTTTTTCATCTAAATTAATATTTTCAATTAGATATTTTTTTACTTCCTCATAAGTATTTTTTTTAAAATTATAAATTACACTTCTTGAGCGTATTGTCTCTAAAAGGCTTTCATTGTTGGATGTGGTCATTATAATAATTGCATACAGGGGAGGCTCCTCCAATGTCTTTAAGAGGGAATTTTGAGCCTGTACAGTCATTTTTTCTGCTTCCTCTATCAAATAAACTTTCTTAGGGGAATAAAGAGGTTTTACATACACATCTTTTTGCATACTCCTTATTTCTTCAACACTAATTGTGTTTTTCTCTGTTTTAATGCGGTAAAAGTCAGGATTTGTACCCCCCTTAAAAAGCCTGCATGAATGACACACCCCACAGTTTCCATATCCGCCGTCCTCCTGGCACATAACCATTGAAGCAAATATTTCAGCCACAGTTCTCTTTCCTATCCCTTTAGGTCCTGAAAATATATATGCATGTCCAACTTTTTTATTTTTTATTTGCTCTTCAAGGCGTTTTACAACTTCCCTTTGCCCAATAATGCCTTTAAAATTCACTGCTAATCCCTGCCTCATATACATATTGTGCCTCTAATTATATAAAAAGGTCTAAAACCAGTCCCCTTATATCTTCGATTTTTTTCAGTACTGCAATATTGTCTTTTTCTTCTTTTAAAACTTCCTGAGTAAGCTCATCCAATTCTTTGTTGATTTTTTTCACAGTTGCATAAACCTTGTATCTTCCCCTTCTGTCTAAAGTACTGTCTTTAGTGAATTTGTGGGAGTTGCTTACAACTTCATCTAAAAAATCAGCTATAAGTCTTTTATATATTTTAAGCTCCCTTAAGTCTATTTTTTTACTTAGCTTTTCCCCCTGTTCTTCAATTTTATTTACCAAATGTTTGATTTTTTCTTCAAAGGACAGTTTGTCCATTTCTTTTAAATGATTTTTAAAAGAAGTTTCTTTTCCTTCAATTACTTTTTTCTCTTCTTTAGTTGTTATTCCTTGTATACCGGCTGTATTTGCAACTGTTTCCTTTATTCTCATCATTATCACTCCATGGTTTGATATTTAAGACAATGCTTCTTCTTTTATATCGTCTATATATCCTGTTTCTTTTATGAGAGTTTATATATTTTCAAGGTTTGTATATAAATTCAGCATTTGTATATTTACATTGTTTATATTATAGTTTGCATACAGACTGAAAGCTTTAACTTTTTTTGTGTATTTTTATTTATTTAAGTTTTTATTATTGTGTTTTTATGTTTTTTGGTTATTTTCTTTAGTTGCAATTTTACAGCACAGTTTCAACAAGTTTATTGTAAATCTCCTCATGTATATCTTCAATGGTTCTAAGATTTCCGTCCCTTACACATTCAATTCTCAGCCAGTTGTATTTTTTGGCAATGTAAAGGGAATTATTATAAGAGTCCTCAAGGTATTTGTAGTTTCTCTCATGTATATCCTTTTTATCTTCCCCTGTAATTTTATTTGCCCTATTATCCATAAGGATTTTGCTGTACTTTGGGGGCATATCCAAAAAGAAAACACAGTCCGGCACGGGAAGTTTGTACAAATTAAACTCAAAATCCCAAAGCCAGTCTAAGAAAGCATCTTTTTTGGACAAATCCTGTATTTTAGCAGCCTGGTGAACCATGTTAGAAGTTGTGTACCTGTCTGCTAAAATTATTTCCCCATAATCATAATTTTTCCCCCATTTTGTTTTATAAGATGCAAACCTATCAACAGCATAAAAAGTTGAAGCCACATATGGATTTACATCTTCCGGGTTATTACCAAAATCCCCCTTTAGGTACATTTTTACCAAGGCAGATGAATCACTATCATAATCAGGAAAAGTTATTTTTTTGACTTTATAGTTTTCACTTACAAGCCTTTTATAAAGCTTTTCAGTTTGAGTGGCTTTGCCGCTTGCATCAGAACCACTTTCTATTATAATAAGCTTTCCTTTCATAAGACCTTCCCTTTCATAAATACTTTTCCTTTCACAGGGCTTTTCTTTCAACAAGATTTTTATCACAATCAAGCCAAAACTTCTACTTCCGGCCCTTCATATACACCGTTTACATTTCCGCCGGATTCTAAAATCCCCATTATATATTCTATAGAACTTTCTGTCATAACTTCCCCGGGACAAATAACAGGAATTCCCGGAGGGTATGGTGTTATCATCCTCCGGCTTACCATACCGCAGGCCTCTTTAAGTTTTATTCTTCTAAAACTTTTATGCATCAATTCACTTAATTTAACCTTTTGCTCCGGTATTTCATAAGCTCCGATATGTATTTCAGGAAGGGGCAAAGAATCTTTGCAATCCCTGTGAATATCCATAAGGGCATTTTTAAGCTCTTCTAGATCCTGTCCCCTGTTGGCATTTGTAACTATACAAACTATATTATATAAATCAGCCATTTCCACCTGTATATTGTACCGGCTTCTTAAAATGTTTTCAATTTCAAAGCCTGTTAACCCGTAACTTTTTGTATTTATAACCAGTCTCGTCCTGTCCAAATCCCCTGATTTAAAATTATCTTTTGAAAGCATTCTAAACCGGGTATTATAACTTATACTATCATGAAACTTCTCAATATCCTCAAGTAAAGACTCTAAAATTTCCCTGCCTTCCTTTTCCATAATGGCCCTCGATATATCTAAAAAAGCCATCACTAAATACGAGGGACTTGATGTCTGCAGAATATTAAGGCTGTATCTTACTTTTTCCACATCCGCCCTGGTCCCTTTAACATGAAGATATGCACCTTGACCAAGTGCAGGAAGAGTTTTGTGAGCACTCTGAATGCAAATATCACTGTCAAATTCCAGGGCACCCGGCGGAAGTTTGTCAGAAAAATTAAAATGTGCCCCGTGAGCTTCATCAACTATAAGTACTTTTCCGTAGGAATGCACCAAATTAGATATTTCTTCTATATCTGAACACACTCCGTAGTAATTGGGTCTTGTTATGTATACTCCAACTGCGTCACTGTTTTCTGTCAATGCTTTTTCGATATGTTCACATTTGAGTACCGATGGTATTTTAAAGCTATGGTCAAACTCCGGCTTTATATATACAGGCTCAACCCCTGCAAGCATCATCCCGTTTATTGCCGCCATGTGGCAATCCCTAGCCACTATAAGTTTGTCCCCTCTTTTGCACACAGACATAATGGCAGCATGTATACCGCAAGTGGAGCCATTTACCAAAAAAAAAGTGTAATCGGCTCCAAAAGCTTTTGCCGCAAGTTCCTGGGCTTCTTTTATTACTCCACTGGGCTGATGCAAATTATCCAAGCCGGGAACTTCAGTAACATCCATTAGATACAGTTTGTCCCCATAAGGAATATAGGGATCATTTCCTAATTTATGTCCCGGGATGTGAAAACAAACAGGATTTTTACCTGAATACTGCATTAAAGCTTGGTATATCGGAACATTCAGATTAATGCTGACAGCTCCCCTCTCTTTTATTTGCGGAACATTTTATTTCTCTATCAGCCACACCGATGTTACCCTGTGTCCCGGAAACATCTCCAAGACTTTTTGCCTTGCTTCTTTGACATTTGAAGCTGTTACTTTGGAAATCTGTTTTTCGTCAAATTTGGAACAGATTTTTTTGTCGGTGTGCCAAACCCTGTACATCTTTGCTCTCTTTTTTTCTTTCATTATACATACCCCTAACTTAATATATTTTTCTATATCTCTATCTATTTTCTACACAGCTATTATACCATTAATTTCTTAAAGAAAAAAGCCGATTGCATTCGCATTTTTGCATCTATATTCTTGCTACACCTGATTGTTTCGCCGCCTTTGCAACTTCTTTTGCAACCTCCTGGCTTACCTTGGGATTGAAAGGTTCAGGTATAATATAATCTGCATTCAGCTCCTCATCAGTTACTATAGATGCTATTGCCTTTGCAGCAGCTATTTTCATCTGGTCATTGATATCACTTGCCCTCACATCTAAAGCACCCCTGAATATACCCGGAAAAGCCAAGACGTTATTTATCTGGTTTGGGAAATCTGACCTTCCCGTACCTACAACTTTTGCGCCTGCTTCTTTTGCCTCTTTTGGCGTTATTTCAGGAACAGGATTTGCCATGGCAAAAATCACCGGGTCTTCTGCCATTGTTTTTATCATTTCCTTTGTCAAAACCCCGGGTGCTGAAACCCCTATAAATACATCTGCACCCTTTATTACTTCCTCCAGTGTGCCCTTTTTCATACCAGAATTTGAAATGGCAGCTATTTCTTCTTTTTCTTTGTTTAAACCTTCTCGTCCTTTATAAATAGCCCCTTTTCTGTCACACAAAATAACATCCTTTAGTCCTGTACTCATTAAAAGCCTGGCCGTTGCTATTCCTGCTGCCCCGGAACCGTTTATAACTACAGATATATCCCCTATGTCCTTCTTTACTATCTTTAAAGCATTAATTAGGGCAGCCAAAGTCACAATTGCCGTCCCATGCTGGTCATCATGAAATACAGGTATGTCGCACTGTTCTTTGAGCTTTCTTTCAATTTCAAAACATCTGGGGGCTGAAATATCTTCAATATTTATTCCCCCAAAGCTTCCCTGTAAAAGCCTTATTGTATTAACTATTTCATCAACATCCTTTGACTTTATGCAAAGGGGAAATGCATCAACATCTGCAAAAGTTTTAAATAATACACATTTACCCTCCATAACAGGCATTGCCGCCTCCGGTCCTATATCACCAAGTCCTAAAACTGCACTTCCGTCAGTAACAACTGCAACTAAATTCCATCTCCTTGTGTATGTATAAGACAAATTTACATCCTTTTGAATTTCAAGACAGGGCTGTGCAACTCCTGGAGTATATGCCAAAGACAAATCCTCTTTGCTGTTTGCAGCCACTTTGCTGATGACCTCAATTTTTCCCTTCCATTCTCTATGGACCTTTATTGCCTCTTCTTCTATTGTCATAAAATACCTCCGGATCTTACATTAAATTTCTAAATTTTTAATTTTGTTTATTCATTTCATATATTATTCTCAAACCTTCCAATGTAATAAGACCATTTATTTCATCAATTGTCTCAGATTCGCTGGCTATTAACCTTGCCATTCCCCCTGTGGCAACTACTTTTACGTTGTTTTCATTCATTTCTTTTTTCATCCGCCTGACTATATAATCTACTTTTCCAACATAACCGTATACCATTCCTGACTGCATACTGGCCACAGTATTTTTGCCTATAACAGTATCAGGCTTTGCAATTTCTATCCGGGGAAGTTTGGCGGTCTTTTGAAATAAAGCCTCTGCTGCTATTTTAATTCCCGGACAAATTACCCCGCCAAGATATTCATTTTTAGAAGATATAGCACAAAAAGTAGTGGCTGTGCCAAAGTCAACAATTATTACAGGACCCCCGTATATAGTACATGCAGCCACTGCATTTACAATTCTATCTGAACCAACTTCCTTTGGATTGTCATATTTAATATTAATTCCTGTTTTAATACCCGGACCTACAACAATGGGCTTTAATTTGAAATATTTTTTAAATGCGTGTTCTAACGAATACATAATGGGAGGCACAACAGATGCTATAACTACCGCTTCTATATCAGAAACTTTAATATTTTCATATCTCAATAAATCCAGTACAAACATACCAAATTCATCTGATGATATCCCTCTGTCGGTATTCATTCTCCAGTAATTAATGAGTTTCTTTCCTTCATAAGCTCCTAATGTTATATTTGTATTTCCCACATCTAAAACTAGTATCATTTCCTATACCTTCTTTTATTACCTTCTTTTTTAAATTTTTTTAGTTTTTAAACACCAAGTTTTAAACTTTTTATTTCTTTTATTTCAAGTCTTATTTCCTTTTCTATTCTCTCAATATCTGACCTTATATCTGCAATGGTTTCAGTTTCCTTAATCCTTTCCGGATCTTTGTAATGGGATTTTCTGTTTTGATAATTTTGTTTTGAACTGCTATAATCCCTTTTGTTGTAGTTAGCACTTCTATGTAAGCTGCTGTCTTTGTAATTATTACTTTTGCTATAGCTGCTTTTTTTATTTCTATTTTGAAATTTTGAGTTACTGCTTTTAGATGTCATGGAATCACCGTTCTTTTTCTTTTGATAGTCTTTTGTTCTGTCGCTGCCTTCACCGTTTATCCTGGTGTTTTTATTATAATTATTCCCTTTGCTATTACTATTAATTGTAATAACCCCCTTTTCTTTTATATTTATAATTGGTTTTTGTATTTTGTTAAACTTAGGAAGGTTTTGTTGTAACAGGTCAAACCACTAAACTTACTGATACCCTAAAAGACCTTTTACATAAATCTCACCTGATAACACTTCCTTTCTGCTTCCATCGGTACACTCAACAACAAGTTTACCTTCATTTGTTATATCTATAGCTATTCCACTATGCTGTTCACCTTTAACTGAAATAAGTACTTCTCTACCTAAAGTAACAGAGTATTTCTTCCAAAGAGTCGTTATTGAGCCTAAATCTCCTTTGTTTATCTTGTCATATAGTTCTTCCAGTTTATATAATATCCTTATAATTAATCTGCTTCTTCTTATAATTATATCATTTAATTGGCTTTTTTGCTTCATATAAATTGATAATGATGTGGCCTTTTCTTCCAGCTCATCGGGAAAGTCTTCTTTTTCATGCCAGACATTCAGACCAATACCTAAAACTACGAAATTAATTTTATCCATTTCCATGCTGGCTTCAGTTAAAATGCCGCAAACTTTTCTCCCGTCTAATATTATATCATTTGGCCACTTTACACCCAAGCCAATACCTGTCAATTCTTTCACAGTTTCAACCACAGCAACGGAAGCTGCTAGTGTGATAATCTGCAGTTCTTCTATAGATATTTCAGGCTTTAGCACAACTGACATTAAAATCCCTTTTTTATTCTTAGAACTCCACTTTCTTCCCAGCCTGCCCCTTCCGGATGTCTGTAGGTCAGCTATAACAACTGTACCTTCTTCACACCCCTCCTGGGCTATTTTTTTTGCATAATTATTTGTTGAGTCAATTTGTGGAAAATAGATGACATTTTTACCTAAAATTTTACTTTCCCTTTCTGTCATTATTTCTTTGCTATTTATAATATCCGGAATAAAAGTCAATTTATACCCTACCTTAGGGGAAGATTCAATGACATATCCTTCTTCCCTAAGTTCTTTTATACACTTCCATATGTATGTCCTTGAGACACCAAGATACTCACTTAGCTGCTCTCCTGAAACATATTTTCCTTCTGCACTTTTTAGTTTCTTTAAAACTTTATTTTTCACTTCCAACCCTCTTTGAAATTTAAATTGTCTTTAAAATATAATTTATCTTTAAATAGTTTATCTTTAATAAAAAATAATTAATATATAGAACTAAAACATAACATGAAATAAATATATTTTGACGGCTAAACCGGCTTTTTTACAACAAAAGGTCTTTGTATTTTTTCATCAACAAAAACCACCGTTTTGTCAGTTTCGTATTTTTTTAGCTTTTTGTTTTCTGCCAGGTGCGAATAATAATGATATAGCAAAGTATCATAAAAGTCAGAATGGGCATTTTTATAGTCTTCCACTATATTATTTACGTACAATTCTTCGGAGTTGTCATACAAGACCGGAGAATCCATCCTCTTGTCTAAAATACTCACCTGGTCCCCTATAATTGTGCTTGTTACAAGGCATTCAGGCATTCTGTACAAACCAAAAGTGTAGTTTTCTACAGGCATAATGGAATCTAAATACAGCTTCATAATTTCTTCATGAACAAGCCCTGCTTCATATAAGTACCTGTCCGCTACATAGCAGTATCTTTGATACAACTCAAATTTAACACATACCAGCTTATCTGAATTATATTTTTCCATATCGTCTTTAGGATTTAAAAGCGCAGAAATGCATTTGGTTTTTTCCAAACCAATTAAAACTTCCTTGTCATACCATTTTGAAAGCTTTAACCCGCACTCTACGGCATTTTCAATCTCCTCAACGGGCACATAATAGTATACTTCTACCATAGAGACACCTCCGTGACCCTTTCGTCATTATAACACCTCAATATAACATTTTTTATGCTTTTTATGCTTAATTTATATATTAATAAGATTTAAGGTCAGATCTTAAATCTTTAACTCTTATCCGGGTGAATTTTTCTATGGTAAAAATTCAAATTCTTTATAATGCCTTACTCCCTGCTTTTCCCTGTACTTATTTATCATTTCATCAATGTTTACTCCAAAAATCTCGTCTCCTTCATATATTTCCTTTAGGGGCACCAATACAAAAGCCCTTTCAAACATTAAAGGATGAGGTATTTTAAGATGCTCTAAATTCAGTTTTAAAAAATCAAAAAGCAGTATATCAATATCTATAGTTCTAGGTCCCCATTTAATTGTGCTTTTTCTGTTTAAAAATTTTTCTATATTTTGTAGCTCCTTAAGAAGAACTTCAGCATCTAATTTTGTGTAAATTGATACTGCCATGTTTAAAAAATCCTGCTGCTTAGAATATCCCCAAGGCTCAGTTTCATAAATATCTGATATCTTATGAAGCTCCACATTTTCTAAAGAGGAAATTTCCTTTACCGCCATCTTTAGATATTCTTCCCTGTCTCCCACGTTAGAACCAAGGGACAAAAAAACATTATGCTTCATTCCTTGACCTCTTTATCTTTACTCCCATCCATTTAAATTTCCCTTTAACAGGTGCCTGGGGTTTCCTAATAGATACTATTACTTCTTGTACTTCTTTATATGTCGACATTATTTCCTGGGAAATTACATGGGCAAATCTCTCTATAAGTCGGAATTTGTTGGTTTCATTAATTCTTTTTACAATATCATAGACTTTTGAATAATCCACTGTGTCCTCAAGGTTATCACTTTCCCCCGCCTTTTTCAAATCCAAAAACAGCTCTACATCTATTTTAAAGGTCTGCCCGTTTTCCCTTTCAATTGGCAGCACCCCATGATAACCATGAAGTTTAATGCTTTTTAAAATAATGCTGTCCAAAAAAATCACCCTTTCCATCAATATTAAATTTCTGCCAAATATCAAATATGCTAAACCTCAATATTAAATGTGCTAAAACTATATTAAATATACTAAAACCATAAAATGACATTAAGTCCTGACTATGGCATCTGTCATTCTTGCCACCCGGGTCATTTCTTTTACATCATGAACCCTGACTATGTCTGCACCATTTGCAATTCCCAATGCTACAGTGGCTGCCGTTCCTTCAAGCCTTTCGTTTACAGGAAGGTTTAGTACATTTCCAATAAGGGACTTTCTTGAAGTTCCAATTAATACTGGTACATTTAAGCAATCCAACTCTTTAAGCCTTCTCATCACCTCTAAATTGTGCTGAAGGGTTTTGCCAAATCCTATACCAGGATCCACAACTACTCTTTCTCTGTGTATTCCGGCATTTCCTGCTATCCTGATACTTTCTTTTAAAAATTTTATTATATCCCCCATTAAATCTGTATATTCTTCACTATGGCTATTATGCATTACAACAACCCCTGCACCTGTTTTAGAAACAACCTCAGCCATGTTTTTGTCCCTTTGCATACCCCAGACATCGTTTACAATACTCGCCCCGGCCATAATTGCCTTCTCTGCCACAGCCGCCTTTGATGTATCTACAGAAATAGGAACATTTATTTCTTTAGCTAATCTCTCAATAACAGGAACAACCCTGTTCATTTCAGAAAGAGGGTCAACAGGCTGGTATCCCGGCCTTGTGGACTCACCTCCCACGTCAATTATATCCGCTCCATTTTCTACCATTTCTATAGCTCTTTTTACGGCGCTGTCTATATCTGTATATTTTCCCCCGTCAGAAAAAGAGTCGGGAGTTACATTTAGTATTCCCATTATATATGTTCTTTCCCCGATTGGGAGTTTATACTTCCCGCATTGAAAATATTCCGGCTTTCCTTTAATTTGATTATTTATTGTATTAACCATAGGTTTTTCTCTCCTTCCAATATATTTATTATAATAAAAATAGTAAAATTATTAAAGTATTTTGGGGCATTTGCTTTCTGTGGTATAATTACATTATTACAATGAAGAACTGACAAAATTACAATTAAAAATTTACAAAGTGAAATTTTTAATCAAAATTTTTATATAACTATAATTTTATATAACTATAATTAGAAAAGTGGGATTACAAATGCCAAAAAAAGTAGGAATAATTGATTTAGGTTCAAACTCAGTGAGACTGGTGGTTTTTGAGGTTGGGAAAAACGGTGCCTTCAGGTTAATTGACGATATTAACGACCCTATAAGGCTTATGGAAAATATGGTATGTGATAAATACTTAAACGATTTGGCAATGCACAGGACATTAAAAACCATTAAGCTATATAAAAAACTTTGTGCTGCCCATGAAATCAGTGCCAACAGAATAATCGGCGTGGCTACTGCTGCTATGCGGAAGGCAGAAAACCGGGATCACCTTTTAAAGCTTCTCAGCAATTCCACAGGAATAAACTTTAAAATTCTATCAGGCAGGGAAGAATGTCTGTATGTGTATAAAGCCATTGCCAATTCCATGGACATAAATGCAGGTATAATTGTGGATATTGGCGGAGGAAGCACTGAAATAATAAAGTTTAAAGATAAACATATGAAAAACTATGTCTGCCTGCCCATTGGTTCTATTGTTGCTACAGAAAAGTTTTTGGACAAAAATACCATATCACCCCATAAACTTGACGCCCTGCACAGCTACATCAAAGAACATTTGTCTGAATCAGACTGGCTTTTTGAAGAAAAAAACCCGGTTTTAATAGGTGTAGGCGGTGTAATCAGGAACCTTGGCAAAATCCACAGGAATCACATAAATTACCCTCTAAACAAAACTCATAACTACCAGATGAGTATAGAGGATTTTCAGTTTATATATAATATGTTAAAAAATACTGATTTAGAATCCAGAAAAAAAATCAGCGGTGTTTCCAAAAACAGAAATGACATAATAGTAGGGGGACTTGCCATTTTAAATGCTATAATATCTGCAATTTCCCCGTCCAAACTTGTGATAAGCGGTTTTGGCCTTAGGGAGGGCATTCTCTATGAACATATTTTTTCAAATTCCAAGCTAATACCTCAAAATGATGCTCTTTCATTAAGCCTTTCCAGCTATATGAACCTTTACGGTATAAGGCATAAACACGCAGAACAGGTTTGCTTTATTTCATTGTCTTTATTTGACCAGCTAAAACCCCTTCACAAATTAGGAGAAGATGAGAGAAAGCTTCTTAAGGTGGCTTCCCTTCTACATGACATTGGTATTTCCATAAGCTACTACGAACATCACAAACATTCATTTTACATTATATTAAATTCCAGGTTAAACGGCATTACCCAGAGGGAAACCGTCCTTATTTCCGCAATAGCCGCTTCCCATACAGACAAGCCCTTTAATGATGACTGGCAGGATAAATATTCATCTATTCTTTTGCCTGGTGATATTGAAATATATGAAAAGCTTTCTGTACTTTTAAAACTTGCAGAGTGTCTTGACAGAAGTGAGACGGGAGTAATACAATCCTTAGAGTGTCAAATACTGGATGCCTCAGTTAAAATTCAAACAATTAAAGACGGGGATGCTGAACTTGAGTTAAGCCTTTCCAATGAATATAATGATTTGTTCAAAAAATGTTTTGGGAAATCCCTGACTATATTATGACCAGATATTAAGTTGTAAGAGATGCTAAGCTATGAAGAATGTTAAACTGTAAGAGACGTTAAGGGAAATTGTTAATAAAAATGGGCTGCTGCACCAATTTCTTAACTGCAACAGCCCTTTTTAATTTTAAAATTTATCTCTTCTTAAATTTTTATCTCTTCTTAAGTGCTTCTGCAACTGAAAAATACGCTGGTTTTGGCTCATATTCTTCGTCGAAGATCAATGCACGTCCCTGACCCGGGAATTCACGTGGTACCCATGAATATTTGTCAGTGAATCCCCACATTACAAATGTATCTACATTAGGATTGTTCACTGCTATAGAAACCACATCTTTATAGTTTGACGCCTGCACTTGTAAATCATAATCGCTTCCGTGTTCATTCATTCTAATATCAACTTCTGTAAATGCAACTTTAAGACCTAAATCTGCATAACGTTTTACGTTTCTGTCAATGTTTTGTATATAACTTGGGTGCATATTGTTAATATAGTGACCCTGGAATCCAACCCCGTCAATTGGTACTCCTTTTTCAACCAGTCTCTTTACAAGGTTATAGCAAGCATCCGCTTTTACACCGCCCATATCTGATATGTTGTAGTCATTGTAGAACAGCAATGCGTCCGGATCTGCTTCCCTTGCAAATCTAAATGCATATTCAATGTAGTCTTCACCAATAACCCTCATCCATATGGAATCGTGGGTTCTTAAAGCACCGTTATTGTCAGAAATTGCCTCATTCACAACGTCCCAATGTATAATCTTTCCTTTGTAGTGTTCCATTACAGTGTATATATGCTCTCTCATAATTTCCAGAAGCTCATCCCGTGTCCAGTTTCCGTTTTCCAGCCACTGCGGTGTTTGATTGTGCCATATCAATGTATGTCCACGGACTGCCATTCCATGTTCTTCTGCAAATTCAACCAGTCTGTCTCCAGGTCCGAAGTTGTACTGTCCTCTTGCCGGCTGTATAGTGTCAAACTTCATTTCATTCTCAGCTACAACCATATTAAATTCTCTCTTTAGTACTTCATAGTACATTAAGTCATTTTTCTGATGGAATACGCTTCCAACAGATGTTCCTATATACATTCCCCTGCTTTCCGCAAGCTCTTTTAATGTAGTTCCATTAATAGGCGTTGTAGGAGGTACAGGTGTTGGTGTCGGCGGTGGTGTTGCTTCATCTGTTGAAAATTGAATCCAATTGACATTAACTGAGTCTTTAAATGTCAGGTATAAATCATATACACCATTAATTGTTGGTAAGTTTACAGATGCCCTTTGATAGAAATTCCATCCACCGGTGTTTTCAACTGTCAGTATAGCTACCGGATTACCATCAGGGCTGTCAAGTCTTATTTCTATGTCAACTGTATCGTTTTGAGTTGCAACATATACTTCCATTGATTTAGCACCTGGGCTAAAGTTTAAATCTTTGTACACAACATAGTCTCCCGGCTCAATCCAGCCTATTGCATTGTCCCCGTCTCCTGTTCCGACAGTTTGGATTGTTGTTGAGTTTGTTTCGTCAAAGTTTTCAGCTTCAATTTTCCTAAAGGCATCCTTGGTATTTGGACCAGGTGTCTTGGTTGGCGGTGGCGGTGGTGATGTAGGCTTGGTTCCACCTTCTGATTCAACAGGGAATTTGTCAATAATCTCAAGTATGTATCTGCTCATCAGCGATACATCCACTGAGTCTAAAACCCCATCCCCATTTAGATCCGCTACCTTTTCTTGCACCGGTAAAGTATCGGTTATCTCCATTATGTACCTTGATAACATTGCCAAGTCTAAAGTGTCAATTACCCCGTCGCTATTTAAGTCACCATATGCAGTTGCGCTGGCTGAAACTTCTTTTGGCAGGTTGTTACCGGTGAAAATTACCATGGTCATAATAATTGATACAACCAAAAGTAAAATTCCAGCCTTTGTGAAAGCTTTTTTCATTACATCTCCTCCTCTTTTTATTTATATTGACTGCCATTATTTAATGGCTTAGTCATCCATTAAAATTATTGGTATTTTAAAATTTATAACATTAATTTATAACATTTTAATAAGTAGCCATTTTAACAAAATGATAAATTTTATTCTGAATACAGCTGGCTTTGTGGAATAACAGTCCTGGCCATACCCGGCCTTTCCCACTCAAGCCTTATTGTCCCGTTGCCCATGTTTTTATTGTATTCCAGGCATATATCATATTTCTTTCCTGCTTCAAGGTAAATTTTCCCTGTACTTGTTACTTCCCACATGGCATTCCACTCATCAATTATCAATTTACCGTCAACCCACAATTTGGCGCCGCTACTGTGTGTAACGTAAAATGTATATTCCCCGCTGTCCGGGGGCTGGACTTTGCCTGTCCACCCTATACTGTAAACTCCGTTGTTATATATTGACTCATGGGGTGGGTAGATCCCCCAGTTAAAATTAATTTCCGGGTCTACTACTGTTGCCTTAAAATCCATAAAATTCATGCCATTATAGTACTCACCCCTAAGACCGTTTCCATCTCCCTGCAATTCTTTAGGCATGCTCAATGTTTTTTCAGATGGAAACAGTACTCTTTGCGGAACCACTTCCCTGGATATACTTGGACTGCTCCACTCTAATTTCATATTTCCATAGTTTCTAAAGTTATTAAAATCATAATACTCAAGTTTAATATTATATTTCTGACCGCCTATAAGGAATATATGTCCAAAACTTGACATTCCCCATATGTCTTTAGTCCATTCATTTATAACCATTATATTATTAACCCACAATCTTACGCCATAGCCCCTGTTAATGTAGAAGGTATACATCTCAGTGTTTTCCACCTTTATCTGCCCTTCCCAACGGATGCTAAGGGATCCGTCATCATTTAAATCCGGATGCGGAAGATTTCTTCCCCAATTGAAGTTTATCTCCGGATCTATGCGGGTTCCGGCTAAATCTGTAAAATCCGGATTGTTATAATATTCTCCTCTAAGTCCTGTACCAACATCTTCCGGTTCCTGGTCCCCTGGCGTGGTAGTTGGCTTTGTGTCAGGCGTTTGCCTTGGGTCTTGTGTCTCACCCGGTGTTGGCGTAGCACTTGGTCTTATTATTGGTGTTGAACTTGATGTTGGCATTGGTCTCTGCGTCTCACGTGGCACCGGTGTGCTTGTTGGTGTTGTAGTAGGTGTTGTAGTAGGTGTTGTAGTAGGTGTTATACTAGGTGTCGGCCTTGGTTTTTGTGTCTCATCCGGCTCCGGCGTCTCACTTGGTTTTACCGTTGGAGTTCTGGTTGGCGTTACTGTTGGTGTTGTAGTTGGTGTATTTTGTGGCTTCGAAGTAGAATCAGGTGTTGCTGCAGGTGTTTCTGTTGAAGGTGGTATTACTGCAGGCATTGTTGTTTCAGGCATTGTTGCTGCAGGTACATCTCCCGGTGTTGTTCCGGGTGTCGTTTCAGGTGTTGAAGTAACTTCTTCCCGGGACTCATCAGGAGTTGTCACATCTTCTTCTGTAGAATCACCGGATTTAGGTGTCGGCGTATTTTCCGGAACAGCTGTTACATCCGGTGTTGTTTTAGCTTCTTCGTCTGAATCCGGATTATTTTTTGCAAGCTTCATATATTCCTCAATAATATCCTTTAAGGATAATTTTTTAAACTCCTCAATTGAAATACCGCCTTCTCCTTGGTTAATTTCGGTGAATATAGTGTATTTCCCCATTGAAATATGATTTTTCTCTGACAATTTCATTTGCTCTGCATTAGATTCTATAACCAACATATTTATATTAGGAAACTCTTCTCTTATTGTGTTTCTATAACTTTTTAAACTATCCATTATTTTGCTTTCTGCACCGTCCATATCTTTTCTGGCTGTTTTATTTTTATCATTAACTGCTCCTGCGAGCAAAACATAGTTTTCTTCCCCATCCCTTAATATACCTGTTTTTTTGTAATATTCTATTATGCTAAACAGTCCTTCACTAATTTCCATTCCTTCAAGGGCTAATTCCTCCCCGAAGTTGTCTGGTAAACCTTCTAAATATGAAAGCCTTAATATTTTTTGTCCTTCATCTACTTCAAACCCTATACCAGGGTTTACATCAAGACTTACATATCCAAAAACTTCTGAACTATTTACACTCCAAAAAGGAACAATGCCGCTAAACATTAGTCCCGATAAAATCAATATAAAGCAAGCCGCAACCATTGAAAACCTTTTCATGTAGTAAGTTAAATTTATAATATCGGATTTTTTAAATTCCACTTCCTGAGATTTGTACATAGTAGGTCTTCTTTTCAGCTTGTAAAATTCATTATCTTTAGTTAAAACAGTAACTGTATGCTCGCTAATGTCCATAATTAAGCCTTTTAATCTCATTTAACCACCTCTTTCGAGCTTCCCAAGTAGGACTTTAGATGCTCATAATCATTGCCGTATATAAGGCATAATGAAATGATATAATTCCTATTTCTTTGTAAAGTTCTGGGATGAAGATCTACAATTTTTGTTAATTCTTTAATAGGGAGGTACTTCTTGGTGATTAGTTTGTTGTATATTTCTTTATGCTCAACAATCTTTCGTGCTACTTTAATACACATTTCTCTTGAATCTCTGTGTTTAGGCATGTATTTAGGCATATCGCTGATTTTCATTCCAAAGGATTCTAATTTCTTATTGTAGTGCTTTATCTCTTGAAATAATTCAATTCTTTCAAACTTTGACCCTGTATCATCTCTTAAATATCTTTCTTCATAATTTTGTTCATCATTTTCTAAATATGAAAAGGGAAGTTCATGCCTGCTTTTTGATTTAAACCTGAAATAATCTATTATTCTTCTTTTTATTACCTGTTCTGCAAAACTAAAAAAATTAAATCCTGTGGAACTTTTTTTGGAATCGTATTTTTCAATAGCTTCGTTGAATGCAATCAATCCTATACTGTATTCATCGCAATTTTTTATGTTAGAGGTCTCAAAAATATCCTTTGAAAGTACTTTTAAAATAAATGGTATGTAATCTTTAATGAATTTTTCCCTGGCCTCGTTGTCTCCTTCTTTTATTCTTTTTATAGTTTGCGCAACAGATTCCCCGTCTGAATTATAGACAGTAAAAATGATAATCACCATACCACCTCTTCCAGAAAAATACATATACCTATATAATACAACCCCGCCCGGGTAAATAAACCCTATAAAATAAATCAAAAATAAATTTAAAAAGCCCTCTTTATCTTATCTCTTTCGTTTTTTTTAATATTTTTATATGTTTTTATTCTTTTACATCTTTTTTCTTTGCACATCTTTTTTTATCTGTTTATATCTCATGATTATATTTTATCATCTAAATTAAATTAATTCCATAGCCATTTGTCCCTTCCTGAAAAGTACTTAAAAAACAAAGCGCCTAAAGCCGCATCTCCCTTCAGTCGAAATTTATTAGAATTTATTATATAATCTAAAATAAGATAAAACAGGAAATAATAACAAGCATTAAATCTAAACCTAAATATACAATTAAACAAATTTTCACTGAGCATTGGCAATTTTTTTAACACCTATGCTTATTTGACCATTGGTAATCAGTTGTTATATGTAAAGCAGTTATTATAAATGTAGATAGAATTTTAGCAAGTAATGCTTTCAATTTTTTGATAAAAAAAAGAGTATTTGAATGTATATATCGTAAATAGCAAGTCAGAAGATTTGTTAGATGAATAAACGGAAAGGATGATTACTGTGACCGATAACGGCAACAGCATCGTACAACTGGATTCGGTAACAAAAGAGAAACTTGCCAGACTGCTATACATGAGTCATATGAAAGAGCCTTTAGACTCCTTTAAAATAGACAGCTTGATGAATGAATACGCTTATTTATGTCATGACGACGGTACATGGACAACACATATTTACGCGATATATCCCAATATAAGAATGTTTTGAATTATAAAGTATCACAAGCATTAAAAAAATCAGGAAAAGAAAACATGGACAAAAGAGAACATGGACGGAACTATCATTAACGAATTGTTTGAAATTTGTACGGAGGGACTCTTAATAGATTTACAGGAAACAAAAACCCATGAAATCGGTTTATATATACTAAATAACATCAGCACATTGGATGATTTGGAAAATGCCGTTACTGCTTCGAGAAAACGCAAGTGTGACAAAAAGCTAAAATATGATTTAAAATGCAACATATGGAAATTGTTCTAACGACACTCCCTTGTTGTCTGCTTTGGATTGATGTAAAATCTCCTTGCTTATTTGTAAAAAGCCCTCTTAAAGGCGTTTAACCCTTTTTAAAAGATTAATTTATCACTTTAATATTTTTACTATAAAAATTTATATCAAAAACTTATGTCAGAAAAAATAAATTAAAGGAGAAATTACAGGCCGTTTATAAGTGACATTACCTCTGACCTGGTTCTGGCATCGGTTTTTATTATGCCCCTTAAGGCTGAAGTCACGGTTTTAGACCCCGGTTTCTTTACACCCCTCATTGTCATACACAAATGTTCCGCTTCAACAACTACAGCAACCCCCAATGGGTTTATGCTGTTCATAATTATATCTGCAACTTCGCTGGTCAAACGCTCCTGAAGCTGTGGTTTTTTGGCAATAATATCTACAATCCTGGCAAGTTTGCTAAGGCCTAATATCTTGCCCTTTCTGGGTATATAAACCACGTGGGCAACACCTACAAAGGGAAGCAGGTGGTGTTCACATACCGAATACATAGGAATGTCTTTTACAAGAATCATTTCTTCATGAGTGTTTTCCTGAAACACTTTAATGCAATCCTTAGGGTCGGTATAAAGCCCTGCAAAAATCTCTTCATACATTCTTGCCACCCTGTCAGGTGTTTCCACCAGTCCTTCTCTATCAGGATCTTCTCCAATAGCTATAAGTATCTCTCTGACAGCTGCCTTTACACGTTCTTTATCAATCATCTTCACTACCTCTTTTCTGAAAATAAAATTACTTTTTATACAAATTAATTTTATACAAATTAATTTTATACAAATTAAAATTGTTTAAATTATTTTTTTAATATTATTTTTATATAAATAAAATTGCTTTTAAAATTGCTTTTTATACACAATTGGCATGTTAAAATAAATTAAACTTCACATACAAATCATTATACTGTATGCATGGGAAAATGACAATAAATTCTGAAATGAAGGCTATACGTAACCACGGTGTATATAATATCCAAATATACATAATAAGGTAACTAAAAAACCAAGTGATATCGGATGGTATTGTTGGATTTTATGTTAACTAATCAGATTCATTATATAATCTGCAATTATCTCACTAAATATTAAACCTATAGCCATAAAAATCATATTTACAATTATAACGGTAAGTCCTGCTTTACTGCCATTTTTTGTTGCTAATATGCCCATAATAACACCTACAAATCCAAAAATAAAAGAATATCCCAGTAGGGAAACCAGGGCAAAAACCAACCCGCCTACAACCAGGACAATGGTACTAAATGTAGCTGTTTTCTGGCTATTAATGTTCTCCATATCTATCACCCTGTTTAAGTATTTCCTGCTTTTGATATCCATATTCATTTTTTTTGTAAAATCTTTTCACTAAACACTGTACAAAATATAATAAATGGGTTATAATATTATTAGTAACTTATTTTTATTTGCATTTATCTCCAATTTATTTTTTGCAATAGATTCAGCAATACAAATAACATCTGTTCTTGCATATTCCAAGCATTTTATACTGCTTCATTTTGTTTACATAATTGCCAATAATTAAATTTGAAAACATGCTTACTTTTTGCTAAACTTATACCTAACATGTTGCTTATTATGTAAACTCATTTGAACTTTTATTTAAACTTACAAAGGTATTTTATAAAACTAAATTAATAAATAAAGGATGGTTAAAGTGTCTGTGGATTTTAATTTCTTAACTTCAAAACAAAAAAAGGTCTATACTGCAATCGAATCATTCATCAAGGAAAATGGAATGCCTCCTACCGTAAGGGAAATAGGCGAATTAATTGGTGAGAAAACACCTGGAGCTGTACAAGGTATACTAAACAGGCTTGAAGAAAAAGGTGTTATAAGGAGGCAGCCAAGAGTAGCAAGATCTATCCAGCTTGTACAAGAAAACTCAAACTATGCCGACCACGTATATCTGCCGCTAATCAAAAAAATAAGCCAACGTAATGTAGACGACCTGCTCAATATGTACAACATCGTCAAGTACTATCCTGTACCGGCTCATTTGTTTGAAAATGCCGAAAATCATTTTATAATCCAATGTCCTGACAACAGTCTTTTGGACAGTGGCATCTCCTATGAAGACACTTTAGTAATTGACATGAAACCAGACCTTAAAGACGGGGATATAGTACTACTTATGTATGAAAACCTTACTATCCTAAGGTATTATAGCCCTCACGAAGACTCAGACAAAGTTGTTTTAAAAGCTGACAGCGATTTAATTGGAAAGGAAGTATTTAGTAGAGATGAAATAAAAATAATAGGTAAAATGGTTGCTAAATTCACCAAATACTAATTGAAGTACCTGATTATTTTTATTAATTCATCTGTATTAGTATTAAAAATAACAGGGTTAAGCTAATTATTTAAAAGCTTAACCCTTGTTGTTTTTTTATTATTTATTGCTTATTTTTGCTGTTTATATTATTTGACTTTCATTGTTTCTTTGTATTTATTTTTGTGGGCATATTTGGTTTTTACAAACTTTTTATATGTATGCCTTTTTAGACATGCATTTTTTACAGGTAACTTACAATAAGGTCGCCCACTTCATCAGTTCCATAACCCATTTTGCCTGCGCCTAAGTCTTTAATATCATTTTTAACAGCCTTCTTAATGGCATTTTCTATATCTTCTGCTGCCTTAACTTCTCCTAGCTGTTCCAGCATCATTTGTCCTGCTGCTATTGCTGCAAGTGGGTTTATAACATTTTTACCTGTATATTTTGGCGCTGAACCTCCTATAGGCTCATACATTGATACTCCCTCAGGATTTATGTTACCGCCGGCAGCTATTCCCATTCCTCCCTGGATAACTGCTCCAAGGTCAGTTATAATATCCCCAAACATATTGTCTGTCACAATAACGTCAAAGAATTCAGGATTTTTAACCATCCACATACATGTAGCATCAACATGGCAGTAATCTGTCTCTATATCAGGATATTCTTTTGCCACTTCATAAAATACTCTTTCCCATAAATCAAATGCAAATGTTAAAACATTGGTTTTTCCGCATAGCGTTACTTTTTTACCTTTATTTCTCTTTCTTGCATACTCAAATGCAAACCTTATACATCTTTCAACACCTTTACGGGTGTTTATTGATTCCTGGATTGCAATTTCATCAGGAGTACCCTTCTTTAAAAAGCCTCCTCCTCCTGCATACAGACCTTCTGTATTTTCCCTTACAACAACAAAGTCAATATCCTCAGGTCCTTTGTCTTTTAAAGGAGTGTCCACTCCTTCATAAAGGATAACAGGTCTTAAATTGATGTACTGGTCAAGCTCAAAACGCAGCCTTAACAGTATACCTTTTTCCAAAATACCAGGGGCTACATCAGGATGTCCTATTGCACCAAGCAAAACAGCATCCCTTGATTTTATTTTTTCAATATCACTGTCAGTTAATACTTCCCCAGTTTTTAAATATCTGTCCCCACCTAAGTCGTAATACTCTAAATCCACTTGGAAATTATGCTTTTTGCTGACTGCTTCTAAAACTTTAACACTTTCCCGGACAACTTCAGGTCCTGTACCGTCACCAGGTATAACTCCGATATTGTACTTTTTCATATTCAAAATCCTCCTTTTGTAATTTCATATGATAAATGTCCATATGTTTCTGTACCGGTGTGTCATAAGTAATTTACATGTTGTAATTTTTGTATGTTAAAATGTCTGCTTGTAAATATACTCTCTCTAAATATTATAACACTAATTATATTTTGTCATTATAAATATTGATTTATAGATATTAATTATAATTCTTAAAACTAGTTTATTCTACCTGATATTTACCTTAATCATGCCGGCTTTTTAATGTTTTTTGATTTATTTTATAATTTTTCGCCAAATCCATTTTCTCCACAGCCCTTTCATGTTAAAATGATATTAATGGAATTTAGGAAAAGATGCAGCGATATGGAGGTAAGGCACCTTGTCTTTTAAAAAAAATAAAGATACTTTTAATGAAAGTTCAATAATCTCAACTATAAATGAAATTAAATCTAGTAATGACAGCCTTTTGATGGATAACTTTATATCTGAATTTACCCCTTTTATTAAAAAAGAAGTAATAAAATTTACAAAAAAGCCTTTTGAAATAGAAAATACTTTTGAATTTAGTGTTGCTGTTTTAGCATTTAAAGAGGCCATTGATTACTATAGTGAAAACCAGCATTTAAGCTTTTTGGATTTTTCTTCTTTATTGATAAGAAAGCGTCTTTTAGACTATGTAAAATTCAGCAATGGAAAAAAAACATTTTCTATTTCCAATTTTGAAAAAAAGCATTTACATTTAATTGAACAACTGCATCTACCGGAAAACAAAACAAGTACCATAAAGAGTATACCATGTTATATGAAATAAGTATATTTAAAAAAATGCTTAAACCTTTTAAAATATCTGATGAAAATCTTCTCAAGTATTCACCAAGAAATGACATAATAAAACATAAATGTTTTAAAGTGGCGGAAGAAATTTTGAAAAATAATGATTTATTGGAGGATATTTTAACTAAGAAAATTTATCCCGTGTCAAAACTGCAAAAAATTACACAAGTCAAAAAAAGGGACATTAGGTATCATAAAGGGTTTATTGTTTCTGCCGTTTTAATTTTTTCCTCAAAATTAGATACTTTAAAAGGATATATTAATAATTTCTTAGATGAAAAATTTGAAAAAACCGGGGTACTTATAGCAATGAAAGAAAATTATGGTATTGTAGTTACTAAAGAGTTTTTCTTTTTATCAATACCAAAAAAGCCTTCCATGGCAATTGGTCAAACCTTGGAATTTAAATCTTTTTATCTCTCTATAATAAAAGGTGTATCTCATGATATAGTAATAAAAGTGTTGATTATTATTGCTATATTATCAATGAGCGCTGCTTTTTTGTTCAGTTTTTTGGCTCAGCTTTTTCTGGTCTAAAATAAATAATCATATTTTTGCAATTTATGTTGACATAACTAATAATTAACTTATTTGAAAATAATTCTTCGTATTTTTCTTTCTATTGCCATTATTTTTTCCATTCCTGTTGTAATGTCGTTTTCGTCATATTTAAAGAATTTAATTTTGTACCCGTCAACGTGGTATTGTTTTTTCAAATCTTCTTTTGAGAATAAATATATTGTATTTTGAAAGGGTTTTTTCCAACCGGAAATAATTTTTTTATATTCTTTTTTCTTGTTTGTTAATTGGTCAAATCTTTTATGTACATCTTCACTTGTGTTTTCCAGTAATTCTTTGATTATAAGCAAAATATCATCAGATGATAAATCTTCTGCCTTTTTTTCAATTGGTCTGATAACAAAAACATAACCAACAAAAGCAAAACCTACATATACAGTATGGTCATATATGAAAAACACTATATTCTTTATATATTCTCCTTGCTCATTTTCTATAGGTATATCAAAACCATTATATATACACGTAAAATTATCCAGCGGAATAGCTTCTATGAATAAAAAAGGCATCCTGCTATAGAAGAAAACCTTCGCATACCACTCATCAATAAAGTCTTTTTTTTCATAGGGTAAAAAAATATTAACTTTAAATCCTTTTATATAAAATTTTACATGTTTAATTAACATATCTGAAAAGTAATTTATAACATGTATATTATTGTAGTACTTTTCCATTAATAGTCCTTCCTTAACTTCCTTGTATTTTTTCTTATCCGGAATTTCATTCCTTATTTCTTCAATAGACCGGTCAATATACACGCCTCTGCCCAGCTCAACAGCTTTTAGCCGGCCTTGAAAAAAATCAACACAGATAAACTTAGTTTTAAAACAATAAGCAATCTTTTTAATAATATCTCTAAGCATTTTATTCCTCCAAAAGCCATATAACCTTTTATTTTTGTTATTAAGCAGAATTTTTTCAACTACAAATATCAGGTAAATTGCAATTTACCTGATATTTGTAGTTTATCTATATCTTTAATTTAATTGTACATCCTGTCTAATCAAAACTCCACCCAAACCATTCTTCTACTGATTCTTTAAATCTTTCTATTAGAACTTCAGCAAAAGATCTGGATGTTACAACTGCTGTAACTCCTGCTGCAGAATCGTAAGGCGTCTTTGATGATCTTTCTTTTATAGTTCTTGTATAAACATTTTCTACATCAAAAACTCTGGTAGTATGCGCCTCATCAACAATAGTAAAAATTGCTCCGAAAAACACACCGGAAAAAGTTGCGTATACAATTCTATTTCCCATTTTTCCTACTTCTATAGTCTCACCGGTAATTGCCCATTCTAAAAAAGCATCATATGCATTGCCTCTTAACATTTCATCTGTCAGTGCAACAAGAAACGAACTGGCACCTCCTGAAATCATTCCCTGTATAATACGCCCTCCAAAACTTAAACCTTTACCATTAACAAATCCAACTCCTATAAAATGACTTGCCAATCCACCCACAGCACCTGTTATTACATCAATACTGTAATCTTTAATTAACTGTTTTGGAGTATAATATATGTCGTTAAATATTCCTTGGTAAAACACATTAATTGTTGTAAATATAGTGTTTAAACTAATGCTTACTGCTAATGATTTACCCAATAACGAACTAACTAAAGTAAAGTTACCCGAAGGGTCAATATTCATTACAGGATTTGCATGGGCATATAGGTACTTGTGCAAGCTGTATGGATCTTGTATAAATCCTTCAAACGGATCCATTGTTGTAAATCTTCCTATAGCCGGATTCATGTACCTTGCTCTTAAGTAGTAGAATCCTATGTTAGCATCATACTGTTCTCCTGTGTACAAAAACTCATTCTCTGTATCGCCTGTTTTTTCAATTAGATTTCCAAAAGCATCATATGTGTATGTATCAGTTACTTCTCCGTTGCTATTTGTCAGAGCCCTTGTACTTCCTAAACCATCAAAGTGATAGTAGCTTTTAACATCTCCTCTTTTTTGGCTTATAAGATCATCCCCATGAACATAACTAACTATAAGCTTGCCTTTTTCATTTCTTTCTTCTAAAACTTTCGCATAATCTGTATTTTTATCTACAGTATATCTGCTAAATTTTGCATCGTCAACTATTTTTCCAACTCTTATCCCGTCCACGTCATAAACATATTCAACAGTTGATGTACCGGTCTGGTTGGTTGTAACTACACTTACAAGCCTGTTATCATATCCATAGGTATATAATATTGTCTCTGTCTCATTTTTCTTTGAAAGAGTGTTTCCATTATTGTCATAAGTATAGACATTTTCACCTTCTGAAATAAGCCTGTTATTTTCATCATAAGTATAATTCACAGTGTTTCCGTCATCCGTCTTAGTCAGCCTGTTTCCTACAGCATCATAAGTATAGCTTATTTCACGTATAGTTCCATCAGGATTATTTATAGTTTCTTTTAACAGTTTATAAGTATTATCATACTCATATTCTATAACTCTTCCGGTATGTTCTTCAATTTTTATTCTGCTACCTGCAGGTCCTAATGTATATTTGTAAGATGAAATAATCTCCCCGTTGGCATCTTGGTTTACAAGCTCTACCAATCTGTTAAGTTCATCATAGGTATATAGCATCTTTGTTCCGTTAGGATAGGTAACACCAGTTCTGTTGCCCACTTCATCATATATGTATGTTGTCACTCCCCCGTCAGGATCCGTCACTGTAGAAAGCCTATTTAACTTATCATAAGTATAGGTTGTTGTCCCGGACGGAACTTTGACACCGGTTTTGTTTCCTGCTGCATCGTAAGTATATTCAATGCTTATTCCATCGGGACCGGTTTCTTTTATAAGTCTTCCCATAACATCATATTCAAATTTTGTAGTTCCCCTATTGTCTGTTACTGTTGCCCTTTGACCTAAAGGAGTATATGTATACGCCTCTTCCGAACCGTCATGAAAAATCTTTTTGATTAATCTGTCATTTACATCATATTCAAATTTTGTAGTATTTCCGTTAAAATCAGTTATGCTAATTATGTTTCCAACTGCGTCATAAGTGTATGTTTCAGACATTCCAAGAGGTAGGATACGCTTAATCTTTCTGCCCAGTTTGTCATATTCAAAAGTGGTTGTATTTCCGTTTGCATCTGTTTCAGATATCATATTTCCAAAGGCATCATATTCATAGGTAGTTGAGTTTCCTAATGCATCTGTTACTTTTATAAGCCTTCCCATCTCATCGTATTCAAACTTTGTAGTGTTTCCTTCTAAATCAGTTTCTGAAAAATTGTAAAATCCAAATTTTCCTGTAGTGTAGGTATCATCGTACAATGAAATATCATCCAACACAACATCATCATGTCTTATAATTATATTAAAATGCCCATTACCTGAAAACTTCAAAGTAAACTCATAGTCTTCAAAATCCTTATATGGAATGGTATTGCGATAAATTACTTTAACCCTTTCATTCCCCTCCGACATCCATAAATCTCCATCTAAAATAGGCGTGTCGGTATTAATTACTTTTACACTCATTCCTTGTTCACAGTTATTTCCTTTCCACATTTGGGTAGTCTGCTTCCAATCAAAGAGATAAAAATGTCCTTCATCCTGATAACCAAAAACAAAACCCATAAGGTCGTCATCCTTTGATGTATCAACTCTCCATTTACCGTTAACTATACATTTATCCACCTGAATATCACTTAATAGTACTGATGGGTTTGCATTTCTTGTCTGCATTGCTTTTGTCGGCTCAGAATGCACCCAATTTGGAATATCATCATTTGTATCACATAACTGAACCACAGTCCATTTAGTTAAATCTATTATTTCCCTGTTGCCCTCTACCATATTAAGAACAACTTCTTCAACAGGTGTACTTTTATAAATATAGGAGCATTATTAACAGGTGTTGGTTCCGGTGTTGGCGTTGACTTAGTTCCTCCCGTACTACCCCCTTTAGGAGTTGTTGGTGTCGGACTTGGTGTTGAAATCGGCGTAGATGTTGGCTTTGGCGTCACCGTTGGTCTTGGTGTTTCAGGTGGAGCTAAAGGTGGCGTCTTTTCAGGTATCTCAATGTATTTTAGAACAACATCTAACATTTGAACTGCTTCTGCTCTTGTTATTAAATTAAACGGCCTGAAAGTTCCATCAGGGTAACCTCTGACTATTTCATGGGATGCAAGGTTTTTTATGCTCTGATATAAATACTTTGGAAATGTTTCCTCATCTTTGAATGTAAATTCAGGCGCACCCTCAAAAAAACCACTTCAAAAAGCCTTGATACAAGTACTGCTGCATCCTGCCTTTGCATATTTTACATTGGTCTGAAGGTTCCATCTTCATATCCGGCTATTAAACCTTCACTTGCTGCATAAGATACTGCATTATAAAACCAGTCATCTTTGTTTACATCTTTGAAATTATTTCCTTCTACCTCTTTTTCTTCTTTAAAAATGTTTACAACCATAGCTGTAAATTCTGCCCTAGTCACAAGTCTGTCCGGTCTGAATAATCCGTCATCATAGCCTACAACCCAGTTGTTTTCAACAAACTTTTCAATAGTTTTCCTACACCAATGGTCTTTGATGTCCGGAAAAGTCTCTTTTAAATTTTAGATCTGTCGCTTCCATGGAAAACAATGTCCCTGTTAATAAAAGACAAATGATAAGAGTGCAGGATATAATCCTTTTTGATGTGTTCATTAAAAAATAACCTCCCCTAGAAAAAAAGTTTTTTAGTTTTTTATGTTTTTTTTAGTTTTTATAATATATATTTGTTTGTTTTATGCAAATCTTGCCAAATAAAATTATAGCATAAAATATATAAAAATAAATAATTTTTTCTAAAAAAATAGTTGCACCTGTTTAAAGTGCAACTATTTTTCACACAATGTAATTATTCTTTTGGCTCTGGTGTTGGTTCCGGAGTTGGTTCTAGCTCTTCTGTCGGTTCCGATGTTGGTTCCGGTGTTGGCTCTGGCTCTTCTGTCGGTTCCGGTGTTGGTTCCGGTGTTGGCTCTGGCTCTTCTGTCGGTTCCGGTGTTGGTTCTGGTGTTGGTTCTGGCTCTTCTGTCGGTTCCGGTGTTGGTTCCGGTGCTGGCTCTGGCTCTGTTCCTGGTGCTGGTAATTTAAAACCTTTTGAACCTATTGTAAGATCTAATAACTCAGGACTGAAACCCTCACTTGATATTTCAAGCTCAACTAAAATCTTTATATATCTTCCGTCTTTAATATTAAATGTACTATAATTTGATACACTTAAAGGCTTAGAATAATTTTTCCCGTCATTGCTGGTTGATACCGTTACGCTTACTTTGTCATCGCTATATACTTTGTCATTCCAATAGATGCTTCCCCACTGAGTGTTTGATCTTTTACTGTCAAATACAACGCTCCATGTTCCATATGATACATATTCACTAACCGGAAGTGATAAATCGTCTATATCTATAACAATTGTATTGTTGTTTCTATCAATGTACTCAAGTGATGTATCTTTTAGAATGATTTTTTTGCCATGTTCAAGGTTTTCAAAATAGACTGACAGCAACATATCCTCTTCTTCTTGCATTTTTATCCTGTCATACTTCCATTCATATGTATAACTTCCATCTTCATTTTCAACTATATTTGCAGGTTCAGGCAACACTTCTAAATCTATTACATTATCTTTTAACACCGTCGTCTTCAAAACAACATTTCTTCCGGACGTATCAAATACCTGCTGTGCCATATACTCCATCATCTCACCCAATTCTTCTGATGAAGGGCTGAACCTGTATATTCCGCTTGTAATATTTGCAAGTTCTTTTAAAAGTGCTTCATTAGCCCCTGAACCAAGTCCTACTGAATGTATTATTATATTTTTTTCTTTAGCAATTTCTGCTTGTGCTACTGCAGGGTTTCTGCTTGCATTACCATCGGACAATAATATAATGGCCTTATCTCTTCCATCCGTACTTTCATTGTTAAAAGTCTCTATTGCTTTTGCCAAACCACTACCAATATTCGTTGACCCACCGGGACCGCTTAAATTGTCTATTACATTTAGTAGTACATCTAAATCACTTTCTAAGCTATTATTAAGGTATGCACTACCATCAAAAGTAACTATTGCAACTCTGTCTTCTTTTCTCACAAAATTAAGTATGTTGCGGCAAGCTTCTAAAGTAGCAGTCCACTTACTTCCTGACATACTGCTGGAACGGTCAAGTACAAGTATAAGATCAATAGGAGTCTTCTCTGGCATATCAGGTTTTCCATGTCCAAAAAGATTAAATGAAATTTCAACTTCATCTTTCCCCGGCATTAATACAGATTTGTTTACTTTTTGAGTAACTTCAATATGTATAGGTTCTCCATCTCTTCCATATGTCATTTGTGTAGTTCTGTATTCTCTTTTAATAGTTTCTATTTCCTGCTTTTTAAGTATCAGCCTATCCTCAATTTCAGTGCTTAGATTGTAAATCTCTCCTTCTTCAAAGTCCTCAGTTGTAGTATATGTACGAGACACTACCGGCAACAAAGTTGGCGTAGAGGTTCTTCTTGGTGTATCCCTTCTAACGCGTGGTGTTGGTGTTGGCGTTGGCTCTTCTGTTGGCTCCGGTGTTTCAGGTGGAGCTAAAGGTGGCGTCTCTTCCGGCAACTCAATATACTTAAGTACAACATTTAACATTTGAACTGCTTCTGCTCTCGTTATTAAATTAAAAGGTCTGAAAGTCCCATCAGGATAACCTTGCACTATTCCATGAGATACAAGATTTTTTATACTCTGACGTGAGTACTCAGGAAATGTATCTTCATCCTCAAATTTTACATCCTCTGCACCTTCAAAAAAATCTACTTCAAAAAGCTTTGATGCAAGCACAGCTGCATCTTGTCTTTGCATATTCGCCATTGGTTTAAAGGTTCCATCTTCATATCCTGATATTAAACCTTCACTTGCTGCATAAGATACTGCATTATAAAACCAGTCACTTTTACTTACATCTGTAAAACTGTTTTCTTCCACCTGTTTTTCTTCTTTAAAGATGTTCACAACCATAGCCGTAAATTCAGCCCTGGTTACAAGTCTGTCCGGTCTAAATAAGCCATCGTCATAACCAACAACCCAGTTGTTTTCTACAAACTTTTCAATGGTTTCTCTACACCAATGGTCTTTGATGTCTGGAAAAGTTTCTTCTTCTGTCATTCCCATGGAAGATAATGTTGCTGTCAATAAAATGCAGATAATGAGTGTGTAGGATATTAGTCCTTTTAATCCCTTCATAAATTAACCTCCCCTAAAAATACTGTTTTTTTAACATAAAGCTATGCTCTTCCTGCAGTATTTGACATAATTTAGAATTTCAAAGTTTTTACTTAATGTATATTTGCTTATTTTATGCAAACACTGCCAAACACAATTATAACATAAAAGATAAAAAAATAAGAAGCTTTTATATATTTTTTTACAGCCTCAAAAATTACACTTTTTATAAGCCAAAAAGAAAAAATTAAACTTTTAAAAATAGATAAGAAGAAAATCATTAAAATTTATAAAAATAAAAGTATTGGACATGAAAAAATTTTAGTTATCAACAAAAGCTCTTCCTATACTGAAGGGGGGTTTTTTGGGTATATTTTTTGAATATATCATTAAATCTCTGCTGATTAGAAAAACCTACACTTAGAGCAATATCACTTATTTTAGCATCTGTTTCCCTTAATAATTCCTTTGCTCTTTCAACCCTGACATTTAAAAGATAGTTTATAGGGCTTACCCCCATTTCTTCCTTAAACGCCCTGGTAAAATAGCTTGTGCTTAAAAATACATACTTAGAAATATCCGTTAGGGAAATATCCCTTTCGTAATTATTATTTATATAATTAACAGCTGCCTGTATAAGCTCTTTTAATTTGGGACTTTTATTTTTTATACTGTTTTCCCACTCCATTTTTAATGCCCTGGATATTAATACGAAAAGCTCTAAAACAAGAAGATAATTTAAAAATTCACTTCCAATTTCAGGATTTTCCCTCTCTTTTAGTATTCTGTTTAGCAAATTGATTATTTCATTTTTGTGGCTGACTTTTAAAGATATAAAACGTCCCCATTCTTTTTTGTTTACAAAGTTTAGAAAATCTTCCAATGAAACTTCCGCAAACTGATTGTCAAATTTATTTTCAAACCCGAAATTTAAAACGATAAATTCACAGCCTGCCTGGGACTTTACTTCAAATTTATGATACTGCCTTGGCTTTATTATAATGATGTTGTTAGGTCCTATTTCAACAGAAGTTCCTGAAATTTCAAATACAGCATTCCCTTTTTTAACATAAACCATCTCAAAAAACTCATGAATATTAGGCTCCATGTGCCAACTGGTATCATGGAATCTTTTAATAGATTTTACTATTACAGGTATAAAAGTTGCTGATTCCAGCACACTTTCCCATGCCTTTGGCAAAATATCCTTACCCACTTCTAAACCACTTCCCGTTTTGCATTTGATACAGCCTGCTTTTATTTCTTCCCAATTCTTCTGTGAAACCTGTCAATTCCAAATTTGTTCTTCAAATTGTAGGGTATTGCCTCTTTAGTCCTAAACACACCTAAGTTTACTTTTTTAGCATCCTCAATGGAGTAAAATACCTTTGAGTCACAGCTTTCTATTATATCAATAGCATCGTCCAGTTCCTTACGCTTCATAATAGAGTATATTATTTTTACTGCCCCAGTCTTTCCCTGGGCATCAACAGTGGTAACCCCGAATCCCGCTTCAGATAAGCGTCTTTGTATCTGGCATTGATCCTTCATAACTATAATCCGGACTACCACCACTCCTATTGCAAGCTTTTCCTCAATAATCATCCCCACCAAAGTTCCCGTTGCAAAACCGCCTGCATATGCTATATACGAAAAAATACTTCCTAAATTCTGCATCACCTGGCCAATAACAATAATCCAAATTAAAGCTTCAAAAAAACCTAAGATAGGTGCAAGAAATTTTTTTCCCCTTGAAACAAAAATAATCCTTATTGTTGCCATGGAAACGTCCAAAACTCTTGCTACAAAAATGAACAGGGGAAGAATTACCATTGCATAAGTACTCTGACTAAAAAATTCTTTTAAAATAACCACCAACTCCTAAGTAAATGAGTTTTAAAAAAGTTTTGATATTTATAAATAATATAGTTTATATTTATAATAAAGTCAACTTAAGTGAAAATCATTATTTAACTGCAATTATTAAACTATCATCACTAAACTATAGTTAATGCTATAATCATTAAGCTATAGTTAATTATATAAAAATTAATTATACAAAAAAAATCAAACAAAGCTTTACTATTTACCAAAAAGAAAATATAATAAAGTATATAATTATTTTTATTTTCAGATAAAAATCAGCTATTGAATAGTTTAAATAGCTTTAAATGGATTAAACAGTTTTAAATAATTTAAATACATTAAGATTGGGGATGTTTTTGTGAGGATTTCTGGAATAAGTTACACACAACGTAAAAGACAGGTGCCCAAAAAATTGATTTTAGTGGTGATATTGTTAATAACCTTAACCGCTTTAATTATATCCATTATTTCCATAAAAACAGCAATGACTTTAACAAAGCCTGAAAGGTCGGAATTACCTGTTTTTTCAGCGAATATTGTTCCTGAATATGACAGCATATCTTTTAGGGATATAAATAATGAAGTTACTTTAAAAGGTTGGTTTTTCATCTCTCCCGAAAGCAATAAAACAATTATCCTGGCCCACGGCTACGGTTCCAACAGACTTCCCTTTGGAGAAGATACAATTGGACTTATAAAAAGTTTTCTAAATGAAGGGTATAATCTTATGACCTTTGATTTCAGAAACTCCGGGGAATCCGAAGGAGATGTTACATCTGTAGGCTATTTTGAAAAATCCGATTTACTTGGTGCCATTGAATATGCTAAAAAAAGAGGTTCTGATGAAATAGTGCTTTTAGGTTTTTCCATGGGAGCCTCAACTGCTATTCTGGCAGCTGCTGAAAGCCAGGACGTGGATGCAGTAATAGCAGACAGTCCATTTTCTGATCTTACTTCGTACCTGGATGAAAACCTTAGCGTATGGAGTAATTTACCTTCTTTTTTTAACAAAACCACACTATTTACTATGAAACTTCTAACGGGTGTGGATACTAAGGATGTAAGCCCTGTAAATGAAATAGGCAAAATTTATCCAAGACCTGTGCTGCTTATTCACAGCACAGACGACGAATTAATTCCCGTAAAGCACAGCTATATTCTAAAAGAAGCTTCAGGTGATAACGTGGAACTTTGGGAAACGTCCGGGGCAAGCCATATCAAGACTTATAAAGAATACCCTGATGAATACATAAAAAAAGTACTAGATTTTATAAATAACAGTATTAAAGGGGAAGATATTGAAGATGCTGAGAACTCATAAACTTTAGTAGATTCGGAAATTTCATAAAATTCAGAAAATCATAATATTTTGATAAATCATCTTATAAATCATAACATTCAAAAAAGAATCAGAAGAAGCAGACTTTTCATCTACTTCTTCTGATCAATAAAATATGATACTGCGTTAGTTTCTGAATCTCTGCTATAGACGTTGCTGGCTTTCTTCCCTTGATTTATTTTCCTTATCTTGCTACTTAAATCCTCTAGTGTTTCCTTTACTTTTTTATTGTTTTCCTTTTCTAACCTACTTATTTCTTGAAGGGTCTTTTTTATACTACTTATCACTTCCTGAAGTTCCCTGGTGTTTTTTGTATTTAGTGTTTCCAGGTTTTCCAAACTTTTGACCCCGTACTTTTCTTTAATTTTTTCATAATATGCATAAAACTCTTCGTCGTTTTTATTTATTTCATCAATTATTTTCTGCTTATCATCCAATAATTTCCCAAGACTCTCTATGCCTTCTTCCTCTATTGCTTTTGCCTGGGCTCTGGTTAAGGTGAGTATATCTTCAAGCTTTTTTTGTTTTTCCACTGAAATTTCTATAAGTCTTTCAATGTAATTTTCAGTTTGTTGGTTTTCCATTGTATGCCTCTCCTATTTAGCCGCTTTTGGCGGTTTTATTTTTTTGTCTTGCAATTTTCATAGCCTGCTCCCATGTATTTCTAAGCTCTTTTGCCATCACTAAAACTTCTTCAACAATTGAAACATCCTTCTTTATATTTGCCTCTAAAAGCTGCCTGTACATATAATCATACAGTAAATCCAATTGCTCTGCTATCTCATAATTCATGTCCAAAGTTCCTCTAAACTCTGCAACGATATTCTGGGCTTTTATTATTGCTGTATTTGATTTTTCAATATTATTCTCATTTAAAGCTATCTGTGCCTGCATTAAAAATTTTACAAGCCCATTGTACAACATAAGAGTCAGTTCTTCACTACTTGCTGTATACACTGTGTTTTCTTTATACTGTCCATACGGGTTATTACTTATCATTTTATTACCCCTCCAAGTTTCCATTATAAAAATATTTACAAACCCAGCTGCTATATTAATACATAATTGTCCACTGATACCCAGCCGTTATACTAAGGTCGTTATCCTGATGCCCTGCCGTTATCCTAAACCAAGCTGCTGCATAAGCCATACAGACTGACTTTCCATCTGGCTCAGCATTTTTTCCATAGCCGTAAATTTTCTATAATAAGCCTCCTCCTTCTGATACATAATTTCAAGCATCTTTTGGATCATGGAATCCTTTGCTTTTATTTCATCTACAATTAGATTATTAAACTCTGATGCATCTCCTACTATACCTGCCTTTTCAAGTAATATACCTTTTTTGCCGCTTGAATCCCTGGTAGTTCTTATGTTCTTTTGCAAAATATCATATATTCTCTGAGTTATACCGCTTTGATTGTAGTTTTGGACAACTTTCTCCCTGTCATTAACGGTATTTACTCCAGAATCTTCAGGTTTAGTCGTGAAAAGTTTAACCACTTCATCAAAATTATTCATAAGTGCTGATTTTAACTTAGCTTCATCAAGGGTAAGTTTACCCCTTTCATAATAAGCACCTGTTGATATGCCTATATCAAAAACACTTATAGATACTCCTTCCACTTTATCAAACAAAGCTTTTCTCATTTCATTTAATATATTAAATAGTATATTGTCGTTACTTAATAGACCCTCTTTGGCTTTTTCTTCCCACAATTCAATTTCTTTTTCTGACATAGCATCCTTTTGTTCCTTTGTAAGGGGTCTATAATCCCTGTTCTTCTTTTGATGAATCAATCCGTTTATTTCATCTAAAATCTTGTTATAGTCCTCAACCAAACCTTTAATATTTTCAACAACAGCATCTATATCATTTTTAATTTCAATTGTTACTTCCTCTTCTGAAATTTCATTTAGGGAAAACCTTACCCCGTCAATGGTAAACTGGTTACTGCTTCTTTTCATTCCTTCAACGCCGTTTAACGTAAACTCTGCATCTGTTCCCTGGGTATAGGTCCCGTCAACAATTCCTAATGCCTTTAAAAGCCCGTTTTCTTCATGGGTATCCACAAATGTAATGGATGACGCAGCACCTTCAACAGTGGATGTTAAAGTAAATTTGTCATTTAAAGAATCATACTGGATTCTTACACCGGCATCACTGTTATTTATTGCGTTCATAACATCCCTTAATGTTGCGTTTTTGTAACTTTTGCCCACATCAATAACTACATCATTTATTGTAAATACAACATTTTCCTCCGGATTATCTATAGCCAAAGTGTTTTTAAAATTATCTTTAATGCTCTCAAGACCGGATGCTAAGGATATCCTGTTGCTGGTATTATCCTCCGGCATAAAACCTAATTTCTTAAGGTCACCGGAAAATGAGGTTCCATCTGCCAGCATTAAAGTACTGCCGTTTAAAAGCACATTAAACTCCACTCTTCCGCCAAAATTGCTAACTTCCACCTTACCTGCGCCAAAAGCTTTAGACAGTGAGGCGTTTATATCTTCAATCATATGATCAATATCGCTATAATCCTTTAATTCAATTGTTTTGGTAACACCGTCTAAAGTAACATTTATTTTTCTTCCGACAAGCTGAAAATCCTCTACAGCTTCACTTGCAATTATGTTTCTGGTAATATTTGATGTGCCTTCAATTTTTGCACCTGAAGCCAGGGAATGAACCTGTATGGTGTAAACTTTGCTTTCTGCCGCCGAACCTGCAACAGCTGTTACCGCTTTTTCATTGCTTGAACTTATATTAAATAAATTAAATGCAGATAAAGACCTGAAATTTGTTTCAGGTTTTAAAAGGTTAAAGTATTTGTCAGAAAAGGCTCTCAGCTTATTTGTAACATCCCTGTACATATCCCTTTTCCACTCTAAAATCTGCTTGTCCTGCTCGACTTTGTCCACTTTCATTTTTTCAATGTACATTAATTGTTCTATCATATATCCTGTATCTACTCCTGATACAAGACCTGAAAATCTCAATCTGCTGTATTCCGTGTTGTACATACCATATAAAGACATAGTTCTACCTCCTCTCGTCCACCAATATGCCGGCTAATTCCCACATTTTTGCTACCATGTCTAAAATTTTTTCAGAAGGAATTTCCCTTATAACTTCTTTTGTTTCTGTATTAATAACCTTAACTAATATTTCCTTTGTTCCCTCATGTATTGAAAATTCCAACTGGGTTCGAGCTCCTATAATCGCCTTGTTTGCCTTTTCAATAGCATCAATGATTTCCTTAGCTGTAACGTCAGAATCATTTTGGCCCTCATCTTTTGTGACTTTTTGTACATTATTATTTTCTAAACTGGTTTTCTTTACACCAAGGGTATTTTGAACTGTATTTTGTGTGTTTTTTAATTGCATTAAAGAAGCATCCATGCTATCAATTCTCATAAAAAATCCCTCCGTGATATTTCCTTCATATCTATTATCGGAATTTCACTACACATAGTTTACAATTAATTTCAGTGCTTTATTTCAAGGTATACGGCAGTTTTTATTAAAAAAATTTTAATTTGTTTTTAAAAAATAAGAGAGTTCTTATTTAATATAAAAACTCCCTTAAAGTGTCAAATTATTATTGGGTTTTTGTTAAGTCTTTACCGAGGTTTTTATTTACGGGGGTTTTTATTTACGGGTTTTTTTACTTATTGAAATTAATCATTTAAAATTAATTAATCAAAATCAATTACTCAAAATTAGTTGCTTAAAATATCTGTACTTACATTGAAAATAGATAAAGATCTTTCAACCTCAGCTTTCCAGTCTGAAAATATGGGAAGCATCTCATTTTGTATATGTTCTTCTAAATTTGAAGCAACTTCACTTTCATAATTCTCCACTACTTTGCTCATACAGTCTTTAATTTTAGCTGTAAGAACGTCTATCTGACTGTCTGGTAGCATTTCCTGCATGTTTTTAATTGCCTTTTCAATACATATAATTCCATGCATTGTATCTTCTAAAACCGTCCTGGCTTCTTCATAACGAAGTTCGGACAATCTCTTTTGTATATGATTAATTCCTTTTTCCATTGTCTGAAGCAGTGGGAAAATGTGTTTTACAACCTGGATATTTTTGTCCATTATACTCAACCTCCCTTTGTCTTTCCCATAATATTTTTTAATTAAGTTAATTATGGTAAGACTTTTACGGAAATATTTTGTTTAATTGCATTTTTTACTATATCGGTAAATTTCCACTGCTTCCTTACCACTTTTTTAAAATAATTTTTTTATCTTATAAAAGTTAATATGAGATTGTATTCCCTATATAGAAAATTTTTGATAAAATATGCATAAATAATATAGAAAGAAGGGAGAGGAAAAGCAGGGAATGTCATACAAAGTCACTGTGGGGAAATACCATTCTAGAGAAATGTATTGAAAATGTTCAGTATAATGTTTCTACTCCAAATGATTACATATTTACTTCTAGATGTAATAATAAAAATTTAGTAAAAATAACAGGATATATTGACACTGAAGAGAGAACTATAGCACTATATGAATGGGCATTACTTCCAGCAACCAATCCTGACTGTTATAAAGAAATAACTATAGAACATTATAAATCAGAAAAATTGTTAAGAAAGGTTATACTTTCGAAGGCATTTGTGGTAAAATATACTGAAAGTTATTCCAGCGACGAAGGTGTAGGTACTTTTACCATTCATATAAAGCCGCTGTACGGACAAGAAATTGAAGTTTTATGTGAAGCGCCATCCGCAACTTACAATGCAAATTCAACTGTAAATTTTCAAATTAAATTAGATAATATTTTCAAATTATTTTAGGTCAATTTTACCACAAATTAGTGAATATTTTCAAATTAAAATAGGAACGCGATAATCAAATTTTCAAATTCCAGTA